>Ga0180432_10008665_pt1 | contig 12594 bp, 9 predicted proteins | sample SS_ome_10_FD_132414 | JGI IMG/M metagenome (GOLD analysis project Ga0180432, IMG submission 132414) | Hypersaline lake sediment archaeal communities from the Salton Sea, California, USA - SS_1_MS_2 metaG | ecosystem: Environmental > Aquatic > Non-marine Saline and Alkaline > Hypersaline >...
ACTCAGTTCTCCGTTAGGCTCTTTCCATTTGTAGTATCCATATGAATACCTACCTCCCAGACTATTTTTCATGATCGTCCAAAACCCCGGCAGTTTTTCCGATAGCGAATGTAAGTCCAGATTTTCTATTTTGGAATCTTTATGAAAGCGATTCATAGCGGTATCAACATCCTGAACAGCTGTGTATCCTTTTTTGCCCACGGGTTGAACAGCAATTTCTCTGAATCTAACGTCATTTTGCAGGTCTTCTACCGTCATATCAGGATGGGCCTGAAGGTATAATTCCAACTGAAGAACCACGTCCAGTACTTTCTGGCGAATAAAATCCTCTGACGTTTTTTTCAATATGGTTCTACTTCGTTGCCACTGCTCTTCTTGCCCCCGGTAAACCGCACTATTGGCTTGGGTGAGAAATCGGTGCTCGAATATGCTGATCAAGCAGCCAAAAATTATAATAGGAATCAAACCGGAACTGATGGTAATCACTATCAATCGGGCACTAAATTTTTTCGGTAAAAGTCGTGAAAATTGCATAATAATTCTCTTTCAATCAATAATATTGTCGGTTTTTAAAATAACCTGGCGTTTGATTTGAATGTTCAAATTCTTTGCCTTTTTCAAATTCAAGGACAGTTTATTGATAATCGGTTTTTGAGAAGGGATCGTCCGCACATTAACTCCTGATAATATCTGTACGATAGGATCGGCGGCTTGTCGGCCAATTTCGTAAAAATCGCAATGAACCGCCATCAATATACCATTTTCTACGGATTTTTTTGTAACTGAGAAAACGGGTATCTTGTGTTTATCCGAGATATGAATGATGGTTTGTAAATGTTCAGGTAAATTCAATATAGGATCCGTCGGAATATAAATGGAATCAACGTTTTTTGCCAACGAATCCACAATCTTTTCAAGTTCCGGCAAATCCCTTTTGGAAAATGATGCGGTCAGAGGCTCCCATCCCAATTCAACAGCGGCGGTCCTAGCTTCTTTCCCGGTGACCACCGCTTGAGGCATTTCCGTGCAATAAATAATACCCAGTGTTTCCATTTCAGGGAGGACCTCTTTTACCATATCAAACTGTTCTTTTACGTCGACCTTCATACTGACACCGGTAATATTTCGTCCGGAATCCTCGTAAGTTCGGATAATCCCGGTGGCCTTTGGATCACCCACAATAGAGAACACAATGGGAATCGGTTTTTTTTCGGTAGCCTCTAACGCCGACAGGGCACTTCCCGTGCCCAAAGTCAAAATCAGATCAACCCGTTTATTTACAAAATCAAGAGCGGTTTTCAGCGCAAGTTCTTTATCCTGCTCTACATTTTTGTAGTCTATTTCTAAGTTAATACCTTCCTTATAACCTTTGTCATTAAGCCCGTCGAGTACACCTTTATATGTTTTTTTATACGCATGAATCTTCTCCGTCCACTGTAACACGCCAATGTGAAACTCTTTATTTTTTGTTTGGCACCCAAAGCAGAGCAAATAAAATATCATTAGAGTTGATATTAATGCGATGCATTTAGGATGTTTTTTCATGATTAATCTCCATTCAATATTTCCGAATACAGACTTCGTAATTTATTTCCGATATCCAGAAAACAGCAACGAGGATCGTGATGTTTTATTTGCTTTGCAAAAGCCGAGGAATCTTAAGATCCAGTTGGATTTATAAACGAAAGTTGTTTTTAAATATTTATTCGGCCTTCTTCATATTTTTATATTCTACATACTATATTCTTCAATAATTCTGCATATTTTGTGCCAAAAACTCTGGAGGTAACAATCTTTAATATTTATAAATAGTTAAGTTTAATTTTTGCATTTTAAAAATGTGATTTAACATAAATCCTTTTTTAGAAACTTAAAATGTGTCAAAAATATGACGGAATGCCATGGATTACGATACCCCTTATTAGAAGCTATCTCAAAAAATTCTTTTTCCCCAATCTCTGTGTTAGGCCCTCGTTTCAAGTCCTCGACATACTTAAGTATGCCTGTCGGAGATCCCGTGATGTTTTCGGGGCGGGTTGAAACTCGGTCCTGCCTTGACCTTGAGCCAAAATCCTATTTTTGAGATGGCTTCTAATAATCAGGCTTTTGGGGTTTTTGGGGATTGTGCTGAAACTCCGGGAATTTTGCGAGGTAAACGCCGTCGTGGAGCGTTCTTCCTCTCTCGGGATTCAAATGCGTTTGCCCTGGGGAATTTTGCATATAGCGTTGACACACGGTCTTATGATTTATTATGTATTAATTCGGCCAGAAACGGCCGGCGAAAAGAATGCGCTGATAGCGCTCAACAGAGCTGCAGCGTGCTTCAAATAATTGAACCTAAGTTGAGAAAACCGGATTCAACGGCTTTCTTTTTCACCAACAAAACAGGAGGTAAGGTACAATGGCCTACACAGATAAAATTCTGGAAAAAAGTATAGATCCCAGTGTTCACAAAATGCTGGAACGGGCCGAGCAGCTAAACCTGGAGACGGTCTGGGACAGATATGAGGCAATGCTTCCGGAGTGCGGGTTCGGCGAGCTGGGCGTCTGCTGCCGCAACTGCAACATGGGCCCCTGCAGGATCAGCCCTTTTGATGACCAGGGACCAAAGAAAGGTGTCTGCGGCGCCACAGCGGACATCATCGTGGCGCGAAACCTGATACGTATGATTGCCGGCGGGGCCGCCGCCCATTCCGACCATGGTCGTGACCTTGCCCATACCCTCTTGTTGACTGCTGAAGGAAAGGGCGGGGGATATGAAATCAAGGATGAAGAGAAGCTGAAAGCACTTGCCGGGGAATACGGCATAGAAACAGAAGGGCGATCAAAGGAGGAAATCGCCCTGGATTTGGCCCGGGCGGTTTACGGAGAATTCGGCAAGCAGGAAGGATTTGTGCAATTTACCCGACGTGCGCCTGAAAAACGGGTGGCGTTATGGAAAAGCCTGGGAATAGACCCGAGAGGTATAGACCGTGAAATCGTGGAAATTATGCATCGCACCCACATCGGCGTGGACAACGATCCGGTCAATTTGATCCTCCAGGGGCTCAAGGCCTCAATTGCCGACGGATGGGGCGGATCCACCATTGCTACGGAGCTGTCGGACGTACTCTTCGGAACACCCACTCCGGTAAGGTCCCAGTCCAACCTGGGTGTTTTAAATCAAGACCATGTCAACATCATCGTTCACGGGCATGAACCGGTGCTTTCGGAAATGATCGTGGCCGCTTCAAATGACCCGGAACTGATAGCTCTATCGGAAAAGGTCGGCGCCAAAGGTATAAATGTCGCTGGCATCTGCTGTACCGGAAACGAGATCATCATGAGACACGGCATCCCCATTGTAGGAAATTTTTTGCAGCAGGAACTCGCCGTAATCACCGGGGCGGTTGAGGCAATGATTGTAGATGTTCAGTGTATCATGCCGTCACTGGGGCCTCTGAGCGAATGCTTTCATACGAAGTTCATCTCCACGTCTCCCAAGGCCAAGTTTCCGGGTGCCACCCACATGGAATTCAGTGAAGAAAAAGCATTTGATATTGCCAAGCAGATCGTTCAGGTGGCGGTGGAAAACTATAGCCTTCGCATCCCGGAAAAAGTTCTTATCCCGGAAGACAAGACCGAATGCATGGTCGGTTTCAGCGCCGAAGCTATCGTCAAGGCTCTGGGCGGAACTTTGGATCCTCTGCTGAATGCGATCAAGTCCGGAGATATCAAGGGAATCGCCGGTGTGGTGGGATGCAACAATCCCAAGATCAAGCATGATTACGGCCACGTGGCTTTGGTCAGGGAGCTGATCAAAAACAATGTGCTGGTGACGACAACCGGCTGCAATGCCATCGCCTGTGCCAAGTTAGGCCTGATGCTTCCCGAAGCGGCCGAACAGGCGGGTGACGGGCTCAAGGGAATATGCCGGACCCTGGGTGTTCCACCGGTTCTGCATATGGGTTCCTGTGTCGATATCAGCCGCATCCTCACGGTATGTGCCGCGGTTGCCAATGCACTCGGGGTGGATATCAGCGATCTTCCCGTGGCGGGTGCTGCTCCGGAGTGGATGAGCGAAAAGGCGGTAAGCATCGGCGCTTATGTGGTGTCTTCGGGGATCTTCACGGTGCTCGGGACCGTACCCCCGGTCCTGGGAAGCAAGGTTGTGACCGAGGTGCTGACCCTCGGTGCAAATGAAGTGGTGGGCGCTACCTTTGCCGTTGAACCCGATCCGATCAAAGGCGCCCGTCTGATGATCGCCCACATGGATAAGAAGCGTCAGGCATTGGGAATCTAAAAAAAAACAATATAAGGAGCAGGTTATGTCCCAGCCAAAAGAAATATTTGTTAAAATCGACCGATGCGTCGGATGTTTGTCCTGTACGACGGCCTGTGCGGTGGAACATTCCAAAAGCAAAACCCTGTTCGGTGCCATATCGGAAACACCGGTTCCCAAAAGCCGTGTTTATGTCCAGTGGGTGGAACCTGATGGAAAGGTGCCATTGGTCTGCCGGCATTGTGAAGAAGCACCGTGTATGTATGCTTGCATCAGCGGTGCCATCAGCCGGGATGAAAACGGGGTTGTCATCACAGACACGGACAAATGCATCGGCTGCTGGACCTGTGTGATGGTATGTCCATACGGAGTTATCGGCCGTCATCTGGAAGAACACAAGGCCTATCGCTGTGATCGCTGCCCGGACCGGGAGATCCCGGCGTGTGTGAGCGCGTGCCCTACCGGGGCACTGATATATGATACGGTGGACTCTTTTTCGGGCGAAGTTCGTAAACATGCATCCCGGGAGTTGCTTCGGGCGGAAAGGGGATAATGTGACGGAAGAAGAAAGCAAATACATTATCGTCGGGGGAAGTGCCGCGGGTATGGCCGCTGCCCATGCCATTCGTCTGCATGATCGGCAGGGCGCTGTCACGGTGCTTACCGAGGAACCGGATACGCCCTATTTCCGACCTCTGATTCCCTTTGTGGTATCCGGAAAAAAGCGAGCGGAAGATATGGTCCTGTCCGGCTGCGGACCCTATATCGGTCGGGATATTTTTGTGAGGACCGCCGCCAGAGTTGAATCCGTCAACACCACCGAAAAAACCGTTTCCGTCCAGGGAAGTGGCGATCTGGCCTATGAAAAAATACTCTTTGCCACGGGAAGCCGGCCGTATATTCCACCGGAAATCGAAGGCACCCATGCAAAGGGTGTTTTTGCCTTAAGAACGCTGGTCGATGCCAGAAACATGGCCGAAAGAGTGGAAACGTCGGATCATGCGGTGATGCTCGGTGGCGGTCTTTTAAACCTAAAGGCGGCCTTCGCTCTTCTTGAAAGAGGTTTGAAGGTTACACTGGTGGTCTATTCACCCGAGGTGCTTTCACAGCTTATGGAACCTGAAGATGCATTCCTGATCCGTAAGGCCCTGGACAGAGCAGGGCTAAAAATCAAAACAGGATGCGCTGCAACCCATATCATTTCAGACCGTACCGGTGTTACCGGTGTCGCCCTTGATCCTGGGGGTGAGATGTCCTGCCAAATGGTGTGCATCGGAAAAGGGGTGCGTCCCAATGTCGAGTTTCTATACGGCAGCAATGTGAGGATCGACGGGGGAGTTGTTGCCGACCGGTATACGGCCTGTAATACTCCGGATACGTTTACCGCCGGTGATGTTGCCGTAACCTTCGAACCTGTTTCGGGAGACAGAATTATGACGGCCCTTTGGACAAACGCCGTTGAAATGGGACGGTGCGCCGGTCAGAACATGGCCGGTATAAAAACAGCCTATTCCGGCACCTTCGGCATTTTGAACGCAACCCAAGTGGCCGACGAACCGTTTGTTTCCATGGGCGTGGTTCATACAACGGACCACGATTTCGAAATATACAGACATGCCACGGATATGACTTATCGCAAGGTGGTTTTTAATCCCGAAGGCACCTGTCTCATCGGGGCGGTATTTATCGGGGATATCACCAACGCGGGGCTGTATCGCTATGTTATCCGGGAAAAGATGCCGATCATGCAAATCAAGAGGTATATCATCGATCATACCCTGCATTACGGACATTTTATGACCGGCAAAGTCTAAGTTTAAAACAGTTCATATATCTGACATGTTTATCAGTGAAGATTTAATCGTAATCTATTTATGCCGTCTGAATGGAAGAATGGAATGCTGGAAAATTGGGAGAATGGCGGAAACAGACAATTTTAATGGTAAAATCCTATAAACCCTTCATTCCGGTTAGAGTTCTTCCTTAATTTTTTACATACAAGGGTTTCTTGTTTTCTTCTAATCTGAGGATATTTTCTGCTACTGCCTTGACGATTCCCCGTATGGAAAGGTCTGTGGATCCGCCGATATGCGGGGTGGCCAACACATTATAGTTGAAAATCGTATCATTGGGATCCGGGGGCTCTTCCCAAAATACATCTAAGCCGGCGCCTGCGATTTTGCCGGAGGAGAGGGCTTCTTGTAATGCTTCACGATCGACCAATCCCCCCCTCGAGAGGTTGATTAAAAAAGCGCTTTGTTTCATAAAAGATATGGAGGTCGGGTTTATCAGGTCCTGGGTTTCAGGAGTATAGGGGAGACATAGTATAACAAAGTCCGATCTCTTCAATAGCACATTAATATCCTCAGGACCTCCGACCCATTCCAAATCCAGTTCTTTCATGGCGTTCGGGGTATGATGACGCTTGATCCCGATCAAATGGACATCAAAGGCTTTAAGCCTTTTAATCAGGGCTTGCCCGATGCCGCCAAGCCCCACAAGGCCCACCGTACGGCCGTTCAAGGCTCTTCCCTGAGGTTCTCCCATTTTCCGGTCTTTCAAACTCTGGGCCATGCCCCGAATATCTCTGGACAGTCCAATCATCATGTATATACCCAGCTCCGCCACAGAATCGGCATTTCCGGAAATATTCGCAGGAACATTGGCAACCCAAATATTTCGCTTACGGGCCGCTTGAAGATCAACCCCTTCTAATCCTGAACCGCACTGCTGGATGAGTCGCAGTCGATCACTTTTTTCCAGCAACTCCTTAGTTACGGGACTCATGGTGGGTATCAAAACATCGAATCCCTTTAGGTGGTCCACTTCAAATCGTCCAGTGGCCTCAAAATGATGCTGAGGAAGTTCAGATCGGATCAGGCCTAAAAAGCCCCCCCATGCATTTTCAGAAGCAGCAAAAAGTATATTCATTGGATATCTCTTTCTATCAAATATGGGATGGTTATCAGAAGAACCTCACCCTGCGGACCTGTCTACGGGCAGTACACAGGCAGGTATTGTATTTCTTTTTTTGCACAGTTGATCAACTCGTTTTAACAGAGTGGGTATCCGGTTTTTTCCATGCATTTTAGCAATATATCGCTTGGCAACAGCCACATCAACGCCCTGAGCGGTTACATATAGGGGGCGTTTGCTCTTTCCTCGAAACAGCTCGGCAATTTTTGGGGTATTCTTAAAAGGCCTTTTTGCCACACCAATAACGGTAACGTTTCCTTCTAACGCATGAAAAAGATGCGCACCCAATCCCGGCACATCATCTGAACACAGATAAACATATCCATCAATAATGATATATTCTATTCCGGTGTCGAGTTCTTTTAACAGTGCCTGAATACAAGGCAACTCTCGCTGATAAAACCGGCCGGGGATATATTCTTTCACTTCGGGAATAGAAATGACAATTTCTTTTATGGATTCTTTATCCGACCACTTCTCAAACACAACACCTGCAGCGACAGCTTCATCTCCACGGTAATCTACATCCACAGCCAATATCATTTTCAGAGCTCCTTTACAATTGTGTGCCCACGCCCCTCCAAGCTTAAGTCAGGGCAATTTGTGGCGGCAACGTGCAAACCGGCTTATAGGATTTTTGAACCGCCTCTGATAATATTTAAGGCTTTACCGTTGTGAAGAATTTTTGATTTTCATGTCTGATGATATCTCGTTGAATGAAACTATTTATAATTTCATTATATTTTAATTGGTATTCGCTGTTGAAATAAAAATCAACCGTTTCTTTGAACCAGTAGGTACTCATTAAATATGTAAAAAATGTTTCGGCTTCAACGATTCTCTTCATTAAAAGGGTATACACTATTATTTTTTTAAGCAGATCATCTCCGATCCTCTCTTTATCGAACATATAATTTTCAATTCTTTTTTTACTTTTTGATATGGCGTGTTTCATATTACTAAAGGGCACTCCGTGGCCCGGACAAACCAAATTTACCTCAAGAGATTCCAGCTTTTCAAGGGATTCCATCATTTGAAACAAAGCGGTGCTTCCTTCGATACGAATCGTCATCACGGCCAGATCATTTTCCCAGAGGGTATCCGAAGATATAAGGACTTTTTCTTCCTCGTTGTAAAGTACAATGCCGTCAGAAGCATGTCCCGGCGTATGAAGTATCTTGAACCTGTGAGGACCGATATCTATAACATTCCCGTCTTCCAATATCCGGGTGCAGGTAAAAAAATCGGCTTTCTGATTATAGTATTTCCACCATGTTGACCAGTCATCTTGGGTGTCGATAAAATGTTTTCCAACTTTATGCATGGCGATATCACACCCGGATTTCTCCTGAATAATTCTATTGCCGCCGATATGATCGCAATGGCAATGTGTATTGATAATCTGACGAATATCCGGGATTTCCACACCCAATTCTTTAATAAATCTCTCCGTATCACTGAAGTCGGAAATATAGCCGGTATCTATGAGTATCGGAGCTTCGGATCGATATAGAAAATGATTTCCATTCAAATATCCTCTTTCAATAAAGAATAAATCTTCCATAATTTCGAGTACGGCTTTGTTTTTCTTCATCCGCCTTCCCGCTAATTTTCCTTATTCGCCATAGTATATGTCATAAAGCCGCCGCTGAGGTTTCTGGATTTAAAACCGTTTTGAACCAGAATTCTGTGCCCCAGATACCCCCGAAAGCCTACCGCACAAAAGGGAATATACGTCTTTTGCTTATCGAGTTCGGATAGTCTGGTTCGCAGTTCATCGATGGGAATATGCAAAGCGCCCGGCATCTTTCCGGCATATTTCAGTTCCAATTTGGTGCGAAGATCGATTAAAATCGCACCACTTTTTTGAAGCGTGTCAAGTTCACTCCAATGGGTTATTTCCATATCCCCTTTTAGAATATTGGCAGCCACAAACCCGGAGATGTTGACAGGGTCTTTTGCCGATGAATAGGGCGGTGCATAAGCCAGTTCCAGCTCTTGCAGGTCATAGACGGTCATTTCCGCCCGAATGGCGGTGGCAAGGACATCGATTCTCTTGTCTACACCCTTTTTGCCCACGATTTGAGCGCCCAGCAATTTGCCGGTGCCCGGAGAAAAAAGGATTTTGATCGATGTTTGGGTAGCGCCCGGATAATAACCGGCATGGGATCCGGAATGGGTGTAGGAAACCAGATAGGGAATATCGTGCTTTTTTAAAAATTTTTCGTTGGCCCCGGTAGATGCCGCGACCCTATCGAAGACTTTTACCACCGAACTCCCCAGTGTCCCGGTAAAGATCGACTTCCTGCCCAACGCATTGTCTGCGGCAATCCGAGCCTGTTTATTGGCAGGGCCTGCCAGAGCGGTCAGAGTGGGAAAGCCCGTGACCAGATCTCTGACCTCGACCGCATCTCCCACGGCATAGATGTTGGGATCGGAAGTCCTCATGGTGTCATCAACCGCAATGCCGCCCGTGGGGCCTATTTTCAGATCCGCCTCTTTGGCCAGTTTATTTTCGGGTCTGATTCCTACGGAAAGCAGCACCATGTCGCATTCAATGTCGCGTCCTTTCTGCGTGGAGACTAAAATTCGATTGCCTGCTTTTGAAAATGATTTTACGCCGTTTTCAAGCTCCAGTTCCACGTTCTTAACTTCTAGATGTTCATGAAGCAGGGACGCCATTTCATAGTCCAGGGGTGGCATTACCTGGTCGAGCATTTCCACGATCGTGGTTTTAACGCCTCGCTCGGTCAGGTTTTCGGCCATCTCCAGGCCGATAAAGCCGCCGCCCACCGCAACCGCACATCGGGGATTGCGTTCATCCACAATTTTTTTTATACGGTCCGAATCGGGTACGTTTCGAAGATGAAAAATATTATCCAGTTCAATGCCCTCCAGAGGCGGCTTGATGGGTTCGGCCCCGGGAGATAAGATCAGCTTATCATAATTTTCCCAGTACATTTTCCCCGTGGTGGTATTTTTTATCTGTACCGCTTTTTCTTTGGCGTTAATACCCACGACTTCGGAGAAGATCCGCACATCGATGTTATAGCGCTGTTTGAATTCCTCCGGCGTGGCCAAAAGAAGGTCTTCCCGTTTTTCGATAACATTTCCAATGTAATAGGGAAGTCCGCAGTTGGCAAAGGAGATATATTCTCCCCGCTCAAACATGACAATTTCTGCATCTTCGCTCACTCTCCTGGCCCGAGCCGCTGCTGTAGCGCCTCCGGCAACTCCGCCGACGATAACCAATTTGACACCCATATTTTTTTCCTCAAAAATAAAAACCGTTCATAAATTCTGCAAGATGAAAAATTTTTAACCATTTTCATACAGGAGATATATTTTAATTAGACTAAAATATTATGGCCGAAATAAAAAAAAAAGTAAACCTCAAATGAATGAAAGTCGAGGGGGCCCCATTTCCTTTGAAATAAGGGGTCACAGGTGGCGACGAAGGTTTATCCCGCTTTATCAGCGGGACTTCGATCTTAATCATGCAGATATGGTGCATCCTCGACTTTCATTGGATTGATGTTATAGTTATTCCTAAAACACCAGGAATATCAATATGTCACGGAGGCCCCCGCCTCGGTATCTTTGACAGTATTGTCTCAAATACTGATAGAGGAAAGCATGTTTTCAATACTTTTTTTCTATAAAATCTAAAAAAAAAGCTTTTACATATTGACTTTCTGATTTTGTTCCTGCATTTTAAAGGAGATCGAGGGTTATTAGGCATGCAATAACACTAAACAAAGGGGGGTAAGCAGATGACAAAAGCTGAATTGGTTGAAAAGATGGCTAAAGATGCAGGTGTGACAAAGGTTGTGGCCAAAGCGGCATTGGAATCATTTCTTGACGGTGTTACAAAAGGCCTGAAGAAAAGAAACAGTAAGGTGACTTTAGTTGGGTTTGGAACATTCAAGAAGGTTTATCGAAAAACCCGAATGGGACGTAATCCGCAGACAGGTGAAAAGATCAAGATTAAGGGCAAAAACACCGTTACGTTTAAGCCGGGGAAAAATCTCAAATAAATATTTTAAGCGTAGAATTTTTTGTTGTCTTCTTCAGGGCAAATCCTTTTTCGGAGGGGATTAGCCTTAGGCGGTAAAGTTAGTACCTTATTCAGAATCGGTGAAATTGGTAAGCCACTATTCCGCCCGCAATGCCTCGATGGGATCCAGGTTAGCCGCCCGGTGGGCGGGCAAAACCCCGGCCAGTAAACCGATAAGAGCTGCCAGGAATTCAGCCAGAACCACGTACAACCACGGGGTGTGGGTGGGAAGGGCCGGCACGAAGGCCCCGAGAAGCCATGCCCCGCCGCCACCGATCATCAGACCGGCCAGACCCCCGATGCTCGCCAGCACAACGGCCTCGCCGATGAAAAGGGAAAGGATCTGACCTCGACCCGCGCCGATGGCACGAAGCAACCCGATCTCAGCCCTTCTTTCATTCACACTTATCGTCATAATCGTGAGAATTCCCACACCCCCAACCAAAAGTGAAATTCCTCCCAAAGCGCCCACTGCCAGGGTGAGGATGTTAAGTACGGAACCCAATACATCCAGCATCTGTTCCTGGGTGGTAATGGTGAAATCTTCAGCGCCGTGCCGATCTATGAGCAGTGCTTTGACTCTTTTAACAATTTCATCCAAGCTGCTGCCGGCGGCATAAAGAAGATCGATTTCCATGAGGCTTTCCCGATCGAACATGCCCAATGCCCTGTCCGTGGGGATATAGACGGCATCATCCAGGTCGAATCCCAGCATCTGTCCTTTTGATTCCATAACGCCGATGACCCGGTAGCGCTCTCCGCCAATGCGGATGCGCCGGCCCAGGGGATTTGCTGAGCCGAAAAGCTCATCTTTAACGGTACTGCCCAGCACGGCAAAGGCGCGGGCGGTGCGGGGGTCGTCATCCGGTAGAAAACGGCCTATGGCTATTTTCATTTGCCAAACATTAGGCACCTGAGATCCCACACCGAAGACGTAAGTTCTCCTGCTGCGCTTTCCGAATTCCACCGGTGCGTTTCCCTGGACAAAGGGAACTACACCGAGGATCTTGGGACTTCGCCCAAGGGCCAGCGCGTCATCAATGCTCAAGGGGCGGACATTGCTGATAATGGCTCCTGACATGCCTGCGGTCGTAGTTTTACCGGGCGAGACAGCGATAAGGTTGGTGCCGAATTGAGTGAACTCTGAGAGAACGAATTTGTGGATGCCTTCACCGATGGAGGTGAGCAGCACCACTGAGGCGATACCCACGGCAATGCCCAGGGCGGTGAGAAAACTGCGCATCCTTTGGCTGGATAAAGCGGCTATGGCCAGTTTTGCGGAGTCGTTGATTAACATAAG
>Ga0180432_10008666_pt1 | contig 12594 bp, 15 predicted proteins | sample SS_ome_10_FD_132414 | JGI IMG/M metagenome (GOLD analysis project Ga0180432, IMG submission 132414) | Hypersaline lake sediment archaeal communities from the Salton Sea, California, USA - SS_1_MS_2 metaG | ecosystem: Environmental > Aquatic > Non-marine Saline and Alkaline > Hypersaline >...
CGGCAGCCCAAATCTCGAAACCGCCCGGCAATTCGCAGAAAGCGCGAATTGCAGAACGACACTACCACGCCGCCTCGCAAGCCGGGCACGTTTTCCAGGTCGTCGGGATTGCTGACGACGGTCCGGCAGCCGGTCTCGTCGAGTCGGGTTTGCCAGGCGTCGTCCGGTTTCCAGGTGGGTACGAGCGTTACGTCGAGGCCGAACCTCCTCCACAGCTTCACCGTGTGCCAGCATTCCGTGTTGGCCCCGCCCACGTCGCCGGGATATCCGATCACGAACAGATGACCGGCAGGACTCCGGTTTCCACACATCATTCGATCGCTGCGGATTGAAACAGGGTTGTGAAGTCGGCCGGCTCGTAGAGCGGGTCGGTGCCGTTGGTCAGTTTCACCCAGCCGGGTGGATCCTCGCGATAAAAATGATTCCAGCCGTATACCTGGCCGCCGTGCTTGACGGAACGCTCGCGAAACACGTAGCGGATCTGCCAGCAGAACTCCGATGCCCCGGCGTCGAATCCGGAGCGAAACAGCTTGTTGGCATCTGCACCCTCAAACAGAATCGTCTCCGCGGGGCACGCGAGAAACTCCGCCGAATTCACTTTGCCCTGAAGGTCGTGCACGGCCGCCCACGGCGGGTCGACCACCTGGTGCCAGGTGAGGTGATGCTCGGTGACGGGGATTCGCTTGATGATCTCCAGGTCGTCGGGCACGGTGATCGAGGGGTCGTCGTCCCACATCCAGCCGCGGGGTGAAATGGTCTGGTAGTCGGCCGAGAAGAGCATCCGGTACGTCAGGTACGTGCCCGTTTCATTGTCCGGCCCGTCGTCGCGATCGCGCTGGTTGACGGTCTGATAATCGACGATTGCCTTGGCGAACGAGCCGGAGTAGCTGTTGAGCCCTTCGGTCAACCCGGCCAGCGACTTCAGATCGGGGTTGTCCGGATCGAACGGCTCGTAGCGCAGCTTGACGGCGAAGACCGAGGTTTTGCCCGGGTAGTTGACCCACGTGCGGCCCCCGTGCTCCGTGGCCATACCCAGCACTTCGACCGCAAAGGCGTCGCGGTCTTCCCAGGCGATAAGAAACTCCCGGCGGGCGGTGAAGCCTTCGAGGCTGTACTGTTCGACGGGCGAGCCGCCCAGCTCCTTGAATGATATGCTCATCGCATCCCCCACGAATGCATGTGATTGTTCGCGGCGTTTTTCAAGCGGGTGTGCCGGTGGTTCGGGGTACGGCCGGCGGCTCAGCTCCCCGAACTCGTGGAACCCCCGGTCTTGCTCAGCACCCCGTGGGCAACGACTGGGCCGTTGCCCGAAAAATCGACCACATAGGCGACGATCTTGCCTTCGCTGATATCGACGTCGGTCCGGATGGTGTCGATGATTGCGGGCACTTCGTAGTAGTTGTTGTTCGACTCGTCGACGTGGAGCTTTAGGGTGACGGTTTCGCCTTCGTCGACCGGGGTGTTTCCTGTCTCGGTAGCCTTGATCTCGAACCGCCCGGAACAATCCCTCGCACCGGCCACCCGTTTTCTGCAACCGCCGGTGTCGTTGGCCGTGTAGTGCTTGTTGCTGCTGGTTTTTTTCAGTCGCCAATTGGCAACGGGCGCAACCTCGTTGGTGTTCAGGTATAAGGTTCCGTCTTTTCCGCTGATGACCGGCATGCCGTGATTCTCCGATTCCCGCTAGAAAGACGTCCCATTCTTGCTCGCGCGAGTATTCATTCAGACTCCGGACGACGATGACGACGAGCTGCCTGCGTCGGTGATTGTGCCCAGCACGGCGACGTCGAAGGTTGCCCGTTGGCCAACGGCGGTGATCTTCAGGTCGCGCGAGCCGGGTTCCACGTCCCAGCCGTCGCGCGGATGAGCCACGAGGAGCGCACCGCCGGACATGACTTTCACCGCATGAGCGGCGTCGCCGAAGGGGGCTTGCCAAGGGTCGGTTGCGGCCCCGCCCACCAGCAAGTGGCCCTCGCCGCTCGTGTTCTTGTTGACAATCACGATCGCCTTGATTTTCAAGAACGAGACGTAGATCGTGTCGTCGAAGAGGCTTTTTTCCAGGGCGTCGAGCTCCAGGGTGGTCGACACACCGGTCGCGAGCGACTGATCCTCGACGTGCCAGACGGCGTCGGCCTGGTTGCTGCCCGTGCCGTCGGCAAGATCCTTCTTGAATTGCAGCCGGTTGCTGTCGACGATGACGACCTGGCCGGCGGAGTCGCGCCAGGTCCAGCCGAGCTGCGCGGTAATCGTGCTTCGCAGAGTTGTAGTCATGGTTCAAACACCTAGGGGAAGATACACGTCAACCAGGAACTTGACGGTCCATTGCCACCGGCCGTCCTCGTGCTGTCGGGTAGAGTCGGCCACGCGTCGCATTTGTACCACCGTGTCGCCGCCGGCAAGCGTGAATCCGCTGCGGTCGAATGCCGCCTGGACCTGTTCCACAACGGCCAGTCCGGCGTCGTAGCTGTCGTGCCAGACGTTGATTTGCAGTGTGACCTCGTCCAGGGCGTCGCCGGCGTTGGTGCGGAACACGGTCCGGCTCGTTTCCCGCGCGATGGTGGCATAGGGCACCGGGTCGCCGAACGACCGGCCCGTCTTCACGTTCGCGGCCGGCAGCAACGCGGCCAGGGCGTCGCTGGCCGCCCAACGCTGGTGGATGGCTTGTTCGAGATTCATGGGCTTGCTCGCGGCTGTGGTTCAGTCCACTCGAATCACGTCGATTTCGGTCAATGCGTCGATGCGGTCGGCCTTCCTGTAGCCGGTCACGCGATAGACGGTTCCGTCGGGCCCCTTGATCCGGTGCGTGTGGTCCAGCGTTACGGCGTCGGCCAGGAAGACGGTGTATTTTGCCGAGGTGACACGTTGCTGATGGGCGTCGTCGACCTCGGCCTCGACTGGTTGGATTCTCGCCCTAAGGCCCGTTTTCCAGGTGTGCCAGGTCGGCTCCTCTGCGCCGCCGGCTCCCTTGGCATAAGTGGCCTTTTCGATGTCGACGTAGGCGTCGAGCTTGTGGACGATTGCCAGGTCGCGGCAGACGCATCGCCGGCGGCCGCCCAGCGTGGTTTGCTGGACGGCCAGCACGGTCCATCGCCGGCCGTCGGCGTCGACGATCACGTCACCCAGCCGGGGCGGAGCGTCCGGTTCGTCACCCGGCAGGTGCCAGGCGACGTCGCTTGTGGTGAAATTGCCTTGCGACGCCCGGGCCTCGGCCGTCGTCAGCACGCGGCGTAGCGCGCCGGTCACTTCGCTGGTGGTGGAACTGCCCTGCCGCGTCAGCGTGACCGGCTCAAGGGCGTCGGTCACTTCGGCGAAGTCGTCGCCCGGATCGAACGAAAGCGTCATCAGGTGATCCCCTGCGAATGAATCTCGAACGGCTCCTGGCCGGCCAGCTTCCTCTCGCACCAATCGACGGTCTCTTGCAGCCGGGCGAGATAATCGCTCCAGGAAACTGTCTGGTTGTCGATGTAGTAGGTCGGCTTGGGTTGGGCCGTCAGCTCGGCAATGATCGCCAGGGTCTGGCTCTTGATCGTCTGGATTTGTTCCAAGTCGCTGGGCATGGGAGCACCTCAGATGGCATGGAGTCGAAAGCGTATCAGGATCGCCTGGCCGCTGTTGGGCGTGAGCCGGAACACGGCCCGGTAGGTCCGCCCGGCCACCGAAAAAGCCTGGTGGGTCGAGACGTCGAGCGTGTGCTTGAAGTTGTAGCCGGTCTGGTCCACGTCCCAGAGGTCGTCGACCTGGAGGCTGTCGCAGATCAGCGAGGCCACGTCGAGGGCCACGTCGGTATGGCCGGTGACCGGCGTGGCCGTGTCGGGGTCGCTTTCATCGAGCAGGTAGACGGTGTACGTGGCCGAGGCAATGTCGGCTTGTGTAACGGCGACTCCGTTGGCTCCGACCACTCGGGCCAAGAGCGTCGCCGAGCCGTTTTTGAAAACATTGCCGTGGATATCGGACGCGTCAGCCATGGGTTTGTCCTGCGGTTTGTCCGGTGATGAAGACTTGGGCGGTCGCCGGTCCGGCCAGATGCTGTCCGCCGGCCTCCGCCCCGGTGTGCCAGACCCGACCGCCGGCCACATGATACGGAGGACTCGGTAGGATTCGGGCCGACTTCCACCGCAACAGGAGTGCCAACAGATCGAAGAAACCGTCCATCAGCTCACCCCCGTGATCGGATCGGCGTTTGGTTGGGTTGCCACTGTTTTGGTTACATGGGTAGTGGTGCCGTCGGTCCGCTTGATGGTCCAGGTAGTTCCGCTGACGGAGCTTTCCAGGGTGGCGAGCACCACGGTGCACAAGGAGTGTTCCGGGGCGGTCGCCTCGACCTGGTCCATGTCGCGCCGCAGCAGGGCGTCGGCGATTTCGTTGCGCTGGTCGGCCGAGAGTGCCGCGTGGACGGCACCGTCGGCAACCACCAGGTCGCCCTGGGCCGAGCCGAACTGGAACTCGCGAAGCTGATCGGTCGGACCGGCGCCGGCATTGGTCACCATGGCGAAGTAGATGTTGCCGGCGGTGAACCCGGCCAGCGTGGTCAAGGCGCAGGTCCAGAGGCCGGTGTCGGTCGCCCCGTTGTTGCCCTGCTGGTGGGTCATGGCGGCGGTTTCGGTGGTCAGGGCCGTGGTTTTGAACGTGTTGTCGTCGAAGTCGTAGCTTTTGAGCGTGCCGTCGTCTTGCAGCTCGTAGAGCTTGAGCGTTGTCGTGCCCGACGTAACCAGGGCCCCGTCGCTATCCTGCAGGAATGCGCGGAAGATCAGGCGGTCACCCGTTTGTCGGACGTCGATGCCTTTGAACGCCATTGTGTTACCTCATGCATCATTCAAGTGCGAAGCCGCAAGCGGTGGCACATGCATCACTCATTACTCATTACTCATCATTCATCATTCATCATTGCTAAAGTCTTCCACCGGTCAAAACGCCCCGGTTGCTGGCGATTCCGCCTCCGCCGCTTGCGTTCTGCACGGCTCCCTGATTCACCGTCGTTTCGCTCCCGCCGGTGCCCAGCCGGATGCCGAAGCCGGCGTCGAGACAACTTGAACCCGGGGCCGGCCGGAAGTCACCGCCCGGGGCATCCTGGAAGCCGGGATCGGCGGCGGTAGCGCTTGCGCCCTTGGTCACATTGGAAACGTCAACCGTGTTGCCGTGCCAGTTGTTGTAGTCGAACAGGTTGGACTTTTGTTCCGACGACCAGCTTGCGCCCGTGGTGAACGACTCGATGACGCAATTCATGAATGTGCCGGCACCCGCACCGCCGGTCATACCGGTCGTCCCGTTGTAAAACACGCAGTTGACTACATGCGCCTCGTCGCGCCACATGAGAACGCCGGTGGTACAGGTGTCCGCGATGCAATCGAACATCGCGCCGGGGTCTTCAAAGCCCGTGGTGCTGTCGTGTGCGTAGCACCAGTAGTAGTGAGCGTGCACGTAGCCGGAACCGAAGGCGTAGCCGTTGGGGCAAGTGGCGACGCAGTCGACAAAACGGCTTCCATACCGCCCGTACCCGGCGAACTTGCTTGACCCGATCGTGTTATTCTCGAAGTCGCAGTTGATCCACGTGTTCTTGTCCCAGGAGATGCAGAGCTGGTTGCCCGCCCCGCTTAATCGCAGGTTTTTGTGGATGCCGTAGGTACCCTTGCCAAACGAATAGCTGCCGACGGCTATCAGCGGTCGGGCCGCTCCGGTCGCCTCGGTTGGCGGCGTATTCTGGTCGCTACAGCCAATCACCCAGATGGGCAGCGCCTTGGTTCCCGGTTTCGTGGCGACGTCGCCGCAGTCGTTGGTGAGCGTGTAGGTGCCCGAATAGAGGTAGTAAACGTCTCCGGGTTCGGCCGCCCCCTCGAAATCGGTCTCAAACTCCGCAAGCCCCATGGCGTTTGCCCAGTCGGCCCCGCTCTTTGTACCGGCACCGGCGGGCGTGACGTACAGTGTGCTTGCTGCCATCAGGCGACCTCCTCGGCCGTCTGGCCGCGATAGAGCCACGCCTTGCCGCGCACGGTGTACGTCGTAACGTCGCCTTCCAACTGGACCACCGTTACCGCGGGAATTTCGCGCTGCATTTCGGCAAGCCGTTCGGGCGAAAGCAGATTGCGGACCCGGTCAGGCACGCGCAGCCGGCCGGCGGGACGCTTGCGCTCCGCAAGGAGCGTCGGCTGTTGGTCGAAGTCGCCGTTGTCGCCTTCGGCTTGCATCGCCTGCCAACGGGCCTTCTCCATCTCGACGCGCCGTGTGCTCGTTTCAACACGAGTGATTTGCGGAACTTCCCGGAACCAGGCCGCTTTGCCCGCGAGCGGTCCGTCGCCGGCCGGGACGGGCGCCGTCCAGTCGGATGGAGTCAGTTTGTCGTACTCGGCCTTGGTGATGTTGATCTCGATAATGTGGTCGGCCGGCATGTCCTTAGGGTTAGTACTCCGGCCTTCTTCCTCGAATCCTGCCTTCCTCAGCGGTTCGACGGGATTGCCCTTATCGTCGCAAAACCAATCTTCCGTGCTGCACAATTCGTCGGGCTTGTCCTTCCGGGGCGTTCCCGGAAACGGCTTTATCCGCTTGTGCGTGCAATCGGGGCCGACCGTGTTGCCCGGCGGGATGCAGACGTTGTCGAGGTTGCAACGGCGGAAGGTAACGCCGGTCATCCCTTCCGGGAACACACTGGCATCGGTCCGGCACTGTTGATAGAAGCAACTGCCCACGATCTGGGTGCCGTTGAGCTCCTCGGCCGGCACGTCGGCAAGCGACTGGCCGGTGTAGTCTCCAAAGCTATAGGCTTCGTTGGTGCTCATGCTAACCTGGTGCGTTGGCCCGGCTGTTCATCGTGCGGACGACAACGGGGCAGTTGCGCAAAAAGTGGTTGAGGGGACCGGGCCGGCCGGCACTGACGCCCGAGCGACCCGGCCCTCCGATTCGACGCTACGATCCGCTGGACGCGGCCGAACCGGTGTTCTTGACCACGTAGCGAGGATTGATCACCGCGGCGGCTCCCCGCTCGCTGGCCTTGAAGCGAACCACGATGTCCTGGTTGAAATCGGCCTCGCTGCCCGGCGGCGACTGGGTCACCGTGATGGGCCAATTCTCCATGTAGGCGAAGGCCTTCTTGAAATCGCCGATGAACCACCACTTCTTGGAATCGTCGGCCGACTCCCCGGAGGCGATGATGCGGCGGTAGGCCAGGCGGCTTTCGACGACCGTGTAGTTGCCCAGCGGGTTGGCCGCCGTGGTCGTGGTGGCGCTGCCGGTCGGGGCATAGGCGATCTCCGCGGCGTTGAACACGCGGTGGGCCGCGTGGCGATAGGCCGGCATCACCAGCACCGTGGTGGCCTGTACCAGCACCGGCTCGCCCGTGTTCGGATCGAGAATGTCGGCAAACAACTGCTCGGCCGCGTCGACGTCAGTCCAGTCGACCAGCTCGTTGTCGGCAAGCACGTTGATCCACGGCGTGGCGGCCTGATACGTATCGTATGCGGTGCCCTTCCACTTGTAGTTGTTGGTCGCACCGATCACGAGGTCGATGAGCCGCTTCTCCTTGTTCAGCCCGAGGATCTCACCCACTTCGGCGGCCCGGCTGAGCACCAGGTTGGTGCGGTCGAAGAAAATGGCTTCCTTGGTGACCGGCACGATCAGGCCGCGCTTGGTGGTCGAAGGGGTCTCGATGTAGTCTTCGCCGAAACCCACGTTGGGGTAGGGCATGCCGGGATGAATCTCGGTGATTTCATCCTTGACGGGCCCGACGCCGGGGATCTTTTCGCCGTCGAGTCGGGTGGGGACTGTGTCGACCAGCTTTGAGACGACGAATGCCTCTTGCTTGTAGGCCTCCAGGATTTTCGAGTAAATCACCTGGCCCGTGATATTGAGGAAGGCGGTAACGTCGACGCCCTCGCTCGCCTCCAGCAGGTTCACTCCGCCCGTGTTGCGAGGGTCCATCATGCGGACCCACTCGTGGCCGTCGGGCACGAGGCCTTCGGCCAGGTCGCGAATGCTGAAGTCGTCGGGCTTGAGTTGCCCCTGGCCAATCGCTTCGGCGAGGTGCTTGACCGTTTTGTCCGGCCCGTCCAATTGGTAGCGGCGCCGGAGTTCTCGATATCGGATGGTTGCCACGTGTTGGTTCCTTTCACGTTAAAGGGCTTCTGGTCGTTGTGATGTTGCACTCAGACGCCGCTGGGGCTGCTGCCCTCGACGCCGCCGGTCATGACGGTCGAGCGGATGTCGACCAGCACACTGGTCGAGGCCGTAGCGACCCGCTTGGCCACGCGGCCGATGGCATACTTGCTGGCGGCCACCTTGGCTGCCTGCTGATCCAACAGGCCGTCGCCGCCGGCGTTTTCATCCGCACCCAGCAGGTCTCCCAGCTCGAACGTGCCGCTGGGGCAATCCAGCTCGAACACTCCGGTGGTGGCGATGCGCAGCGGGTCGGTATCGCCCGAGCGGCTCCGCTGCATGGCCACGCCCAGGAAGCTGTCGGCGAACAGCTCCTGGTTCGCTGTTTCGCTGCCCTGATCGGCCTGTGAGGATGCCGGCTTGGCATCGTCGGTGTCCTGGTAGACCAGGTCGCCGATCTCGATGACGGTTGCGGAATCGACGGCAGCGACCACCGGATTGGTGTCGCCGTATCTCCAACGCATCTTGTCTGCCATTCTGTTGTCTCCCGGATTAATAGAGTCTCGCGCCGTGATTTCTTCGCGCGTCGCGCGCACTATTCAAAACGATTTGTTCAGATTGCTCACGTGATGGCTGCCACGAAGCTTTTGCAGTCGGCCGGGCCGGGCTCGTCGATCTGGTTCTGGTCGACGCAGCGCGGCTTTGTGCCGGCAGGGGCTTGCAGAACAACACGACCGCTTGCGCTCTGCACCAGTTGGGCCCGCTCCTCGACCAGCTCTCGCATGGCCTGCTCGTCGGGTGACGCAAGCAACGATTCAATGAACCGAGGGCTGACAATTGAATTGGCCGAACCTTGAGCCGTGTCGGGGTCGGGCAGGTGAAACTCGCTGAGCAAGCGCCGCACCACCAGTCGCTTCTGCCGAACAGCCTCCGTTGCCCGGAGCCGGTCGACTTCCTCTTGCAGGCTGTTCAGCTCATCGGCCTGCTCTGCGAGCAACTCCTCGACCAACTCGGGCCGGTGACGTTTCAGATCCTCCGAGGTCAACTCGGCCAGATTCGCGACGTGGTTTGACCCGGTGGCGTTGGTGGCCGATTCGAAGAGGCCACGAGTGGTCGCCGGGTCGGCAACCAGGTCCACGCTTTGCACCTTCGTGATGGCTTCCACCACCACGCGATCTCCCTGCCGGGCGGTCCGCGCCTGCACGTTGTGGGAGAAACCCACGTTCTCCGGGGCGTGCTCGGCATCCCAGACCAGTTGCTCGGCCAGGGTATGCTTGGGGTTGAAATAGAAGTCGGCGAACAGGCCTTCTTCCTGGCGGGTTGCCACGTTGCGAATCACACCGATGCGATCCTGGTAGTCGCGCGGGGCGAGAGGGCTGCCCTTGGGGTGGTTCACGTTGACCTTGGCCCTTTCGTAGAGGCGAGCAGCCTGTGTTAGGGCGTCGGGCAGATAGGTCCGGCCGTTGCGCGACTCGAATCCCAGGATCTTCACTCCCAGGATCACGCCTCTGCCGCGGTCCACGCGCATCTTGACCCCACGCGAGTCGACAAACTCCTGGAGCATTTCATTCATCGCGATTTCCTCTTGCGTCAGGAACAAAAAAAGCCCACCAGGAACCGAAACGGTTCGCGGTGGGCTCTTCGAGATACCTGCCTGCGGCAGGCTCTTCAGATACCTAGTGAAATTCTTATCGCTGGATCCGTTCTATTCTCCGGCGGATGTGCTGGATCGTCCCGTCTTGAATGCTCAGTTCCACACCGGCCGAGCCGTGGAATCCTCTTTGAAGTGTTTCTGTCAGGATTTCGGCCAGCGCCGAGCGGAGCTGAACCATCTTCTTCTGGTTGGCCGGCGTTTTGTTGTGCGTGATCATCGAGCACAAACATACGAAATCGCGGCCCGATTTTCAAGTCTTCTTTTTGGCCACTTACGAGCAGCCCATGCTGTTGCCGCAAATATAGCAGAGGTAGCAGTTACCGCTGCGCACGGTGATATAACCGCAGTTATCGCAGAGGGGAGCGTCTGCCTGGAACTTGGCAAATTGCTCGCCGGGATTATTGAAGCTTGCCGCATCATCCGTCCGGGGCCCGGCGGCGGTCTGTTCGGTGGTTATCGAATCTTCCTGGAACTTGGCGTTGGTGCGTCGTGGGCTGCTGCCGTTACTGGAGCCGTTGGATGAGCTGGAACCGTTTGTCTTGGCCGTTCCTTGACCGGCGTTAGGCCCGCCGGCCGTCGTGGCGGCGGGCCCACTCTCGGTTTCCGCATCGCCCGTATCGCCCTTCGGCAAAGCACCAAGCGAAGCACCTATTCCGCTGTTCGCCTCGCGGTAGCCGGGCAGGAACGTCACACCCAACCACCGGAAGATGTAATCGACAATGCTCTTGGCAATTCGGATGTCGGGGTTTTTCGTGTAGCCCATGGGCTCGAAGCGGGTGTGCGAGAACTTGCTTACGTATACCTCCAGCGGCACGCCGTATTGCAGGCTCATGGAGATGGCTGTACCGAAGCAGTCCATCATGCCACCTACGGTACTGCCTTCTTTGGCCATGGTAATGAAGAGCTCTCCCGGTCGCCCGTCCGGATACAGCCCGACCGTGATGTATCCTTCGTGGCCGTTGACGCTGAACTTGTGGGTGACGGATTGCCGGGTGTCGGGGAGGCGTTCACGGCGGGGTACGGCAATCTGGTTCTTCTTGTCGGAGTCGTTCTCGGTCGAGACCGGTTGAGCCCCCTTTGAGCCGTCGCGGTAAACGGCCAGGGCCTTCAAGCCCAATTTCCAGCCTTCCATGTAGGCGTCGGCGATGTCCTGCGGGGTGCTCTCCTTTGGCATGTTCACCGTTTTGGAGATTGCCCCGGACAGGAACGGCTGGGCCGCGGCCATCACCAGAATATGGGCTTTCCACGGAATGGAACGCTTGCCGTTGGGTGGTTGAAAGGCACAGTCGAACACGGGCAAGTGCTCTTCTTTCAGGTCGGCCGCGCCCTCGATAGTGTCGTGCTTATCGATGTGTGCGATGATCGACTCGATCTCCGCGTCGCCGTAGCCCAGGGTCTTCAACGCCAGGGGCACCGTCTGGTTGACGATCTTCAGCATTCCGCCGCCGGCCAACTGCTTGTATTTGACAAGTGCGATATCCGGTTCGATACCCGTCGTGTCGCAGTCCATCATGAAACTGATCGTTCCCGTGGGTGCCAGGACCGTAGCCTGGGCGTTGCGGAAACCGTAGCGCCGGCCGCTGGCCAAGACGTTGTCCCACAGTTTTCGGGCGGCGTCCTGCAGGTATTCCGGACAACCTTTGATCCGCTCGACTTCCTCGCGGTGCATTTCCATCACTCGCAGCATGGGTACGCGATTTTCTTCGAACGCGTCGAAGGGTCCCACCACGGCGGCGAGTTCGGCGCTGGTCTGGTACCCCGCCCCGTGCAGCAGTGCGGTAATCACCCCGCACAGCCCCCTTGCGCCGTCCGAGTCGTAGGGCAAACCGTTGGCCATGATCAGGCTACCCAGGTTCGAGTAGCCCAGGCCGATCGGCCGGAAGCGGTGGCTGTTGCCGGTTATTGCCTCGGTGGGATAGCTGGCGTGATCGACCAGGATTTCCTGGGCGATGAAAACGATACGGCAGGCATTCTGAAACCGCCGGGCATCAAACGTGCCGTCCGGACAACGGAATTTCATCAGGTTGATGCTGGCCAGGTTGCAGGCCGAGTCGTCGAGGAACATGTATTCGCTGCACGGGTTGGAGGCGTTGATGCGCCCCGAGTTGGGACACGTGTGCCAGCGATTGACAGTCGTGTCGTATTGGATTCCGGGATCGCCGCAGTGCCAGGCCGCCTCGACGATTTTGTCCATCATTTCCCGGGCCTGGAAAATCGGCCCTTCCCGGGTGGTGTCGGTGACCCAGTGCGTGGTCCACGTTTTGTCGGACTCCACCGCATCCATGAATTGGTCGGAGACACGGACCGATAGGTTGGCGTTCTGGAAGAGCACCGAATCATATGCATCATTCGGATCATATCCTTTCTGGATCAACAACCGGGCTTTTTTCTCTTCGTTGCGCTTACATTCGACGAATTCCATCACGTCGGGGTGCCAAATCTTGAGTGATTGCATCTTCGCTGCCCGGCGCGTCTTGCCGCCGCTCTTGACCACCGCCGCGATCTGGTCGTATACCCGCATGAACGACAACGGCCCCGACGGCTTGCCTCCCCCGGCAAGCTTCTCCCGGTGGGATCGCAAGGTAGACAAGTCCGTACCGGTGCCGGAACCGAATTTGAAGAGCATGGCCTCGCTGCGGGCCAGCTCCATGATGTCTTCCATGTTGTCCTGCACACTCTGGATGAAGCAGGCCGAGGCTTGCGGGTATTCGTACGGATTCTCCGGCTGGGAAACCGATTCCGTGTCGACGTCCCAGTGCCAGTTGCACATCACTCCCTTGACACCGTACTGGTGATACAAACCGACGTTGAACCAGACGGGTGAGTTGAACGACGCGTGCTGATGCAGGCAGAGCCACGTC
>Ga0180432_10008667_pt1 | contig 12593 bp, 7 predicted proteins | sample SS_ome_10_FD_132414 | JGI IMG/M metagenome (GOLD analysis project Ga0180432, IMG submission 132414) | Hypersaline lake sediment archaeal communities from the Salton Sea, California, USA - SS_1_MS_2 metaG | ecosystem: Environmental > Aquatic > Non-marine Saline and Alkaline > Hypersaline >...
GGCCAACGGTCGAGAGCAACCAGCCGACCGACGTCATGGAACGGACGGAGTGCCTGCCATAGCGGTAACCCGTTCGTCTCGGCTACCGTCCGGGTGTTAACGGAGTGAACTCATCAACAAAAAAGGTGGCGAAGATGAGCAGAATAGCAGGTGTCAAAAAAACAAATGTTTTGTGTAATTTACTTATTGCATTGACCGTATTCGCTGTGACATTAGGAACAAATACCGATGTTCTTGCCCAGCAGTGCGAAAGCTACTCGAAGGGTGGTTTGTGGTGCTATGACAACACCCTCCGCTCCCATGAAGGTGGCAAGATATGGGCTAAATGGACGTGGAACGGCAGAAAAGGCAAGGGCAAGCTCGTGGAGTGGACCGGCAAGCACATCGCAAACATTCGCAGAGTCAACATTCCGAACAAGGCATGGCCCCAACACCCACTTCGCTATGAGGCGAAAACGTACGGAACCATGACCTACTGGATCTCAGACAATCTAAAAGTATACTCTAGCGCCTCAAGACACAGTGTCGGAGAATGCAATGGGGGCGGCGAGCAAGCTGCTATAGGATGCCTTTGTGCCGCAATCAGTACGGCGGGCATGATACGAGCACCTGCAAATGACTGGAGTACCAAACCCGAAAAGAAATCACAGAAAAAGACAGAAAGGTATTCTGCGTCGGGAATGGCAACCTTGAGGGTCTTCTCGGATCATCCGCGCTCCAAAGTGTACATAAACGGCAAGAGAGCCGGAACAACACCCAGAAATACCGGCAAGCCATTGGTGATATCCGATACGCCAATCGGTAGAGTCACCGTCAGCGTAAAAAAGAGAAAAAGGCAGTGGGAAGGTACGGTCAACGTCCAGTCCGGCAAATTCAACTCGGTTGAGGCCGAACTACTTGGCCCGAAGGAATTCCAGGCGCTGAAAGAGCGAACGGCAAGGGAAAAACAAAGGCTGGAGGCCGAGAGAAGACGAAAGCTCGAGGAAGAAAGACGAAGGTTGCGGGAGGAGGCGCGGAGGAAGGCCGAGGAGGCAAAGAAAAACCGCAAGAAGAGGATCGAGGAATGTAAGAGCAGAATGTGGCGGGATATAGAGAGCGCCCAGGAACGCAAATGCGGAAAAATGCCCAGAAGCGGTAACGCCAGGGATCCTTATGTGCAAAGATGGTTCGGCTGCGCCGAGAAAGTTCGTGACAGGTACAATTTTTCAGAATGCGAGAACTTGCGGTAGCGAAATCCCCCACTAATCAGGCTCGTCACCAGCAAATACCTACGAGGATCCATTTCATGGAATCAGCTCGCCCCGGTCGAGCAGGCGGGCGAAGGTCGCGAAGGGAATCACACGCAGCGGGCCGTCGACGAGTTCGTGGGGGCCGAGGTAGACACCGTAGGCCTTGTCGATCACGCCTGCGTCCAGCAGCTCGGAAAGAGCGCCGCTCCAGGCGGGCCGCCAGGTGTCAGACGCCTTGACCTCGAAGCCCACGTTGCGCTTGCCGCGCGACCAGATGAAATCCACTTCCTTGCCGGCCGGGGTGCGCCAGAACGAAAGCCTGCCGCCGACCGAGGCGTAGGCGATGTGCGCGCGCAACTCGTTGAGAACCAGCGTCTCGAAGAGAACCCCGCGCTCGGCCCGCTCGGGCGGATCGCGTAAAAGCCCGCGCAGGGCGCGCACCACGCCGGGGTCGAACAGGTAGAACTTGGGCTTGGAGACCTCTTTTACCTTCAGGCGCGGATTCCATGACGGCAGCCAGGTGCCGATCAGGGTGTCGACCAGCACCGACAGGTAACGATTCACGGTGTGGCGGGTCACGCCCGTGTCCCGGGCGATGCCCGCCGCGTTGAGCACCTGGCCGTTCATGGTCGCCGCGACCTCGAGGAAGCGATCGAACGAACCCAGGTCCTTGACCAGGGCCTCCTGCTTGATCTCCTGCTCGAGGTAGGTGTGAACGTAGGCCTCCAGGACGTCGACCGCGTGGCGCGGCTCGGCACACACCTTGGGAAGCGCGCCGAAGGCCAGCAAGCGATCCATATCCAGTTCGCCGCCCAGCTCGGCGGCAGTCAAGGGAAAGAAACGGCGCTCGAACACGCGCCCGGCCAGCAGATCGACGTCCATGCGTCTGAGCTTGCGGGCGCTCGAGCCGCACAGGGCGAAGCGATACGTATCGGCGTGCTCGGCGATCAGGGCGTGGATCTCGCGCAACAGGGCCGGTATGCGCTGCACTTCGTCGAGCACCACCCAGCTTCCCGAATCGAGTGCCTCGACACGCCGCCGCAAATAGGCAGGATCACGCACAAGGGGCAGGTAGACATCGCTCTTGAGCAGATCGAACCACAGGCAATCCTTGAATTCTTGCAGCAGCCAGGTCGATTTGCCGGTGGCCCGGGGGCCAAACAGAAAGAACGAATGATCCGGTGCCCCAAGGATTCTTGTATACATTACTATACATTTTTACCGGAAAAATGTATACATGTCAACACATTTTTCCGACTCAAGCCGGGAGCAGGGCGGTCAAGTCGGAGAGTGCCTCGACTTCCTCCCGGCATCCCGCGGCGAGGGGTTGTATTCTGAATAGAAAATGAATAGATAGCAGCATGGTTCTTTCAGGATAAACTACTTATAAAACAGCCGGTTATTTCTGTCTCTGAATAGATTCTGGATAGATTGGCGGATTGATTCAGAAGGAGAAGCGCGCCCGTGTCCAGACCAGCGAGCCGCCGGCGGCCGGGTCGCCGAACTTGGAGTGGTTCTTGCCCAGTTGCAAAAGCGCCCCGCAGCCGAGTTCGAGGCCGTTGCCGAAGTTGTAGTTGAACTCGGGGAAGAGGATCATCGAGAAACCTTCGCCGAAGAGCGAGAGGTACTTCTTCACCCGCTGGCCGCTAGCCTCGTCGTAGTAGGTCTCGTAGTAGCCCGTGACCTCCCAGATGGCGAACAGCCGCAGAAGCGCGTTGTCGTCGGCGAACTTGAAATCCAGCCCCAGCACCACGTAGTCACCCAGCCGGGGCCTCAGGATCTCGCGGGCGTTTTTGTGGCCGCAGACGCGCGCGGCCGAGATGGCGCTGTTCTCGGGATCGAGTATGTCGAAGTTGTTGAAGAAACAAGTAAATGGATCGTCGGTCGCGATTTCCGAGGCACGCACCAGGTAGCCGCGGTTGAAGAAGTCGCCGGCGCCGAACTCGTCCACCATGCCGTGGACCCACATCAGGTTGAGCATGAAGTCGTGGCCGAAGGTGTAGTCGAGCCCGACCACCCACTTGGCAAAGACGTCATCGTCCACGATGGTGGGCCTGCGGTCGCCCGGCAGGCGGTAGTCGTATTCCCCGGCCGGTTGCGGAATGCCGGCGATGACTATCTCGTCCTTGGTTACCGTGAAATCGACCCGCTCGGGGAAGTAGACGCCCACCTCGACGCGGTAGCCTATGCCCAGCAGCGAGCTCGAGATCCAGTCCAGCGGGATCTCGCCGGCCATGTTGAAGCCGATCACCTGCATCTTCGGGTAAGCCAGGTCCACCGTCGTCTCCAAGAGGCCCTGGATACAATGGATCTGCGGGTCGAAGTTCGGATCGTCGGGGTCTATGGCCGGGTTGCACAGCTCTGTATCGAAGACGCTCTGGCTGGCGTGGTTTGCCACCGGCAGCGGGAAGTCGTGCCGTCCGCGGTAATAGCTTATGGCTATGTCCTGCTCGAAGAGGTTGCCGGCCAGGCGGAAGGCAAAGGGCATGTTCTCGAAGTTGCGCTCCGGCATGTTGGCGTTCACCGTAGTCACCACGGTCGGGTAACGGGCTGCCGTCGACATGGCCGACTCGAACTCGTTGCGGTAGCGCAGGCCCTGTTCGTCGAAGGGGATGCGATCGATCATGGCCAGGCCCAGATCGGCCGAGACCGGCAAGCGGGCGGGCTTGAAAACCGGAACCAGCACACCCGAGATGCTCCAGCGATCGAGGAAGTGGTAGTCGGCCTTGACCATGAAGTTGGCGATCTGCTCGCCGAACATCAGCTTGTCTTCGACGTCGTTCGAGTTGAGATTGTTGGTGGGGTTGAACTGGTCGCCGACGCCCCACAACACCAGCTGCTGGCCGACCCTGAGATCGAGCCCGTCGAGCATGATGTCGGTTGCCTCGAGGTACAGGGCATGGGTCTGCAGGTAGTAGGGATCGACCCGCGAGCGGTCCGAGAGTTCGCCGATCTCCATCACGTTTTCGGGATAGCCCAGCCAGATGAAGTCGATGTCGACCACGGCGGCGTAGTCACCGTACCAGGCCTCGCCCTTGAGCTTGAAAGTGTTCTCGTTGCGGGCGACGCCTTCTTCGAGGCGCATCATCTTGTAGTAGTCGCCGACGCTCTTGTTGTTGACGCGAAAGCGCAAGTCGCTCTGCAGCTTGCCGCCCAGGCGGTACTCGAGTTCGTCGGCGGCGGCGTGCCCGTGGAAAAACGACGCGGCCAGAAGGGCAAAAAAGGCCGCCTGTGCTGTCTTTGTGACCGTCATGTCGGTTCCCCTCGAAGCCGGCTCAACGGCCCTTTTGCAGCGAGCGCACGGTGAAGAACTTGTCCTTGACACCCTGGTCCTTCTTCCAGTCCTTGCAAACCATGGTGCTGTACATGTCTCCGCGGGTGTGATCGGTAATCTTCATCATCTGCGGGTTGCAGATCTCGTTTTCATCCTTGCACTCGTACTCGCTGCGCTCGTCGGTCTTGAGCTTCTCGCCCTTGTCGTTGAAGAAGCGAAGCTCTTCGGGCCGGTGGATGTCCTTGCGGATGTCCATCTCCATCACCGGGTAGTTGAACTCCTGGCCTTCGCGGCGCTTGCACTTGAGCCTGTAGTGCGTGTCGGTCTCCTCGCCCAGGTCGCAGTCGAAGACGTCGCCGTAGGTGACGATGGCCATCTCGTCGTAGGAGTAGGTCGAACCCATGAAGCCCTGGTCGCGGACGTGACTGGCGATACGGCGCACGCGCCGGTAGGCCGGCAGGTAGACATACATCTGGCCCAGCGAGCGCACCAGCATGCGAAAGCCCTTCACGTCGCCCGGGGTCAGAAAACGCACCCGGCGCCACTTGGTACCCTTGATGGTCACCTCGAAGGTCATCGCCTTCGGGTCCTTGCCCTTCTCGTAGGTGGTCAGCTCGAAAACGAAGTACTGGTCGGCGGGCGCGGTGGCCAGTTTGTCCAGCTTCTGGATGATGGCGTTGCCCTTCTCGTCGGCGACGGCGGCCGCGGACAGGATCTGCATGCAGGCCAGGGCGGCCAGCAGCAGCGCGATCTTGGTACACGTGTTGTTCATTGTATCTCCTCGCTATGAAACGTTCATTCAGCGTGAAAGCTTGAGGACGGTATCGATTGTATGGGATGTCTCTTCGGTCTCTATCTCTTCGGCCGGCCGGCGGTAGCGCCGCTTGCGGGCCAGGACCGGGATGGCCAAAAAAGTCGCCAGGGCGGCGACGATCATGGCCGCAGCCGTCAGGCCGCCGACGTTCTTCAGCGGTTTGGCCTCGCCCAGGGTCAGGACGAAGAAGCCCACGCAAACCGTCAAGGCGTTGGTCCAGATGGCCGGGCCAGACTCCGATGCAGAGCGGGCCGCCGCTACTACAAGGCTTTCCTTGCCTGATGCCTGCCAGGCGGAGGTCAGGTGCACCGCGTAGTCGACGCCGGCTCCCAGGATCAGGCTGGCCAGCATGGCGGTGCCGATGTCCAGGCGCACCCCGATCAGCCCCATTCCGCCGTAGATCACCAGCAGGGTCAGCAGGGTGGGCGAGGCCACCAGCAGGCCGCCGAAGAGTGAGCGGCAGAAAACCGACATGATCAGCACCACCAGCACCAGGGCGAAGATCAGCGAGTTGATCTGGTTGGAGGTAGCGCTGGCCGAAAGCCCGCGGTGCATCACCGGCAGGCCGGTGACCCGCGCGACCAGGGTCTTGGCCCCTTCACGGGCGCCGGCGGGCATGAGCACCTTCGGCGAGTCGAACTCCAGCAGGGCCATGGCCACCAGGCGCTCGTAGCGCCGGATCTGGTCTCCCTCCGGTGCCTGTATACCGGATGCGGCGATAAGGCGCCTCGCCATCTCCTTTGCCCGGGACTCGCGCCAGAAGTCCTCCAGCGGCATGCCCACCGACATCCAGACATCGAAGGCCAGCTCGTCGGCAGACTCCTGGCCGGCGTCCGCCAGTATGCCCTCCACGGTCTGCAGGGCCTCTTCCTCCCGCGGCTGCTGCCCCAGCGCCACCAGCGCTACGGCCATTTCTCCGATGCGGTCGGGACAGCGCCTCGACAGGTCGACCGCGCACTCGTCCGAATTCAGCAGTTTCTGCAGCCTCGTGCGCACCTCGTCGGTGTCGGCCGACGGGAACTCGCCTTGCAGGACCTCTTCAGCCCGGCCGGCGGCCCGTGCGTCGAAATCGACATCGAATGTCTTGCTCACGGCGCGGATGCGCCAGATTGCCATCTCGCGCCTGCGCTCTGCCACCACTTCGGATCGTTCCGTGCCCGGGACGACCTGGTAGCGTTTGACGAGTTTCTCGTCCACCAGGCGCTCGACCTTGTCCAGCAGTTCCTCGGTGTCTTCGGCCAGGCTGGAATCGACCTTGATGTGAAACAGGGCCTGTTCGCGGTCGCGGGTAACCAGCTGCTCAACCGACGGGTCGCTGGCCAGCAGGCTGTGCAGCAACGCTACCTGTGCCCGCGTCTCGGGAATGCGGCGCTGGCCGACGAAGGCCTGGTTGGCCTGGGCGATGGCGTCGCCCAGGTGCAGCACGTTGGCCACGTTCGGCAGCACCGAGATGCGATCGGCCAGAAGCTGCAGCTCGCGCAGCACCTCCGGCTCGACCATCTCGCCCTTGAAGTGGACCTGGATGAACTGCGACCCGCCGAAGTGGCGGCGCATAAACCTGTTCGCCTTGTCCGGCGGGCTGCCCGCGGAGAAGAACGAGGCCGTGTCCATGCTGGTGCGCACCTGGCTGACCATGGTCGACGAGCCCAGGCAGACAATGGCCAGGCCGATCCCGACCGCAACCCTGTGTGTCTGGGAAAAGACCGACAAACGGGCCGACGCCGCGCGCAGGAAGCCACCCGCCTTGGCGCGGCGCTTGATGCGCGCCAGGCAGACGACCGCCGGGATGAAGGTGATCGACAGCAGCAGGGTTGCCAGGATGCCCAGCGAGGTGAACAGCCCGAAGGTCCTCAGCGGCTGGATGTCCATGCACACGAAGGACATAAGCCCGGCGGCGGTGGTCAGCCCGGCCGCCAGGACTACCGGGCCGATGCCGGTCAAGGTCTTCGAAAGAGCAGTCTTCAGGTCGTGCTCCTGGGCCAGGGCATAGTAACGGGCCAGGATGTGGATACCGTAAGCACTGCCCACGGCAAAGAGGATCACGGGCATCGAGCCGAGCACGATATTGAAACGCACGTCGAAGAAAGCCATCGTGCCGAGCGACATCAGTATGCCCAGGCCGGTCGACAGAAGCACCAGCCCGACACCGATGATGTCGCGGAAGGCGAGCGTCATGATGATAACGATGGCCAGCACCGCCCACGGGGTCAGGCGCCGGATGTCTTTCTGGGAAGCCTCGTAGATGTAGGTCGATACGAAGGGCCCGCCGCCCCAGTACTTCTCCCTTTCGGGAAACGCGTTGCTCACGACGCCCTGGATGTTGCCCGCGAGCGTCTTCGGATCGGCGCCGTAGGTCAAGAAACAATACAAAAGCACCGCCTTGCCGTTGGCCGAAACCAGGTGACCCACCAGGTGATCCTTGGCCATCACCTTCGCGCGCAGCTTCTGCGCTTCGGCCTCGTCGGCGGGCACGTGCCGGATCAGCGGCGTGGTAACCACCCCGCCGTGCTCGGCGTCGGGAGTGAAATCCACCACGTTTGCCAGGGTAAGCACGTGATTGATGCCCCGGGTCTCCTTGAGTTCCTTGGTGACGACGAGCAGGCGCTCCAGGAAATCGGGGGTAAAGACGTCATCTGTCTCGATGCCGACCAGGGCCAGGTCCAGGCTGCCGAAGAGCTCGTTGACCTGGTTGAAGGCCTCGACGTCGGGGTTGTCACGGGGCATGAAGGCCAGCAGGTCATCGTCGTGTTCTACGCTGCTGACCCACAAGCCGGCCGTAGCCGAGGCAAGCGCCACCAGTACCACCACCATCCAGGCAGTGGTTCTATTCGTCAACCAACGGGCCAGAAACTTCATGATTTTCCCTCTGCTTCCTTGATCCCGCGGCCCGGGAACCATTGTGTCCGGGCACCCGTGCCACAAGCAAGTTTCGCGCCACACGGCCTGTGCGGCCTCTTCTGAAAGACCCTGTTTAACAAGAGAATATTCACACGTGTCGTCCGGACGAGGCGCTGTCCGGCGTTCGCATCCGCACACCTGTTCTGATCTGCACCCCGGCCGCCCATGATCGCCGGCGCCCGGGACGGTTTCCTTCAGGAGTCCGGTCCGCTTGATTTCTTGGTGTCCTTGACTATCCCGTGTCTATCCATGCGCCGCATGAGCTGGAAACGGCTGATGCCCAGCAGGCGGGCCGCTTCCGACTTGACATAGTTGGCCTGCTCGAGAGCGTGTCGAATCATGCGCTTTTCCAGCTCCTCGAGGGTGTCCACGCCGGGCTTGAAGTCGAAGGGTATCGTGGTCTGCATCTTCCCCGCCTCGCCGGGCCGCGAGAGCACTCGCCGCGGGAGGTGTTTCAGTTCGATCTTTTCCTCGTCGGTCATGATCACGGCCCGCTCGATGATGTTCTTCAACTCACGCACGTTGCCTGGATACGAGTACTCCATCAGGCGCTGAACCACTTCCTCGCTGAGCGGGGCCACCTGCTTGCCGAGCTTGCCGGAGAAGAAATCCAGAAAGTGGTTGGCCAGCAGCAGGATGTCTTCACCGCGTTCGCGAAGCGGCGGTATGTCGATGGGAAACACGCACAGGCGCTGGTAGAGATCCTGCCGGAAGGTCCCCGTCTTGACCCTCTCACCAAGATCCTGGTTCGTGGCCGCTATCACCCTGGCCTTCAGCGGGATCTCCTTCACCGAGCCTACATGGGAGAATGTCCTGTTCTCAAGCACCCTGAGCAATTTGGACTGGAGATCGCCCATGTCTCCGATCTCGTCCAGCAGGACGGTCCCCGCCCCCGCCTCCTCGAAGGCTCCCGGGCGAACCTGATCGGCGCCGGTGAAGGCACCCTTCTCGTGACCGAACAGCAGGCTCTCGGCCAGGTTGCCGGGCAAGGAGGCGCAGTCGACGGCGATGAACGGGCTGCCCTTCGGCTGCGATGTGCGGTGCAGGTACCTGGCGGCAACTTCCTTGCCCACCCCCGTCTCGCCGGTCAACAGGACCGTCGTTTCCGGCGACTGGCCGATTTTCCCGAGCTGTTCGATCACCTTGACCATGCCCGGCGAGCGCCCGGCCAGGCCTTCCCGGTTGTGCTCGTGCCACCCGTTCGACGCCGCCCGCGTGCGGAAACGGCGCTCTGTCTCCTTGACCCGTTCGATGATCGGCTGGATTGACGGCTCCTTGACGATGTAGTCCTCGGCCCCGTGGCGGATGGCCTGCACCGCGTTCGGGATGGTGTGATAGGCGGTCATCATGATCACCGCCGCTTCCGGCTGGCGGGCCAGTAGCTGCGGTATGATATTTATGCCGTCATTGTCGGGCAGGCGGTGATCGAGCAGGATTACCTGGTAGCCGCCGCCCTCCGCGAGTGACAGAGCCTCTGCGCCGGAATAGGCCAGGTCGAACGCGATACTCTGGCGGTCGAGTTCGTCGCCGATGGCCTGGCAGTACAACTCCTCGTCATCGACAACGAGCACCTGGAACTCATCGCCCATGCTGCGGCAATTACCAGTGTCATCCGAAGCTGTCAACCCGCACGCCCTTCCCCCGTTGGTAAAACGACTTCCGCCCGGCACCCGCCCTCTGGACGGTTGCCCAGGTTGACGGCCCCGCCGTGGGCCCTGGCGATTTTCTGGCAAACCGGCAGTCCCAGGCCGGTGCCGTTTTTCTTGACCGTGAAGAAGGGCTTGAAGCAATCTTCGGGCTCCGCGCCGAGACCGGGTCCGTTGTCATCGACGCATATCACGATTTCACTCTGCCGGGCCTCGGCCCGGCAATCGATTTCCCCGCCCGGAGAAGATGCCTCCAGGGCATTTAGCATCAGGTTGAACATTACGTGCTTCAGTGCATCGTAGTCGGCCCAGACGACGAGGTCGGCAGGTACGTCTACGGATATGCGTTTTCCGGCCAGCTTGCGCGCTCCGCTCAAGAGCCTGCCCACGTCCTCGAGCAGTTCCTTCACCCGTACCGCGGTGAAGACCATGTCGCTCCTGGGTGACAGGTATTTCTTCAGCACCATGTCCAGGCGACCTATTTCGCTGACGGCCGAGGAAAGCAGGCGCTGGTGCCGCTCATTGTCCAGTTCTCGGCCCAGGCCCTCCAGGGTGGCCCCGATGGCAACCAGGGGATTGCGTATCTCGTGGGCCAGTTGCGCGGCCATCTCGCCCATGGTTGCCAGGCGCTCCTGCTGGAGCAATTCGCCAGGCGACCAGTTCCCGCCGCCCCGGTCCGGGCGCACCGGCAAGAGAAACCCGATCAGGCGCTGATGGTCGTCTACGAGCAACAACACCTCGACCGATGCGCGTGAGAGCGAACCGTCGGCGTGCCGGATAATCGCGGACTCTTCCTGGTAGGGTGCGTCGGGGTACAACACCTGGCGATTCAACAACCTGGTCACCGGCGCCGGGTCCGCGAACAGTTCGATGATCTGCTCGCCTTGCAACTCCTGGGACGATTTCCCGGACAGCTTCTCGAAGGCGTCGTTACAGGAGGTTATCCGGAAATCCGTGTCGACGTACACCGCCGGCGACGGCTCGCCCAGTGTCAGCTGCAACAGGTGGCGCTCCAGGGAATCCTCGCCGGTCTCGTCGCCGGGCAAGGCGTTCCACTGCCGGTGCCCCTTGAGATCGTTTTCTATGATGTCCCCGATGCGCCTGGCCCAGCGCAGAAGCACCTCCCGCTGCTGGCGACTGAAGGGCTGCAGGCCGCGCTTCTCGAAGACCAGCACCCCGTAGCGACGGCTGGCACCGGCCGCGGGAGCCACTATGTAGCGGTGCTCGCCGATAATCTCCTCGAACTTCTGGGTTACTTCGGTTGGAATGGCCCCGCCGACCATCGTCACGAGTGAGTCTGTCTCCCGCAACTCGCCGTCTTGCCAGACACGGTAGAGCAGGCTGTTGGTCGCCGAATCCAGCGAGGCGCTGATCCCGCGGAAAGACACGCCCATCAGCTTCTCCAGGCGGGTCAGCATCGGGTAATCGACCTCGGTTACCCCTATCCGCACCTGCATGGTGCGTGTCTTCTCGTTTATGACGATCAGGTTGGTGGAGTTGCAGCCCAGAATCCTCGATGCGCCGCGAAAGACGTTTTCGAGGAATTCGTCGAGTTTCGAGGGGCTGTCGGCCACCGGGGCGCCCTCGCCTTTCAGTGTCCGGGGGGCCCGGCCAGCCGGTTCACAGGCCCTTCTCTACGCAGATGGCCATCAGGGCTTCCAGCACTTCCACCGCCTTGACCAGTCCCTTGACGGCGACCCATTCGTGTTTCGAGTGGAAGTTGTACCCGCCGGCAGACAGGTTGGGTGTCGGCAGACCCTCGAAGGACAGGCGTGCCCCGTCCGTGCCTCCCCGGATGGCGAGCTTCTTGGGCTGCATTCCGGCGCGGCGTATGGCTTCCTCGGCATGCGAGATGACCGAAGGGTACTTGTCCAGCACTAACTTCATGTTGCGATAGGATTCCTTGACCTCGATGTCTATCTGGGTGCGCGGCTCCTTCTCGATCACCTGGCGGCGTATGTCATCGAGGGTGTTTTCCATCTTCTTCAGGCCTTCCTCGGTGAAGGAACGCACCAGGGTGGTGATCTTTGCCTTTGAGACGTTGCCCGTTACCTGGTAGGCGTGCAGGTAGTCCTGTCTCTTCTCGGTCGTTTCCGGCAAGCCGTCTTCGGGAATGCGGGAGACGAAATCCGCCGCCATGCGCACCGCATTGACCATCTTGTCCTTGGCATAACCGGGGTGGACATCTATTCCCTTTACCGTGACAACGGCGGTATCCGCGCAGAAGGTCTCGTCCTCGACCTCCCCCATGCCGCTGCCGTCTGCCGTGTAAGCCACATCCGCGCCGAAGGCCTTTACGTCGAAGAACTTCGTGCCGTTGCCGACCTCCTCGTCGGGTGTGAAACCGACCCGGATACGCGGGTGCACCAAAGTGGAGTCTTCTTTGAAGCGGGCGAGCATGGTCATGATCTCGGCGATGCCCGCCTTGTCGTCGGCGCCCAGCAAGGTCGAACCGTCGGATGTGATTATGTCCTCGCCCTCGTACTCGGCGAGCTCGGGGCTGTCTTCGGGCTTGATCGGCTCGTCGGGCAGGGCCGGCAACTCGAGCGGCCCGCCCGCGTACTTCTCGTGGATCACGGGTTTGACATTGGCTCCGCTGACCTCGGGATACGTGTCCAGGTGAGCCAGCAGGCCGACGGTCGGTACCTTGTCCGCGGCCTGTGTGCCCTGCGGGATGTTCTCGGGCAGGGTAGCCGTGACATAACAGTTGTCATCGATGGCGATATCCTCGA
>Ga0180432_10008674_pt1 | contig 12587 bp, 12 predicted proteins | sample SS_ome_10_FD_132414 | JGI IMG/M metagenome (GOLD analysis project Ga0180432, IMG submission 132414) | Hypersaline lake sediment archaeal communities from the Salton Sea, California, USA - SS_1_MS_2 metaG | ecosystem: Environmental > Aquatic > Non-marine Saline and Alkaline > Hypersaline >...
ACATTGGGAAGGAAGGACTCTGAGACGATTGCGACTCGCACGCCGTTACCGTCTCATCGGCGGGTGTCGCCGAGGTTGCACGCCCGGATACGGCCGGCGTCGAGTTACCGTCGACTCAGCACGGGCTTCGCCGGCCGAGCGCGTACAGCATCCAACCGGCCGCCGATCAGCGTAGGGCATCAGGACAATGACGGCCGTCTATGACCACTCGGGAACGCACCGTCGCGCTCAGTTCCGCCGGCTCATCAGGATCCAGGCCGGTCAATTCGGGCCAATCGGTGAGCACCATGACCCATCGGCGTGTTCACAGGCTTCCAATACCGATGCCGCATAGTTTCAGCGTCGAGAAGACGCGCTGCGAATGCTCCATCGCCTTGGGGTCGTACACGTCAACGGTGGCCCCGTTCAGTTGCAGCATGCCTGCGACGTTGAGCGCCGGCGAGTCACGCGCATCGTCGGAGTCCGGCTTGAAAGCCGCGCCAAGCACCGCGATATTGGCGCCGAGCAGACCAAGGCGACAACGAGATAGCCGGTGCCGAATACGGTGCATCCCACGGTTCATGTCTAGGGATCCGCCGCGGGCTGACTGGTTCTCGACCCGATGCATCAGACCAACAACGGATGAACAATCCGACCACGCTGCAGCAGTGGTCACCACCCGTACACCGACACAACACCCGGCCGTAGAAGTTTGGCCATGCGACTCCGTGACTGTGCACGGTGTGAGCAGTGCTTCCGTCCTCATATCCCCTGACCACAACGACGCCCGCCGACTGGCCGGTCCGCGCTACACGCTGTTGCTGACCGCCGACCCGACCCTGATCCGTGCCGCGCAACGGTTGCGCTACGACGTCTTCTCGACCGAACCGGGGTTCACCCTCCGCAACGAGACCGAGGTGGACGCCGACCGGTTCGATCAGCATTGCGATCACATCCTTGTGCGCGATGACGACTCCGGCGAGATCATCGGCTGCTACCGGATGTTGCCGCCGCCGGGTGCGATCGCCGCCGGGGGTCTTTACACCGCCAACGAATTCGACATCAGGGCACTCGACCCACTGCGGCCGTCCGTCGTCGAAATGGGCCGCGCGGTGGTGCGCAGTGACCACCGCAACGGGGCGGTCATCCTGATGATGTGGGCCGGCATTCTGGCCTATCTCGACCGATGTGACTACGACTACGTCATTGGCTGCGTATCGGTACCGACTCACGGCGACGGCCCCCCTGGCAGCCACCTGCGCGCGGTTCGCGACTTCACCCTCGGCCGGCATGCCGCCCCCGCCGAATACACCGTGCATCCCCACCGCCCGGTGCTGCTCGAGGGCCGGGACCTCGACAGCATCGAGCCACCCCGGCGGACGACGGTCCCAGCACTGATGCGGGGCTACCTGCGACTGGGCGCCCGGATCTGCGGCGAGCCCGCCCACGACCCCGCCTTCGGTGTGGGCGACTTCCCGACGCTGCTGGACAAGCGACAGGCCGATATCCGCTACCTGACCCGGCTTCGCTCCGCCTCGGCTGCCGCGCAGGGTGGCGATGTGCGATGAGCACGGCCGAACACGCCTGGCTGCCCAAGACATCGTGCACCGAAGGCTGCGTGCGGTCCGGGCTCGGATCGCCCGGACACCGCGTCGTCGAGGCCGTCCGGTCGGCCCGGCGGATCACTGCCGCAACGCTTTTGTTGACGATGCTGCCGCTGCTGGCCCTACCGCTGCCGGGTCAACTGCATGTCAAGCGGATCTACTGCCGGATGGTCCTGCTCAGTCTCGGCGTGCGAATCGCCCTGTCCGGCGGCCCGATCCGCAACCTGCGCGGCATGCTGGTCGTGAGCAACCACGTGTCGTGGGTCGACGTCTTTGCCGTCGGCGCGGTTCTCCCGGGTGCCTTTGTCGCGCGCGCCGATCTCATCGACTGGCCGGCGGTGGGACTGGCCGCTCGTCTGGCCAACGTGATCCCCATCGAACGCAGAAACCTCCGGGGGCTGCCCGGGGTGGTCGGGACCGTGGTCCAGCGGTTGCGCGACGGGCATACGGTGGTTGTCTTCCCCGAGGGCACCACCTATTGCGGCCGCGACCACGGCCAGTTCCGCCCGGCGCTGTTCCAGGCCGCGATCGATGCCGCACGCCCGGTCCAACCCCTGCGCCTGAGCTATTTTCATCGGGACGGCAGCCCCTCGACCGTCGCGGCCTTCCTGGGCGAGGATTCGCTGGGGGCATCGCTGAAACGGACCGCCCGCGCCCGCCGGACCATCGTGAGTATCGAACTGGGCGCATTGCAGCTTCCGGGAACCGGACGCGGGGAACTCGCCGCGCGGTGTGAGGCGGCCGTGCGCACGGGGCCCCGCACCGCCGCGAAGGTCGGCCCGCACAACGGCTGATCCCCAGCTCAGCCGCGTATGCCGGCGTACGTGGGTCGTTCAACTTCGGCGGGTACGGTTGCCGGGTGATTCCGCGGCCGGGTGTGCCGGGGCTCGGGTGGTCTCGGTAGGCGACGACGTTCTGCGCTCCCTGTGGCAGGGGTTCGATTCGCTGTACCCGATTACCGGGACGCTCGACGACACCCTGGCCGACATGGTGTCTCAGCTTCGCCTGGACAGCGCAACGATGGCGTTCCTGACCACCTCGGAGATGTCGGCTCAGCACGAGGCCGATATCACCGTCGGAATCTCCCGCGGGACGAATCCACCCTGGGGCGCCGATATTTTCGTGCCCGATCTGCCCGCAGCGTGGCGCATTCTGCGGGCCGTTCCAGCGGCCCGGACTGCGTCCAAACGTGGGATGCGATTGTCGCTGTCGGGATCGGCGATCGGTGCGCTGATGCTGGTACCCGGCATCCCCGGCTATGGGCCCGACGCGGAACTCTTTGTTGCCGGCCGCGAAGCCGGTCCACAGTCCGGCGAACACGCCGGTGTTGACCACGCCGATCCTGGCCACCGGCGCGGTGGCCAGCGCCCTGCTCGGCTCCCCGCTGGACGCCGCGCTGGTCGGCAGTGTGCTGCTGACCAATGCGTCCCTGTCCGCCCAACAGCAACTGCACGCCGAGCGGACCCTACGACGGCTGCTCGCGGTGCAGGATCCGCCGGCTCGCCTGCGAGTGGGACCATTGGACGCCGAACTGAGCAGGGACGTCGCCGCCGATGCGCTGCGTCCCGGGGACATCATCGAGATTCGCTCCGGCGAGGTCGTTGCCGCCGACGCCCGGCTGATCGAGGCCGACAACCTGGAGGTCGACGAGTCCCGACTGACCGGTGAATCGCTGCCGGTGCCCAAGACGACCGACCCCACACCGGGCGCCCCGCTGGCCGCGCGGTCCGGGATGGTCTACGCGGGCTGCACTGTGGTCGCCGGAACCGGACTCGCCGTCGTCACCGCGGTCGGCCGAGGCACCGAGGTGCGGCGGGCCATCGAGCTGGGCCCGGACACAACTCGACGGAAAAGCTACGGCGAAAAAAGCTGCAGCGAAGAAGGCTCCGGCGAAAAAGCCGGCCGCCAAGAAGGCCGCAACCGGTAAAGCAGCAGATTCGGAGTAACCGACATCCGGCGGTTATGACCCCGGGCGCTGCACACCCGAATTCAGCGAATCGGAAGTCTCACCTGCGCCGGCTTGTGTCCGGCTGCCTGGAAGATGACGCGCCGGGCGATGGCTACGGCGTGATCGGCGAATCGCTCGTAGTAACGGCCCAACAGGGTGACATCCACCGCCGCGGAAACGCCGTGCTTCCACTCCCGATCCAGCAGCACGGTGAACAGATGGCGATGCAAGTCATCCATGGCATCGTCGTCATCCCGAATTCGGCGGGCCTGACCAAGATCGTTCGAAGCGATCACCTGCCGAGCACTGTCTCCCAAATCGACTGCGATCCTGCCCATTTCAGTGAAGTGACCGCTGACGTCCCCGGGAAGCGCGTGCCGGGGATATCGGCGCCGGGCGATTTCGGCGATATGAAGTGCAAGAGCCCCCATCCGCTCGATATCGGCCACCATCTGGATGGAACCCACAATCGTCCGTAAATCGCCGGCCATCGGCGCCTGCAGTGCCAACAGCACCAGGCCGGCTGCCTCAGCCCTGGCACTGGCCTCGGCGATCGTCTCGTGCTCGCCGATCACCCGCTCCGCCGCTGCCAGATCCGCGCGCAACAATGCGACGGTGGCGCCCTCCATCGCGATCCCGGCCATATCGCATATCTGAGCCAGCTGGCTGATGAGCGCGGCGAGTTGCGCGCCGTACGCGGTCCGCATGAGCGCAGCGTAGGTGCCGACCAGCGGTCAACCGACCGTAAAGAATTGAACCCCAGATGAATATCGCCCTCCCCACAGCGGAAGTCCTGTTGGCACGGGGCGTGCGGAGCTCAGCTGCCAAAGGCCGACCTGGGTGTGCGTCGTGGCTCTATTCTGAGCGTATGAGTGTCACCTTCACCAACCGGACACCGGAGCAACGTCGCCGGGCGGTGTCCAACCTTTTCGACTTCCTCGTCAGGGGTGGCGTGGCTGACACCACACGTATGCCCTCGGAAGTCATCGCGGAAGGGCACAAGTCCACCCTGCATCGCTACCTTCCCGCCGGCCGGTCGCTGACCGGCGATCCGGTCCTTCTCGTGCCACCGCTGGGGTCGCAGTCAACGTGCTTTGATCTCCGACGCGGGTGCTCGCTGACCGAGCATCTGCTGGCGAGCGGTCGGCCGACCTATCTGGTCGACTACGGGGAAATGGGCCTCGAGGACCGCGACCTGGGGATCGAGTTCTGGGTTTCCGATGTGGTGCCGAACGCGATCCGGAAGGTCTCGCAGGACGCCGGGGGTGCACCGGTCAATCTAATCGGGTGGTGCCTCGGCGGGGTGATCGCGCTGCTGACCGCCGCCGCCTACACCGACCTGCCGATCAAATCCGTCACGATGGTCGCCAGCCCTTTCGACCTCAGTAAACATCGCATGGTCGCCCCGTTACGCACCGCCGGCAAGTACACCGGCGGGCGGGTCCTGGGCGGCGCACTGAAGGTGCTCGGCGGTCTACCATCCCAGATCGTCGGCCCGGCCTTCAAAGCCACCTCGCTGACGACCTATCTCAAGAAGCCGGTGACACTGCTCAGGCACCGCGACGACCGGGAGTTCCTGGCTCAGGTCGAGGCGGTAGACGGGTTGATGAACAGCATGTTGGCCTATCCCGGGCGCGCGACCCTACAGATCTATCAGCGACTGGTTCAGCGAAACGATTTGGCGGACGGCAGGATTCAGGGTCCGAACAAAATGGTCGATCTCGCCGATGTGCGGGTGCCGGTGATGAACGTGGCCGGCAGCAACGATGTGCTGGTCCCCGTCGCGGTCGCCCATCACGTCGGAGAGTTGTTGCCGAACTCGCCGGAGGTCCGGCTTGAGGTTGCTCCCGGCGGGCACTTGGGAGTCCTGACCGGCCGCTCCGCACCGGCGACAACCTGGGCGATGATCGACGACTTCCTCGGCACGCTGCCCGAGTGACACTAAAAGCTCTCTGGCAAGACTTCTTAGCGACACGTTAGCGCAGCGGGGCTACCGCCTTAATTTGTCGTCATACCGTGGCACACATGTTGATCGATGTCCGCTGGCTTAACTATCTGCTGAAACGCACCGGCCGCAAGTAGTCCGCTACCGACGGCCCACACCGATCGGCCCGACCGGGCCGACCACCGGACCGACTCCCCCCACCCCAACCGGCCCGACGGGTCCAACGACCGGGTTCGGGCCTACCCCGATGGGTCCAGCCGGTCCCAGAATCGGATCCACATACGGGGTGTGATCGACGACCAGGCAGGCATTGACGTCGTAGTTCCAGTACATGACCGGGGTATTGCAGAACTGGCACTGGTTGGTAATCGTGTTGTAGAAGAAGTTGTACTCGCAGTTCCCCTCGGCCTGACTCACCGCAGGTGATATCAGCGCAGTCAGCGGCAGAGTTGCGACCGCCAGTGCGAACGCACCAAGCGCTCCGAATAGCTGAGGCCGAGTCTTCATGGGCATCTCATCTCTGTATCCGACTGAATGGACATACCGTAATCCAAATCGCGCAGCCGGGCATCTGCGTTACAGCGATCCGGCGTGGGCCCGACCCGAACGGTGCGTGGACAGCACCCGTGCAGCTTGACGTCGGACAATGCGGCAGGACCGCCGGTTGCGGCCCGCTACCGAACCACCAGCACCGGGCATTCGGCATGCTGGGTCACGTTCTGGCTGACCGAACCGAGAATGGAGTCGGCGAGCTTCCCGCGGCCGTGACTGCCGACGACCACCAACTGGGCTTCCCGGGACAGTTCGGTGAGGCCCTTGGCCGGGCTGATGTCCTGAAAAACCTTGGTGACGTGGGCGTTGCGGTACTGCCGGGCGAGCGGTTCGACCAATTCGTCCATCCGGTGGCGCTGCCGGGACTGCAGCAGATCGAGCAGTTGCCAGTCCATGGCCCCCTGGCCGCCGAGGTCCCCCATCCCGACCGCCGCGCCGATCTCCCACATGTGCACCACCGTCAGCGGCGCATGCAGCACGGCGGCGATGTCGAACGCTTCAGCCAGCGCCCGGTTTGACTGCTCGGACTCATCGATCCCGACGATGACGGGCAGCGGCTTGCCGGTCCGTCTGGCAACAGCGGTTCGCCAGACCACGACAGGGCACTGCGCCCGCTGCGTGATCCGCACGGCATGCCCGCCCAGCGTGCGATGGTCCGCCGCACCGGCGCCGACAACCACGAGCCGGGCCGACTGCGAGGCGTCGGCCAGAACTGCGGCGACCGCGCCCTTGCTGGCTGTCGCGCGGACGGCAAGACCCGGATATGCCGAGCCCACCGCCGTCTCCGCGGCGGCCAGCACCGTATCGCCGTCAGAGCCGCCGCCACGGACGGCATCCGGATCGGCACCGGCGAAGTGCCAGTCAAATTTGGGGATCGCATGCAGCAGCGTCAGCGAAAGGGACCGCCGGGTGGCGATCTCCGCGGCCCACTGCGCACCATCGAGCGCGGTGTCCGAGCCGTCGATACCCACGACAATGGACGACTGTTCGGCTGCGGAAGTCATAGGCAAACCCTATGCCGGGAGCCTGCGACAACGGCGAGGCCCCACCTAGGCCCCACCTGGGCGCAACCCTGGGACCTATCGAGGCGCAACCGAGGCCTTATCGTGGGTTCGGTGGGGAACTCACAAGATCTGTCGGACGGATTCGCGACGAAGATCAGCCGTCGCCGACTCCTGGCGATCGCCGGCGGGGCTGGACTGACAGCCGTGCTGGCCGGCTGCTCTGCGCGAATGACGGCGAACTCGACGGCGAGTCCACTTCCGACTCAGCAGAGCACGGCGACTGCGGCCCGCACCGCGGTCGCGGCGACGCCAACGGCGAGCGTGGACCAAACGGTCGCGGCGGCATCCGACGTGATGTTGTGCCGGGACGCCTGGGGTGCCCGCCCGGCCCTGCCGGGCGGTCGCCCCCACACGATCGACCGGATGACGATTCACCATTCTGCGGTCGCACTGCCGGATAACCGCGGGATCGTTGCCCGGCTGCAACAGCATCAGCGGTTCCACCAGGATGACAAGGGTTGGGTCGATATCGCCTACCACGCCGCGGTCGACCGCAACGGCAACATCTTCGCGCTCCGCGACACCGCCATCGCCGGCGATACGGCAACCGACTACGACACGGCGGGCCACTTCCTTGTCCTGTGCGAAGGCAACTTCGACGAGGAGAGCATCAGCGCGGCGCAGCTTGAGGGTGCCGCCTTGGTCTGCGCTTGGGCGACAAGGCAATTCGGGATCGGGGTCAACACCTTGGCCAGTCACAAGGAGGTCGCGGCCGGGACGGACTGCCCGGGAGGCGATCTTGAGGCCCGCCTGGTCTCCGGGGATCTCACCCGGCGAATAGAGGACCGGATCGCGGCCGGTTTCGATCTGCAACCGCTATGCGGATCACAGTCCGCTGCCCGGGCCGCAGCCATAACAGCGGGTCGCTGAAGAACCCGGAACCCGGGTTTGCCCGGGGTCAGCGCGTAAGTGCCACTGACGTGGCATCTGCTCGGCTAGGCTGCCGCTGTGAACATCGAGAAGGTGATTTTCGGCTTCTTCGTGCTACTCGCGGCGACGTTGAACTTCGGCTTCTTCCTGGGCGACATCAGCGACCCCGCGGTCCACAATTCCTGGGAGTTGTTCAGCGCACTGGTGGTGGCGCTGATCACGACGATCCTGAAGTTCGGTGACAGCACCCAACTCGGCGCGGTGCAGTTGGCCACCAGCCTGGTCGCACTGCTGCAACTCATGGCCGCGGCAGGCACCTGGGTCTGGGCCACTCAAGTATCCGCCCAGGGTCTCGACGGGCACGCCATCGCGAGTGTGGTGTCACTCTCGGGCGGTGCGTTACTGGCCAACCTGGTGTCGGTCACTCTGCTCGTCATCGAGACAGCGACCTTTCGGCGCCGATAAGCGGCACGGATTTGTCCACGCATCTGTCAATGGCTAAACCGTCAATGCCCAAACCGCAGCGGCTGTTCCAGATCTGGAAACGACGACGGATCGCGCCGCGCAACGCGCGCAATCACATTCCGGCGGCGGTGCCAACGACCGAGGTGATCTTCCTGGTCATGCGGCGAATGCGGGCACCGCTGATCGTGGTGATCACGACGTTCAGTTTCTGCACTGTCGGGATGCTGTTCATGCCGGGGATTGACCCGCAGGGAAACCCCTACCGGCTGAACATATTCGACGCCTTCTATCAGATGACGATCACCTTGACGACGGTCGGCTACACCGAGGCGCCCTATCCCTTCAGTTATCCGCAACGCATGTGGCTGTCGATGTCGATCTACCTGCTCGTCATTGCGTGGGCCTATGCGATCGCGGTGTTGTTCGCGCTAATCCAGGGTTCGGCTTTCCAGGCCGCCGTGGCCGCCCAGAAGTTCCGGCGCCGGGTCCGACGGATGGTCGAACCCTTTGTCATCGTGGCCGGCTACGGGGGTGCCGGCCGGATCGTCGGGAACGAACTCGACAAGTACTACCGCCGCTTCGTCGTCATCGACAAGGACGGGGACCGTGTCCAGTCGGTGACATCGGAGCAACTCAGCTTCGACGTCCCCGCCCTGCAGGGTGATTGCAGCGCTCCGGCAGTGCTGGGCACGGCCGGCCTCGGACACCGCGACTGCGAAGGGGTGTTGGCCCTGACCGACGACGACGACGCCAACCTCGCGGTGGTAATGGCCGCATCGTTGTTGCGACCAGACCTGCCGGTACTCGGCCGTTGCGCCCGGCAACGCACCCGGAGCCGCATCGATCGTTTCGCCCCGGGGGCGGCGATCGACGCCGATGACAGGTTCGGCGACCACCTGGCCCTGTCGGTCCACCAACCGGTCAGCAATCAACTGCTGCGGTGGCTGATGGACAACGATCAAGATCAACTGCCTGCTGTGCGGTCGGATCTGGCTGAACGCAGATGGGTGGTCTGCGCCGAGGGCGAGTTCGGTGACGCCGTGGTCACCGACCTCGCCGCGATCGGTGTCACCGTCGAACTCGTGGACCCGTCCCATGACGAGCCCGACCTGTCCGGGTCAGCTGCCTTCGTTGCCGGCAGTGACAACGACACCGTCAACATCGCGATGGCCGAACGCGCGCGACAGGTGAACCCCGACATCTACCTGGTGGTCCGTCAACACAACAACGAAAAATCGGCGTTGCTTCGATCACTGCAGATCGACTCGGTCTACATCGCCACCGAGCTCGTCGCCCGGGAGGTGCTCGCAAGGATCATCACTCCGGTGTTCTGGAGCTTCGTCGAACATGCGCTCACCCGTGATGACCAATGGGCGACCCAGGTGCGGGACCACCTGCTGGCACGCTGCGCCCGCAGTACCCCCCAACGTGAGGTGATCACGCTGTCGGTCGAGCAGGCCCCGGCCGTCGCGGCCTGGTTGCGGCGCGGGAGGCCACTTGCCCTGCGGGATCTGATGCGGCGGCCCGACGACCGGGAGTCGATGTTGCCGCTGGCCGCGCTGGTGCTGATTCGGGACGGCGAGCCGCGGTTCATGCCGGAGGAGAGCACTCTACTCGCTCTTGAGGACCAGGTGCTGTTCATCGGAAAGCCAGGGGGGCTATCCCAGGTCGGCGAGGTACGTCACTATCCCGCCATGGTGGAGTACCTCGCCACCGGTCACGACGTTCCGCGGACCTGGGTTTGGGCCCGGCTCACCGCACGGCGTCAGGCGAGGGCTAACGGACGGCGGCAAGAGGCTTCAGCACCCCGAAGCCGTCAGCAGCCCAAAGCCGTCAGCAGCCCAGATCCTTCAGCACCGCCCGGGCCGCCCGACGACCACTGACCAACGCTCCCTGGATCGAGGAGGTGTCTCGGTGATCGCCCGCCACGTAGAGACCGTCCGCGGTGCGCACCGGGCGTTGTAGCTCGAAGGGCACCGGCATGGCGGGCAACGCGTAGCGGATCGGGTAAGTGGCGATCAGCTGCCAGTCTCTCGTTGGCACGCCGTACAGCCACTCAAGGTGGGCGCGGACAGTCCGCTCGGCTCCGGGCTCGTCCCACACCCCGAGCGCCGACGCCGACACCAACGCGCTCCCGGCCGGAGCGTAGTCCGGCGCCGCATGACTCAGGACAACGGTATTCACCAACGGTCCGCGGCCACCGCCGTCCAGGATCAGCACGGCCTGCCCGTCGGCAAGGTCCTCCGGCGCGCAAGTAGGCCGGAAGTACCAGGTTGTGACCGAACGAGCTTCGGGGGCAACAACATCGGGGACGAGTCGGGCGGCGGTCAGCGGATCGGTCGCGACGATGACGGCCTCGGCCCGCTGCACATCTCCGCCCGCAACATCCACCGCCTTCGACGAGGCCGACACGACCCCATGGTCCAGCCGCACGTCAAGCCCGGCGGCGAGCTGCTCAGGAATGCGTTGCATTCCCTTGGCCGGAACACCCGGGGTGCCCCGGACGAACGATTTCAGCACCACGTCCAGGAAGCGCCGCGAGGTACTCAGCTCGGATTCCAGGAAGACCCCGGACAGGAATGGGCGCAAGACGCGCTCGGTCAGCGTGCGGTCGGCACCTGCCCGGCGTAGCGCCTCCGCACTGGTGATATCGGGATCGCGGCACAAGGACTCAACTGAACGGACCGCCCGGGAGACCGCGTAGGCGCCGAACCGGGCGGTCGACAGCGGCGAGCCGATGTGGGCGAGCAGGGAGGCGACCGCCCACGTGGGCTCGCGACGCGGATCGGCGACGCGCTCGACCCGACGCCGGCCACCCCTACTGACCACGATGCGAGCCCCGGCGATGAAGGGCCGCAGTTCCAGAGCCTCGTGGTCGAGGACGCGGGCGCCTTCGGGGTAGGCCGGGTTATAGAGCTGAAAGCCCCGATCGAGACGGTAACCATCCACGAGGTCGGTGCGCACCCGGCCGCCCACCCCGCCGGAGCTCTCCAGCACCGTGACGTGGACGCCGTGGCGGGTGAGATACCGTGCGGCGGCGAGCCCACTGAGCCCCGCTCCGACGACGACAACGGCCATGGCGATCAGATTAGTCGGGGCGGCCGTCAGAAGCCCTTGACGGCCGTAGACGTTTCATTCCGAGGAGCCTCCCACTCACTCCGGACCAACGGCAGTACTAGGCCGACTGCGCGCGCCCCTCTACCGATGGCGTCGCCGGGTAGGCGTGGACCAGCGCGGTGGACAGCCGCGGTACGGCATGGGTCAGGGTGTGTTCGGCGTTGTGCGCCAGCCGATGTGCCTCATGCAGGGTGAGGCTGGCGTCGATGTCCAGTTCGGCATCGGCATGTAACCGGTGGCCGATCCACCGCATCCGGACCCGCCGGACACCCACCACGCCCGACTCGGCGGCCAGGGCGTGTTCGGCGGCTTCGACGAGGCCGGGGTCCACGCCGTCGAGTAGTCGGGCGAAGACATCCTTTGCCGCGGTGCGCAAGACGACCAGGATCGCCGCGGTGATGAGCAGACCGATGATCGGGTCGGCCAGCGGAAATCCCAGCCACACCCCGAGCGCACCGAAAACCACGGCCAGCGAGGTGAATCCGTCGGTGCGTGCGTGCAGACCGTCGGCGACCAGCGCCGCTGATCCGATCCGTTGGCCGACCCGGATGCGGTAGAGCGCCACCAGTTCGTTGCCGACGAACCCGATCACCCCGGCCGCGGCGACCCAGCCGAGATGGTCGATCGCGACCGGATGGATCAGCCGGCGCACCGCTTGATAACCGGCGATCCCGGCCGACAACGCGATCATCACCAGGACGAACAACCCGGCGAGGTCTTCGGCCCGGCCCAACCCGTAGGTGTAGCGCTTGGTCGCGGCGCGTCGGCCGAGAACAAAGGCGATCCACAGCGGGATGGCGGTCAGTGCGTCGGAGAAGTTGTGGATCGTGTCGGCCGCCAGGGCTACCGAACCGGACAGAGCGACGATCACCAGTTGGAACAGCGCCGTCATCCCCAAGGCCAGCAGACTGATCTTGACCGCCCGGATCCCCTGCGCGCTGGACTCCAGCGCGTCATCGACACTGTCGGTGTGGTCATGGCTGTGCGGGGAGAACACCTCGCGCACCGCACCCCACAGCCCGCCCCGGTGATGGTGGTGGTCG
>Ga0180432_10008676_pt1 | contig 12585 bp, 8 predicted proteins | sample SS_ome_10_FD_132414 | JGI IMG/M metagenome (GOLD analysis project Ga0180432, IMG submission 132414) | Hypersaline lake sediment archaeal communities from the Salton Sea, California, USA - SS_1_MS_2 metaG | ecosystem: Environmental > Aquatic > Non-marine Saline and Alkaline > Hypersaline >...
TCTTGCGACGATGTCGGCGGCGTTTAATCTCTTTGCGGCGTTCGCTACTGGGCACTTTTGGGCTCCTAGAAGAAACCGATGTTTGTTGGAAAAAACGGCCCCCAAACGACCGAAACCGCCAACCGGCGGCATCGCGGGACCAACCAAACGCTCATTTTTATCACACCCGGCCCAAAACGTCAACGCAATCGGTAGTTGCCGCGCAATACACGCCCCCGCCAGGCGGGGGCTGGTGAGATTTAGATCGCGTGGCCCGGTAGCTTGAAGGTGAGGCTCCACTGAGACAAACTCGGCGGCTTCCGACCCTAAACCCTCACCCCTCAAAAACATACCGACGTGCCGAAAATCCATGCGTCGAGCGATTGGGTCATTGTGACCGTATTTCCGCCAGGCAGTTGAGTGGGGGGCACCGGACCGCTTATCGAGTTCTCGAAGCCGTGAACCCAAGCGAAATCGACGGCGATTTGTCGGGTCAGTTTGGCGGAAAAGCCCAGGCTGAGCTGATGTTGACTGATGGTGGGCAGTTGTGTGTTGAAAAGCGTAAGCACCTCGGGAATGGGGTTCTCGTTGAACAAGTATCCCATACGCAGCTTGCATCGCTCGCCCATCCGGCGTTCAATGCCGGTGGCCACTGCGAAGACGCTTTTCCAGCCCGTGCCGCCTTCGACGACCGGTTGGCCGAAGGTCTTGGTGTCGGCATAGTCGAGATAGCGGAAATCCATGGCGATCGTCGTGCACTCGATTCCCTTGTAGGCAAATCCCCAAGAGATGATCCGCGGCAACGTCAGTTCGAGGGTAACCTCCCTCGGCTGGTTTCCCGCTCCCAACGCATTCCAGCGCATCGTCTCGAACCACTGGGTGGACTTGTAGGCGAGCCCGAAACTCCAGCAGGGGTTCAGTTCGTAGTACGCGCCGACCTGGAATCCGCCGCCCCAGAAGGGCCGCCCGTGGGTGGCCGCCGGGAATGTGTTGTCTCCGTTGTTGGCGAAAAACGCCGGATCGAGCGAGAGCATGCAGACGTCGATCATCGGGCTGACGCCGACTGCCAAACGCTCGGTGACTTGCATCGAAATCGTGGGCACCAGTTGCAGAACGGATGCCGAGGCGTACTGGTTGGTTTTCGGCGTAAGCGCGGGGTTCGACAACTGCGTGGGGTAATTGGCCGCTCCGCCCACGGCCCCGTATATGCCCACGCCGACCGTAATCGGCGAGTCTTCCAAGTGATAGACCATCGCGGTGGTGGGGATGGGCGTAAGGCCGGTGCCGCTGAATACGTCGCCAGCCGGCGGCAACGGCGAAGCGCCCACGCGAGTGTCGGCGTATATCAACTCGGCGCCGAAGTAGATTTCGTTTTGCGGCAATCCGCTGATGGCGGCCGGGTTCCAGTAAGCGGCTCCCGCCGCGTCCAACGGCGCGGCCGTCGAGGCCCCCGCCATGGCTCGGTTGGCCGCCCCGGCACCGGGAAGAATCAACCCCTGGGCCAAAGCCGTCGCGGGCAGAGAAATACTCGCCAACAAGAACACAAACAATAGTCGCCGCGCACTGGACATCGTCTTCTCCTCTTGGGACGAAACGGGGCATCTCATCGCGTCGGTCGCCGCCGAGCAGGTCCGTCTACTCGACAGTCCGGGAAGGTGGGGCGTGGAGACCGGCGCCAACGCGCAATCCTTGACATTCGGGCATTCGCCACGTTCAGTCTTTTCGGCACATCCAAGAAACCTTGTCCAATCGGCAGCCCCCGGCGGTAACTTTCCGCATAACCGGCAGTGTTTTACAGCGGCGGGCGTGACTATGGGGCCAGTGAGGCTACTGGTTGGCGAAAATCAAGAATTGGGGCTAGCCCCACTGAACAAGTCGCAGTTGGGCAGGCATTCCTGCCTGCCTTCATGAGGCCACCCATTCCGTGGCAGGCAAGAATGCCTGCCCTACTGGCAAACGAGAAGACTTGATTCGTTTGTTCCAACTCGCACCCAGCGTAGACCGAAAACAGGGTCCGGCGCGTACGGACCTTCATTGGCCGGCCGAGATTTCGACCACGCGGTCGACGCGGCGGTAAGTTAGGCCGGTGGATTTTATCGCGGTTTGGAAGAGTTCGTCGACGGTGACCTTTTCAACGCGCAGGGAGACGTTTTGGTCGAGAGATATTCCGGCGGCGCGGATGGCCCGGTGGTCGATCTTCAGGTCGAGCTTCAGGCGCTTGGCGAGCTGATTGAGAAAGTTTCCCAAGGGTATGCCTTCGACGGTCAGGCGGTCGATTCGCACCAAATCGACCTTAGTGTCTTTGGATGGCCCGTCGCTGTTGGGTCTTCTGACGGTTTTCGGCGGGGCCGTCAAGGCCTCGTGCTCTTCGAGCAGGCCCTTGACGTAGATCTTGCCGCCGACCAGCTTGATCTGGGCATTCGGGATAATCGCCTCCCAGCGGGCGGCCTTCTTCGCGGCCAGCGAGCCGCCGGGGTAGCTGCGTACCAAGGCCGGTTGGGCGGGAGCATCGACCAGCGTTATCCGCTTCCCGTCGGCGTCTATCTCGAAGGTCAAGCCGAATTGGCCCACCAACAGTGTAAGCCTGTCGGCAAGCGACATCAGCGGCAAATCGGCCGCCGCCCAGAGATCGTGCTCGATGCGATCGACGCCCTCAATCTGGAAATCTTCCTCCTCGGCCAACTTGTCGAGCAACTCTCGCGGCGTGGCGAAATCCTGCCAACGCATGCGTTTCTGACGCAGAAACTTGCGAGCCACGGCCGTGGGTAGCTTGCGAATATCTTCTCGTCGCAGCGCGGCAATCGTGCGCAGCCGTGAAGTCGCCTTACGGGGGCCGAAATAGGCCACCGGACCGAATTGGCAATAACCTATGTGACAATCATCCGCGATTTGGGCGAACAGTTCCCCCAGCGAAACGTCCTTGACCGTCAACGTCAGCTTCCGGCCGGGATCGACGCGGCGGTCGATAAGAACCGCGATGCCCTGTGCCTGGGAAAGATTATCCAACGCCTGCCGAAGTGGAACTCCGTCCCAACCGATGCCGAGCGTTCGGTTCAGTTTCGCCTGGATGCCGGAACTGCCGGGCCGCTGCTGGGCGCGAACTTCACCGGCGGCGGTCGCGTAAATAAGGGTACACAGAAGCGCGACGGTCGCGCGGCGGGCGAACACAACGCAGCGGCGGAGCGATCGCTTACCTCGGCGTGGTGGTTGTGAGATATGCTGTCGGCGTTCGTCCATGTTTCCCCACCCCCGATTGTGGCGGCCAAAGGCTACTGATTAGTCCTATTTTGCGTGGAAAAAGCCGTTTGGGGAAGTGCAAAAGTGCGATTCCGGCCGGTTTTTTGTTAGGTTTTTCCGCGCGCTCTTATTACAATCAATGGTATGTCACGCAAACCATTGATTTCCGATTTGTACGAGAAGTATCTCGACGACCAGGACACCGCCGGCCTGATCAGCAAGGTATCGCGCCATTATACGTCAGGAACGCTTCAGCGTCTTGCCGGGCACGATGACTGCAAGGTCCGCCGCGCGGCCGTGTTGGCGTTGGGATTCGTTGGCGACTACAGCGAGAACCACACGCTGGGGCGTGCCCTGTTGGACGACGACCGCACGGTAAGAACACTGGCCGAGAACGCAATCCGCTCCATCTGGACCAGGGCCGGCAGCGAGGATCAGCGGCAGTTGCTCAGTGCGATTATCCGTCTGAACACGGCCGGACAGCATGAGGAAGCCATCCGACAGGCGACCGAACTGATCGAGCAAGCCCCCTGGTTCGCCGAAGCTTGGCACCAAAGGGCCGTTGCCCATGCTAACCTGTGTTGCTTCAGCGAGTCGATCCGCGACTGCCACCAGACGCTGGAAATCAACCCGTACCACTTCGTGGCCGCCGCCGGCATGGGCAAGTCGTATCTGAAACTGGACAACCACGTCTCCGCCTTGCAGAGTTTCCGCCGTGCCTTGCGGCTGAATCCGAATCTAGAGGGCATCCGCGCACAAGTGGTGCGATTGGCCAAGATGGTCGAAGACAATAAGTAATCAGTAGGGCAGGCATTCTTGCCTGCCGGCGACAAGTGGAGCGGGCATTCTTGCCTGCCTCCGCGGCATGGGCCGCAGCGATTCTGATTCACACATACAGGCCTCCGACGTTGCTCCCTCCATCGCGGGGTGCGGTGCGGATACCACTGGCCGCGTGGCCATCTCTTGATGTCTGGAAGTCTTTTCCGGCTTAGTCTATAATGGGAGCAAATCCCACCCCGATTCGACATCCCCCCTTGATTACCTCCCGCCGCGTCAAGTTTCTCGAACTGATCTTCCATGCGAACTTTCCACAATGATCTCTCTCGTTTTCGTCAGTTAGCCACGGCTTCCATCCTGCTCGGTTTGATTCTGGCGGCGACTACCGCGTCGGCAGCCGAGTTGTACCAGTACAAGGAAGGCACGTTCGACAAAGGGCGACTGAGCCGGGTCGACGGGCTGGCCGTGTTGGAACTAGAGGGTACGCCCGCGGAGATGGGGCGCCAGGCCGCCGCGCTTACGTCCGACGCCGCCAAGGAACTGCTTAGCTACACGAAGAAACTTATCGCCAACCGGGCCGGCGGACGGGGATGGCCCATGTTGCAGCGAGTCAGCCGACCGTTGCTGCCGAACTTCCCCAGCCACCACCGCGTGGAACTAGAATCCTACGCCAGAAAGGCCGGCATCGACACCACGCAAATGGTAACCGCCAACGTGATGGTCGACATATATCGCCTGTTCGGCTGCTCGTCCCTGGTCGTCGAGCCCGAGCGAAGCGAGACCGGCGGGCCGCTGTTTGGGCGGAACCTCGATTTTTACACCCTGGGCGTCATCCACCGCTACACGATGGTCACGATCTGCCGCCCCGAGGGTAAGCACGCCTTTGCCTCGATCGGTTTTCCCGGCCTGATTGGCACCTTCTCGGGCATGAACGACGCGGGCCTGGCGTTGGCCGTCCACGAGGTCTCCTCGACCAAGGACGGTTCGCTCATGTTCGACCGCCGCGGCACTCCATACTCGCTCTGCTTCCGCCGGATACTCGAAGAATGCACGACCATCGAAGAGGCCGAGAAACTGCTTAAGAGAATGAAACGCACCACCCGGCTTAACTTGGTGGTTTGCGACCGCCAGCACGGCGGAGTGTTGGAAATCACCCCGCAGAACGTGGTCCTTCGCCGAAGCAAGGACGGCATCTGCGCTTGCACCAATCACTTCCGCACCGCCACACTGGCCAGCTATCTTCCCAGATGCGATCGCTACAAGAAACTCAGCGACGTGGATGAGACGGAAAGCCTGGGGCTGAAGCACGTTGCCGAGAAGCTGCACGCGGTGAACATGGGCAACATGACGCTGCAGACCATGATCTTCGAGCCGAAGACGTTGAAGCTACACTTGGCCGCCGGAGCCTGCCCCTCCTCGGCCGAACCGCTCCGCGAGATCGATTTGTCGGAACTGTTGGGCGAGTAATTCAGGGAAGGGCTTGCCTTTCCCCGTGATTCGCGGTAGGGCAGGCATTCCTGCCTGCCACGAAAAAGATGGCCCTCCAACCGACGCACTTTTGTGTTATCATGGTGGTACTGCCAAGCCGTCCGGGATAGCGGACGATTTCCCGGACCTTTCTGTTGCAAGCCCAACGCCCAGTCGGGCCGGCCTCGGGTTTGTCGCGGCGACTCCTTTCCCCGGTAGTCGAGATGAAAAAGGGGACAGGCACCACAACGGAAGTGTTTCGCGGTGCTCGCGTCCAAGATGTTGCGGAGCCAGTCTCCTTTTTCATCATCCCGCCCGTCGGCACGACAACAAGAAGTTTCCATAAGAACCATACACGCATGAAACACATTCGCAACTTCTGCATTATCGCCCATATCGATCACGGCAAGTCGACGCTGGCCGACCGGCTGATCCAGGCCTGCGGCGCCGTTTCCAAGCGAGAGTTCCGCGACCAGTTGCTCGACGCGATGGACATCGAGCGCGAACGGGGTATCACGATTAAGAGCAACACGATTACGCTCAACTATCGCACCCCCGACGGCGAGGAGTATCTGCTTAACCTGATCGACACGCCCGGCCACGTCGATTTCTCGCACGAAGTACGCCGCTCGCTGATGGCCTGCGAAGGCGCGCTTATACTGGTCGATGCCTCCCAGGGAGTCGAGGCCCAGACGGTCGCCAACCTGTATCTGGCTCTGGACAACGATCTGGAGCTGATGCCGGTTATCAACAAGATCGACCTGCCGGCCGCCGACGTCGACCGTGTGCGGGAAGAGATCGACGCCGACCTGGGGCTCGATCCGTTCGAAGCGATTGCCGTTTCTGCCAAGACGGGCGAAGGCATCGAAGACGTGCTCGGCGGCATCGTCGAAAAGCTCCCCAGCCCCAAGGGTGACCCCGACGCGCCGCTGAAGGCCTTGGTCTTCGACGCCCATTTCGACCGCTACCGCGGCGTCATCCTCCAGTGCCGCGTCATGGAAGGCACGCTAAAACCGCGCGACACGATCCACATGATGCACTCGGGCCGCGACTACACGGTCGAGGAGTTGGGCTACAACCAGCTAAAGCTCAATCCCAAGAAGCAACTCAGCGCCGGCGAGGTCGGTTACATCATCGCCGGAATCAGGACCGTGCGGGAAATCGAAATCGGCGACACGATCACGCTGCTCGACAGCCCGGCCGAGGAGCCGATCCCCGGTTATCAGGAAGCCAAGCAGGTCGTTTTCTCGTCGATCTACCCGATGAACACCAACGACTACAAGGACCTGACCAAGGCCCTGGACAAGCTGGCGATCAACGACGCGGCCTTGACTTACGAAAAGGACAGTTCGGCCGCCTTGGGTTTCGGCTTCCGCTGCGGTTTCCTCGGCCTGCTGCACTTGGACGTAGTGCAGGAGCGTTTGCAGCGCGAGTTTGACATCGGCTTGGTCATCTCTGCCCCGTCGGTCAAGTACAAAGTGGCCATGAAGGACGGCAAGACGTTCGACGTGGACAATCCCTGTTACTGGCCCGACCCCAGCCAGATAGCCTCGGTCAGCGAACCGTTCATCAAAGCGTCGATCCTCACGCCCGAGGAATACGTCGGCGCCGTCATGGAGCTATGCCGGGAACATCGTTCGGAGAGCCAGACGATGACCTATCTATCCGTGGGCAGGGTGGAAGTCATAAGCGAAATGCCGCTGGGCGAGGTGCTCTTCGATTTCTACGGAAAGCTCAAAACGATCACCCGCGGTTACGGCTCGTTCGACTACGTTGCCACCGAATACCGCGAGACCGACATCGTCAAGGTCGACATCCTGGTCAACAAGGACCCGGTCGACACGCTTTCGTATCTGGTCCATCGCGAGAAAGCCCGTCGCCGGGCGTTGCATTACTGCGAGCAGCTTGCCGAAGCGATACCCCGCCACCAGTTCAAGATCCCGATCCAAGGCTGCATCGGCGGCAAGATCATCGCCCGTTCCACGATCCAGCCTTACCGCAAGGACGTAACCGCCAAACTCTACGGCGGCGACGTCACGCGTAAGAACAAGCTCCTGGACAAGCAAAAGAAGGGCAAGGCCAAGATGAAGCAGATCGGGCAGGTGAATATTCCCCAGAAAGCCTTCGTCGCGGTGCTTTGTGCCGACAGGGATTAGCTTTTCCGGAAAACTCGCGGTGGGTGGCTGGAGCATAGCGCAGCGGTGCCCCAGTTGCCGACGGACCGGAACTTTCGGCCGGCCTTGTGGTTCTGATGCGGTAGATCATCGTCGCGGCGGCAAGCCTCGCCCTTGGCGAAACCGGTCTTGAGAATCGGAGAAAGACTCTGTTCGGCCGGCATCGATATCCGCGACACCTTGGCGGATTGCCGCGTTGGCTTCACGCCGTTCTTCCCACTCGGCAAGCAGCTGGCGAAGTGAATCGGCCCCGCCGCTGGCAAGCCTTTCGTCAACGAAGTAGTGGAAGTCTTGGATGTCGCTTTTTGTGACCGGCATGGCGTTTTCCTCCACTTTTACGGTATCACAAAGGTACCGGATGGTCAAGCCCCAGGAAGACGTTCACGGCTAATCCGCTTCGCGTTCCCCATTCTTCTCCGATCGCATTGGCAGGCGGATTTCGGGCGGCGAGTCTTTGTCGATAGTGACCGTCGTTTCCTCGAAGCCGTCGGCGTCGATCGTTATCTTGGTCGGATTCAGCCCGATGCCCGAAAGCCTCATACGCGGCCCCTCCTTTTCGCCTATGATGGATGTGGAGAGCCCCGGCAGCTTCTTGGCCATCGGGTTGGCGTTCTCCGTGGTGTAGTCTCTGCCGCAGGAGAATGAATCGAGCCTCTTTCCGGTTTCCGCGTTGAACGGGAGTATGGACACGTCGACCGAGTAGATCCGGCTGAACTTCGCTTCCATTATCGCGGCCTTCGCGTGGATGCCGATGGACATCAGCGAGGACAAGACAACGACCGCCCAAACCACCGACTTCGCGTCGGTCTTATCTTCCACGGCGCTCTCGAACCACTGCCGATTCAGTGGACGATGCAAGACGAAGAAGGCGTACGCGCACGCCGCCACGGTCGTCGCTATCATCAAGGCGGCGTAAGCGGAATCGGGATACGGCAGGTGTTTCGTGCCGGAGAAATGAGCGTAAGCTATCCAGCACCCGGCGCCGGTGGTCAGCAGCATGCCCGCTCCGGAGAAGAACATGGCCCATTTCCGCGCTGTGGCGGAGCCGATCAATATCCCGTATCCGATGGGAATGCCGATGAACCCGAGATCGAACGCGATCCGCCCCTCAATGGCGGCGAGGATCATGTCCACAATGGACGCCACTCCCACGGCGACCGACAGCGCTCCCACGATGCAAATATGACGCGACGGTAATGCGGCCATCTTCTCCCCCTGTAGTTTCGGCGGTTGCTACCGCGCAACCCAACCACGTACTCGTCACGCTCCGCGTGATGGCCACGATCGATGCAACTTCAGTTGCGCCGCCTTGAACATCACACGGAGTGCAATGAATACAGTGTTTGCTCCAAGCATCACGGCGGCGTGGCTAACTGCCGTTGTCGGCCGCTCAATCCCACTTCAAAATCGCACCCGTGTCGGCGCTGGTGGCCATCGAGGCGTATTTGGCTAGATAACCGGTCTCGTAGTTCGGGTCGCGAGGCTTCCAGTTCTTCCTGCGTTCGGCTAGCTCCTCGTCGCTGACGTTCACGACGAGCTTGTGGGCCGGGATGTCGATCTCGATGATGTCGCCCGTTTCGACCAAACCAAGAGGTCCGCCGGCGGCCGCTTCGGGGCTGACGTGGCCGATGCAGGCACCCGCCGTGCCGCCGGAGAAGCGGCCGTCGGTTACCAGCGCGACCTTGTCGCCCAGGCCGATGCCCTTGATGGCGGTCGTCGGCGCGAGCATCTCCTGCATACCCGGGCCGCCCTTGGGACCTTCGTAACGGATCACGACCACGTCGCCGGCCTTGACCTTGCCGCCGACGATACCGTCGTAGGCCTCGGTTTCGGCCTCGAAGATAACGGCCGGGCCGCTGAATGTCATCATCTCGGGCAACACGCCGGCCGCCTTGACCACCGCGCCGTCGGGAGCCAGATTGCCGTAAAGAATCACCAACCCGCCTTCGTCGCTATAGGCATTGTCCACTTCGCGAATGCAATCGCTCGGGTCGAATCCCAGGTCGTCGTTGGAAATGTCCTTGATCGAGGCGACCTTCTTCTCCACGCTCATGCCCTCGATGTTCCGCTCGCCGCTGCCGGTCACGGCTGCCAGTTCGAACGCCTCGGGCAGGGCCTTTCCGCCGCGAATATCGAAGTCGGCGATGTTCTCGCCAAGCGTCTTGCCGGTGACCGTCGGGCTGTCCATGGCGATCAACCCCGGCCGCCCGCGGCTGATGCTGCCGAGCAGACCGTGGACGCCGCCCGAGTTGTGTACGTCCTCGACGTGGTAATGGCTGCTGGGCGCGACCTTGCAGATATTGGGCGTCTGCTGGCTAAGTTCGTTGATCCGGTTCACGTCGTAATCGACGCCCGCCTCGTTGGCGATGGCCAGCATGTGCAACACGGTGTTGGTGCTTCCGCCCATGGCCATGTCGAGGATCATCGAGTTGTCGACCGAATCGTGAGTGACGATCTCTCGCGGCAGCAGCCCGTGGCCCTCGCCCTTGCTGTCGAACTCCATGACCATCTCGACGATTCGCTTTGAGGCCTGCGCGTATAGCTTCTTCCGCTCGGCACTGGTTGCCAGCAGCGTTCCGTTGGTCGGCAGTGCCATGCCCAGGGCTTCGCACAGGCAGTTCATGCTGTTGGCCGTGAACAGACCCGAGCAAGAGCCGCAGGTGGGGCAGCTTGCCTTTTCCAGTTCCAGAAGTTCCTCGGCAGTGAGCTTGCCGCTCTGTTTGGCGGCCGCGCCCATGAAGACATCGATCACGTCGATCGCCTTGCCGTCGCAAGTCTTGCCGGCTTCCATCGGTCCGCCGCTGGCGAAGATGGTCGGTATGTTGCAACGCACGGAGGCCATCAGCATGCCGGGGATGATCTTGTCGCAGTTGGGGATGCAGATCATGCCGTCGAAGCAATGTGCGCCCAGCATGGTCTCGACCGAGTCGGCGATGATCTCGCGGCTGGGCAACGAGAACTTCATGCCCACGTGTCCCATGGCGATGCCGTCGTCGACGCCGATAGTGTTGAAGACGAAAGGCACGCCGCCGGCGTCGCGAATGCATTGTTTGACGAACTCGCCGACTTTGTCCAGATGAACGTGGCCGGGGATGATGTCCGTATAGCTATTGCAAACGGCGATGAACGGCTTCGAGAAATCGTCGTCGCCGACTCCGGTAGCTCGCAGCAGCGAACGATGGGGGGCTCGGGCATCACCTGCTTTTATGGTATCTGAACGCATTTGGCGGGTCCTTTCTTAATGTAGACCGTATTTGGCAGCCCGAATCCGCGATTCGACAGGCGAATCGAACGCTCGGGCGATTTTCTTACACGTATGTCCTCCAGACGACCATTCTATGCCGTGCGGCGCGTAAGTGGAAGCGGTGCGGGGGTAAATCGTGGCCATCACGCGGAGCCCACCGTACTCGTCACGCTCCGCGTGATGGTCAGTGAGGACGTTGCACTCGGTCAGGGCGGAATGCCTGAAGTCGCGTCGGTGGTGCCCATCACGCGGAGCGTGACGAGTACGGGCGTTGACGCACCCGAGCGTCCCTGATAGCTTGACGGGCGGAATAGATGTTGCACGCGCGGCTTTCGTGCCTGTGCTCTTAACGGACCATCAACCGGCGACTGCGAAACGATGCAAAACACGGCCGAACTTGAAGAGAGGTTTGAATCCGCGATACGAAATCTCTACGACGTGTTCGGGGACTATCGTGGCCGCGATCATTGGGACGATCCGCTGGACGATATCAGCGATGAGCAGCGCCGCGCACCGGCGATTCACCCGGTGAGCGAGCTCAGCGACGCGCAGATTGGTTACTTCTCCCACGGACTCTATTGTTCGCGAGATGCGCAATGGGAGTATGAGAATCGCTTGGCGATGATCAAGTATTTCTTGCCCCGGTTGCTGGAGGTGCTCTGTCGTAGCGGCGGGCTTGGCTTAAGCGGAGCTGACGGGATTGTATTCGACGACTGGTGGATTGCCGAAACCATGAATCTCACCAAATGGCAAGAATGGCCCCGCAAGGAACGCGATGCCGTGGAAAGACTTCTCCTCACTTGGTGCGAGTGGAGTTTCAAACGCACGCTAGGGCCCGGCATGGCGTTCTTGTTCCTCATGAATGTAGGCATACCTCTTGGCACGCTCCTTGTCCATGCGAAGAACGGCTCCACGGCCGCGATTATGCAACTAATGAAGTTCTTGCTGAGTGCCGAGGCAATGAACGCAATGGTCTTCCATTACCGCTTGTGGCCCGAGGAAGAGGTCGATCACCGGCAGCAGATCCCATTTATACAGTGGATGATGAATCCCGGATTGACTGGAAGAATTGAAGCGCACTTCTTTGAAGCGGAAGGCAATGCGTTTTATCAAGGCTTGGTGTCCGAGGTAGTCCAGTGCCTCGAACACGTGCAAAACAGATGGCGGCAAGCCGACGACGCGCCGAAATGGATGCGTGTCTTGCTCGAAGAACAGTAGGGACTCTTCCCCGACGTCAATTCACCCTCGACCTCTCGATCACGGCCGCCGCGGAAGCGGATCGGCGGCAGGGGCAACCTGATCTTGCGTGGGCCTGCGCGGATGGATACACTCGCCGCCGATGGTTTTTGGCGGCGTGGCAATGTGGGTGCTATAGGCGACATGAGTAGCGGTTGCAGGGGTGGTATCGATGGCAATTGAGACTACGAGACGGCGGAGGGGTTTCGCGGGATGTGGTAGGTGTAGTTGTAAACCATGTGGTTGTAGGTGGTTACGGCGTGCAGCGGCATTCAGGTGAACGGTAAGCCCGTTGTTCCGGGTGGAGAGCTCGACATGAGCACTGACGGTCGGCCAAGCGCCGGCCTTCGATGAGGAATTGGCCCTTTTGTGGGGAGTTATGGGACATTTCGCTTGCGGTGGAAAACTGGGCTTTTAGAATGGAGTTAAGGGTCCCAGATTCCCCAAGCCTAACAGTTTGAGGCTTTTTCA
>Ga0180432_10008679_pt1 | contig 12583 bp, 15 predicted proteins | sample SS_ome_10_FD_132414 | JGI IMG/M metagenome (GOLD analysis project Ga0180432, IMG submission 132414) | Hypersaline lake sediment archaeal communities from the Salton Sea, California, USA - SS_1_MS_2 metaG | ecosystem: Environmental > Aquatic > Non-marine Saline and Alkaline > Hypersaline >...
AGTTACAGGACGCACTGTAGGTTCCTGCTTCGGCGAGGCGTGGTTTCGCTGCGGAAACCGCAGCCAGGGCCTTCCTCTCCACAGGCGTTCTGGTTCGGGCCTGGCCCGGACCAAGTTCCCCGTAGTTCGAGACCTCGCCCATCCACGGGAACTCCTCCCGCCGGGTGGAGTTGAACCTCCGCCTGAGCTCTCCCGGATCGGCCTTCCCGTTCGCCCGGTACTCCTCGTCCCACATCGCCAGGGCGTTGTTCCACGACCGGGCCGTCCCGGCGGCGCGAGAAGTACTCGGACTGCCGCCTGTTCGGGTCGAGGGCTATGGAGTGGGCCAAGATCACCCCTCATTCTATCCGGGCCTATAACCGAACACACTCAAGTAGGACAGTTAGTCTATCGGCCTAACTGCCCGACTTGGGTGTGTCTAGGTATCGGACCCTGGATTGATCGGTTACACTTCTGGCGACGCGGCGAGATCACAGGCTAGCGTGCGGAGTGGCTGCGGTGCGAAGAAAACGCGTATTCTGGATACTCGGCTTGGCGATAGTGCTTGGTGTGACGCTGTGCGCCGTCTTCACAGGTGGCATCGCCATCTCAAACAGGGATTGGTTCGGCGGACAGCGCAACATCATCCTTGCCGACGGCCTGAAATCCGATGTGTGGCTTGCGCCGCGCAAAACGGAGTTCAGCATCCCGTTCCTTCTCCACTACTACGGTGGCGGCAGCCCCTTCAGCCTGCGTCTTCAGATTTGGGACTCAAGCAAGCAGTATGTGGCCATTGAGATAGCGGAGACCCGCGTCACCTACTCGGACGGTGACAGCTCGCTCCAGACAAGTAAGTGGTCAAGGAAGCTGACACCATACACTCAATACAATAGCTCGTCGTCCGGGATAATCCAGACAGAGATGTTCATGCTCAGCGATCACATCGGAAACCTCGTCAGAAGACACAAGGATGTCACAGTCACAATCACGGGCCATCTCAGAAAGACAGATGGAGAGGAAGTCGATTTCTCGGTATCAGAGGACTTCAAGGCTCGATCCGGTTTTGACATAACTACATTTTGGGAGGTGATGGCGGGCGTCTGAGTGCAGTCTTGTCAAGTGATTGCGTACCTGTTCTGCCAGGCTATGTAAAGCATGAGATGGTTGTACAGACCCACGAGCGTTTTCGTCGTAGCCCATGTGCGTCTAAACAGCCTCGACATGTCTTGTCGCATCTTGGCGAACAGGTGGTTCAGTTTGAACATCGGGTCGAACCCGTCCGGGCGGGGGTGATCGTTGTTGCCGGGACTGAGATGCTGTTCGATTCGCGCGCCCGGAACCAGCCTGTCGATGATCGGTGGGTATTGCCTGTTCTCGTCCGTCTTGATCGTGACGCCGGGCTTCGCGCACTTGGCGACCGACCGGAAGACGGATTCCCGCGCACCCCGTCTCGTCTCGCGCCACTCCGGGTACAGCTCGCGCGTCCGTCTAACCATCGCACCGAACGACGACATCATCGCAACATCGACATCGATGATCTCGCCCGTCTTGGCGCGGATGGCCACCGCGACCGACACGGGCTTGAGGCGGGTATGCTCAAAGGTCTGTAACTCGTCGAACTGGACGAGCGAGGTTCTAAGCCCGCCGTCTGCCAAGCGCTCGTCGTGGATGGCCCGCGCGCGGTCTGCCAGCCAAGTCATCTTGCGCTCGATCGTCGATTTGTTGACGCCGACGACCAGCGCCGTCCGGCGCATCGTGACGCCGGAACACAGCAGCCTGAACACGATGCCGTTCACATCTGGCCTGCGCTGGCGGTATGTGGGGCTGTGAGTCTGCGAGCTGAACGACTTCCCACACGCGCGGCAGCGGTAGCGCGGCACGGCCCTGCGGTCGCTTCGGCGGCGGAAATAGCCCATCTTGGTGTAGAAACGGCTCGTTCCGTACAGCTTCTCGGCGCCTTCCGGGCCTCGGCGGAAGCGGCATTCGCTGTTCGGGCAATTGGTCGGTTTCGTGAACATCCACCTGAAGATTCCAATATAACTTGCTGCGCGGCAAGCTCAATCGTCGGGAAAATGGGATGAACAGCGACACAAGGCCAGACAGCGGCCGTTATCGGCAGAGGGCCGATAGCCGAACACACTCAGGTCAGGCAGTTAGTCTATCGGCTTGTTTAGTTTCCATCAGTTGGAGGATCGCATGGACAGCATAGACTTCGATTTCCTGCTGAATGACGACGATGGCGATCTGACGGACGAGCCTGTTGCCAGGGATCCCCGTGTGGTCCGCAGCATCGAGTCCGTGGCTCACGATGCGGAGGCACGTCGCTACCGCCAAGAGCGGGAGGAGTACCCGGGACCGGGGCCAGATGATGACGATCTGGGGTGGAGCGACGCGGAGATACTGTCGCTGGATGAGTCAGAGCTGGAATGCCTGTGGCCCCAATGGGGCGATCGGCGATGTTCGCAACCCGGCCGAGGCATACCAGCCGGCGTGACGGTCACTCCCCAGCACCTGCCTCGCACTGCCTCGACGGCTCGACCCCTCAGCTACAAGTAGAACAGCGGCGGCCGCGCCAACGGCCTGATTGGGCGGCGGCCCGTCTCCGCCCGCCACGCGTTGAGCACCTCTATGGCCCGCTCATCCGCATCCACCTCGCTGGCGGACCCCCGCCAGTATCGGAACTGGTGGAGGTGCTGGAACTCGTGCGCGGACAAGAAAATGAGCACATCCCTCCAGTCCCTGCACGGGATAGACGGATACACCCGACGAAGGGCTTTCGTCTGGGCCTCAACGGGGCGCAGCGTGCAACGCGGACCCAGCCGCATGTTGATGCGGCCGTCCGAGTACGCCCACCCCGAGAACCCCGCCAGCCTCGGGCGGATGCTCACGCTGACGCCCCTCTTGTTGACGCCGTGGGAGGCGTAAAGCACGAGTCGACGACACTCGTCGGGCGGATAATCGTATGCGTCGCACCTAAACCTCACACCTGATTATACCTGATTATATTTGGGACAGCGGGACTCGAACCCGCGACGACGGAGTTTATAAGACTCCCGCTCTGCCTCTGAGCTATGCCCCACTAGGCCATCTCGGAATCGAACCGGGAACCTCGCCCTTAGGAGGGGCGCGCTCTGTCCAATTGAGCTAATGGCCTCACAACGGGTCGTGCAGGACTCGAACCTGCGGCCTCCGCCTTCGGAGAGCGGCGCTCTATCCGGCTGAGCTAACGACCCAACCGCCCCCGGAAGGACTCGAACCTTCAACCGGCCGCTTAGAAGGCGGCTGCGCTGATCCATTGCGCCACGAGGGCAATGGGCCCGGCGGGACTCGAACCCGCGACAGCCCGCTTAAAAGGCGGGTGCTCTAATCCAACTGAGCTACAGGCCCCAAAATGGGTCCAGCAGGGATCGAACCTGCGACATTCCGGTTAAGAGCCGGATGCTCTCCCAACTGAGCTATGGACCCTGCGTTGATTCGGTTTTTAGTCGGTGTTGGCTTTAGCGCCGTCTGCGCTTGAGCCTGTGTGCGCATGCGCCGGATATCCGGCTGCGCCTGAAGAAGCGTATTCGTTTGGAGTGAATGCGTGTCATACCAAGACTACTTTATCGCGCACCGGGGCGTTTGTCAAGCCCCCGTCCGCAACCTCTCGACCTGCCTTGTGGCCTCGGCAGCGGCGTCCTTCATCCTGGCATGCGCCTCGAGGGCCGCGCGGCATTCGTCAGCAGTGGCAATCAGCGCCCTGATGGCGCGGCGGTTGCTCTCGATGCAGAGTTCGATTGAATCCTTTTTCGGCGTGTCCATCCGGCCCTCCCGGGTTGGGCCACGGCCGAAAAACGCTACAAAGTGTCGCTGTCCTCGTCGGCCGGATCGGGCGGCTGCTGCTCCAACATCTTCCGGAGTTGCACGTTCTCCCGCCTCGTGGCTTCCAGATCGAAGAGCAGGTACTTGATGGAAAGCCGTACGAAGTCGATGCTCTCTTGGAGGCTGCCGATGGTCTCCCGGAGCTTCTGGTGCCTCTCCTGCGTCTCCTCGGCCAGTTGCATCATCTTGCCCCGCTCGCCGGCCGGGAGCGAACCGATCTCGGAAATGAGCTCCGCCAGCTTTCTCTGGAATGTCTCTTCGTTCATGGCTTTCCCTCCGGTTTTGGCTGTTGTAGCTGTGTACCTGCCTAATACTAGGCAACAGGATCGGCTGCGTCAAGCGCGTCGAGCAGGGTGGATGCCGCGTGACGGGCCACGCTCGGCGTCACCGCGTTCCCCAGCAGCCTCATCCGCTTGCGGTCCCCGAGTCCTATATCGGTGAAGCCGACCGGGAATCCCTGGAGCCACTCGAACTCGGCGGGGCCGAGTTCGTAGACGCCGTCTTCCCGGACGACGCCGAAGCAGCTCAGGTTGCTCGCGGTCAGTGTAGGGGCGACGGCGGCCGGGCCGCCGTATGCCGAGGGGAGTCCGCCGGGAAGGATGTTCCTGTTGATGAGCGAGTAGCCGTCGTCCCGCCTCCGGACATAGCCCATGTCAGCGAGCCTCTCCAGCCGGCGGCGCTCCTCGGGGTCCTCGGGCCGGAAGGCCTTTATCCATGTCTTTCCGGGCTTGCTTTTGCCGGCCATCGCGTCCCACATGACCGCTTGGTGGCCCCGCCGCATCGACTCCAGCACGGCTGTGTCCTCGTCCGAGACTGCCCCGAACAGGCCCACCGTCCATGTGGGCACGGACTGGAACCCCGTCCTCACGTCTCTGATGCGGACGAGCGATGCGGGCCTCTCCCCCAGCTTGGCCCTGACGGCCGACTCGACCGCCTCCGGGACCAGTACTCTCCTCTTGGGTTGTACGGAGCCGAGCGTCACCCTCGCCCCCGGCTGCCGGCGCCGGAAGATGCTGCTCACTCCGGCCAGCTCCCGCAGCCGCTCGGCCGACGGGGGCAGGCGCGGCGGCTCGTCCGCCGGGCGGAGTCGCATGTCGCACTTGGCGGCCACGATGTAGACCCTTTCCCGTTTCTGCGCTACGCCGAAGTCCGCGCTGCTGAGGATGGCGAAGTCGAACTGGTAACCGCACTCGCGGATGGCTGCGGCGACCGTGCGGAAGGTCCGCCCCCTGTCGTGCGTGAGCATGTCGCGGACGTTTTCCAGGACAGCCAGCTTGGGGCGCTTGTCCCTGAGCACCCTGGCCACCTCGAAGAAAAGGGTGCCCCTTGTGTCGTCGAATCCCAGGTTCGCGCCGCCCCGCGAGAACGGCTGGCAGGGGAAGCCGGCGGTGAGTATGTCGTGGTCGGGGATGTCCCGGGAGGGTATCGCCGCTATGTCCCCCTCGACGATGTCGCCGTGCCTCCTGCGGTACACCTCGCAGGCGTCCGGGTCAATGTCGTTGGCCCACGCGCACCGGAGCCCCAGGGGCTCCAGCCCGAGGCGGAACCCGCCGACGCCCGCGAACATCTCGATGAACCTCATGGCCTATTCTAGGCCCCGAGTCACTTAGACGCGGACTTCTCCTTGTTCCCGAGCGCCCCGAGCTCGGCGCGGAGGGCCGCGACGCGGGCCATCTCCCGCTGGTGGGCCGCCCTCTCCTCCGCCTCGATCATCGTATCGACCTCGTCGTCGGTGATGATGTCGTCGGCGCTGGTCTCGGCGTCCTGGGATGCCATCGTCTCCATGTTGTCCAAGAAGATGGTCATCCTCTCCTCCATGCTCTGGGACTGCGCCATGGCCCTCTCCCAAGCCGCCTGCGTCTTGGTGAGGTCCGTCTCGCCGAACAGCCTGCCGATCTCCGCCGACATCACGCCCATACTCTGGGCGAAGTCGGCCGACGCCTCGGCCTGCCGCTTGATGAGCAGCGCGCTCCTGACGGACAGCAACTGCCGCTCCAGCATGCGGCGGATGGCCGCCGACTTCTTCAGGGACGCGCGGATGAACCCGTACTGTCCCATGTCTCCGATCGACTTGGCGTGGCGGGCGTTCTTTATGAACTCGTCGGTGAACTTGCCCTGCTCCCGGATCGCCTTCTCTATCCGCCGGATTCCCTGCCGAATCTTGATGTCGCGCTCTATGCGCCTCTCTTCGGACGACTTGAACAATGCCATCTGTTTCCTCCAAAGTGCCGCCGCCGGAGCAGGGCTGTAAGCCGGATTCTGTCCCGCCGAAACGGGGGCGGCCATTCATCTAGGCCAGCGGTCGCCCGCTGGCTCGAGCGCCCTACCCGCGGCTCAAACGAGGCGGGTCACCTCTCGCCGCTGCTTGGGCTTGCTGGCGGTGGGGTTTACCCTGCCACGGCCGTCGCCGGCCGCGCGGTGCGCTCTTACCGCACCCTTTCACCCTTGCCTGTGGCCCCTCGGCCCATCGGCGGTCTGCTCTCTGCGGCACTTTCCCTCGGCTCGCGCCGGGTTGGCGTTACCAACCACCGTCACCCTGTCCAGTCCGGACTTTCCTCGTGCCCCGCGGCACGCGGCCGCCCGCCCTGCTCCCGCGACTGCGCCCCGACTCACCACCACGCGTCGTAGTAGTACCCGTCGTCGTAGTAGTACCCATCGTCGTAGTAGTACCCATCGTCGTAGTAGTACCCATCGTCGTAGTAGTACCCATCGTCGTAGTAGTACGGGTCATACCACCCGTCGCCGTAGTAGTACGGGTCCTCGTACCTCCAGTCGTCCCAGTAGTACGGATCATCGTAGACCGGATCCCAGTCCGGCCAGTAATCCGTCGAGTACCAGAACGGATCATAATCCCAGTAGTAGTGCGAATAGTCCCCGGCCCAGACGAACCGGGCGTCGATCTGCCACCTGCCGTCGTCCCAGTGGTGCCACCTCGACCCGTCCCAGTAGTAGTACCACCAGTCGGCCCTCTCATCCGGCACATAGTAGTATCCCGCGCGGGGCCCGCCAACCGAGATCACAGGTCCGTCGCCGCCCGTCCGCACCGTGACGCCCCCGCACCCCGCCGCCGTCACCAGGCCGACGAGCACAAACGCATGTACGGCTCTCCTCATCGCTCGCTCCTTCGTGTGATCTTGACTCAATCCGTCCGTGTGATGGTATGCGCCCCGGGCCGGGATTTCAAGTCACGCGTCGGCGGGGTCGCCGGAACCGGACTCGATGCTGGCCTTCGGCATGACCTGGGGGGCCATCAGGCCCAGCGTCATGTACAGCTTGGCGAGGTCGTCCACGGCCATGTCCGTCTCCACCACCGCGTCCACGGGCACCAGGACGAGCCCGCCGGTCATCGGCATGGGCGCACTGGACATGAACACCAGGTGATATCGGACGCCGTCGAAGACGTACACCCGTCTGGACGTCAGCAGGGCGAGGACCCCCGCCCCCTCCCCGAACCTGCACATCACGACGGTCATCTTCTTGAGGTCCGCGGCGCCGTCGCCGAGCATGAGTCCGGTGACCTGCCTGAGGGACTTGTGGACGGTCCCGAACGCGGGAATCCTGTCTATGGCGCCGTCCCACGCGTTCCTCGCCTTCGACCGGGCGGACAGGAGCACCAGGACCCCCGTGAGCCACACCACGGCGGCTACCACCAGCCACCCTATGGCCGTGGCGACGGTGGGGTTGTCCACGAACTTGAGTCCGAGCCCCCGGAGCAGGTCCCCGAAGTACGTCCCGGGCCCGACGAGGCCCACCAGGTGCCCGGCCGCCCACGTGCCCAGCACGGCGGTCAGGGCCAGCGGTATCCAGACGCCGAGGCCGGCGGTCAGGTTCGACACTACGACCCGCCGCCAGAGCAGACGCCCGAGGAGCCTCAGTGGGGTGGCGATAATCCTCAACAGCTTCATACCGGACCATTATACGGCCCGCCGCGGGGAAAGTCCAGCCGCTCGTTCCGTAGGCGCCCGGCGGGGCGACACGGCTCGGGCATGGGGTGGTCGAGGATAGGAGGAAGTGATGATGGCTGATAAGCCAGATTGTCAGGCGTACCGGGACACGGAGCCTCGCGCCCTTAACCAGTCTGAAGTGCCGTGGCTGGAGTGGCTGAGCGAGGACTGGACGCACGTGAAGGCGCTGCTGGACTGGCACGGCAACGACCCAACGGAACTGATCGAGACCCCGCGCTCATGCTGCGTTGGCAGACGCATGTGGGACACACTGTGCGGCGCCACTGAGTTTTTGGATTCGCTCCCGGACGCGCATTCTGCGGAGCGGATCAATGTTAAGGCACTCGCGGTGCGCCAGTGGATGATCTACCTGTGGGGGTAACGACGCGACTGGAGACGTTCGACGAGACTCGACGAGAAGGTGGTGGAGCGGCTATCCGGTTTGCCCTGCGCATGAAAAAGGCCGCCCTCCGGGCGGCTCGGGCAGGAGATGCGGTGGGGGCTTGCGTGCAGCGAACTCCTGAGCACGTTCCTCGCTTGGTCGCCGGGGTCCGAACCCGACAGGTACGGGTGCGGGCGGCTCGGGAACCTGATACGAGACACGCTTTCGCTCGAAGGAGGAGATGATGCGTAGCGAAGAACTGGGGTTGATTCGCGTGGACTGCGGGGACGTGGCCTGCATACCGATCGCCGGGCTTGAGGGCATCGCGGGCCGGATGGGCGGCGTGCACACCTTGGGCAGCCTTATCGAGAGCCTGAACGGGGTCCGCATACCCGGCGGGGACGTCCGCACGCTGACCGCCTGCACCGCCGACGGCGGCACCTACCACGCGGTCGCGATCGGCATCGACCCGACAGGGCTGAAGTCGAGGAAGGTGGGGACCCTCGCCGGCGACGGCGTAGCCGTGGCGCGGGACGACCTCATCTACCTGCTGGAGGACTGCGGCGTGGCGGGCATCGGCGCGGACGACGTCGACGGCCTGCTGGAGCAGTGCGGCGGGTTCGAGTGCTGCTTCCACGCCGACGGCGGATACGGCGTGGACGCCATGGAGCACGAGGGGCAGGAGTTTACCGCAATCGGCCTGAACAAGGACATCGTCCGCTTCCTGCGAGACGACGAACTGGACTTCAACGAATGGTACAAGCAGAACCCTCCGCCGGACGACATTGGGACGGGGCGGGATTTCAACGAGGCCAAATGGAAGGCCTACGCCGACCAACACCGAGAGCTCATCCGTCAGGGCTGATTTTGCCTCCGGCGCATGAAAAAGGCCGCCCTCCGGGCGGCCTTTCCCTTGCGCGGATCCGCTACATCGGGTCCGACTCCTCGTACGTGTAGTAGAGCCCGCCCGGCCCGACCGCGTCGCACCCGCCGGCCCGGTCTATGACCTCGTCGAGGTACTCGAAGAAGTTCTCGTGGCACCGCAGGTCCTCTCGCCCGGTCTCGGGCATCGTCGAGCAGTCGATGGACATCAGGTCCTCCATCGACCAGTTGCGGAGCGACAGGTCCGCCCCCTCCTGCGGTGCGCAACCCGCCTCGCAGTGCTTGTTGGCGACGTACCAGCTCGTCCACGAGAGCGTGAGCGTCCTCGTCCGGCCGCCGACCCACATCTTCGGCGTGTTCTCCACCTCGGCCCCGGGCTCCGGCTCGGTCTCGGGGTCGGGCGGCGGGGCCTCCCCGCACTGCTCGTTGCCGTCACCGCAGTAGTCGATGTCCGGATCCAGCCCGTCGAGGAAGCCCTCTTCGATGTCGGCGTCCGTCGGGACCTCCGGCTCGGGCGCCGGCTCGCCGGGGGCGGCGGGCGGGCGGAACCAGGCCTCCCACTCGTCCTGCATCATCAGCAGCCCGTGCGACGGGAACTCCGAAGTCTTGGACAGCATGCTGTACGGGTCGTCGCCGTGGCTCATGTGGGACGGCCGTCCCGCCCTGGCCTCCGACGGGAACGCCGGCAGCGCGTGGCCGCCGGCCGTCTCCAGCACCACGGGGATGTTCACGGCCCGGAGCACCGTCCGCATGAAGCCCGTCGTGCCCCAGCACCCCGCCGTCCTGGGCACGGTTCTCGCGTCGGGGGTGGTGTCCCTGCGGTCCCCGGTCTCGGAGACGTACTCCGTCCGCTCCGTGCCGGTCATCAGCCGGACGGCGGGCGTGTAGCCCCGATACTGCCAGTGGGCCTCGGCGTTGCCGTACCACCAGTGGTTGGCGAAGTGTATGACGTTGAGCCTGAACCAGTGAATCATCCCCGCGATTGTCTCGGTCGGGGTGTCCGCCAGGATCACGCCGTTGCAGCCGGACAGGCTGCCGCCGCGGCAGAAGTAAGGGCTCTGATCGGTGTATGGCAGGTCCTCGCCCCGCAGGAAGGCCAGCGCCGTCTCGGGCGCGGACATCGTTGACATGCCGCCGTGCTGCACGTTCGACACCTTGTACGGGCCGTCGGGCTGCCTGCTGAAGAACTTCCGGCTGTCCAGCAGGACGGCCAGCTCGTCCGGGCCGTACATCCCCTCGTCCCGGATCGACCACGGCACCAGGCCGCGGATCTCCACGGACAGGGTGTTGGCCGCGTACGCCATGAAGGCGGCCTCCGCGTCCTCCGGGAAGTACTCCTGGTGCGCCATCGTGTCCCCGCTGGCCGTGTCGTGGGCAGCGTTCGGCGGGAGATCGGACACCCCGCTCGGCAAATCGAGGAACGCCTTCTCGAAGGCCCTGAACAGGGCGTCCTGGTACTCCGCCGGCCAGGGCCACCCGTGCAGCTCGCCGCACCACGGCCCGTCCTTGGAGTACCCGCACCGGCCCTCGGGCGGCGGGTCCAGCAGTTCGCCCTCCCACACCATCGCGTCCGCGACCGCCGGGTTGGCCTCCAACCAGGCGTCCAAGGGCTCGACGCCGCCCGCCCACGCGAAACGGAACCTCGCGACCACGTCCGCCGGCGGGACGGGCCTGAGCGAGCCGTCGCCCGCAGGCGGACGGAACTCGCCGTCCACGACCCAGCCGGCGAAGGTCCAGCCGGCCGCCGGCAGCGGCGTCAGGAGTCCCGACTCCTCCGCAACCTCGCCATACCCGTCGACGGACACGTCCACGTCGCACCCGTCGGGCACGCCGTCGCCGTCGCCGTCCACATTGTCATCGCCGCCGGGGCAGATGTCGCAGAAGTCCGGCACGCCGTCACCGTCGACGTCCTGGGCATCGTCCCCGCCCGGACAGATGTCGCTGGAATCGCAGACCCCGTCGCCGTCGCTGTCGTCGGGGTTGTCCAACGGGCACGGATCGCACCCGTCGGGCACGCCGTCGCCGTCGGCGTCCAGCCTGTCGTCAAAACCCGGACAAATGTCGTCCGCGTCGCAGACTCCATCGCCATCGGCGTCCAGAACCACCGGCGGTTCCCACGGCCAGTTCGGGCCGCAGCACCCGGAAAAAGCAAGGGCGGCCAGGCACAGGCCCGCCGCCAGCATCGTCGTCCTCATTTTACTGCCTCCGCAAAACATAGGCTATTGTCCGGTCGGGCCAACGGACCCGGTCCCCCTCGCATCGGGCATTCTACTGGGGCCAATAACGGAAGTCAAGCCAATAACGGAAGTCAAGCGCAAAAAAAGGGCCGCAGTCGCCTGCGGCCCCGCCCTCCTTGGATGCCTCCGTGCTGGCCTCCGTGCCGAGGCCTCCGTGCCGAGAAGATTCTATCGAAGCCGTCGGAAAACATCTCGGAAACCGGCTGCCGCCAGCGGCGCGATCACCGTGGCAGAAACGGACGCGAGAACGACGGGCAGCGCCCAGCCGCCGGTCGCGGGCGACGCCACCGTGCCGGCCGCCAACGGAGCGCACATGGCCAGCAAAAGGCGACCAAGGCACCCGTCTTCGGTGCGCGCGGAACTCACCCATAGGGCCGGCCACGCAAGGACTCCGCTCAGCAACTTCGTCACGCCTCGACCTCCATGGCGTTCCGAATGGCCGTCCGGACGTCCCCCGCGGCACCCTCCTGCGAGGTCTCGTGGAGCCGCCAGCCATGCCCCCTGGACGACATCCTCCAGATGACCCGCCCAGTGTAGCTGCCGCCGAGCTTATCCAGCCAATCCAGCATCTGCGTGTCCGTCGGGGGCGGAGCGCCGAAAGGGTCTAGCCCATTCCAGCCTACCCTGAGCATCTCCCTCCGGACTGTGGCCCGGACGCTGGACTCGCCAGACTCGTCCGGCAACGCCTCTCGTAGGCGCCAGCCCCTTCCGGTGGTAGACCACTTGAACACGACGCCGCCGCCGGCCTTGCGCTCCAGCCAATCCATCAAAATCCGGTCATCGTCGCCGCCCGCACGCTTGGCAAGCCCGGAAACCGCCGCCACGAGTCCACTAATCATCTTCAGCACTGGCTAGCCCTCCGCATTCGTTGCCCCATGCCTTGCTGCGGCATCCCTAATCAGGATCGCCTCCCCAGGCTCAAGCTCGCAGAACACCGCCTCGCCCGGGGCCAGGGCAGGGAGTCTCATGGCGCGCCGCCGCATTGGGGCGACTGACGGATCCCGCAGAAAACTCTCCAGCGAGTCCTCAGAGTCAAACGCCACCCGGACTTCTTCGGTCATGCCTAATTATAACATGCGTCCTTATAGTGACGACTCTGTCAGCTAAAGCAGACAGCTTCTCGGGCGACGGCCCGTTGGCCGTTCGCGCCCGCAGGCCCCGTCCGGGCCTGGAGTCCGCGCGCGAGGATGTTCCTCGCCGCGTTCTCGTCCCTGTGGAGGGACAGGCCGCACAGCGGGCAGTCGTGCCTGCGGACGGAGAGATCCTTGCGGACCTCCGCACCGCAGTCGCTGCACATC
>Ga0180432_10008680_pt1 | contig 12583 bp, 13 predicted proteins | sample SS_ome_10_FD_132414 | JGI IMG/M metagenome (GOLD analysis project Ga0180432, IMG submission 132414) | Hypersaline lake sediment archaeal communities from the Salton Sea, California, USA - SS_1_MS_2 metaG | ecosystem: Environmental > Aquatic > Non-marine Saline and Alkaline > Hypersaline >...
AGACTGTGCACCAAGCTGACGACGATGCATCAGCGTGCTCAGGCACTGGAGCACGAGAAGGCTCAGCTCGCCGAGCTGAAGGAAGTAGCCCGGTCACTTGCGCAGGGAAGCGATCTGACGCTGAGAGACCTGAACTTCGATGGTGCTCATCTGCTGTCGCGGCTGATAGCGATACCGAACGAGGTCTATTCCGCAGTTGGCGAGCAACTGTCAGGGCGGGTCTTGAGCGAGCAGGTTGTTCAAGGTGACGAGAGCACCTACGTGTACGTTATTGCCAGGTCGGCAGACAAGGAAGCCGTCGAGAGCTTCGCCTCGGACAATTCGGGACGATTGCTGACGGCGCCGGATGAGAACACGTCGCTGGTTGAGTTCACGTCGAAGGGTGCATCTGAGAGTGAACGCATCGATGCAGAACTGGCAAAGATCCGCTCCGACATCGAGCAGGAGACACTGCAGAATCTGGAGACGCTCGTCCTGCTACGAGAAGCCCTGATGTCGGAGAACGAGCGCCTTGAGGTGCTTGAGAAGGCCTGTGAGGCCAAGTACGTCACACTGATCGAGGGATGGGTCCCTCAATCCAGCGTTGAAACGGCAACAGGCGAGCTTCGCGAAAACGTGGGCTACGTCTACGTGGAGACGCGCGACGTCCGCCCCGAAGAGGAACCACCAACGAAGATGCGCAATGCCAAAGCGTTGCGACCTTTCGAGATAGTCGTGAACCTGTTCGGCACCCCCAAGTACCGGGAATGGGACCCGACCCCTATCATTGCCTACTCTTTCGCCTTCTTCTTCGGAATCATGCTGGGCGATGCAGTGTATGGCGCGCTGCTGATGGTGCTCACCAAGTACGCGCTCCCCAAGCTGGTTGACGATCCGGACACGGACGGCTTCAGGGTATTCAAGACGTTGATGTATATCAGCGCCAGCTCAGCCGTTGTCATAGGGATACTCACGGGTACGTACCTTGGCGACTTCTTCGTGAAGTTCTTTGGGGCACCCAACCTCGCCCTTGCCCCGGCGGTGCAGGCGGTCTACCTCGATACGATGATGTTCATAGTCGTGTCTCTAGGCATCGGCCTGATTCACGTAAACATCGGCCACATCCTGATGTTCATTAAGGGCATTCGGGAGAAACAGATGTTCATCATCCTGGGACGCGGGGGGCTCTTCATCCTGCAGATTGCCGGCATCCCGTGGATAATGCACTTCATCGGGTCGGACCTGTACCCGTTTGCCGAGAGCACGTATTCCATCTTCCTCTACATCGTGCTCGGCAGCATTGTAATGATTGTAGTTGGCTCCTTGCTTGAGAAGGGGCCCTTCCTGGGAAGCATCTTCTGGATATTCGATATCACCGGCATACTCGGCGACGTGATGTCATACGCAAGACTTGCTGGCGTCGGCCTGGCCACGTACTACCTGGCCTACTGTTTCAACATGATGTCGACGCTCATCGCGGACATGATGCCGGCAGGAATCCTGAGAATCGTTCTGGGGACCATCATCATGGTCTTCATTCTCCTGTTCGGTCACATTCTGAACCTGGTACTCAGCTCGATCACCTGTTTCGTGCACTCCCTGCGCCTTTGCTTCGTAGAGTTCCTTTTCAAGTTCTACGAGGGCGGCGGGAGGCAGTACAGCCCGCTTCGCATCCGCAAGCGGGACATGGTGACGGTGAAGGCCAGGGCTTGAACGGGGTGAGAGACAAATGCTCGTAGATCCAGGATCGTTGGCAACTCTCGGAGGAGGCATCGCGCTGGCGGGCGGCCTTGCCGGTTCGTCGCTGGGCATCGCCATCTCGGGCGCTGCCGGGGCAGCGATGCTCGGGCAGGACTCACGGCAGCTGCGGAATGTAATCATCCTTGCGGCACTGCCGATGTCTCGCGCGTTCTACGCTTTCATCTTCCTTATCCTGGTCGTGACAACTTCCCTACCGGTCATCACGGGTATGGCCGATTCCCAGGGTGCTGGATTTGCGGTGTTCGGCATCGGCATCATGGCGGCACTTGCCTTCGGGGTATCGGGTGCCTACCAGGGTTCCGTCTGTGCCGCAGGCATATCGGGGCTATCCAAGACAGGGGGCCGCATCCTCACGAATGCAATCATGCTTGCCGTGTTCGTAGAGCTACTGGCGGTTCTCGGGCTTGTTTTCAGCATAATGGCTCTCAGCATACTGGGGCTGATGTAGCAGCCAGAAACACAGAAACCTAGATTCGGAGGTGTACGATGTTGATCAGTCCTGAATCACTCGCTGTGCTGGGTGGGGCGATTGCACTCGGTGGCGGTCTGGCCGGATCGTCTATCGGGCTCGGATGGGCCGGCTCCACGGGGGCGGCGACCCTGGCAGAGGAGCCGGGTCAGCTCCGTAACGTCATCGTTCTTGTGTCTCTTCCGATGACCCAGACGTTCTACGGCCTCATCATCCTGATTCTCATCCTGACTACGGTCATCCCCAACCTGTCCACAATGGCTGACCCGAGCGGCGCCGGCTTCGCAGTGTTCGCATGCGGACTCATTGCTGCCTGTGCGGAATGTGTGTCAGCGGCCTATCAGGGTGCAGTGTGTGCCTCCGGCATCTCCCTGCTACCCAAGACCAAGGGCGGCATCCTGACGAACGCCATGATGCTCGCAGTGTTCGTGGAGCTGCTCGGCGTCCTCGGGCTTGTCTTCACGATTATGGCTCTGAGCATGCTGGGCCTGTTCTAGAACGCCAACGAGCAAGGAGCTGGGCAAAATGCAGAAGATCAGCGAAGCCGTCGTTGACAAGGTGCGCGAAGAAGCGCAGTCGATAGTCAGCGAGGCAGAAGAGGAAGCCAAGAAGGAACTCGACAAGGCGAAGAGCCAGCGGGCTGCCCGCATCGAGGCCGAAAAGAAGCGCCTTCTGAACGAGGCAAACGAGGAAGCGGCGCGCGTTTCGGCGCAGAACGCGATGCTGGCTCATCGCAAGATCGCCAGTGCCAAGTCCGAGGTCCTCGAGAGCATCGTGTCGAAGTCACGCGAGATGGTTGCGAAGGCTCCCGTCAAGAAAGAAGCACTGGCCTACCTGATTTCGGACGCCATATCGGGCCTGGGTGAGGCCGACAAGGTCACCGTGGCCGTGTCAAAGCGCGACCTCGACGTTGCCAAGGAAATCGTGAAGTCCGACAAAGAACTCTCCAACAAGGTGAAGGACGTAATCGCCTGTGACTGCGATGGCGGAGCCATCATCGAGACAGACTCGAAGACGCTGAGCGCTGATAACACGTACGGCACCCGGCTAGAGATGTTGCTGCCTCGAATCATTCCCGAGATCAGCAAGGAGCTGTTCTAAAGATACTCACGTAAGGAGAGCATGGTGCTCGATCCAAGATACGCGTATATGTCGGCTTACCTCAAGGCAGAGGAGCCGAAGATCGTGACCGGCAGTCATCTCGACCGCCTGTCACGCGTGACGAGTGTGGCAGACGCGCTTGGCATCATCCGTGAGACTGATATCGGTTCGTTCCTCGAGGGCGTGAATGTTCGCAGCTTTGAGGACATCGACGAAGCTCTATGGAACTATCTTGCCGAACGCATCGCCCACCTGGAGGCGTTCAAGTACGTTCCTGAGGACATGCGCAAAGTCTCAAGGTCGTTCGTCGTCAAGTACGACGTCGCGAACGTCAAGTCAACGCTCCAGGGCATCGTCACGGGAGAGAAGAGCCCGCTGATTCCCATCGGTACGCTGAGCGACAGCGGACTGCTGCAGGAGCTTGAGGCGTCAGAGACGATTCAGGACGTGGCTGGTTTGCTCACGCTGGCGCAGTTGCCGGAGTTCGTGCCACACGTGAAGGCATATGATCCGGCAGGGGGCGCCAAAGCCAAGATCGCCGTGGAATCGGGGCTCGAGAGCGAGTACTACCACGGGTTGATCAAGATGGCACGGGGCATCCGCGAAGGAGCCGTGCTGGTCAAGGCCTATGGAATGGTCATCGATCTTGCCAATCTTGGCATCGTGTGCCGCGCCGTCGTCGAAGGTGTCGGTACCGCAGCCGGCGACTTCCTTATTACTGACGGGTACATCATCGATGAAAAGACACTGAGGGACATACTACCTTACAAGCTACCCGACGTCCCCCGTCGCATCGACTTCCCCCAGTATCGCGATGTTGCCAACGAGATCGCCACTGCCTATGACAAGACCAAGTCCGTCACAGTAATCGACGAAGTGATTGAGAAGCACAAGCATGCCGCGCTCCAGGGTTTGCTCGCGCCGCGAGCGCTGTCACCGCTGGTCATGGCGTGGTACTTGATTCTCAAGGAAATCGAGACAAGGAACCTCAGACTGGTGCTGAAAGCCATCTACGATGGCGTGTCGGTCGATGAGGTGAAGAGGTACCTGCTGCTATGAGCACGTCGATAAGGAACATGGAGATCGCTGTCATCGGCGACATGGAACTGGTCAGCGCTCTGCGGCTTGCAGGGCTTCGAAAGACAAAGGCCATTCAAGGCGACCGCAATCTGACGGAGGATATCCGCAGAAGTCTGCATGAGTACGTGTCGGACCCTGATGTGGGCGTGGTCGTCATCATGGAAGACTACGCAGAGATGATAGGAGATACGATTGCGAGTCTCCGGCAGGGAAGAAACGTTCTTCCAGTGATAGTCCAGGTCCCCTCGAAGAGGGGCACGAAATACCCTGACGTGGTTGGTTACTACAAGCAATTCAGCCGAGAGTTCCTCGGATTCGACATAGAGATTTAGCCGAGACTTCGGCTCGACAGACACCGAGCGGAGCAGTCTTAGGAGGTTACTGACATGGGCAAAATCTGGAGAGTATCCGGCCCCCTGGTAATTGCCGATGAGATGAGGGGTGCGCAGGTATATGAAGTGGTGGAGATCGGTGCGGAGGGCATCGTTGGTGAGGTCATCGCCCTTGACGGCGACAAAGCCACCATCCAGGCGCATGAAGAGACTCTGGGCCTCAGGACCGGTGAAGAGGTCAGGCCTACCGGCCGGATCCTGAGTGTTGAGCTCGGCCCTGGCCTATTGGGATCGATCTACGATGGTTTGCAGAAATCCCTCTTGGCACTGGTCGAGGACACGGGTTCGTTCATCAAACGAGGCGTCAAGGCCGCTGCCCTGCCGCGCGACAAGAAATGGGAGTTCACGCCCTCGGCGAAAGTAGGCGATGAAGTCGAGTACGGCGACATCATCGGCAGCGTTCCTGAGACTTTCCTCGTCGAGCATTTCATCATGATTCCGCTCGGCGTCAGTGGCACAATCAAGGACATCAAGAAGGGCGACTTCACCGTCGAGGAGACCATCGCGATTGTCGAAGGCAAGGATGGAACCAAGCACGAAGTAACCCTCATGCAGGAATGGCCTGTACGCAAGCCACGGCCATACCTCCGAAGACAGAACCCCTCAGGCCTTCTGACCACGGGAATGCGCATCCTCGATTATATGTTCCCGCTGGCCCTCGGTGGCAAGGCCGCGATCCCTGGAGGATTTGGCACGGGCAAGACAGTCACACAGCAACAGCTGGTGCGCTGGGCCGAAACCAAGCTGAACATCTACGTGGGCTGCGGCGAGCGCGGCAACGAGATGGCGGACGTGCTCTACAGCTTCCGCGAGTTGAAAGAGCCCAAGACCGGAAGGCTTCTATTTGAGAAAGAAATCTTCATCGCCAACACCTCCAACATGCCGGTGGTAGCCCGTGAGGCGAGCATCTTCGTCGGTGTCACAATGGCGGAATACTTCCGCGACATGGGTTACAACGTGCTACTTGTGGCCGATTCCACCTCTCGATGGGCCGAAGCCATGCGCGAGATGGGCGGCCGCCTTGAGGAAATGCCCGGTGAAGAGTCATTCCCGTCATACATGGGTTCCCGTCTCTCCGGCTTCTACGAGAGGGCTGGAATGGTCGACTGCCTCGGCGGCCCGGAGCGAACGGGCTCCGTTACCATCGCCGGCGCGGTCAGCCCGCCTGGAGCGGACTTCTCCGAGCCTGTGACTCAGAATACGCTGCGCATCGTCGATGCGCTGTTCGCGCTGGACGTGGGCCTTGCGAACAAGCGGCACTTCCCTGCTATCAGTTGGCTGACGAGCTACAGTCTCTACGTGGACGCGGTCAAGAACTGGTGGAACCAACACGACCCGGGCTGGGAAGAGACTCGTGGCGCGGCACTGGTTGTACTGCAGAAAGAGGCCGAACTGGAAGAAATCGTGCGACTGGTCGGCCCCGAAGCGCTGCCCGATAACGACAAGCTACTCCTGTTGGTCGCCAGGATGATTCGAGAGGACTTCCTGCAGCAAAGCGCCTATTCGGATGCGGACACGTACTGCACGCCGGGCAAGGCCGGTTTGATGCTCAAGACCATTCTCCGTTTCCACGAGATGGCGCAGGACATGCTCAACGCGGGCGTGCCATATGAGGACATCCGCACCTCGCCCATCGTGTACCGGATCGCGAGAATGAAGGACCTGTTCAACGAGGAGTCCGCGGAAAAGATCAAGGAGCTGTGGGCCGAGATGGATGAAGTCCTGGTCGCACGACGGCGCGCATAGTAGCGCCACGCTCCCGTCAAGGTACTAAAGGAGGAAGTCCATGGAGCTATCTGGACTCTACGTACGAGAAGGAAGGGCAATCAATCGAGCCAAGGGCGCGCTGTTGATTGCTGAGGCTATACCGGGCACCCAGTACAACGAGATCGTCGACGTCGAACTGTCCAATGGCGAGATTCGCGCCGGGCAGGCCATCGACATCAGCGTGGATGCGACCGTCGTACAGGTGTTCGGCGGGGTGAGCGAGATCGACCTGAAGGGCGCGAAGATACGCTGCAAGGGCGAGACTCTCAAGTTGCCGGTGTCCACCGACATGTTGGGACGCGTTTTCAACGGCATGGGAAGGCCTATCGATGGCGGTCCCGAGATTATCGCCGACGAATACCGCGATATCAACGGTGATGCCATCAATCCCGCGGCGAGGCAACCACCCGCGGAGTTCATTGAGACGGGCATTTCGTGTATCGATGGACTGAACGTGCTCGTGCGCGGACAGAAGCTGCCCATCTTCAGCGGCTCGGGTCTACCGCACAACCGCATGGCGGCACAGATTATCCGCCAGGCTGCCGTGAAGGGGACCGATGAGAAGTTCGCCATCGTGTTTGGCGCCATGGGTATCAGCTTTGACGACGCCTCGTTCTTCGTGAACAATCTTGAGCGCACCGGTGCGCTTGAACGCGCCGTGGCGTTCATTAACACCGCGTCGGACCCTGCAATCGAGCGAATCTCGACACCACGACTGGCTCTCACAGCGGCCGAATATCTGGCGTGGAAGCAGGACATGCACGTGCTCGTAGTTTTGACAGACATGACCAACTACTGCGAAGCCCTGCGTGAACTGTCGTCCATGAGAGACGAGATCCCGTCAAGACGTGGCTATCCCGGCTACATGTACACAGACCTTGCCACGATTTACGAACGGGCCGGCCGTATCCTCGGCAAAGAGGGTTCGGTGACGGTCATGCCGATCCTTACGATGCCCGACGACGACATCACGCATCCGATTCCTGACCTGACCGGCTACATCACCGAGGGGCAGATTGTCCTGTCGCGAAATCTGCAGCGGAAGGGCATCTATCCGCCGATCGACGTGTTTGCCTCCCTTTCGCGGATGATGAAAGAGGGCATCGGCCCTGGCAAGACGCGGGAAGACCACAACAATGTGTTCATGCAGCTTTACGCGTCCTACGCCGAGGGCATCTACCTGCGTGAAATCTCGACGATTATCGGTGCTGACTCGCTTGGGGACCGTGACCGTCTCTATCTCACCAACGCTGACAGGATGGAAGGCGAGTTCATTCGCCAGGGAGAGGCCGAGAAGCGCGTAGTCGAAGACACGCTCGACATTGGCTGGAATCTGTTCTCCGCGCTGCCCGAGGAAGACCTCAAGCTGATCAAGGAGGACTTCATCAAGCAGTACCTTCCCACGTACCGCAGCGCTGAAGCAGAGAAGAAGTAGGGTTCTGCCATGGCACAGATAATGAAGGTCCGCCCCACCAAGATTGAGCTTGTCAGGCTCAAGAGACGCCTGAAGCTATCTTCAAGGGTGCAGAAGATCGTCAAGGACAGGCTGTCCATCCTCACGATGGAATTCCTGCAGGCAGCCCGTGACACGGTCAAGGCCAAGCAGCACGCCATCGACGCTATGAACCAGGCGTACAAGGCTATGACCATTGCCAGCGGCTACCATGGCTACGTTGCCCTCCAGAAGGAGCTTGTCGCATGCGAGGCCGACATCACTGTCGCGGCGGGCCCGCGCAGCGTTGCCGGCGTGAGACTTCCGTCGCTGGAGCTGAATGAGCCCCAGGGAGGGCTTCGAGGCTACAACCTGACCCAAACCTCATCCCTGGTCGACAGTGCATCGGACACGTCGCGAGAGGCTCTCCGTGCCATCGTCGAATTGGCCGAGCTTCAGCGCGGCCTCGAGCTGCTGGGCGCGGAGATCAACCGCACGAAGCGGATCACAAACGCACTGGAGTACATCTTGATTCCCAGTCTGCAGGCAACGATTCGATTCCTCGCCATGAAGTTCGAGGAACGAGATCGCGAGGAGAAGGCCCGCCTGAAGCGCGTGAAGGCACTCCTGGCGGCCAAGGCAGCCTGAAGCCGATGTGTCCTCATATTTTGACAGAGAGCGCTGATTCACGTTACGACCGGTTTCTGGAGACCTACCTCAGCGGCGAGCTCAAGTTGGTCAACGCCGGCCTGCCCAGGGTCAGGCGACGACTCTCTGACTTGCTCAAGGACGAGCACCCGTCAGTCCTCTGCAGCGATGGCACGCATCAGATGCTCAAGAAGGCCGAGTTGAAGTTTCTTGAGAGTGTCCTTGATGAGCCTGAGCGCGACGCTCTGATGCTGCCCATACTCATCGAGATGACGGGCAACGCTACGGATGCAATCGTGCTCTGCCCCACACCATCCGAGGTGAAGGTGCTCGAGGCAATACTGGGCATGTCGCCCCGACAGGAAGAGCCGGGTAGAGTACGCATTTATCGTCCGCAGCTTTCCGTACTGAGGCACAGACTCAGAACAACAACACAGTATGCATTTTCGACTCGTGCGCTCGACTAGAGTTCTCGAGTCTTTGACAAAGTACATCGAAATGAGGAATAATTAGCGAGCTTTATGGTTAAGATACGATTGCGCCGCGTAGGCCGGAAACACAATCCCATCTATCGCGTGGTTGTGGCAGACAGCAGGTCACCTCGTGACGGTAGTTTCATCGAGGTAATCGGCCACTACAATCCGCAGACAGACCCTGCCACGGTTCGGATCGACCGCGACAAGGCTCAGTTGTGGCTCTCGCGTGGAGCCAAGCCGAGCGAGACGGTCGCAAGTCTCCTCACCAAAGCTGGGATAACGTCTAGCTCAGGCCAGCTCTCAGGCTAACCAGCCGTCCACTCAAGGAGATGTCGATGAAGGAACTAGTTGAGTACATCGTCAAGTCCATCGTCACAGATCCCGACAAGGTGAGCATCACTGAGGAAGACAGTGAAGAAGGCTTGCTAGTCAAGCTTGAAGTCGCCCCCGAGGACAAAGGCCGGGTGATTGGCAAGCAGGGTCGGGTTGCCGAGGCCATCAGGACTCTGCTTAGAGTCAAGGCAGCCAAAGAAGAGACCAGGGTCAGACTGCAGATTCTGTAGCCCCATCTCCCCCTGCTACCGTACGCACGACAAGGCGTCTCTCGCTACACTATCCGATTGGTTCAGCCCTGCGGTTTGCGGCAGAGCGACACCTATTCGAATGGTCTGTTGTGGCTGTGGGGGCTTCTTCTGCGGAGGTTGGCAACCCGAATCCTTGCGAGCGACCGGCGCAGCGCCGCCTCCGCTGCCACCGCGTCGACGTCGTATCCACCTGCTGCGAGCAACTCCTGGGCGCGCTGACGCGCCGCCTCCGCCCTCTGCACATCGATTTCTTCGGCATACTCGCAGGCGTCGGCCAATACTGTAGCCTCGTCTGCCGAGACCTGGAGAAAGCCACCACTGACGAAGAGAATGCGTTCATCACCGTCCCGCCTGGCCATGAGCTCACCAGGTTGCAGCAAGGTAACAAGGGGCACATGCCCTGGAAGAATGCTTATCTGGCCGTCCACGGACGTGGCAACGATTGCATCCACGTCGTTCGAGAACACGGTGCGCTCGACGGTCAGTACATCAAGGTGAATAAGGGCCATTGCCGCAGCTCCTACAGGCTTCCTCTTGCACGTTCTCTGGCCTCATCGATTCTTCCGACCATCCAGAACGCACTTTCGGGCAAGTCGTCGTGAGCTCCATCCAGGACCTCGGCGAAGCCACGCACGGTTTCCTCGATTGGCACGAAAGCGCCCTCAACGCCCGTGAAGCGCTCCGCTACGTGGAACGGCTGGGAACAGAACCTTTGCAACTTGCGCGCTCGCCTAACTACAATCCGGTCCTCTTCGCTCAACTCGTCTATGCCGAGGATGTTAATTATGTCCTGCAGGTCCCGGTAGCGCTGCATCGTTCGCTGCACGCCGCGGGCAACGCGGTAGTGTTCCTCGCCAACGACGGCGCGAGTCAGAGCACGCGAAGTTGAAGCGAGAGGGTCCACGGCAGGGTAGATGCCTAGCTCGGCAATAGAGCGATCCAATGCCACAATCGCGTCCAGGTGACTGTAGGTTGCTACAACACCAGGGTCCGTATAGTCGTCAGCAGGTACATAGATGGCCTGGAAGGACGTTATGGAGCCGCTGCCGGTCGATGTGATTCGCTCCTCAAGTGCGGCGATGTCACTCGCGAGAGTTGGCTGGTAGCCGACGGCAGATGGCATACGTCCAAGGAGCGCCGAGACCTCCATATTGGCAAGGACGTATCTGTAGATATTATCGACAAAGAAGAGAACATCCTGACCCTCCACTTCTCTAAAGTACTCGGCCATAGTTGCGCCCGATAGCGCAACACTCGCCCGTACGCCCGGAGGCTCGTTCATCTGACCGAATAAGAGCGCAGTGCTGGCCAGCACGCCCGATTCACGCATCTGAAGCCAGAGGTCATTACCTTCCCTGGAACGCTCCCCGACGCCGGCGAACACGGAGATGCCCCCGCGCTCGGTGGCGATGTTGCGGATGAGTTCCATGATAATGACGGTCTTACCAACTCCCGCTCCTCCGTAGGCCCCCACTTTGCCACCTCGCGTGAAGGGACACACGAGGTCTATCACCTTGATACCGGTCTCGAGCACTTGAAGTGTGGTTTCCTGCTCGTGCAAAGGAGGTGGATCACGACGAATCGGCCAAAGAGGAGTATCGAGAGGCAGGTCGCCGAGCCCATCGAGTGGCTGACCGAGCACGTTGAACAGTCGGCCAAGGGTGTTCCTGCCCACAGGCACGGTGAGCGGTCGGCCGAGGTCAGATACGTCGGTACCCCGTCTCAGGCCATCCGTGGGCGCCAGTGCAACACAGCGTGCCCTATTCTCACCGACATGATGCTGTATTTCCATGACCACGCGCCGGTCGTCCCACTGAACCTCCAGAGCGGACCCAATGGGAGGCAATTGGCGTCCGGGGAACTCGACGTCTACTACAGTGCCGATCACCTGAACCACACGGCCCTTATCCACGCAGGCCCCCGGTCAGAGCTTCGGTGCCAGCGGCCACATCGCATATCTCGGCCGTAATCGCTGCCTGTCGAGACTTGTTCAGTTCCATCGTCATTTCTTCGACCATCTCCCTGGCGCTGTCGGTCGCGTTGTGCATGGCTACCATCCTGGCGGAGTACTCAGAGGCCACACATTCGATATAGGCATGGTACACCTCCGCCTCAACGTATCGCGTGACGAGGGCATCGAGAACCCGGCCGACATCAGGCTCGTAGAGATACTCCACACTTCCCTTAGACCCCGCTACAGGCGCTTGAGCCGGCAGAAGCCGTTCGATGACTGGCCGCTGAACCATGACGCTGGCGAAGCGCGGGTAGCTCATGTAGACCCTATTGCACTCTCCACGGGAGAACATATCCGTGGCGAGAACACAAATGGGGCGAAGATCAATCATGCCAGGGGAATCTCCGAGTCCTGAGAAGTCAGCAACCAAATCGAGATGCGAACGCAAAGCGAACTCGCGGCCCTTCCGCCCTATCGTGACCACCCGAGAACGCGCGGGGCTCGCGAGCAGGAACTGCGCAAGCGCCTGGTTCTGTCGTGTGTTGAGGCCCCCGCAGAGACCCTTGTCCGTGGTGAAATGGAGGACAAGAACAGGCTCTTCTTCTCGTCGTTGTATGAAGGGGTGCTCAAGGAGCACTGAAGACTGACCGACGACGCGCGCCATCAGCGCGGCCAAGCTGGTAGCGTATGGCCGCGCTTCGATCGCGCGCTGCTCGGCGCGTCGCATGCGGGCACTTGCGACCATCTCCATGGCCCTGGTGACTTTGCCCGTCTCCCTGACGCCTCGTATTCTTCTGCGAAGGATCTGGCGATTACTTGACATCTAGCCGTCCGCGGTCTTGAACTCGTGGAGCACCTCTCGCATCAGGGTCTCTGTCTCGGGCTTAATCTCACCGTCGCCCTCAATCATTCTTACAAGTTCCGGATGGGAAGCGTCCAC
>Ga0180432_10008681_pt1 | contig 12579 bp, 10 predicted proteins | sample SS_ome_10_FD_132414 | JGI IMG/M metagenome (GOLD analysis project Ga0180432, IMG submission 132414) | Hypersaline lake sediment archaeal communities from the Salton Sea, California, USA - SS_1_MS_2 metaG | ecosystem: Environmental > Aquatic > Non-marine Saline and Alkaline > Hypersaline >...
GCCGTCGCCGTCGTTGTCGATCCCTTCACTCAGGACGCGGTAGAAGGTGCCTTCTGAATCACCATCCTCGCGTCGTACCAGGATGCGAGGATCGTGTTCATAGGGTTTCCACCCTCCGTCAGGATCCTCAATCCGAATGCGCAGGATTTCCCCGTCACCATCAATGTCATCGGGGCCATCCTCGCCTATTGCGCCATCACCATCGGCGTCTTCAGCGCCGGGGGCCGACGCCGGATCCCAGTCTATCCTGCCCGTCATGTACGCCTCGGCCCCGTCCGGGTCTGCCCGCTGCACGATGTAGGTCACACGCGTGTCGACTAAGCGTGTGACGTCGGGATCGGTTCCATATCGGCTGAGCAGGTAGTGGGCGAGGTGGAGCGTAACCTCGCCGCCCGTGACTTCAGATGCGTGTTGATTCCCGTCGAAGTACGCGGCTGGTTTGGTTTCAGCAGGGCCGGTTTCCTGATTAGCGATCTCTATGCACCACAGCTCCCTGTTGCCGATGACGCCTGTCCCGATGGAGTAGAGTTTCGCAAGATTGGGATATCGATCGGCCAAACGGTGCAGCATAGCCGTCGATTCTTCATAGTGGTGGTAGCGGAATTCGTAGTTCGCGATTTGAGCAGTCAAAGACGTGGATAGAACGACGAATATCGCAAGCGTCAATATCAGCGAGCGCATCTTCACGGCTGGCTCCTTTCCTTGGACGCGCCGACGGAGGTGGACATGCGCGTCTCACGACTTGGAAGGACATTACAATGTGCTAGAAGATAAACGGAGTGCGCATCATATGGCGCACTCCGGAAAACGGCTAAATGAAAACTGGCAACGCGGGCTGACTCAATACATCCTTGCCTTATCGAGAACGTTCTTCATGTCGTCCAATCGCCCGTCGAGGTAACACTCGAGGTTGTGGCAGAATATGTCGACGATTCTACGATTTTCTGTTGCCACGGTACTCGCGGAGTGTGGACTCACGAGAACGTTAGGCATGTCCCATAGCGGACTGTCCGTCGGCAACGGTTCCGTGGCAAAGACGTCCAAAGCTGCAAAGGCGACATGCCCCGACCGCAAAGCCTCAACCAACGCGGGTTCATCGACGACCGGCCCGCGGCCTATGTTCACGAACACGACCCCTCTTTTCATGGCACGGAGCGCTTCCGCGTCGATCATCCGCTCCGTTTCGGGCGTATGAGGCGCGCACACACACACCACGTCCGCCACCGGGAGCATCTCGTGTAACTCGGACGTTGGAAAGATCTTTTCGTATCCCAGCTCTTCCGCCCGATTCGGTGTCAGCTGCGGATCCAGCGCCAATACGCGCATGCCGAGGGACCTGGCCACTGCAGCGACTCGGCCACCCACCTGGCCAGCGCCTATGAGAGCGAGGACTTTCCCCTCGAGATCGTCCCCGCAATACCGTTGCCAGTGGTGTGCTCTCTGCTCGTCCTTCAAGAAGTCGTAACGCTTGAAGTGTTTCAGAACTCCGAGCAGGAAAAACTCGGAAAGCGGACCGGCGTGAACGCCCTTCGCTGTCGTGAAGAGAATGTCGCTGCCCTGAAGGCCAAGATCCGCGACTCGCTTTCCAACACCGGAACTCGTCGTCTGGATCCATTTCACGTTTGGCGCCAGGTCCATTCCGCCATTGCCGTCGGGGTCTTTTGGCGGGAAGTCGAACAGTATCTCGGCGCGCCCTAAACCCTCCACCCACCGCTCTTCCTGTGCGGGAGTCCGCCTGAAGCCGTCAATGCCGTTGTGGTCGCATGTGTACCGAAGCGGCGGATGAAGATCAGGTTCGTAAATCACTTCCACTCGATCCGGGGACACCGCGCGGATTCGGTCGATGTGCGCAGGTTCTAAAGGAGTTGCTATGAAAATCACGTACTGTTGATCGACCATCAAACATCCCTCATTGAGTAACCACCGCCATCACCGCTGGCGAAATGTAATCCGGATGTCCGGAACCGACTTCGCCGTGCACCAAACTGAAAGAGAGAGTTGCCTGCCCCGATGCGTTTCCTCGCAGGCGGCCGCCGAATTCCCCAGCCACGGGCTGCAGCCATTCCGCGATGTCGTCACCCACAACTGTCACACTGAGGTAGGACTCACTCGGATCGAGCTCGATTTCATCACCGTCATGGTCGATGAACGCCACAGTGAGGTATTCAGTTTCTTCACCCTGTTGTACCGTTAGCGACCCAGTCACGGTCTGCTCGTCTATTTCCACGAGTACAATTGTATCCTGTCGTATGATCATCCCATCCGGTTCGGAATGATCGTGATCGTCCTCTTCAGGTGCGTGCACACAAGAAGCCACGACTACGGGCGCGACCAATGCAGCGAGTAATCCAACTCGTGTGCTTCGCAAACGCTCTCTCAACATCAATCTCCCTCGTTTGCGTCAACAAGTTGCTTAGAAATCGACACGATATACCATCGTCACGCTGCGTCCGGCCTCGGGCATGATCGCCTTGATGCGTGACAGGTGGTTCCTGTATTCGGCATCGGTCAGGTTGTCAGCCTTGAGCGTGACCGAATGTAGCCACCCGAATTTGAACCACTGTATGCCGGCCGTGGCGTTCAACAGTGCGTAACCGTCTGTCGGTTCCTCGAAGGCCCCAACTCTGTTCTGGTCCGCCGCTGCCTTTACGCCTGCGCCGACGTAGAAGCCGGCACCATCATAGCGAAGGCCGAGACTCCCTACCAAGGGTGGGATGAGCGGCAGGGGTTCGTCGGTATCTATCAATCTTCCCCTCACATATGAAGCGCTTCCGTTCACCGATAGGTTCGCAACAAACTCCCAGTTCACGTCGCCCTCAGCACCTATCATTTCTGCGTCCTCGCCGGAGTACTGAAACACTGGAAGCTGCAATCGACTCATTTCACCGGTTGCACGTGGAAAGACGTAGTTGCTGATCCGATTGTAGAATCCGGCAATCTCGAGTTTCAGGTTCTGACTATTGGCTCGGAGAAAGACATCGGCACCCGTGCCGCGCTCCAGCTCCAACTCCGGATTGCCGACTTCGAAAGAATATGCAGCTAGGTGTGGCCCCTGAGAAAACAACTCGACGTAGTCGGGTGTTCTGAACGCCCGCGCGAGGGTGACACCGAGTTTCGCACCACTCCCTATGTCGTACAACATCCCCAGAGACCCGGATAGAGCTGTGAAATCGCGGACGCGCACGTTCCCTATGTCAAAGGACGTAGAAGTAGTGAGCGGAGAGACACGGGTCCAGTCGAAGCGCGCACCCGCTTCGAACTTCAACCGGTCGAGATCGATCTCTTCCAGCACGTAGCCGGCAACGCTATAGCGCCGAGATGGCGGTGTGTCCTGAGTTTCGTCCGTGGTGTATTCCTCAAACGAAGCTCTCACACCAACCGACCCAAATGAAAAGGGGCCGGCCTGATTGTGGTGCCCGGCAAATTCGCCGGAAGTGGTATACTGGACGAATCTCGTTCCCAGCATACCGCCCGGTTCCCACTCCTCGTGTTCGTAACGAGTCCATCCGCCTTTTACATCAATTTGATCCAAAAAGCCCCAGCCGGAGCCGATCCTGCTCTCAGCTTTGACCGCATGTCGCGATACGTCGATTCGGACACCTTCCGAGTGGTCGCCGCTTGTTTCGCCTGGTATTCCGTAAGACGAGTTCAAGTAACGGTAGGCTGCACCAACGTGTCCCCAGTCATTGACGACGCTGCTGCCGAACGAGCCCTCAATATTGTCGATGTCGGTGCCGTGCAAAACGCCAGCAGGAGTTCTGAAATCACCAGTCTGGCGCGTGTTGAATTCTCCTCTAAGGACCATGGTTCCCGCAGCGGCATGTCCAAGCACATTTGCACCAAGCCCAGAATTCATCGATTGTCCCTGCAAAACCACAGAGCCGTGCGCTCGCGCCGGAATGGTGTGCGGCACTTCTTCTCGAATCACGTTTATGACCCCGCCGAGCGCATTGCTGCCGTACAACAACGCAGCTGGACCGCGCACTACCTCAATTCGCTGAGCAGAGATGGCATCTGCGGCAACAGCATGGTCGGGTCCTGAACTCGAGAGATCTCCTGACCGTTGACCGTCCTCGAGCACGAGCACACGGTCTCCCGTTAGGCCACGTATCACCGGCTGACCTGTTGCGGGCCCCATCGACGTCGATGTTACTCCGGGTTCGCCGTCGAGTGTAGCCGCCAGGGTCACGTCGAACTTCTGAGCCAGATCTTGACCGCGTAGGACCGTTGTCGGGTGTAGCGATTCATCCAACATTCGCTCACGCGCGCTGCCGGTGGCGACCATGATGGGTTCCAGCTCGATCACTCGCTCGATGAGGGCAAGCTTGACCTCGACATCTCCCTGGGAGAGATCAACCTGGATCGTTCTGGACCAGTACCCAAGCGCCACGACCGTCAACCATACCTGTGGAACATCTAGGTCGTTGATGACAAAGTTGCCGTTACGATCGGCGACAACTCGAATCCGGAGTTCCGGAATCACTGCCACCGAGAACGGGATTGTCTCGTTCGTGACCGAATCGACTGCCATACCGGTGATCCGCGCACCTGTGGGGCCTTGTTGAACAGCGGAGAGTCCACCCCCCGCCAATACAATCAGGCAGGCAACCAGGACCGCAGCTCTAACCTTCATCGGTCACTTCCGCAATTCGCACACAAACCGGTCAACAGCAAGTCGTGGCTCTCCATTTTGAAGCCGCGGGGTAAGAGAGTCTCCATACCCCCAAGGCATCCTTCGATGTTGTAGACTCGCTCGCACCTGCTGCATAGGAAGTGGTGGTGGTGAGCCGCGCCGGATCGCTCATAACGCGGACCGTCACCGGGCATCTCGATCACCTGGAGCCACCCTGCATCTGCGAGCGCCTTGATGTTCCGATACACCGTAGCAATGCCAATTCCCGACACCGTTCGCCCCGCAAGATCTCGCACCTCGGTGACGGTCAGAGGACGGTCGCTGGTGCAAAACACATCTTTGATCGCCTCGCGCTGTTTGGTGTTGCGTTGCATGCCTTCCACCTCCTGCACAAACATCTGGTCGGTACAATCGACCACAAACGATAACGAGTTTTCATTACCATTTCAATTCCGATTGCGGGATTGGCACGATTGTTCGCTCTGACGGTGAGTGAACTGGCGGCTGGCAGATAGAAAAGTCTGTCGAAAAGCTACCGCGCGAAAGTCAGTTGACTCGCTGCGATCGCTTTAGCGACAGATATGTTGGGCGCGGCTTTGCCTGCAGTGCCGCCGATTCAGTTTCCGATATGCACCACTGCTGAATCGCGTCCCGCCCGCTGCGACCAGACTGATACGTTCAGCGTACCTCCGGCAGCCGGGTCTGCAAGGCGTACCAGATATGTGGTCTCGTCACTTTCCGACATCCCATTGATCTGGCCGAGATCCACCTCGGTCTCCCCCGTCAGAATCTCAACTCCAGCGCCCGGCGCAACCTCGAGACGAACGGGTTTCACGACTCTGAGCCATTCGCCCTGTTCTGTAGCCGTGCGCAGTGCACCGAGGTTGTTCACAGTGATGTCCACTTCGTAAAGACCGGCATCCTGGTTGACCACTTCAACGTCACTGATGTCGAGCTCGACCCGTGGGGCCAGCGAGGCCAGGTAAAGCGTGTATCGGTTTCCTGCTTCGCACTCGCGCTCGACCAATTCGCCCTCGGGCGGGCTGACCTTTCTGCGCTTCCACCCTCCGATTTCGACCTCTCCAAGTTGAGGATGGTCGAACTCATGCCAATCGATGAACAGAGATCCGCCGAGTTCCTCGTCATTCCATTTGAGGCGCTCGATCTCGGTGACCATGCCGTCCCAGTTGTAGTCGGGCTCACGCCAGTGCTCGTCAGCGAGTGAGAAGATACCAAAGATCAGGTACATGGTCTCAAGCGAGCTACCGTAAGCGAAGTATCCACGGTCCCTCTGATCCCAGTTGGCGGGATCGGAAAAGTCGAACTGGTTGCTTTCCGGAATGGGATACATGCCATAGGGAGCATTGCGGATATTGCCGTCTTTGTCGCGATAGGCCTGGGTGCGTTTGGTGTTGGCCCTCGCCCGCCTTGCGGTATCCCAGTCGTATACCGATGTCGCCAGATTCCAACCCGAATGTTCCAGCGCTCTCGCAGTGGCAACCTGGTATACCTCGAGATCGTTCCTGAACCTGAAATCGGAATCCGGGCCAGTTGTCGGAGGCCGCAGAATGATCCGGCCGCAGCAGTGGTGCTGCAGGTAGATGGCGATGTGCGGGTTTGCCGCCACGAAGTCCACTTCGGCTCGCGTCGTGCTCTCTTCCATCGGGTAAGTACCGCCACCACCCTGTTGCACACCGGGGCGCCAATTCTGCGGATAGTTCCTGTTCGATAGAAACCGGCTGTTGAAGCTGTCTTCGTTGTATTCTCCGTCCTCGTCGTCATCGAGCCCCTCGGAATACATCTTGTAGAACGTACCGTCGGTCTCGTCGGCCATCCTCTGTACCATGATGCGCGGATCTTCAGTGGATACTTTCCAATCGCCAATCGGGTCCACTTTCCGCATCTGGACGAAGAAACCGTCGCCGTCCAAGTCTTGAGGCGGGTCCTCGTCATACTTACCGTCCCTGTCGTTGTCGACCGGGTTTGGGTCGTCGCCGGCGGGCGCCGCTGTCAAGTATGCCTCGGCGCCATCGACGTCCAGGCGCGGCACGAGATACAGAGACAGGTTGTCGACGATCCTCGTAACCTCTTCGTCCTCGCCGTAGCGGCTTAGCAGGTACCAGATCGTGTACTGTCCGGAAGCCGCGGCAATCACCTCACTCGCATGGATTTGATTGGCAAAGAAACCCGGCTTTTCCTCGGGTGCTCCAGTCGCCGGATTGTTGATGACCATCATCCACACTTCCCTTCCCATCGGTGTCGTCGCCAGGCTGGTGATCTCGGTGAATTCAGGAAAGGCTTCGTGAATATCCGCCATGAACGCGGTGAGCTCATCGTAAAGGTAGTAATGCTGAAAATCGTATCGTCCGAGTGCTCGCTCTTGCCCGCACAGTGGCGCGGCTGAAATCACCACAATTAGAAGTAGGACGCCAAATACGGATCGCCGGTAACGCATGGCCCATTCCTCGTTGTTGGTTGACAGCATGATGGTAGAGGTTCTCGGGATTTCGCAGAGACAATACCCCCGCTGCAAAGGGTGTGCAAGGCGAACAGATCCGCTTCAGGGGCTGGACAGCCTCGTGACCCCAGATCATACTCTGGCCATCGGCATCAACTGAATATCCGAGGAGTTACTCAATGAAGCGCCAAGCGTACGTTTCCGCACTCGCTCTCGTGTTCACCGCTGTTCTCGTATGCGTCCCGGTTCACGGCCAGGGCACGAACCCCTTGTTCACCGAAGTAAAAGTGAAGAACTACTTGCCTCACATGACTTGGCCTGAGGTTGAAGAGGTCCTAACGAGGACCGACGTTGCCCTGATACCGATCGGATCCATCGAGCAGCATGGCCGCCATTTGCCACTCGGTACCGACATCTACGCCGCGACTGAATTCTGCAAGCTAGTTGCCCAGAGGGCGGATGCGATCGTGGCGCCAGTCGTCCTTGCTGGCCTGTCGGCTCACCACCTTGGCTTCGCCGGTTCCCTGACCTTGTCACCGGAAACCTTCGAGCAGGTGCTGTACGAAACCGTCGAGGCGCTCATCCATCACGGGATTCGCAAGATCGGTTTCTACAACGGTCATGGCGGGAATCGTGCTTCGATGGCAAACGTCATCACACGCATCAACAACTCGACCGTTGCTACCGCCGCGGACCTCGGTCAGGTGGACGTGCCGGCGGCCGATTCACCGTATGAGACACCGGCCTTCGATTGGCACGCTGGTGTCGGCGAGACCTCTTGGATGTTGTTTCTCACGCCTCAACTCGTGGACATGGGTGCCGCGGAAAATCCGGTACTCACCTTCTCGCCAGGCGCCGAGGCTGCACGCGAATCGATGTCGGGAGGTAACCTCGACATGTTGCTGAGCGCGTACCTATTCCGACCTGAGGAGACAGGCAAGCAGGCCGCCTCGCATCAAATCTCGACCAACGGTGTGTTTACTACGGGAGATGTCCACACAGCGTCGGCCGCACAAGGGAAATTCAGATTCGACCGTTTTGTCGAGGCGGCAGCTCAGTTTGTGAACGCATGGAACGGCAAACGCTGAGTTGGTTCTGGAGCGATCGGACGTTCAGACCTCCGGCGAGCCAAGGGAGGCGCTCGAACCGGCATCAGCTTCGAGCGCCTCCTCCAGCGTCGCCAGTAGCACGTCGCTGTCGACCGGTTTCGGTACAAACCTATGCACGACTCCGGGAACTCCCGGCCACGATACTCGCTCGCGCATCGAATCCGACATGTAGATCACACGCAGGTCCGGCGTGTGCTCGGTCATGCGGTCTATGAGAGTGAACCCGCTGGCTCTCGGCATCATCACGCTCGTGATCACCACGTCAAAAGGAGTCTCGGCCTCCCTGATCATGCCCGCTGCTTCCTTACCACCGCTCGATTCCTCGGTGTCATAGCCCTGTTCCGTCAACAGCAGTACGATAGCCTTACGCACCTCTGGTTCGGCGTCAACGACGAGAATCCTGCGGCGTTGCTGTGGGGCTGACACCCGTGGAGCCGACGGCCGCTCTGGTGCCCACGCCTCATCACCCGCAACCTCTATTCTGTCACGGCCGGCGTTCTTTGCGGCATACAGAGCGCGATCTGCCGCCGCCACCAACACTTCGTGTGAACCCATACCATCTCGATAAAGTGCAATGCCGCCGCTGACGCTCACACGGCCCCATGGAAGCTCCGTGTTCCTGATTGCCTCCCGAACGCGGTTGGCGAACACCAACATCCCATCGCGATCCACATCCGACACAACAGATATGAACTCCTCACCTCCGTACCGACCAGAGACGTTCTGGCGGCGGGTGTATTTGCGCAGGATCTCTCCGAATGTGCGCAAGACATCGTCTCCAACAGCATGACCGTAGGTGTCATTGAACTTCTTGAAATGGTCGACATCGTACATGACGACTCCAAGCATCCGCCCACGGAGCGCAGCGCCGAACTCACGGTCCAGAGCAAGGTCCACTTGACGCCTGTTGGGCAGCCCCGTCAACTGATCGACCATCGCCAAACTCTCTGCCTTGCGACGTTCGCGGTGTAGCATTTCGGCGAAGACGGCAATGCCAATGGTCATTACCAGGAAGTTCGTTACAACGAGGAGAATCCACCCCCAGTTGGGTGCGGCCAGCCCGAATACCAGGAGTAACACTTGGCTGAGGGACAATGCTGCCATCCCACTCGCCAGTGCCACAGCTGCTCCTGTGAGCCCCCGATAGTAGGCAAAGAGGAACGCGGGAACGAGCGCCAAGAGCCAAATCAGTAGCCCATATTCATCGCTGGCGAGTGATGGTAGTAGCTGGGCAGAGCCTATCGGAATTGCCAGCGCTACGAGGGAAAGCACCAAGGCTGTCTTCGGCACTTTCCGTGGCACAACATCTCGCGAACCACCCAGAATCGGGCTCATCCCTCGTAACCTCCGCCATGTTTGATTGACGACTACCGAATCTGACGCCGAAACGCGCCGTTCGCCAGGGTCTATCCAACGTTGAACCTTGCGGGCATATGACGCCCGAAGAGATGTTACGATCCAAACTGCAAACGCATACGACTGGGAGTTCCGCAATGATCGAGCTCTTCGCCGACCCAGGATTCTGGGCAGCGCTGTTCTCTGTCACCTTGGTACAGGTTGCTCTCGGAGCCGACAACCTCATCATCATCACGATCCTGGCGAACAAGCTGCCAATCGAAAAGCAGGCGCTGGCTGTGCAGGTTGGGCTGGTTCTCGCCATGGTATTTCGCATAATCCTGCTTGCACTCGTGAGTTGGGTGTTGGGATTCGCTACTGAGGTGTTCATGTCGATCGACACTCAGATCTTTCCGGGAGTGAGGCTCGAGGCAGCATTGAGTGGCAAGGCTCTGGTCTTGGCAGTTGGAGGTGCGATCCTGATCTGGAAGGGAATCAAAGAACTCCGTGTGAAAGCCAAGGGGATTTCGGAAGAAGTCCGAAACACGGACAAGTTCGCGGAAGTGGTTGCTGTAATCGTAGGTATGAACCTGCTGTTCTCCGTGGACTCAATACTGACCGTGGTGGGTATGACCGACATCTTCCTGGTCATGGTCGGTTCGGTTGTGATCTCCGTGGCTCTGATGTTGGCGTTTGCCAATCCCCTCGCGCGGTTTCTAAATGCAAATCCCGATTTCGAGATACTCGGGCTATTCGTGCTTCTGCTCATGGGTTTCGTGCTGTTCCTCGAGGGTGGGCACGTTGCACATTTGACCGTGAACCACAGCGCGTTCCCGTACATACCACAGTGGATCGTGATCTTCATGCTGCTCCTGCTCTTCAGTGTAGACCTCTATCAGAACCTCTGGGAACGCAAGGTGAAGGGCGTCGCCGCAGCGCCAATTGAGCTGCGCAGGCGAAAGAAGTGACCGGATACGACCTAGAACAAGCTGACGAATTTGTCGCGGACTACGACAATTCTGCCCTGAGGTACGGCTGGCACACTCCCGAAGTGCTATTCGGTCTCATGCACCACCGCCTCGCACCCGGCCAGTCGGTGTTGGACCTCGGTATCGGCACAGGACTGAGTGCAGTGCCTTTCGCCAAGGCAGGTCTCGAAGTGTATGGATTGGATGGTTCGCAGAAGATGCTCGACCGATGTGCTGCCAAGTGCATTGCCGCTCAGTTGAGGAAACACGACATATGCGCGGCACCGATTCCGTACGGCGACAACAGTGTTGACCACGTTGTCGCGAGCGGGGTCTTTCACCTGATCGGCGAACTCGGTGAGCTGTTTTGCGAAGCTGCTCGTGTGATGCGTGGTGACGGTGCGTTTGGATTCTCGCTCGAGGTGCTCGAGTCAGGTCGTATCTCCGAGGGGAAGCTCTCTGGTGACGGCGTTTTGGAAACCAGAAATGAGAAGTCAGGAGTCATTGCCTATCTGCACAGCCACAGCCTGATAGAAGATCTTGTGAACAGGGCCGGTCTCGAGATAGAGAAGACACTCGACTACGTGGCGTATCGGAAAACCGACTGGGCGGATGAAAGGAGCTTTCGGGCGTATGTGGCCTGCAGTTGAGGCAGTTCTCATAGTGGTGGGTGTGGGCCTGTGGGGTTGGGCAATCAAACGGTACCTCGACGATCCAGGGTACGGCGGGTTCGACATGAACACGGCACCTGCCTTCGACTTCAGGTGGCTCAGAGGAACGCTCTTTGTCGCGGTGGGAGTTGGCCTGCTCACTGGTTCCTGGTGGCTTGGAGCGGCAGCTTTTCTCGTTAGCACCGCAGCTACAATGCTGGTAAAACCTATCTTGGGCGGGTACGCCGAACGCCGCATCTCTCGCGATGCCCGCAGTGCCGGCACAGAACAGCCCGCAACTGGACTCAGGGCACTTAGCATCGCAGAGCAACACGTGCGAGCTGGGAACGGTGCGAAATCGCCTAACGAAGACGAGGAAGAGTCGAACGACTGACGAACTCGTGCCGAGTTTCTAACTCAGAAGCGCAACTCGGTATCGTTCGCGAGGTTCGTCAACCCCACGAACAGCATTTTCGCGACGTCCTCCATGATCTCGGGAGTGAGGGTGTCCGGCGTGTCACGCGGATCGTGATAGTATGTGCTCATTCCCGGCACTCTGCCCAACGTCCCCACACTCATCGTCCTGAATCCGGCGCGCTGAAAAATCACGCCGTCGCTTCTTGGTCGACCCACCGACGAGCGTGATTCTGAAGTGCGGATCGCTCGGTGCAGATATGCATCATTTGCGGCCTCGAAGTGCCGGTAAATCTGCGGGTATGTCAAACCGCCACCAACGCGGAGCCCAGTACCATGCCCAACCATGTCGAGGTTGATGAAGACGACTGTCTGCTCCTTGGGGAACACCGGATGCTCGGTGTAGAAAGTGCTGCCGATCAGCCCGCATTCTTCCCCGCCGATGAGTAGGAACATGATTGAACGCTTCGGCTTCACGGGGGACATCGCCAATGCTTGGGCGGCACCAAGGATGTCGGCGATTCCCGACGCATTGTCGAGTGCACCGGCAAACACGTCACCCAAATAGCCGACACCGTCTAGGTGTCCACCGACGATTACGACCTCATCCTTCAACACCGGATCGGAGCCTTCGATTATGCCGATCACGTTCGCAGCCCGGCCCTCTGGGTGACGCACTGCTTCAGCCGTGATTGTAGCAGTCTTGCCTAACGCGAGCGACGCGGGCTGCAAATTCGCCTTGATTTCGTCGAGCACTTCGGAGTGTGTTCTACCGGTCCCGAAGAAGAGCTGGTCGGCCACGTGGGTGTCGATATGCAGATACACGAAACCTTCGTTGTACGAGGTGTTCGGGTTGGCGATCTTGCTGGCGTAGATCAACCCGGTAGCACCGTGTTCGTGTGCCGTATTGAGCTTCTTCTGGTGATAGCTGTACGGCACCCAACGCACGAATGTGTCTTCGTCGTCACCGTCATAGGGAACGCCAGCGTCTATCATCACTATCTTGCCAGCA
>Ga0180432_10008682_pt1 | contig 12579 bp, 10 predicted proteins | sample SS_ome_10_FD_132414 | JGI IMG/M metagenome (GOLD analysis project Ga0180432, IMG submission 132414) | Hypersaline lake sediment archaeal communities from the Salton Sea, California, USA - SS_1_MS_2 metaG | ecosystem: Environmental > Aquatic > Non-marine Saline and Alkaline > Hypersaline >...
ATCATGCAATTCAGCCCCAATCGAAATTGAACACGGAAAAGTAGAGTCCAAAATATATACAAAAGCGAAAAAAACCGATATACGGCTTAACGGACCGCCATTCGTGGCTATCCCTAGTTTCACCATGAAAGTAAGATTGCCTACTTCCAAATCGTCACGGTGGCCTTCCCATGCGCCGATACGGGGAGGCGCACGTCATAAACCGTCACGTCGCCGGCATTGAAAGACTGTTCGATTATACCGCCGGTCACACGGTATTTTCCGGGTTTCATCAAGAAACGCACATGACAGGAAGGAAACGCCATGTCAAACTGGTTGGTGATCGTGGCCTTGTTTCTTGTGTCGCTGCCATCATTGGGTGCCTGGTAATCCAGATTCAACAGTGCGGTCTTTTTGACGTTGTCGCCATATCGGAGGGATTGGTTCATGAGAATCTTGTCCCCTTCGATCACCAGGACTCTGAACCAACCTGGATCTCTATCGATGATGCCGCTGTTCTTAGTGGTCAATTCCAGCGTGGGCGTGGTGCCCCAGAAGGTCTCCCGATTGCGATGGGCGCTGCCGTTCAGGACCAGTTGGATCTTGTGCTTGTCGAGAAACGCATGGCGAAACTCGGCAGGGACGGACAGGGATTCTTTTTTCAACGGGTGGTGAGTCAGCAGGATACGCATCTGTCCAGCGCCAGCCTTGTTGAGATAGGCATCAAGGGCGCTGAATTGCATCGGGATGTCTTGCTTGTCTCGATATCCCCCCAACACGTCGTCACAGGCGATGAATCGAGTCGTACCGTAGCTGAAGCCGAACGACCGCAGTCCGTTGAGCTCGATGTACTGGCGGACGGATTTGGTCCTGTCGGTTACACCGACTCCACAGTCATGATTGCCGGGGACCGCGAAGGCCGGCGCCTGGAAGCCGAAAATGCCGGCGTAACCGCCCGATCCTTCGTAGAAACACTCCCACTTGCGGGCGGTCCCCGGCTCGGCCAGTTCGGGGTTCCGGTTGAAGTTAACGATGTTGTCACCTGTCACCACAACGATGTCGGGCGCGATGATGTTGGCCACCTCCATGATCTTGGCGAGGTGTTCCAGGCCCGGTGGATAGCCGGTCTCCAGGTTACCAATCCAGTTGCGGGCCATATGGGTATCGGTGATGTGAACGATTGTGTAGCGCTTGCGGTATTGGCTGATGACATTCACTGAGTGTTTTGAGACCACCTCGCGACGGTTTGTACGGATTGCCAGGTCGTACACGTCGGCCGGGCTCCCAGCGGGCACGATCGCCTCGACTTTTAACGAGTACTTGACGTCCAGGCTGGGGTCGTACGAGAAATCGCCTCGTTTGGACGTGACGTTCCCGGCGGGTATGTCGATCTTCTGATAAGGCCCTTGCAGCGTGATGCCAGCTATCACTTCGCCTTCTTTCGCCTTGAACATGATCTGAAACTTATCGCCGGTGCGAACAATCGTTGGCGCCGCACGCCAGGGATAAACGACAGATCCAGCCAGTGCTACTCCACTAAATCCTAGTGCAACCAGTAGCAATACCACGGTATATTGGCCAAGCCCTTTTTCTGCATGCTCTATGTCGCGTTGTTTGAAATAATCAGTCAGGGGTTTTGTGCTCATTGCTTGATCCTTATTAACGGGCCTTCTACCCGCTCAGACGCGTCAACGAGAGTGGGGAAGGTCACTGAATTAATGTAACCGTTCACGGGTATTTCGACGGTATTGAGTAACACGCTCAATGCCAAATACCCATTCTTAACTTTTCAATTCACTTTATAATAGTACTTTCAAGGTCGTAATACAAGCTGAAAAGCGTTCCTCGATATCGCGTTGAGCGATGTTCCCGAAAGTCGCCAAGCTCAAAATCTCGCGAATCGTTTTCGCAAACACGGCGAAGCTTATTTCCAGTTTATCACCACACCGGGTATTGAACCGACCAATAATCTCGCTGAGCAGGCGATACGCTTTGTTGTCATAGACCGTTATATTACACAAGGCACTCGTAGCGAAAAAGGCAGGGCCTGGTGCGAACGCATCTGGACCGTACTGGCGACCTGTGCCAGCCAAGGCCGAAGTGCGTTTGATTTTATATATCAATCTATCCAAGCTCATTTCTCCGATCACCCCCTTCCATCATTACTGGGGCCATAATTCATATTCATACCCCGTGAACGGTTACGAATTAATTGGGATATCCTTGTTCTGCGATTCACTCCACAACGTAGGGTCGTCATAGATTCCCGCTTGGGATATCACCCAAGCATAAATTGCGCAAACCCGCTCACCAGCGAACCCACCTATGAACACGTCGGGTAGCGAGCCATCGTTCGTATCGAAAAGACTTCGCAGCTTATGCCACACCTCAATCATGGTTGCCCTGCAAATAACAAGTTACTATTTCAGATTTCCCATTTACTTTCAGAAACGGCATTTCTGCATGCATGGACATTTTTTCTGAGACGCTCCTGTTCAATTCTGGTTCCATAATACCAAAATGACACCGCAATTGCAGCGAATTTCCCAGAAATATCGAACGACACGTCGCTTTATACATTAGAAAAGCCACCCATGGGTAGAAAGCATCTGCTTTTTCCCACTATGTTGCCGCACTGCTACCATAGCCCTCCGTTCCAGAAGCCGATTTCTCAGTAAGTCCATAAATCATCCCAGGTCCCTGGGTATTGTCAGAAATCGCAGTTGTCGGATTCGGTTTAGAATTTCTCGAAACAGGGCCCTCGGTACCGCCACTTCGGCCATCTGAAAGATCACATAACGCGAATGGCTGATCACCTTGGCTCCGATCTTAATCAGCTTCTCACGCAATGTTCGCAACGACCATTTTCTCACCGGTCTTGGCAAAACCAAACGCCTCAGAAAATTACCAAGGTTGTAAGCCAAGGCAGAAACCTGAAGGCGAACCTGATTATCCACGAAATCATAACAAGAAATCCGGGTTCAAATGATTCGTGGCCAAGTCTTCGATTCTTGCCTCTCCTGCCAGGGGGCATCAATTGCCCGGAGGTGTTAGTTGGCTGCGTTTCAGTCTCAGTTCATCAATGACTGTACTGTCGTCTTGAATCAACCGGAATGTGACTTCAGGATCGGTCAACGTGGCATCAATCGTGAACTCGCCAAAGGTGTACTTGTTGGCAATACCATAAAATTGTGTATCCCACTGAGGTTTTGTCACCGCAGGACCTTTTCTGCCACCCAGGCTTCCTGCTTTGAATTCGTAGAAATCGAAACCTGAAGGCCGAGGAATGCGGAAGGCGGCGTCCAGGGGTTCCTGAAACAAATCACCCAGGGCATAAAGCTCTACCCCCGGCGCAGCATCCAGGATATTCCCGGCCGCTCCTCTACCGCGCCCCCCGCAGCCGATAAGGCCGACGCGCAACGTATCGGAGCCGGCAGCATAGGCCCCAGCCCCAATCAATCCCGTGGTCGCCAATGACAGCGCCGCCGATGTCTTTACAAAATCGCGCCGCGAGAATTGGTTCTGACTATTTTTCATCATAATCACCTTTCAAATAGCTGTACTGTCTTAGGTTAAGTTCTTTGATCTACCCTTAACGGTGCCAACAAGTTACGTCGTTTGTAGTAATGAAAACGAGCCAACTCTCTTCGATCGTTTTTTCGTTGCACAGAACGTTTCTGCCAACCTGGATACTTCTGATCGCAAGCTTGACGCAACAACATCGCTAACAATATCCGGACCTGTGGAACCGTGATAGCTGGAGTATATTTTTTTCCCCCGACGCATCTCTTGGATCAAGAACCAACTGGCTATCAGTGATAACGTCTGATGATGATACCAACCGCTCCAGGTACGAACTTCATAGTCGGCAAGCCCTGCCTCACTCTTTGAACGTTTGAGACTGTCTTCAACACGGTGTTCTGCCTTGACGACACGAACAAACGTAGTCAGTGGAGTCTCCGATGAAGCATTGGATAGATGATAATCGTACTTCAGGTTAGCGTTTTCATCAAGGCAACGAGTCACTATCAAAAGTTCTTCTCCAGCATCACCACGGCCACGTTCTGTACGTGCCACAACACGAATCGTTGCAATCTCCAATTTTAAAGGTCCTTTGTCACCATCACGGACATCGATGCATGTCCAAGCATCTGCCGGTTGCGAGTCACGCCAAGCATCAACGCGTTGAAAAGGTTGCTTGCCTGGTCGACCATGACCTGCATAGGGGGGCGCAGGAAGGGCCATATCTCGGATGTTAGTATTGGATGGAATATCCAAAAGGTACCACTCTCCCCAATCGTCCAAACGACGCCGAAAATGGCTTGAACGACCCATTTCATCATCGCCGGCAATCCATTGATGAGGTAGATATTGACCATTCGTTTGCAGCATCTCCAAAGCTAAATCCTGACGCGTTTCAAAACGAACCGTTTTGGGGACACAACATTTTTTCCGGCGGGCTTTGTCTTTGGCCCAATCTTCAGGAAGGTATAAACGGACATCTACCAAGGCATGCTCTATACGCGATGCGTAACTCATGTAAATTCCCACTTGGCCATTATCAATTTTGCCAAGTCGTCCTAGCCATTGCCGCTGAACACCGACGGAGTCATGACCGCATTTTTTAAAGCCTGACGGATCGAAAACAATAACAGCATCATCCTCACCGATATTGGCACCTACTTGCTTTGCGAGTTCCTCAAGCAATGAGCTGTGATCCCATGGAGCCCATCCAACAAACCGTTGAAGGTTCTGACGCTCTAGGTTATAGCGGTAGGCAATGGATTCAACATTCTTTCGCTTGAGATCTGAGAGTAGGCCTACTATATAAATCTGAGCATACTCCTTCGGTTCAGGCCGCTTGAGACATTGGATAAAGGGATCTGTAAATTGTTCTAGACGTTCTAACATCTCATTTGACACAGCAGGTTTGATCTTGGCTTCTTTAAGAATCTCTTGTTTTCGTACTTCAAATCGACGTTCCATCGTCAGTCCTTTCCAAAGGGACAATTCCCATGGAAAGTTCTTCGTGCAAATGACTTATATTTCTTTAATAATCTCAGACAGTACAGATAGAGGGTTGGCTTATCTCAAACTGCCAAATCGTTCTCATCAATGAATGATCGGGAATTTCATTTCCACATCCAGGAGTGATTATATCATCGGAGGGAATGATGATTCAATGGTGAAGTAAGTCAGGAGCAGCTCAACAAGGGCTGATAACTGTTGCTGATAGAGTTCTTTGATGACCAGAACAAGACGATATAATCGTTTACTCAAACGCTTCAACAGCCCTTCTGAAGCCATGATATCGATATTGTGGAGATTCCGCTTGAGATAACCAAGTTGTTTTCGAATGGCCTTTCGGATATTCTCAAAGCTTGGTCTCTTCTGCTTGGCAACGGCCAGATAATCCTTGCGGGCTTTCTGTCGGTACGTCCGAGATTTCTTCTTTAGACCTACCAAAGGCTCGTGCATCCTGTCGATAATCTCTTCTGTCTTCTCTCGGGCTTCACTGAGCAACTTCAAGTCCGTCGGATAGGTAATGTCGGCGGGAGTACAGGTAATGCAGCAGATGCATGGGAAGGCAAAGGCTCGCCTCGCAGCTTGTATCATTATGCGTCTGGTCACTCAAATGTCAGAATCCGGCACTGAACCAGAAGACTGTCATTATACGTACTGGAGCGACACTTTAGATATTCTTACTTTTGGCTTTTGATCCCCAATTGTGTTATAATATTCGCTACTGGTGGGATTGATGTAGTTTGATCCCGGCTTGCTATTTGAGTGAAGTAATTGTGTTTATCTTTCGGTTGCTATGGGTAAGCAGATTCCTATCTACATGGAAGGTACAAATACGTATCATGCGGATTCGTGCAAACCTTTGATCGTGGCTGTCAAGGCGGGAACGGTTCAATTCTCGGGAGTTGGCCGCGGTTCTTATCCAGGGCGACAACTATCAGATCATGAGTTGCCCCAAGTTCGAAACCTTGCTCACTGGGATGCTCTGGAGCTTCAGGATTGGGGTTTGGATTGGCACCGCAACGAAGGCATAGAGTTGACCTTCCTGGAGAGCGGCAGCCTTGATTTCGCACTGGCTGATTTCCAGCATTTGTTGCAGGCCGGAGATTTGACAGTCACGCGGCCCTGGCAGCCTCATCGAGTGGGCAACCCGTATGTCCGGGCCAGCCGACTGCACTGGCTTATTCTCGATCTGGGCGTCCGTCACCCCAATCAGCCGTGGAAGTGGCCGAACTGGTTAGTGCTGACTGAAAAAGATGTCGAAGATTTGACTATACTCATGCGCCACAACGAGCAACCAGTCTGGCCCTCAACACCGGAGATCAGACACTGTTTTCAGCAAATTGGGCGAGTGCTCGATGCCGACAAGAAAGACTGTGGCATCTCCCGTTTGGTAGTACATCTGAATGAATTGTTTATCTCCATCCTAGAGATGTTCCGTCAAAAAGAGATATTGCTAGATTCTTATTTATCCAGCACTTCTCGAACTGTGAAATTGTTCCTGGCGGATTTACGAAATAATCCCGTGGCCCTAGCCGAGCCCTGGACACTTGGGAGCATGGCTGAACACTGCAACCTAGCCGAGACCCGATTTCGGCATTACTGCAAGAAGCTGACCAATGCGACCCCCGTTAAGTACCTGGAGTGCTGCCGGGTGCAGACGGCTTCAAGAATGTTGATCGAAAACCATCGGATGACCATCACGGAAATAGCAATGGCCTGCGGTTTTGGGTCGAGCCAATACTTCGCCACTGTGTTCAAGCGTCATCGCGGAGAAAGCCCAAAAGCATTTCGCCAGCACACCCGATAAATGCTCTTTGACAGGAAGGAGGGTGCGATTAGTACACTGTAAGAGATGAGTCCTAATGAACGGAGAATCGAACGCATCGAGGATAGAATGCCACGAAATTTGCTATTGAGTCAAGGTAGTGACTAATTTGCTGAGTAATTTCTAGTTTTTAAGAAAGCTGTCGGCTGCTGGATAAATTGATCTTTTGCACGAAAATGTTCAAAATTCAACACTGCTGTGAATTGAACGACAGTCACCAGGCAAACCTGTACGATAATGTATGGTGTCTTCAGCATATCAAACTAGGGGCTATGGAGAGTTCCCGGAATAAATGTGAAATTGGAAACCTACACTAATCCACGGGGACCAATGTAGTGGTGACCATAACATTTGAATTACGGATGTTGAGGCAAAATGCCTTTGGTAAAGGACGGTGGGGAGTGGATGCAAGTCTTCTTGAACAAAAAACATATCAATTGCCATTGGATAAAGTGCAGGACAGAGCAGCATTGTCGACTACAAATATCACATAAAGTTTGGAGGATTCAAAGATGTATCAGCAAAAGGTGTTTTTAGTAATTCTTAGCATGAGCCTGTTACTGGTAGTAACAAATACGGCGTCCGCCCAAATCCTGCTTTTCGATGATTTTAACGGAGGCGGAACAGATGTAGGAGACAGCACATCAGTGAACGGGGGCTTTAGACTGACGGGTAATTCTAAAGGGCTTTCCGGCATCGTAGACGAGAGAGATTCCTATGCCGAGTTAATCTCCAGAGAAAAGAAGAATGCAAATTCAGGTATAACCAGCATTAACACCATAGATCCGCTCAGTGCAGCGGTTATGAGCGAAGGGCTGACTGTCGAATGGGTTGTGAAAAGCATTTCTACTGAATCGCTCGGTGGCCATGGAAATATCTATACCCTCGGAACGCAGGGTGATGAGTTCTTCAATGTTGCGCCTTATATCGGTGTGACGTTTAACGGTAAAGCCGAGACCAAGGAAAACGGCGTACGGTTTGTCGGTCAGATGGACACAGGCGAACCCAGTCATCCTCTATCGCAGGTGTACAATTTTGATCCGCTTTCTTTTTTGGACGGTTTTACAGTGAGATTTACGATCAATGAAACCGGATGGATCTTCGAAGTCGAAGGATTGGATATACCTGTCTGGGAGGAGGGCGTTTGGACTGACTTTCATCCGAGGGACGCTCTCGACAATGATTGCTTTGTAGCGATGCATACGCAAATCCCAGCGGACGGAGAAATCATCACCCAGTTAGACAGTGTCACCGCATGGATAGGAGTCGCCGAGAAGCCGGATGCTTCCAAAGCGAGTGCTCCAAAACCGGAGGATGAAAGCAGTGACGTACTCCGTGACGTTGTCTTGGCCTGGGAGCCGGGTGAGTCTGCCAATACACATGATGTTTACCTTGGTACTAATTTCGACGACGTCAATAATGCTGAAAGGACCAATCAACAGGGCGTGCTGGCAGTGGAAGGTCAAATCAGCACAATGTATGATTCCCCAAACCTTCTCGATTTCGGCAAAACACATTACTGGCGTGTGGACGAGGTCGGCGCCCCACCGGACTCCATTATCTCAAAAGGGGATGTGTGGAGCTTCACAGTCGAACCCGTTGCATACCCGTTAGGTACTAATAGCATTACGGCTACCGCTTCCAGTTCAAACAGCGACACTGAGGGACCGGAAAATACTATCAATGGCTCAGGGCTGGATGACGATGACCTGCACTCAACAGTGGGGATGGAAATGTGGCTCAGTAGCATAACCGGGCCGCAGCCGTCCTGGATCCAGTATGAATTCGACAGGAGATATAAACTGCACGAAATGTTGATCTGGAACTACAATAGCACTACCGAGCCTGTAATCGGCTACGGTGTCAAAGAAGCCTTAATTGAGTATTCAGCAGATGGAGCTGTCTGGGTTCCACTAAATGCCACTTACGAATTCGCCCAAGGTTCCGGCGTGGACGGCTATGCCTCTAATACCACCATTGATCTCGGCGATATCGCCGCAAAGTACGTCAGGATCACTGCTAACAGCAACTGGGGTGATCTTGTGAACCAGTTTGGGTTGAGCGAGGTTCGCTTCCTCTACATACCAGTCTGGGCACAAGAGCCTGATCCAGTTTCCGACACTGCGGAAATGGCAGTTAACCCAACATTAAGCTGGAGATCGGGAAGGGACGCAGCCGAACATAATGTATATTTGAGCACCGACAAACAGGCAGTGGCCGATGGTACGGCTCTTGTAGAGTCCGTAACCGAGTCCAGCTATACTCCCTCTGTTGATCTGGGTAGTACTTATTACTGGATGATCGAAGAGGTAAATGATACAGAGACTCCGTCGAGCTGGCAAGGAGATGTTTGGAGCTTTTCGACACAGGAATACCTTGTTGTGGATGATTTTGAGTCCTACAATGAAATTCCCGCTGAGGAAGAAGGCAGCAACTTGGTATACAGTACGTGGAAAGACGGCTATGATAATCCATCAACAAACGGAGCAACAATAGGTTATGTTACGGGACAGTCACTTGAGACCTCGGTTGTTTATGACGGTGGACAATCGGTACCGCTTTCTTACGACAATACTACAGCAAGTGTATCAGAAGTTACAGTCAACACCAGTGACCTTGCAATAGGAAGCGATTGGTCCATCGGTTCACCTGAGACGTTGGTATTGTGGATTCATGGAGACATTTCCAATGCTCCTGAGCAGATGTATGTGAAGGTCGGCAACGCCAAGGTATTGTACAATGGTGATATAACCCAGCCATTATGGAGGCAATGGAATATCAACCTGACGGTTTTGGGTATCGATCTGAGCAACGTCACTCAGTTTGCCATCGGCATCGATAGGACCAGTGCAGAAGGTGGAGCCGGAATGGTTTTAATTGATGAAATTCGGCTGTACAAGCAGGCATCACCGCTTCCCTCGGAAGAAATCTGGATCGAGGCCGAGGCAGTCACTACGATCGAAGAACCCATGAGGACTTATCCTGATTCAACCGCCTCTGGTGGAATGTACATCATGAAGGAATCCATTGTTGCCGAGAGCCCCGACATTCCGCCGGCTGATGGCCTGGTCACTTACACATTTGAAGTAGCCGGTGGGACATATACAATCTCGGGTCGCGTTATCACCAACGGGGGTAACGACTCCTTTTGGGTGCGGATTCCGGGTGCTACAACCCAGACTCTTAACCACGCAAGCGGCTGGGTGAAGTGGAACGGCATAGCTGTTGAAGACGCATGGGGTTGGGAAGAAGTCTTTAGTGACGATGATTCTGGCAAGCCAACCGTGGAATTTACGATGCCTGCCGGGACGTATACTCTTGAGCTTAGATATGGAGATGACGAAAGCCAGTTGGATGCCTTGTTGATAACCAGTATTGACTAATCAATCTTGCCGCGTCCGGGGCAATGAGCTTAGGCTCATGCTTGATTAATGCGGGTCTGACGGCGACAGACGATAGAACAGACTCTTGTTAATTTGGGGTCGTTGTGTTTACTTTAGAGGTTGCGTCTTTCGTGTAGGTTAAGGTGCTCAATACTGTCATACAGAATACTCGTGAACAGTTATTGTCTTTTTTGGAGTATTAGCATTAACAACCGAGGGGCTTTTACACTCATAGAACTTTTGGTGGTCATTGCTATCATTGCGCTGCTGGTGGGGGTATTGTTGCCCGCCCTGCAGCGGGTGAGGAAACAGGCGCGGTCGGCTGCTTGCCAGGTGAACCTGCACCAATGGGGTATCATTTGGTCGACGTATTGCGATGATAACGATGGCTATTTCTGTGGAACTGTCGATATCGGGCCGCAGCGGTGGCGGCGTGGGGAGTGGGTGATAGCGCTGCGACCTCAGTATGAAACAAGGCGAGGGATTCTCAAATGCCCGATGGCCACGAAACGTCCGACTACCGAGGGAAACCAAGGCGGTCCGTTTAACACCTACATTATGGGAAGAGGTGGAATGGGCGACCGGCGGGAAGAATGTAGTTATGGTGTGAACCTCTGGATTTATAAGCCACATCCAGGACAGACTATCATCCAGGAACGTCCGACCAAATACAACTGGAAGACCAAAAATGTTGCGCGTGGAAACAGGATACCTGTGTTTGCCGATACCATGTGGAGAGGAGGTGGTCCAATGGAGATGGGTAGGGGGGGAGAGCCGCCTCAGTTTGACGGCCAGTGGTTGGGCTCTTACCATGAGATGACGGTTTTCTGTATCAACCGGCACCATGAGCATATGAATGTCCTCTTTGTGGATTGGTCTGTTCGAAAGGTAGGACTAAAAGAATTGTGGACATTGAAGTGGCATCGCGAGTTCAACACGGCAGGTCCCTGGACTACGGCTGGCGGTGTCCGACCAAGCGATTGGCCTGAGTGGATGAGGAATTTCAGAGACTACTGAGAATCGAAAACCGATGAAACAGCTGCCACTCCGTCGAGGTTGTTGATGCAAATGGATATATGTTGACACCCGAGAAGAACTTGGAAATTCTGTGGACGAAATAGTCGACGGCAGGACGTAAGACTGTCGTTAGTGATTTTTCAAAGGGTGGAAAACGCGCTTTGATAGTTAAAAAAGGTCGTGGAAGAGGAGTACTATCATGTGTAAAAGGTTGATTGTGTTAGCGTCGCTTATTTTAGTTCTGGCATTGTTTCAGAGTGTGGCACAAGCAAAACTGTTGGTTTATGAACCGTTCGACTATGACTCTATCGGCGATCCGATAATCGGTCAATCTGGCAAGGAAGTTGGTTTGACGGGTGATTGGAGAATACGCACACGAGGATCTGGTTTCCTCCTAGTTAACGATTTTGGCCCATTCTTCGGTAACCTGCCAACAACTGGCCTAGCGGTAATGCGGGAGTCGACTTCCGGGGCCTCGTCAGCACACCGAATGATCGACGGGGCGATCGTATTTCCGCCGACGATCTGGTTTAGTGTTCTCTTCAGAGTCGAACAGTTCGACATGGGTCACTCCGCATTTGCAATCTCCAGCATGCCGTTGGAAGGGGAAGACTACCGCTCAAATTTAGCATCGCCCGGAACTGCTTTCGGATTCAATGCAGAAACGGAAGATCCCCAGCAACGGGTGAAGGCTGCGATCTGGTCCAACAGCTATGCGCCGACCTTGTCAACAGACGGCCTGAATGTTTTTACCGGCAGTGAAGTCCGTTTGATCATTGGTAAGATCGAGTTCGACAAGGATGGAAGGGACATCCTGACTTTATATGATGTGGGAGTCGATCTACAATTACCTGCTCCTTTTGCAACACTCGAGGCAGATGTTGATCAGAGCCTGCTAAATATGATTACTATTCATGGGAATCGCAAAGTGGGATTTGATGAGATCCGAATCGGCAGGACCTTGGAGGAAGTTTTAGGATTGGGCTCAAGACTCGCCTCGGAGCCAAATCCCTCGGATCAAAAGACGGACGTAGCGCGAGATGTGACACTTAGCTGGACACCTGGCGACTTTGCCCGCAGACATGATATTTATCTCGGCACGAATTTCCACGATGTCAATGATGCCAACAGAAACGATCAACGTGGCGTGCTGGTCATGAAAGATCATATCGATACAATGTATGATCCTCCAGATCTTTTTGACTTTGGTCGGACGCATTTCTGGCGTGTGGACGAGGTCAATGCCCCACCGGCATCCACCATCTTTAGAGGTGATGTATGGAGCTTTACGGTTGAGCCCGTTGCGTATCCGATAGATGTAAAAAATATCATAGCTACAGCTGCCAGCTC
>Ga0180432_10008683_pt1 | contig 12578 bp, 10 predicted proteins | sample SS_ome_10_FD_132414 | JGI IMG/M metagenome (GOLD analysis project Ga0180432, IMG submission 132414) | Hypersaline lake sediment archaeal communities from the Salton Sea, California, USA - SS_1_MS_2 metaG | ecosystem: Environmental > Aquatic > Non-marine Saline and Alkaline > Hypersaline >...
TTTCGGCTGTTTCTTTTTGTGCGACGTTGGTCCAGAGGGCCGGAAGGCCGAATGCCGGCTCGGTGGGGTGTGTGCGGCTTTCGTTTTCGATCACGTTGCCCGCATCCATGGCGGGGAGGCCTTCTACCGATAGTCGGCCGCTGCCTATCTGCTCGCCGCGCATCAATATGCGGTAGGCGTCGGGCTCGAGCTGAACGTTATCCGTGATCCTTACCGGCGGCACGACGAACCCGAGGCTCCTGGCAAGGCGTTTCCTGATCGCCGAAACCTTGTCCAGCAGTCCTCCGCCTCCGTCCGGGGCCACCAGCGGAATAAGCCTGTAGCCCACCTCCAGGCCAAGGCGGTTCACCTCGAGCAACTCGTGGAGTGCCTCGGGGTCGTCGGGGCCCGGCTCGGCGCGTTGGGGCCCGGCGGGTGCATCGGCGGGCTCAGCCGCCGCCTTGGCCTCCTTGGGCGTATGCGCCGCGCGCTTGGAAAAATGATACAGCAGGGCAAAAACACCGGCCATCACGAAAAACGGTACGGTCGGCAGGCCCGGGACCAACGCGAAAAACAGCAATATGCCCGCGGCGATCAGCAGCGACTTCGGCTGCGAAAAAAGCTGGCCCGTAAGATCGCGGCTCAGCTTGCTCTTGGATGAGGCCTTCGTTATCAGAATGCCGGCGGCGGTCGCTATGATCAGCGACGGTATCTGGCTGACCAGACCGTCGCCTACGGTCAGGATCGAGTAAGTCTTCAGAGCCTGAGAAATACCCATCCCGCTCGACGCGCCGATGATAATTCCGCCCAGAATATTCACCACGGTGATGATGATTCCGGCTATTGCATCGCCCCGTACGAATTTGCTCGCGCCGTCCATAGCCCCGTAGAATTCGGCCTCGCGGGCGATCTTCTCTCGCCGTTCGCGGGCGGTACCTTCACTGATCAGCCCCGCGTTGAGGTCTGCATCGATCGCCATCTGCTTGCCGGGCATGGCGTCGAGCGTGAACCTCGCGGCTACTTCCGCTATGCGCCCCGCGCCCTTCGTGATCACAACAAACTGAATGATCACGAGGATAAGAAACACCACCATTCCTACCACGATGTTGCCGCCGACCACAAAGTCGCCGAACGCCGTGATAACTTTGCCGGCGTAACCGTTGAGAAGGATCAGCCGCGTGGACGCCACATTCAACGCAAGGCGGAAAAGAGTTGCAAACAGCAGCAGCGTCGGAAAAGTGGAAAACTCCAGAGACTCCGAGGCGTTCAACGTTACGAGCAGGATCACCAGACCCAGCGATATGTTGATCGTGATCAGTATGTCCAGCAAAGGCGGGGGCAGCGGCAGCACAAGCACCACCAGCACCATCAGCACGGCGAGGGCCAGAGCCACATCGCTGTGCCCCACCAGCTTCAGCCAGAAAGATCTCTCTTCGGGTCCTGCCATTTAAGCTTCCCGGTCCTTACTTCTTTGCTTTAAGTTGATACACGTAAGCCAAGACCTTGGCTACCGCCTTGTAGAGTGCGGGCGGGACCTCCGCGCCGATCTCCACCGTTTTGTATAGAGTTTGCGCCAGCGGCTTGTTGTCCACCTCGGGCACGTCGTGCTTGCGCGCGATCTCCAGGATTTTTGCAGCGATCAGGTTCATTCCTTTCGCGAGCACAACCGGTGCCAGGTTCTTGCCCGCCTCGTAGCGCAGCGCGACCGCGTAGTGCGTCGGGTTCTTCACCACCACGTCGGCCTCGGGCACGTCTTGCATCATACGCCTTGATGCCATCTCGCGCTGGATCTGCCGCACTCGGGATTTCACCAGCGGATCGCCCTCCGACCGCTTCAGCTCCTCGCGAAGCTCCTGCTTCGTCATTCGGATGTCACGCTCGAAGTCCCACCGCTGAAAAGCATAGTCTGCGATCGCTATCAGCAAGAACGCCATGGCAATAACGAACACGAGCTCGAAGCTCCAGCGACACAGGAACTCGTAAATCGCGGGGATCGAACAGTCCACCAGCAAAGCAACGTCGTCCGTGCGATACCGCAGGTACAGGTAAGCCGCCGCACCCACAAGCGCGACCTTTGCCACGGAAGTGCCCAGCTTGACCAGAGATTTCACTGAGAATAGCCGCCTGAGCCCCCGGGCGGGGTCGAGCCGCTCGAACTTCGGGCCCAGCGATTCGGCCGAGACCATAAACCCCACCTGCCCGTACGACGCGAGCGCTCCCGCCACGAACACGCCGCCCAGCAGCGGTGCGATGGCCATGATCGCGGCCGTCGCCGCGCCGGACAGAATACTTACGCTTGATTGGATCGAGATCGGTTCGTGGATGTAATCGCTCAGGCAGGTCGAGAAGATATGCCGCAGCCCTCCCGAAGCTATCGGGCCCGTCACGTAAAGCGTGAGAGCGCCCAGAAGCAGCACCAGAGCCGTGTTGAGCTCCTGGCTCCGCGCCGTCTGCCCTTTCTTTCGGGCCTCTTCGCGCCGGCGGGGCGTCGCATGTTCGGTCTTTTGATCGCGATCGTAGTCGGGCATTTACAATGCTCTTATCAAGAGGGCCAGATCGGCGCGCATGCCGTACAACAGTACTTTTCCGAACTTATACGTATAAGGGATAAGAGAACCAACCAGCACCAAACCGACCGCGATGCGGAGGCTGATGCTGATCATCAGCATATTGAGAAGCGGTGCCGCCCGGGCGAGCATGGCGAGGCTGATCGTTATCAACACCAGCACACACACGGCCGGCGCGGCCATCTTCAGGCCCGCCGAAAAGAGCGACATAAACCGCGCGGTCAGCCCGTTGATGATCGGACCTGAAAGCGCCGACCCTCCCAGCGGCACACTCGCGAAGCTCGCGCTCAGCGCACGCAAGAACCAGTGATGACCGTTCAAAGCGAGGAAAATCAGCATCCCGAGCGTGTAGTGAAACTGGCCCAGCGCCGACGCCGGCTGGTCGTAAAGCGGATCGGCCAGCCGCCCCAGCGCAAGACCCATTTGCCTGCCGATGAACCCGCCCGCGATCTGGAAAGAGCCGAACGTGAGGATTGCAGTGAACCCCATCGTCAGGCCCACTATAAGCTCGCGGAACACCAGCACCCCGTACGCCGGCAAGCTGCTCGCCACGGGTGCCGCGCCGCCCACCAACGGTGTGAGCAGCAGCGACAACAGCAGCACAAACGCCGCCTTGATCCGCATCGGCACGGTAGCCGCGCCGAACATCGGTGCGAGCATCACGACCCCCGACGTGCGGATGAGCACCAGCATAAACTTATCGGTGTGAGCGAGTAATTCGTTCATTGCACAAAATTCTGCAGGTTGCCGAAGAGTGACGAGGCGTAGCCCACCAGCGTTTGAATCATCCACGGCAGGCAAAGAAGAAGGGCCACAAAGACCGCGATCATTTTGGGAATGTAGGCGAGGGTCGATTCCTGTATGCTCGTCACCGTTTGAAAAACCCCCACTATGAGCCCCACTATGAGCCCCGCCGCCATCAGCGGGGCCGCCAGGGTCAGCGTTACGATTATCGCATTCTTGCCTAAAGTGATTACCGTTTGAGAATCCATCGCGCTATCCCGCAAAGCCCGCCGCGAGCGAACGGATCACCAGGCCCCAGCCATCCACCAACACGAAAAGCAGAATCTTGAACGGGACCGATATTATCACCGGCGGCAGCATGAACATTCCCATCGAGGTCAACACGCTCGACACGACCATGTCGATCACGAGAAAAGGAAGGAAAATAACAAAGCCCATTTCAAACGCCGTCTTCAACTCACTCGTCACAAACGCCGGTACCAGGACGAAAGTCGACACGTCGTCCGGGCTCTTGGGCTGCTCCGCCCCGGACATGCTCACGAACAGGCCCAGGTCTTTTTCGCGCGTCTGTTTCAGCATGAAAGAACGCAGGCAGCCCAGCCCGGCGTCGAATGCCGCTTTCTGGCTGATTTCCTCGTTTAGGTACGGCTCGATCGCCGTCTTATTGATGCGGCCGAAAACCGGCGCCATCACGAACATTGTCATGAACAGCGCGATCCCGATCAGCAACTGGTTGGGCGGTAGATTCTGCAGCGAGAGCGCCCGGCGCGCGAACGACAGCACGATGATGATCCGCGTGAACGCCGTCATCGTGAGCATCACCGCCGGCACGAGCGACAGGACCGTGAAGAACAGCAGAATCTTGATCGTATTAGCTGTTTCTTTCGGGCTCTGGGCGCCCTCGGCGCTCACGCTCACCTTGACGGGAAACTGCAGCGGCCCGCCGCCTTCCGCTTCGGCCGCGGCTGCGGCGCGCGCCGGCACAACGGCCAGCAGCATGCCCGCGAGAATCGGAGCCCGAAAACGCGTGAGCAAATCAATCACCGCGCGGCCTCTCCTGTGGCGAAGTTGTCCGGCGCACCCGGGGCGAGCGTCTTTTCGAAGCTTGCGTCGGCGGGGGGGGCATCTGCTGTTTCGCAGGCGGGCTTGGGGAGCTTGGCGAGCAGGCGCATGCTGTCGCCCGCGGCGCCCACTACCAGCATTGTCTCGCCGACGTCCAGCACGTAAATCTGCCGCTTTGCACCCAGGCTTTCCGTCTGATGCAGGCGGAGCGTCCTATCCGGCCCGAGGGCCGAACGCGCCCGAGCAAACAGCTTCTTGGTGAGCAGCGCTGCGCCGAGAATGACCCCGATCACGATCGCCATTGATCCTGCGAGACGGATCAGGGAGGCAAAAGGATCGGGAGACGGGGCGGGGTCGCCCTCGCCGGCGAGCGCTGCGCACGCCGGCGCAGCAAAAAGGATGAGAAGCAAAATGGCCTTTTCTGCGCTTGTTTTCACTGTTTTCCTCGTCTGAAAAACTACTGAATCGAGTTTGCGCGCTACCGATAATGCAAAGACCATGCCACATAGCCCCCGCGGGCACCCGCCTGGGTCGTAACGCTTTGCTTGCCAATAGCTTGGGAATGTGCTTCGAGATTCTGGTCCCCGCAAGCCATGAATAATTTTCCTATCTAATGCCGGAAAATTCGTCACAGCCGGATACCGGCGCCCCACGGGCAAATCCCTCGTAGGGGGGACCGGCCGAAATCGGGTTCGGGAAGGCAAACGTACAAAAAAAAGCGTGGGAACACGCGCGTACGTGTTGTTCCCACGCTTTGTCGCCGCGGTTATTCCATTACGCCCGCAAACTGAGTCCGCCGCCGTGCGGCGGCTCGACGGACGGCGCCGTCGCCGGCGCGGCCTGCTGCTGCAGTTCCTTCCAGCCTTCAAGAAGTTTGTTGATGATCCTCAGGGCGGCGTCGACGTCCTTGTCATCCTTGTGAATATTGGCCAGGGCTATCTTCTCGAAAAGGAAGACGTACAACTGGTGCAAGTTCATTGCCAGCTCGCCGCTCTCCGGGTTCGTGGTGTAAAGGAAGTGTACAATTATCCTCTTTGCCTTGGTGAGGTTATTGTGAGCCGCTTCGATCTCTCCCCGCTTGATGTTTTGCTTCGCCTGGCTCAAGAATCTTGTCGCTCCCTCGTAAAGCATTATGATAAGCTTGAGTTGTCCTTCGCCGGCCACGCTGCTCTGCGAGTACTCTTTCAATGGGTCGATCATAGCTAAGTTGTTCCCGATTCTGGGCCTTTTTGCGGGCCTCCCTTTTGTCGGCTGACAGAGCCTTTACGCGTTCTGCTGCTGCCCGGTCTGCCCCGTGAGCGCTGCGAGCTGTATTCCGATGAACGAGCTTTGCTGCTGCATAATGGACAGGGCTTGTTCCATCGCGGTGAACTTTTCGACGAGCCGCTGCCTCTTGGTCGCAAGGATTTCTTCGAGTCGCTCTATGTGGTCGTTTATGCTGTCGATCTGGTCCTCGGCGGCGTCCCCTTTCATAGTCAGCGCGCCGTCTATCGAGTCGGTCCACAGCTCCAGCCTTTCCGCGAGCTTTGTGCCGATCCCCTTGACGATTGTCAGCGATGCCTCGGCGCCTTCGCCGAGGTCGTCGGGGTCGAGCGTCACAAGCAGCGAAATCCCGTCGGTGGTGCTGTTGCCGCTGTCGGCGGTGAGGACCTGTCCGCTGCCCGTTGCAGACTCGCCGTTGATCGTGCCTGCGACGTGAGTTCCCGCCGTTGCCGTTGCCCCCGACAGCCCCAGAACGCCTGCTGCGCTATTGGCCGGTTCTTGGATCTCTATCGACGAGTCGGCTCCGTAGAGCTCCGAGCGAATTACCAAATAGCCCGTCGCTCCTTCGTCCACGAAGCTTACGCTCACTTCTTTGTCCGCGAGGTAGTCATCTGCGTTGATGGTGCTTTGTATTTCTTGTGCGAGCGCTGCGCCCGAAGTATAGGTGGCCTCGGTCAATTGCAGGATCTGCGATGTGGTGCCGTCCACTTTGACGATCAATTGGTTGTTGGTGCCGTCGATCACCATCGGCGTCACGGCCGGATCGTCGATTGATGTGCCGGTCAGGGCCCCGCGGGTTGCCGCTTGTGTTATATCGATGTCGTAACCCGTTGTGGTCTCGACGGTGTTTGCCCCGGCGACGAGGAAACCGATCTTGCTGTTTGTGCTGGTGCCGGTGGTCCGGAAGATCTTGGCGACGTCTTCGAAATTATCGTCCAGAGCTTCTTCGAGCGTCGACGAGTTGATGCTCAGGCTGGCCACATCCGACACCGAAAGGCCCAGGCTGAAGAGCGAGTTATAGGTTTCAGTACCGCTGACCGTAGAGAAAAGAGCAGAGCGCAGGTCGCTCTGAAGGCTCATCATGGTGGTATCGCCGAGGAAAAGGCCTGCGATTTGGTTATCTTCATCGTAGTTGCTGTTCGAGGTAATATAGTCGACGGCCGTGTTGAAATTCGTCAGCAGGTTCGTTATGCGGTTCTTCACCGACGTTTTGTCTTCCTGCACCTCCACCGTAACGGTTGTCGCGGCGTCGGCCGACTTCAGGTCAAGCGTGACCCCCGGGAGGGCGTCGGTGAGGCGGTTCGAGGCGCTCGTTATCCGGATGCTGCCGTCGCCGCTGCCCATGTAAACGACCGCGTCTTGAGCTTCTTGCACGGTGGGCACAAAGGCGCGCATCGTGAATGTATCGCCTGCGCCGAACGAGCCGGCCTCAAACGTCATATCCGCGCCGAGATTGGTACCGTTGAGATCGTCGTAAACATCTATCGTGGCCGCGAGCGTATGGGTGCCGCCCCAGGTGGTGCCGCCGTCTTCGGAAACGCGATAAGTGGCAACGCCAAGCTCGCCTGCGTCCACGATTTCGACCGTGTACGTTATGCCGGAGGCGCCCGTGTAGCTTCCCGCGGCCGAGGCCGTACCTGAATAAGTGTTTCCCGAGTCCGCAGACGGGTCCGTGAGCGAATTGGACGTAAAGACCGGGGTCGCCCCGCCCGACAGATTGTTTGTGATTGCAATCGAGTTTTCCGCGCCGGTCTCGGCGCTCGTCAGGAGGAGTCGGTACGAATAGGTATCGCCGCCGTCGTTGATTATCGTGGCGCTTACATCCGAGCCCGCCAGGTTGATCGCGTCGCGGACGCCCTCGAGGGTGTTGTTCGATTCATCGACTGTTACTGTTGTCGTGTCGCCGTTCACGGTCAGCTCGATCGTGCCCGTTCCAAGGGTCGTTTCGTCGCTGTCCGCAAAGCCTTGCGACGCTACCTGGTGGCTGCGCGCGATCGCGTCTAGGGTCAGATCATAAGTGCCCACAGAGGCGGCTGCGGCCGCCGAGGCCGTGAGAATATCCGTGTCGGAAGAGGTAGTTACGCGGGCGTCGAAGGTTGAGGAGTTTGCCAGGCCCTCGGCGCTGCTCTGGACCCCCAGAAGCTTGGCGGTCACGCTCTGATACGAGAGCAGTTGGTTGTTGTATCGCTCCCTCTGCGCCTCCAGAATGGTGATCGGCCGCCTCTCCACGGCCATGATGGAATCGATGATCTCTGTCGTGTCGAGGCCCGAGATCAGGCCTTCGACGGAAGTTAGTCCCGACATTTTCCGATCAGCCTATCAGTTGCGAATAATCGGGTCTCGAAGCTTTTTGACCGCGCTGTACAGAGCGCGGGGGGCGACGGCCTACAGCCGCGCGCCCTGAGAATCGCCGGCGCCTCATGCCTTGCGGAAAGAGCCGTCGCTGATGGTACGGAGCGGACGGGGCCGGCCGATAGGTCGGCCCCGCCGCACTATGGTCTTTCAACTTACCGGAGCAAGCTGAGCACAGATTGAGGAATCTGAACCGAGTTTGCAAGCACCGTCATACCGGCCTGGACCAGAATCTGGTTTTTGGTGAACTCCGCCATCTCGGAGGCGAAGTCGGTATCACGGAGAGTGGATTCCGCAGCATTCATGTTTTCTGAAGAAATCCGGAGGTTGTTCAGGTTCGACTGCAGAGTGTTGCTCTGGAACGAACCGAGGTTACCACGCATTGTGGAAACAGCCGTGATGGCGTCGTCGATCAACAGCAGGGAATCCTGCGCACCCTGAGAAGTGGTCACGTTGATCGCAGAGAGGTTGGCGAACCCGCTGGTGTTCGTTACGCTCGTTGCGAGCTGGCTGGTCGAAGCGTCGTCAAGCCCGATGGACACTGTCTGAGCGCTGTTTGCGCCGATCTGGAAGACCAGGCCGTTGTTGACCGCGGTGACGGCTTCACTGCCGGCGGCTGTGATGTCTTCGCCAACGACAACGTCAACCGTTTCGCCGCTGGCGTCCGTCACCGTTGTTTTCACACCGGCCGTGAACGCCACCGAGGCGGCGCCGGAGAGGCCGATGTTGCCCGTGGCCGCCGTAACGGTCAGGATGGCGGTGCCCGTGTCGAGGCCCGTGGCTACGGGAAGGACGTCTACCGTGTTGCTGTTCGCATCGTTGAGTGTAACAGCGGTGGCGGCGTCACCATCGGTGAACGTAACGGTGTTGGCGTAGCCGTCGAATTCTACAACGGCGTCCGTGCCCGTGGCAACCTTATTGCCGGCTGCGAAGCCGATGTCGTCGGCGGTGAGCGCCGAGCCGCCGTTGGCGATAGCAACCGTGCCTACGGTGACGGCCGCGGTGGAGCCTTCGTCGTAGGCGGTCCCGGCGGCGTTGCCCGTGGTGAACACAATCGTATTGCCGGTGCCCGCCGAAGCCGATACAAGGAGCTTGGCCGTATCGGTTGTCGAGAAGTTAGTACTGGCATCGATGGCGGTGTTGATTACGGTTACCCACTCCGCAGCCGTGTCGTCGTCGGCTGTTCCTGTCGCAAGAGTGAGGGTTTCCTGCGTGCCGCTCACGGTCAACTGTATGGTATCTGTGGCTGCCAGAACGTAAGCGTTCGTGTCGATGTCCACCGTTCCGGTGAGGGTGGCATGGTCCGAAGCCTGCGTCACCTCAACGGTGTGGTCGCCGGCTACAACACCCTGCAAACCATAGCTGCTGGGGCTGGCGCTGATGCCGATCGTGGCGGCATTGGCCGCGGTGTAGCTGGCGGCGGTGAAACCGCTGATGGTTGCCGTGTCGGTGCCGGTGGCGAGCGTGCTGCCCGAGAAGGTCAGGTCGTAGGTGTTGCCGCCGTCGGTGATGGTCACCTCATTCTTGTTCGAACCGTCGAGCAGTGTGGTCGAACCGAACTGCGCGTTGGCCGAAACACGGTCGATGGAGGCAAGAGCATCGGCAATCTCCCTCTGGTTTGCGGCCAGAGAGTTTGCGTCGTTTACAGCGGTGTTGGCCGAATCGAGCGCCAGACCGCGGACCTTGTTGAGCAGCGACGTCACTTCCGTCAGGGCGGCTTCCGCCGTCTGAATCATCGAAACGCCACGCTCCGAGTTTTCAATCGCCTGGTTAAGACCGGCGATCTGAGCGCGCTGTTTTTCGGAAGTCACCAAGCCGGCCGGGTTGTCCGCGGCACGGTTGATGCGCATACCGGAAGACAGCCGCTCAAGTGAAACGCTCATTGCCTGGTTATTTGCGCCCAGGTAGCGCTGCGCCGTAAGGGCCGCAATATTGGTGTTGATACGAAGACCCATGTGCAAAATCCTCCGTGAAAGGAATAACCTGGCCGCGAGCGTCCGTGCTCGTCAGCCACAAGATTCCGCTAAAAATACGGAAATACGACAAAACAAGAAGCCGAAATATACGTTGCCCCGCCGGCCTTTGGCGTTCGTCTCTTGTGGGACCTCCTTTCAGCCACGCGCCATTTGCCCTGAAGATCTGGAGGAACCGACCTCCGAAACGCTATTGTGAACGGTTACCAGATTATCGGCACATGCCCGGGTCGGTGAAGGACGAACTTACTACAAGTTGACGGATAATGCGCCATCGCGCACCGGTCCCCACCGCCCCGCAGGCGCGATCCGAATGTACTAATATGGTAAAAGGGAGGGAACGTCGGGTGGGGGCGCACGGGCGGAGATCCGCACAAGTCGGGCGGAAAAAAAGCGGCGCAGTCCGTTGCAAACCGCGCCGCGATATCTTACGGAAACTATCCGTGGGATAAAATTACCGGTCGAAGAAGTCCTCTATCGGCTCCTCCTCCTTGAGCGGTGGGCCCTTCGGCTCGTCCGCAGTCTCCTTGTCTGGGCTATCTTCGGGCTTTTGGTCCGTGGGACCCGCGTTAGCCTTGGATTTGTCGTCGGGCGGCTGCTTGTCATCGGCCGCCGCGCCACCGACGGGCCGGACGCCTGCGTCGTCGGCATTTCCCACCGATTCCTCTGCCGGGGGCTCTTTCGGCACGGTTGCACCATTCCCGGGCAACAAGAACGCCAACGCCAGGGCAACAACGGCGGCAATACCGGCGCCTATGCCTATATACGTCATGGCAGGCGTACCGCGCGACTTCCCCTTCGTGTACCTGTCCGATGCTCGCCGTCCGCCCGGGGCCGCGCTCGGCCGCTTGACGGCAGCCTTTATTCTCGGCCTCTCCTGCTGCCGGTCAGGGGCCGACTGTGCATCCGCCTCGGCAGCGGGCGCCTCCTCAGGCAGTGGCCCGGCGGGCACGTCGATCACCGCGCCGCACGAGCACTTCGCCCGTTTGCCCCGGAGTTCGTCGGGCGCCGTAAGCTTTTTCCCACACTTTTCGCACACCACAATTATGCTCATAGGTACCTCCCCGGTGTCGGAATGCCGTCGGATACCACAACACGCTCCACCGCATTGTAACAAAAAGCCCCGTCCGCGTCAAGTACATGCGTAATTTTATCACCTCCGCCCGGCGCCAGTGGCCTGTGCGCGGGCCGAAGATTTTCACGTATCATCCATCATTTTCATTCCGAGACTACCTCTGAAAGGAGGGTGAACCGCATGCCTGAACTGCGCCGAGACCCCGCCAGCCGCGAGTGGATCGTCATCGCCGCGGAACGCGCCAAACGCCCCAGCGAGTTCAAAACGGTTAAGGAACACGAAGACCGCCCGGCCTACGTGGCTACCTGCCCGTTTTGCAAAGGCAACGAAGCCCAAACTCCGCCCGAGAACTTCGCCATCAGAGAAAACACGCCAAACCGCGCCGACTGGTACGTACGCGTGGTGCCCAATAAATTCCCGGCACTGACCCCATCGGGCGACATGACCCGCCGCGTGGAATCCGGATTCTTCAGAAAGACCGACGGCGTCGGCCACCATGAGATAATCATAGAAACGCCCCGTCACGACCATGAACTGGCCACAATGGACGCCGCCCAGCTCGAGCGGGTGGTCTTCGCCTACCGCCAGAGATTCCATCAACTCAAGCAGGACCCGCGCGTGGAAAACATCATAATATTCCGCAATCACGGCAAGGCCGCAGGAACGTCCATCATTCACGCCCACTCGCAGTTGATCGCGACCTCCGTAGTGCCCAACCTTCTCCGCGAGCGGATCGAAGCCGCCACAAACTACTACGACGATACCGGCCGATGCCTGCTGGGCGACATCCTCGAGAAAGAACTCGAAGTAGAAAAGCGCATCGTCGACGAGAACCACACCTTCGTTGCGTTTCACCCGTTCGCCCCCCGGCAGCCCTTCGAAACATGGATAGTCCCCAAGAAAATGAAACCAAGCTTCGGAAACATCGATGACGATGAATGCCGCCACTTCGCAGCGATCCTCCGAAGGGCCCTCTATCGCCTCTATGCCGGGCTCGGCGATCCCGACTTCAACTACGTGATCCACACCGCACCGGTGCGGGACGAAAGCCACTCTTACTACGCCTGGTACCTCCAGATACTGCCCCGAATCAGCACCCCCGCCGGTTTCGAGATCGGCTCGGGCATGTCGATCAACGCCACCTTCCCCGAGGAAACCGCCGCGTTTATAAGAAACATCGACGTCCCCCAGCCCGCCGCAGCGGCCCTCCTGTAGACCCGCCCGCAAAACCCTCCGCCGAAGGGCTATAGCCGCCCGAGAATCGTGTTTGTGACGCCCCTTCAGGGCTGGGTCCATTGCGGACAACTCCCCCAGGGCGTCGCCAAAAGCTGCTGACCGCAGCTTTCGGCTTTGCCCTGGGGAACGATTCGTCCCATCCCGGAGAATCCCTGTAAGGGCGGCCAGACCAAAGCTTCAGCCAAGACTTGTCACCCCGGGCCACCCGGGTGCAATTAAATATCTTGGTCTTTCTTATGTTTTGACGGCTCAGGTGCGTATACGGCATCACAGCGGCTGTTTGAACCGTTTTCAAGCGACGATGGTGGGAGGGAAACTCTTTGAAAA
>Ga0180432_10008684_pt1 | contig 12578 bp, 9 predicted proteins | sample SS_ome_10_FD_132414 | JGI IMG/M metagenome (GOLD analysis project Ga0180432, IMG submission 132414) | Hypersaline lake sediment archaeal communities from the Salton Sea, California, USA - SS_1_MS_2 metaG | ecosystem: Environmental > Aquatic > Non-marine Saline and Alkaline > Hypersaline >...
ATGGGCCGCAGGCGGCGTCGCAGCTCGACGAAGAGCCGCTCGATGGCGTTGGTGGTCCGCACGGCGCGCCGCACGCCCGGCTCGCAGCCGAAAAACGCCACGAGCTCGTCAAGGGCGGCCTCGTGCCGGTTGACCGGGCGGGGGTGGTTTGGTAGGATGCGCGGCGTCTTGACCGGGAGGGGCGAAGCGTCCGGTGCGGTCCTGCGCTCCCGCAATGTGTGCACGCGTCCGTTCAACGGGAGGGAGTCAATCCATGGCGACGAAGAACATCTCGCTCAAGCTGGGCGACAAGGAGTTCAAGCTGGGGAACCACGAGCTGGCGCGGGTGTCGCTCAAGGAGGTGGCGTTCGACGAGCAGCCGGAGATTGGCGCGTCGCTGAGGCGGGCGAGCATCGGGGTGGACCTGGCGCCGGATCTGTCGCCGGTGCTCGACGAGGACCAGGCGTACATGAACTACATTGACGGGGAGTGGCTTTCGTCGGAGTCGGACCGCTTCCGCGACAACGTCAATCCGGCCGACCGGCGCGAGCTGCTGGGGCGGACGCCGGTGAGCACAAGCGAGGACGTGGACCGGGCGATGACGGCGGCGGACCGCGATTTCATGGAGTGGATGGCGATCAGCGGCGACTTCAAGCTGAAGGCGTTTCTGCGCGTGGCCGAGCTGCTCGAGCACAATCAGAAAGAGATCGAGCGGATCATGTGCCGCGAGATGGGCAAGACGCTTTTCGACTGCCATCTGGACGTGGCCGAGGCGATCGGGGTGGTCGAGGTGGTCGCGCCGATGGCGTTGAGCATGAAGGGGGCGACGCACCAGAAGATCGTTAACGGCACGGCGATGGAGTGCCGGCTGAGCCCGCGCGGGGTGGCGGCGATCATTACGCCGTTCAACTTTCCGCTGGCGATCCCGATCGCGCAGGTGGTCTCGGCGCTGGTGACGGGCAACACGGTGGTGTGGAAGCCGTCGCACCTGACGCCGGAGACGTCGCAGGCGATGCTGAAGGTGATCCTGACGGCGCTCAAGGAGACGGGCGAGCGGATGCACGTGAAGGTGCCGCGGGGCCTTGTGAACATGTACTTCGGGGCGGGCTCGGCGACGGCGTCGCACCCGGTGCCGAAGGTGATCCACTTCACCGGCTCGAAGGACATCGGCGACAAGGTGGACGCGATCGGCTCGGGGATGGGCAAGCGGGTGATGAAGGAGGTGGCCGGGATCAACATCACGTACGTGCATAAGGCGGCGGACCTGGCGAAGGCGGTGCCGCAGATCGTCTATGGCAAGACGATCACGGGCGGCCAGCGGTGCTCGTCGATCCAGGAGGTGCTCGTGGACCACGAGCGGTACGGCGAGCTGCTCGAGGCGCTGAGGAGGGAGGCCGAGCAGATCGTCACGGGCGACGGGGCCTCCAAGGAGGTGGCCGAGGCGGACGCGACGCCGGGCCGCTACAGCCTGCCGCCGATGGTGGACGACGAGCAGCTTGCGCACGTGCGAGACCTGCTCGACCGGTCGGTCAGGGAGGGCGGGCGAATCGCCTATCAGACGGAGCTGGCGCCGGAGCTGCTGGAGTCGGGGTTCTATCATCCGTTTACGATCATCACGGACGTGGACGAGACGAACTGCCTGTTCTACGAGGAGGTGTTCGGTCCGGTGCTCGTCGTGAGCAAGGTCAGGGACATCCACGAGGCGGTTGCGACGATCAACAACAAGATCGGCATCGTGGGGTGCATCCACACCGAGGACAAGAACGCGAGCGAGTTTTTCATCGAGCGGGTGCTCCGAACGCGCATTGACGACGGCCGTCACGGCACGGGGTGCTTCTGGTCCACGAAGTTCGGGGGCGACCGCGGCGCGGGCTCGGGCAACGCGGCGCTCGACGGCGACATGGTGTACAGCTACGTGATCTACAAGACCGTGTACCGCCAGTTTTCCGAGCCGAAGTGAGCGAAGGGACTGAACGGTCGGCCGCACGCGGGGGTTGCGCCTCGGGTGCGGCTTTTCTGCGATGGGGACGGTGTTTCCCGTGTAGGATTCCTTTTGTAGTATACGGTTCCGCAGGCACCTAACCGTGGAGAGTCATTGTGGGTCAACGGTCGGTCCGGCTCCGTGGGCGGCGGTTTGATGCGGCGTTCGACGCGCGCACGGGCACGCTGGTGGGGCTGCGGCACCGCGCGCATGTGCCGGGGCTGAACTTCGTCTCGACGAACCCCGTGCTGTCACCGGAGCTTGGTTTCGGGCGGGTGCGTGTGCGGTGCCGGGCCGTGGGCCGCAGGAAGTGGGAGGCTGTGGAGTCGGGCGGGGCGGTGACGGTGCTGCGCTCGGGCGGCAAGGCGGCGGGTATCTCGACGAGGTCGGCGGGCGGGCCGGTGCGCGTGGCGTCGCGGTTCCGGCTGATGGCGGGCGAGGGGCTCCGCTGGCAGGTCAGCGTGCGGAACGCGACGGACGGGCCGCTGGAGGTCGGCGAGGTTTCGTTCCCGCTGCCGTTCAATGCGTGCTTCGACGCGCGCGACATGCGGGCGATGTACGAGGAGCGCGTGACGGTGCATCCGTTCGTGGCGGGGCACGGTTCGTACGTGCTGGTGCAGGCGTTGTGCGGGCGGGCGCCGTTCCTCGTCGTGATGCCGGAGGGGGACACGCCGCTCGAGGCGATGGCGCGGGACCAGAGCGACGCGCTTGAGCTTGCGCGGTTCCTGGGTGGGGGCGTGCTGCGCGTGTACGCGCACTCGGCGGCGAGCCGCGCGGTGCTGGGCTGGCACGAGTGGTTCAACGGGCACACGAAGTTCCGGCTCGGGCCGGGCGAGCGGCGGGTGTTCTCGTTCGCGCTGCGGTGGGTGGGCTCGTACGCGGAGCTCGACGAGGTGCTTGTGCGGCACGGCGTCGGTGCGCTCACGGTGATCCCGGCGCCGGTGGTGCCGGCGAATGCCACGGCGCGGGTGGCCGTGCGCTCGAGGCGGGCGGTGCGGCGGGTGCGGTGTCCGGGTGCGCGGGTGCGCGCGCTGGGCGGGCAGCGGTACGCGGTGCGCTTCGCGACGCCGGGAACGTACACGGCGCGGGTCGAGTTCGACGACGGGCGCTGGACGGCGGTGCACTTCCGGGCGATCGAGCCGGTGGAGGCGCTGATCCGGAAGCGGGCGGCGTTCATCGCGCGGAAGCAGCAGGTCACCGACGCGGACGACCCGCGGTCGGGCGCGTTCCTGATGTGGGATTGCGAGGACGAGGCGCTCGTGCGCGAGGCGCGGGCGGCGTTCTACGTGGGCGGGAGCGACGACCTCGGCTTTGCCGATCCGCTCTACCTGGCGGCGAAGAACGCGGCGCTTCCCGACGAGAAAGAGCGGCGGGCGCTGGCGCGCTACGTCGAGCAGTTCCTGCACGGGAAGCTCCAGCGGCCGGACGATTTCGGCGTGGTGCTGTGGTACGGCGACGCGGTGTGGCGGCACTACAAGGGCAGCGACGTGTGCCGCTCGTTCAACTATCCGCACGTGTTCAATCTCTACCACGCGCTGTATCGGGCGGCGAAGGAGTTCGGCCCGGACGGCGGGCTCGGCGCGCGGGAGTTGCTGGTGCGCGCGTGGCGCACGGCGATGGCGATGTACACGCACGACATGATCGCGGGCGACGCGGTGACGATGGGCAACATGGGGCAGTCGGCGCTGCTGGGTCTGCTCGGGTCGCTCGACGAGGAAGGGCTGACGAAGGAGCGGGCGGCGCTGCGGCGGCAGATGCGGCGCAGCGCGCGGCACTACGCGCGCGTGCGCTACCCGTACGGTTCGGAATTCTCATTCGACACGACGGGCTACGAGACGGTGTACTTCTTCCGGAAGGCGGTCGGCAAGGACGAGGCGCTCGCGGCGGAGACGCTGGCCGTGGCGCTGGCGACGCGGCACCATGCGCCCGCGTGGTACCTGGCGGGGAACGACGTGCGATCGGGCTTCGGCAACGGCAAGTCGCACCCGCTCGAGGACGAGATCGAGTTCAGCTACATGGCGTCGCTCAACGGGCTGGTCGTGCAGGACGCGTACGAGGCGACGGGCGACGAGGCCTTGCTGCGCAGCGCGTACGCGAGCGCGCTCGGCGTGTGGTCGGTCGTGCGGGGCGACGGGGCGGGCCGCTACCTGTATACGTGGGAGCCGGCGCGGATGCTGTTCGACCCATGGTCGAGCGAGACGGGCCTGGCGCTTTTTGGCGCGCTCGAGCAGCAGCGGGCGTACGTTGTCGAGAACGCCGACTTCGGGCTCGTCGGGTACGGGTGCGAGGTGAGGCGCGTGCGCGGCGGCGTCGAGGTGGTGCCGCTCGACGGGCTGCGGCGGCACGTGGTGTGGCGGGCGCGCGGTCTGCGGGTGCGCGCGTCGGGGGCGACGATCGAGCGGCTGGTGTTTCTCGACGAGGGCGGGATCCGGGCCGAGCTGCGCGGGGTGACGAAGGGGGCGCACGAGGCGCGGCTGCGGGTGGAGCGCGCTGCGGGGCGTCGCCGGACGGTCGCCGAGGCGGCGGTCACAGTGCGGCCGCGGCGCAGCGTGCAGGTTGAGGTGCGTTCGGCGGGAGCGTGAGGGCGCCATGGCGATGACGAAGAAGGAGCGGGTGCTGGCGGCGCTGCGGCACGAGCCGGTGGACACGGTGCCGAAGGGGGAGCTCGAGGTAAGCAAGGAGCTCGCCGAGGCGCTGGGATTCGTCTCCGACGATACGTTCGAGTGGGAGAAGGGGGTGCGGGAGCGGCTCAGGATGGACCTGTTTGCCGCGTGCGCCGACTGGCCGCCGGAGGAGCCGCTGGGCGAGGACGAGTACGGGCGGCGGCGCTCGCGCAACTGGTACGGGATCGAGGTGCTGCGCACGGAGCATACGCTGGAGGTGGTCAGGCCGGCGTTCGTGACGGATGCGGACTACGAGGCGTTTGTCGAGCCGACGGTGGCGATGATGGACACGTCGCGGCTCGAGCGGTGGCGCGACGAGACGGACTTCTTCGTGTTCGGCCAGACGGGCGGGGTGTTCGACACGCTGACGTGGCTGTTCGGGTTCGAGCAGTACATGGAGCTGGCGCTGGCGGACCCGGGGCGGATCAAGCGGATCGCGGATGCGGTGTGCCGGTTTCACATGGAGTTGGGCCGGCGGTGCGTGGAGCTGGGGCTCGACCTGGTGCTCGTGGCCGACGACATCGCCTACAACGCCGGGACTTTTCTGTCGCCACGGTTGTGCGACGAGCTGGTGTTTCCGTACTACGAGCGGATCGTGCGGGGCATCAAGGCGGCGGATCCGGCGGTGCCGGTGATGCTGCACACGGACGGCAACGTGAGCGAGGTGATGGAGCGGATCATTGCGTGCGGCTATGACGGGGTGCACTCGCTGCAGCCGTCGGCGGGGATGGATATCGCCGAGGTCAAGCGGCGCTACGGCGAGCGGCTCTGCTTGATGGGGAACCTCGATATCAACCGCCTGCTGCCGTACGGCACGCCCGACGAGGTGCGGGCGGCGACGCGGGCGTTGCTCGAGACGGCGGCGCCGGGGAGCGGGTTCATCCTGAGCACGTGCAACGTGCTGACCAAGGACATTCCCGCCGAGAATGCGCTCGCCATGTACGAGGAGGCAGAGGCGTTCCGGCTCTAACCCGCATTTCTCACAGAGAGCCGAGGTCGAGCGGTGACCGATGCGCAATGGAAAAAATAGGGACAGGCACCTATTTTTCTGTAGGCGCTGAACACATTTGATGCACCCTGGCGCAGAAAAATAGGTGCCTGTCCCTATTTTTTCCCGCGCCCTGCGCGCCGTGAGAGATGCGGGCTAACCCTTCTCCAACTGCTTGCGGAGGTCGGGGAATTTTTCGAGGAGGTAGTGGTAGCGGTTGCGGAGGATTTTTTGCTTCTCGTCGAAGAGGGGGCTCCAGTTGGGGTAGGTGGTGCCGGTGGGGTCGCCGTATCGGTTGAGCTTGTTGTGCCTGAGCCAGGCGTCGATGCGTTCCTGCCACTCGACGGGGACGGGCGGCGGCTGCGGGCCGCGGGGGGCGTAGCGCTTGTGGAGCTCGCCGACGAGGCCGGGGCGCTTTTTGAGGATGTAGTCGAAGCGGTCGGTGCGCGTGCCGGTGGCCTCGTCGAAGAGCGGGGTGCCGCCGGTGTAGACGGTGTCTTTCGGGTCGCCGTAGGTGTTGAGGTTTTCTTCTTTGATCCAGAACTCGATCATGGCCCTCTCTTCGAGGGTGGGCGGGGGCGGGGGCCTGCGCGCTTTTTCGGCGTTGGCGATGGCGGCCTTGACCTCGTCGAGCTTTTCGCGCGGCTGGCGCCGGGCGGGGTGGGCGGCGGTGTAGAGCCCGGCTTTCTTGTCCCACTTGAGGAGCCAGATGCCGTCTTGGCCCATCGTGTAGCGGATCCAGCTCGAGGCTTCGAAGCGGCTTGTGCGGCCGTCGGGGCCGATCCAGATGCGTTCGCCCGGGAAGCCGAGGATGACGGTCTCGCCCGCTTTGCCCAGGAGGACCTGCTCGACGGTAATGGTGGCGCGGTCGGTGGCGTCGCGGCTGGGCTCGGCCTTGTCGATCTTGGTGATCTTGCCGACGACGATGAGGTCGGTCTGCTGGACGAGGTCGGGCAGTTCGATCCGGGCGTAGTCGGCGTGGGCGGCGCTGAGGACAGCGGCGGCGATAAGGGCGGCGGCGACGATGGAGGCGGCGATCACGGCGCTGTTATGGCGGTGCATGGTGGGTCTCCTGGTCGAGGGTGTGTGTCGAGTATGACACAGTGGCCGTCGGAAGTGTTCCGGAAAACAGCGGCAGGTGGGGGTGTTCGGTCGGCGGGGGTCGGGAGAAAACGACTCCTACCCGATGGGGCAGGAGTCGTGACCTGGTTTGGAAGAGGGCGCTCTAGCGTTTCTTCCTCTTGGCCTTCTTCTTTTTCTTTTTCTTCTTCTTGGCTACCTTTTTCTTCTTTTTCTTCTTCTTGCGCTTCGCCGCGCCGCGCGACATTTTCGCTCTTGAGATGTCGCCGTTCTTGTCGACGAAGTACAGGTAGCCGGCCTGCTTCTTGACCCCAACTTTCGCGACCTTCTCGGCCATTCCTACTCACCTCCTTTCGCCTGGTCGTGTCACTCGTCGAGAGCGTCGCTGCGTTCTGAGGCGGACGCTAGCACCGGGCCGGAGGGCTGTCAAGAGGAGAAATGCACTTTTTTGAAAAATTTCTCGTCGGGGCACCGGGGCCCGGCGGGGGTGTGTGAGAGGCGCCTGCCCGGGCCGGTCGGGCCGGGCGGCGTCGCGCGTGCGGGAGCGCAGTATGGGGAGTTTCTCGTCGAGAAAGCGGGCTGGCCCGGGCGGCCGTCCGGGGGCGGCGGCCCGACGGGGGCTTAGCCGAGGGCGGCGCGGAAGGCGTCGCTGATGCGTTCGGCGTGGGCCTTGACGTCGCGTTCCTCGCGGCCCTCGACCATGACACGGGCGAGGTACTCGGTGCCGGAGTAGCGGATGAGGACGCGGCCCTCGTTGCCGAGGGTCTGCTCGACGTGGCGGACGGCTTGCTGGACGCCGTCGAGGGTTTCGATGGGGGGCTTGTCGCGGACGGGCACGCTGATGAGCACTTGCGGGTAGCGGGGCATGGCGCGGCGCAGGTCGGAGAGCTTGCGGCCGGTCTCACGCATGATGCGCAGGATCTGCAGGGCGGTGATGAGGCCGTCGCCGGTGGTGGTGTAGTCGCTGAAGATGACGTGGCCGGACTGCTCGCCGCCGAGGTTGAGGCCGTGTTCGCGCATGGTTTCGATGACGTAGCGGTCGCCGACCTTGGTGCGGTGCACGGTGATGCCGGCGTCGTCCATGGCGCGGAAGAGGCCGAGGTTGCTCATGATGGTGGCGGCGATGGCGTTGTTGTTGAGCAGGCCCTTGTTCTTGAGGTCGAGCGCGGCGAGGACGAGGACGTGGTCGCCGTCCACGACGGTGGCGTCGTCGTCGGCCATGATGCAGCGGTCGCCGTCGCCGTCGAGGGAGATGCCGACGTCGGCGCGGTGGTCAATGACGCCCTTGCGGACGACTTCGGGGTAGAGGGCGCCGCAGTGGTCGTTGATGTTCATGCCGTCGGGCTCGTCGGAGTAGACGGCGACGTCGGCGCCGAGTTCGGTAAAGATGCGTGGGGCGACCTTGTAGGCGGCGCCGTTGGCGACGTCGAGGACGAGCTTAAAGCCGTCGAGGGTCATGCCTTTTGGGAAGGAGTTCTTGATGAACTCGATGTAGCGTCCGATGGCGTCGTCGATGCGGTAGGCCTTGCCGACCTCGGCGGCGGTGGGGCGGATGTCGTCGAGCTCGCCGGAGGCGATGTAGGCCTCCATCTGGCGTTCGAGCTCGTCGGGCAGCTTGAAGCCGTCGTTGGAGAAGAACTTGATGCCGTTGTCCATGTAGGGGTTGTGTGAGGCGGAGAGCATGACGCCGGCGTCGGCGCGCAGGCTGCGGGTGATGAAGGCGACGGCGGGGGTGGGCAGCGGGCCGAGCAGGAGGGCGTCGACGCCCATGGAGCAGATGCCGGCGACGAGGGCGTTTTCGAGCATGTAGCCGGAGAGGCGGGTGTCCTTGCCGATGACGATGCGGTGGCGGCGGTCGTCGTGCTTGAAGACGTGGGCGGCGGCGCGGCCGAGCTTGAGGGCGGTCTCGGCGGTCATGGGTTCGGTGTTGGCGATGCCGCGGACGCCGTCGGTGCCGAAGAGTGTTGCGGGTCGGTTCATCGGTCGGTTGTCTCGGTGCGTGCGTTACTCGTTGTCTGCGGCGACGGTCAGCTTGACTTCCGGGACGCTGGTGGTGTCGAGCTCGACGCCGGGCGTCTTGATGATGACGATGGGCACCAGGGTGAAGGTGAACCCCGGCGTGATGCCTTCGTCTATGACGACGTACGCGGCGGCGGCCTTGGGCCCGAGGTCCGCGAGCAGCTTGGCGGGTCCGCGGACCTTGATGGCGATGGCGCCCGGGTTGATTTCGATTCTACTGCGGTCGTTGGGCGGCTTCAAGACCATGACGGGCACGGGCTCGAGCAGGCGCTCCTCGAGGCGCGGGGCGATGACGATGTGCACTTTGACGCTGTGCTCGAGCGGGAGGTCGGAGCCGGGTTGGGGATCGAGTAGAAAGACCGTGTCGTGGACCGGGGCGGTGAGGCCGGTGACGTTGACGGGTGTCGTGTGGATCGCGGTGATGGCGGCGGCGGTCTCGGCGCCGAGCTCGAGTGTGACGGTCGAGGGGGTGGCGCGTGTCCGGACGATCTCGTAGCCGTCGGCGGGTCGGCCGAAGGTGGCCACCTCGACGGGGAGCACGGTGCGCTGGAGGCGCTGGACGCGCAGTTGGATGCTGTCGGGCCGCCGGAGCAGGGCCACGCGCCTGGGGAGCCGGAACTCGCCGCGCGTCAGCGGCAGGAGCAGGGTGGCGGCGGGGGCGCCGCCGGCGAGGGCCTGCTCGATTTCGTCGCGCGCGTCAATGGCGACGGTGGGTCGGAGGTCGCTGATCTTGTCGACGGGGCCCTGGACCCTGATCTCGACGGAGAGCGAGTCCTGGTCTTCGACGATGACGTTGTCGGGCAGTGCAAGCTCGACGGGGCACTCGATCCAGTCGCTTTCGGTGATGGTGCGTCCGTGTAGGAGGAACCAGGTGGCGACGGCGAGCGCGAGGGCGATGAGCTTGATGTTGAGGTTGTGGATGCGCGGCTTCATGCGCGCTTCCTCCAGAGGGCGGAGAGCCACGCGCGCCGGGGCGGGGCGTAGAGCTCTTCGAGCGCTTCGGTGAGTCGGCGCTCGCTGACGTTGCGTTCGAGGGCGCCGTTGCGGCCGATGGAGATGCGGCCGGTCTCCTCGCTCACGACGATGATAAAGGCGTCGGTTTCCTCGGCGAGGCCGAGGCCGGCGCGGTGGCGGGTGCCGATTGACTTGTCGAGCAGTGTGCGGCTCGACAGCGGGAAGATGCATGCGGCGGAGCGCAGGCGGTCGCCGCTGATAATGATGCCGCCGTCGTGCAGTGGCGAGCCGTAGGTGAACACGGTGACGATGAGTTCGCTGGTGGCCTCGGCGTTGATCTCGACGCCGGAGCGGATGAGCTCGCCGAGCGAGATGTCCTGTTCGATGGCGATCAGGGCGCCGATGCGCTTGGAGGCCATGTTGGTGACGGCGCGGTGGATGGCGGGCACCATGCGGTGGGTGTCCTCGGCGAGGCTGAAGAACTTGCGGCGGCCGAGGCGGGCGAGCACCTGGCGCAGCTCGGGGTGGAAGATGATGATGGCGGCGATGATGAAGACCTGGAAGAAGGACGAGAGCATGTAGGCGAGCACGTCGAAATGGAGCCGCTGGGCGAAGAAGAAGCCGACCAGCAGGATGCCGATGCCCCAGATGAGCTGCTCGGCGCGGGTGCCCTTGATGAAGAGCAGCACGAGGTAGTAGACGGCGAAGATGATGAGGATCTCGATGACGGCCATGAGGAGTTCAAGCATCGGGGCCTCCGGGGGCGGCGGCGCGTACGGCGTCGAGGAGGTCGCAGACCTGGCGCATCTCGGCCACGTCGTGTACGCGCACGATGTGCGCGCCGCCGAGCACGCACGCGGCGACGGCGGCGGCGGTGCCGATGAGGCGTTCCCCGGCGCCGAGGTCGAGGGTGGCGCCGATGAAGGATTTTCTCGAGGGCCCGACGAGCAGGGGGCAACCGAGGGCGAGCAGCTCGGGCAGGCGCGCGATGAGCTCGACGTTGTGGCGGACGGTCTTGCCGAAGCCGATGCCGGGGTCGAGGACGGTCAAATCGTCGGGCACGCCGGCTGCGGATGCGGCGTCGCGGCGGGCGGCGAGGAAGCGGGCGACGTCGGTGACGACGTCGTCGTAGTGGGGGTGGTCCTGCATGGTGCGCGGGGTCCCCTGCATGTGCATGAGGACGATGGGCACGCCGCACGCGGCGGCGAGCTCGAGCATGGCGGGGTCTCCGCCCGCGGTGACGTCGTTGATCATGGCGGCGCCGGCGTCGAGGGCGGCGCGGGCGACCTCGGGCTTGCTGGTGTCGACGCTGATGGGGATGTCGAGGCGCGCAGCGGCGGCCTCGATGACGGGGATGACGCGGCGGACCTCTTCGTCGGCGGGCACCTCGGGGGCGCCGGGGCGGGTTGACTCGACGCCGACGTCGAGGATGTCGGCGCCGTCCTCGGCGAGGCGGGTGCAGTGGTCGACGGCGGCGGCGGGATCGAGGTATTGGCCGCCGTCGGAGAAGGAGTCGGGGGTGACGTTGACGATGCCCATGAGGGCGGTGCGCGGGCCGAGGTCGAGGGCGAAGCGGCCCCAGCGCCAGGCGTAGCGTGGCCGCGGGGCGCTGGTGCGCATTTCAGGCCGAGCTCTCGTTTGGCCTCGGGAGGACATTCGACGGCAGCTTTTCGTCGGCGGTTGGGGCGGCGGCGTCCTTGGGGTGCTCCTGGGCGGTGTCGGATTTGGCGCGCCGGGCCAGGTGGGCTTCGGGCGTCCAGGTACCCTCGATGATCTCGGTGACTTCTTTGCCCTCGAGCACCTCGTATTCGAGCAGCGCCTCGGCGACGGCCCGGACCTTGTCCTTGTGCTCGGTGAGGATGCCGCGGGCGCGTTGGCTGCATTCGTTGACGATGCGGCGGACCTCGGCGTCGATCTCGCGGGCGGTCTCCTCGCTGAACTCGCGGCGGTGTCCGAGTTCGCCGAGCTCCTTGCCGAGGAAGACCGACTGGTCCCTCGATCCGTAGGTGAGAGTGCCCATTTTGTCGCTCATGCCGAGCTCGCACACCATGGCGTGGGCGACGCGGGTGGCGGACTTGAAGTCGCTGGCGGCGCCGCTGGTGACGTCGTCAAAGAACATTTCCTCGGCGAGGCGGCCGGCGAGCAGGCCGGTGATCGTGCCGAGGAGCTCTTGTCTTTTCTGCATGTACTTGTCGCGTTCGGGGAGCTGCATGGTGGCGCCGAGGAACGAGACGCCGCGCGGGACGATGGTGACTTTGTGGAGGGGCTCGCACTCCTTGATGCGGTCGAGGACGACGGCGTGGCCGGCCTCGTGGTAGGCGGTGGTCTTGCGTTCCTCGGGGCTCAGGGTGCGGCTGCGGCGTTCGCGGCCGAAGGCGACCTTGTCGCGGGCTTCCTCGAGGTCGGGCATCTCGACGGCGGTCTTGCTCTGGCGCGCGGCGAGGAGCGCGGCCTCGTTGACGAGGTTGGCGAGGTCGGCGCCGGAGAAGCCGGGGGTGCCTCGGGCGATGCGGCGGAGCTCGACGTCGTCGTCGAGCTTGATGCCGCGGGCGTGGACCTTGAGGATGCCCTCGCGGCCGTCGAGGTCGGGCATGTCGATGATGATCTGGCGGTCGAAGCGGCCGGAGCGCAAGAGGGCGGGGTCGAGCACGTCGGGCCGGTTGGTGGCGGCCATGAGGATGACGCCTTCCTTGGTGTCGAAGCCGTCCATTTCGACGAGGAGCTGGTTGAGGGTCTGCTCGCGCTCGTCGTGGCCGCCGCCGATGCCGGCGCCTCGGTGGCGACCGACGGCGTCGATCTCGTCCATGAAGATGATGCAGGGGGCGTTTTTCTTGCCCTGCTCGAACATGTCGCGCACGCGGGCGGCGCCGACGCCGACGAACATCTCGACGAAGTCGGAGCCGCTGATGGTGAA
>Ga0180432_10008685_pt1 | contig 12578 bp, 11 predicted proteins | sample SS_ome_10_FD_132414 | JGI IMG/M metagenome (GOLD analysis project Ga0180432, IMG submission 132414) | Hypersaline lake sediment archaeal communities from the Salton Sea, California, USA - SS_1_MS_2 metaG | ecosystem: Environmental > Aquatic > Non-marine Saline and Alkaline > Hypersaline >...
AGGATGCACCGCTGGTTCACGAAGATCTCCATACCTATCGCACGGTGAAGGGCGTGTTCTTCCCGGAACCGCACACCAACATTGCCAACCATGCCCGCGTCCGCAAAGGCGACATGGACGCCGGTTTCGCCGCCGCCGAGGTGATGGTCGAGAACGAATTCCGCCTTCCCCAGGTGGCCCACGTTCCCATGGAGACACACGGACTCATCTCCCACTGGAAGCGCAGCGGCGACATCGACATCTGGTCCAGCGCGCAATCGCCGTTTGCCGTACGGCACCTCATGAGCGTGGCCCTCGGGATTTCGCACGCCAAGGTCCGCGTCCAGGTCCCTTACGTGGGGGGCGCGTTCGGCGGAAAGGCGGGGATCCATCTCGAACCGCTGGTGTCGCTCCTCTCGCAGAAGGCCGGTTACCGTCCGGTCAAACTGATTGCCACACGCGAGGAGGAGTTCAACACGCTCCCGTGCAGGCAGGGCCTGGTCGCCCGGATCAAGACCGGCGTGAAGAAGGACGGGAAAATTACGGCCGCGGCCATCGAGTATCTCTGGGACGGGGGCGCGTACGCGGACTACGGCGTGAACATCGGACGGGCCGCCGGATACTCGGGTGCCGGCCCCTACGAGATCGAAATCTCCAGCTGGATTCCTACACCATCTACACCAACCGCCCCTTCGGGACCGCCTATCGCGGCTTCGGGCATGTGGAACTCTTCTGGGCCATTGAGCGGCAGATGGAGATCATCGCCCGCGACCTCGGCATCGACTCCTACGACTTCCGTATGAAAAACGTCCTCCGGCCGGGAGCCATCACGATCACCGGCGAACAGGTGACCGAGAACACCGGCAACGTCGGGAAGTGTCTCGATGCGGTGGCGAAGGAGATCGGCTGGAAGGACCGGGGGTCGATTCAGCCCCCGGAGAATGGAAAGCAGCGCGCCCGCGGTATCGCCGTCCTTCACAAGGCGCCCGCCAAGCCTCCGAATACGGCCATTTCGGTCGTCATGAAATTCAACGAAGACACGACGGTGGATCTCATGCTCTGCGGCGTGGACTACGGCCAGGGCGCGGCCACGGCACTCTCTCAGATCGCGGCCGATCAGCTGCGCGTGCCTCTGGAGAGAATCCATTTCATCTGGAACAAGGACACCGACCGCATGCCCTACGACTGGCAGACGGTGGCCAGCCGCCTGACCTTCCTGGGGGGCAATGCGGTCATCCGGGCGGCCGAGGACTGCATCACGCAGCTCAAGAGCATGGCCTCTCGGGCCCTCGGCGTTCCGGTGGAGGACCTGGATGTCGCCGAGGAGAAAGTGTTCTCGGTCAAAGATGCGGCGCAGTCCGTCGACTTCGCCGCGCTCGCCATGGGCTACATGTTCCCGAACGGGAACTCCATCGGCGGGCCCGTGGTGGGGCGAGGGACCTGTATCGCCGAGGGGTTGACGGTCCTGGATCCTGAAACCGGGCAGGGCTTACCGGCGGCCAACTGGACGTACGGGGCCCACGGGATCGAGATCGAAGTGGACACCGGCACGGGCGAGATTCGCGTGCTCAAGCTGGCATCGGCCTTCGACCTGGGCCGTGTGATCAACGAGGGGCTCTGCCGGGGGCAGGTCATCGGCGGGGCGCTCCAGGGCCTGGGCACTGCGCTCATCGAAACCTTCGTCTACGACGACGAGGGGCACCTGATGAACAACTCGTTCACGGACTACAAGATCCCGACCGCAAAGGACATTCCCTGCGAGACGAAGCAGATTTTCATTGAGACCCCCCAGCTCAACGGCCCGTACGGCGCCCGGGGCGTGGCGGAGCATCCGATGATCTCCGTGCCTTCCGCCGTGGGGAACGCTCTCGCAGACGGCCTCGGTATAGAGATCATGGAGCTCCCCCTTTCCCCGGAGCGGGTGTACCTGGCGCTCAAGCGGAAGGGGAATGCGGGTTGATCGAGCAGGTTGCCACCTCGGCCAGTCGTTCGCTCCTGCTTCAACTACCCGAACGCCACAGCGACGGGACGGTGCATTCGGTCTACGATCATGCCGTCAACGTCACGTGGGATGACGACGGATGTAGTTCATTACTCCTCCCGCCGTTGCCGCCCAATCCCTGGAGCATTCAGGTGCCGGGCCTGCCGGACGTCCGGCAGGGAGAACGGTGCAGGATCTCGCGGAGGGAAATCGATTTCGGGGCGCGGGCGTTTCGCATCCGCCTCGACCGCGCCGAGCCGAAAGATCTTCGTGTCCACACAGCAGCCGCCCATGGCCGCAGGCTGAGGGAACAGTGCAGACGTCTCCGGGATTGGGCGATCGAGTGTGAGGTCCGATCGGGCTTCCTCCACTGTCTTTGCGATCCGGCACAACGGACGTCCCGATGGGAGAGAGAGGATCCGCTCCTCGTTCGGGGAGCGGAGGTGATCGACGCCGCGCGGCGGGCGGAGACCCCGCGAGGCCGGGCTCGGCACCTGCAGTCCCTCGTCGGCCTGGGATTGGGGTTGACGCCGGCCGGTGACGATTTCATCGTGGGCTATCTGGCCGCGTCCCCGCTTTCCGATCGGGCACGAGCGGACCGCAGATTACTGGTGGAGGCCCTTCCGTCCCTGGCCCGGACACGGACGACGGATGTGAGCGCGCGCATGCTGGAGGCCGCCTGCCGAAATGAGTTCGCCGAGCCCGTCGTCGAGCTCGTCGAATCGCTGGCCCGAACTCGCAACGGGCTCTTCCGGGCGGCCGAGGATCTTCTGGCATTGGGAGGGACCTCGGGAGCCGACACACTTGCAGGGGTTCTGTTCGCCGCGAGCAGCTGCCATCCGACTCGTCAGACTCGTCCGAGGTCTCGGACCGGTCGGACGGGTCCGACTGGTCGGAGGTCGGAGCTTTGAAAAAGATCCTGATCAAACCGGGCGTGTACTACGACTCCGTGAAGCTTCTGCTCCTCTCCAAGGAGACGGGGGAGCGAGCGGGAATTCGGCGCGCCATGGTGGCCATGGCCACGGCGACCAACCTTGAGATCCTCTCCCGGCTGGGGTGGTCGGCGGAGGACGCCGGGGGCGCGGGAGACAATGATCTTCTGATTGCGGTCGAAGCAGAGGACGGCGCCGTATTGGACTCGACGTTCGAGTGGCTGGAGGGTCGTCTCAAACAACGAGCGTCGGCGGCCGCCGCGGCCTACCGGCCCCGGACTCTTCGAAGAGCGATCCAGGATCACCCTTCGGCCAACCTGGTTCAGATCTCCATTCCGGGCGCCTACGCCTTCCGCGAGGCGAAACGAGCCCTGGAGGGCGGCCGCCACGTGATGCTTTTCAGCGACAATGTCCCGGTCGACGAAGAGGTGGCGCTCAAGGACCTCGCCGCCGAACGCGGGCTTCTGCTGATGGGACCGGATTGCGGAACCGCCATCCTGAACGGGGTGTGTCTCGGTTTCGCCAACGTCGTTCCCAGGGGACCCGTCGGCATCGTGGCCGCCTCGGGAACGGGCGCGCAGGAGGTGAGCGCCCTTCTGGCCCGACTGGGCGTGGGGGTTTCCCAGGTGATCGGAACCGGCGGACGGGATCTCTCCGGAGACGTGGACGGGCGAATGATGCGCCTGGGTCTTCGGGCGCTCAGGGAAGATCCCGGGACGCGAGTCGTGGTTCTGGTATCGAAGCCGCCGGAGCCGAAAGTGGGCGAGAAAATCCTGGCCGAGGCGCAGGCCGCCGGTAAACCGGTGGTCGTCAACTTCCTGGGCGAGGACCCGGATCGAATTTCAGGAGGCAATATCCGGGGGGCTCGAACACTGGAAGAGGCCGCCCATCTCGCTTTCCGCTCGGTGACGGGGCGGGACGAAACGGCGGAAATCCTCGGTCCCTGCGCGTGCGCGACGCTTGAAGAGCGATCCAAATTCAAAGCCGGACAGCGCTACCTGCGCGGCCTTTTTGTGGGGGGGACGCTCGCAGATGAAGCCATGCTGATGCTCAAGGATTCTCTGGGGACGCTCCATTCCAACGGCCCCGTCGCCGGCTGTCTCCCTCTGAGAGATGCCGGGCGAAGCACGGGCCATACGGTTCTCGACCTTGGTGCGGACGAGTTCACGGTCGGCCGGGCGCATCCCATGATCGATCCGACGCTTCGAAACCTGCGCATCGTCGAAGAGGCCCGGGATCCGGAGGTGGCCGTCCTCCTCCTCGACGTGGTGTTGGGCTACGGGTCGCATCCCGATCCGGCGGGGGAAACGGCCGGGGCGGTCGAGCAGGCGAGGGCGGCGGCAGAGGCGGACGGGCGGTGGCTTGCCGTGGTCGCAAGCGTGTGCGGAACCGAGGGCGATCCTCAGGATCTGAAGGAGCAGGAGATCGCGTTGGGGAGGGCCGGCGTGCGCGTGTTCGCCAGCAACGCAGAGGCCTGTCGGTTCTGTGCCGCGCTCTTGCCGGGAGGAGCCGATGGATAAGATGCTGGAGCTGTTCGGGCGGGACCTGTCGGTCATCAACCTCGGGCTGGAAGGTTTCGGCGACGCGCTTACGGCTCAGGGGGTCGACGTCGTGCAGATGGATTGGAGGCCTCCGGCCGGGGGCCGTCCGGAACTCATCGAACTGCTGGATCAACTGGAGGAGGCGTAGCGTTGGGCGCCATCGAAGAAGCAAACGCCAAGGCCGTCGACATCCTTCTGGCGGCCAAGCCGGTGCTTCGAGGAATCGGTGTGGCCGGGGACGAAATCCCGGGGATGACGAAGCAGAAGATTCTTCACGCCGGGCCGCCGGTCACGTGGGATCGAATGTGCGGGCCGATGCGGGGCGCCGTGATCGGGGCCCTGATCTATGAAGCGATGGCCGGGTCTCGAGAGGAAGCCGAGGAACTGGCCGCGTCCGGCCAAATCACCTACGAGCCCTGCCACCACTCCCAGGCCGTCGGTCCCATGGCCGGCGTCGTCTCGGCCTCCATGCCGGTGTGGATCCTCGAGAATGAGACCTACAAAAACCGGGCCTACTGCACGCTCAACGAGGGCCTCGGCAAGGTCCTGCGCTACGGCGCTCTGGGGGACGAAGTCATCGACCGCTTGAGGTGGATGGAGCGAACGCTTGCACCCACCCTGGCGCGAGCTCTGGACGCACACGGCGACGTCGATCTTCGAAGCATGATCGCCCAGGCTCTCGAGATGGGGGATGAGGGTCACAATCGGAATCGGGCCGGAACATCGCTTCTCATTCGAACCCTGGCCCCGTCCATCGTCTCGTCGGCGGAGTCGCGGTCCGCGGCCTCCGAAGTTCTGGCCTTCCTCACGAGCAACGATCATTTCTTCCTCAACCTGTCCATGCCGGCGGCCAAGTGCAGTCTGGATCCCGCAGCCGATGTTCCGGGAAGCACGCTCGTGTCCGCCATGTCCCGCAACGGTACGGATTTTGGAATTCGAGTGAGCGGGCTGGGCTCGAGGTGGTTCACGGCTCCCGCGCCCAAGGTGGACGGCCTGTATTTTCCGGGGTTCGGCGGGGAAGACGCCAATCCGGACATTGGGGACAGCGTCATCTGCGAGACCGCGGGGTTCGGCGGTTTCGCCATGGCATCGGCCCCGGCGATCGTCCAATTTGTGGGGGGCACGGTTGATTTTGCGTTGAACTCCACGCGAGAGATGTATGAAATCACGCTGGCGGAGCATGCTTTCTACCGGATGCCGATTCTGGATTTTCGCGGCACTCCCACGGGGATCGATCTTCGCCGTGTCGTGGAAACGCAGATTCCGCCCGTCGTCAACACCGGAATCGCTCACAGGGAGCCCGGCATCGGGCAGGTGGGCGCCGGATTGGTCAAACCTCCGATGAAATGTTTTGAAGACGCCCTACGAGCCTTCGCAGAGGAAAGGAGTTCATAATGGTCAACTTCCGGCTGATCGATCTGACACAGCCCCTGAGCGTTCTCACCCCGCCCTGGCCCACCTACGAGCCGCTGCAGCTCAAGTTCTTCAAGCGGCTGGCACCCAACGGCGCCAACGGCCAGATCGTCACCACGAGCAATCACGTGGGCACGCATCTGGACGGCCCCGTCCACTTCTGCACGCACGGCGGGGATATCGCAAGCCTGCCCCTCAACGACTACCTCTGTGGTCCGGGCGCGATCGTGGACCTGAGCGACATGGCCCAGGACTACGGCATCTATACGTCGAAGGACGTGGAGGACAGAGTCGAGGTCAAGGAAGGCGACATCCTCATCATCAACACCGGGTACCACAAGTACGCCTGGGACCAGCCGAAGGCGGACGAGGTTCGCTACATGGTTCGGCACCCGGGCCCGACGATGGAGTTCGCCCGGTGGTGCAAGAAGAAGAAATTGAAATGGCTCGGCGTGGATTGCGGGTCCGCCGATCATCCGATGAACACCAAGATTCGGGATTGGATGCCGAAGGACGCCGCGGCCGCCGACCGGTTTCTGAAAAAAGAGTACGGCAAGGGGCTGGACGATATCTTTCCGGAAAGCCACTACCAGCTGATGCACATCGCTCTCTTCCACATCCCCATCGTTCATGCCGAGAATTTGGGCGGGGACATCGATCTCCTTCTCAATCGGCGGGCCCGGATCGGATGTTTCCCGTGGCGGTTCGTGGACGGGGAATCGAGCATCTCGAGGATTGTGGCCTTCGTCGAGGAGGCCGAGCACAAGCGGCTGATGCAGAAAAAGAAGAAGGCTCGGAAGACGCGTTTCGGGGACGTGGTCCCGAAATAGCGAGGAAAGTCATTGTCCAAGAACGCAAAAGCTTGAGATTTTCGTCCAAAAGACCGATAAAGAAGTGCACGGTTCGCGGGGATTTTCAAGGGCCTGACCGGCGAGGTTGTCCATGGTTACCGCCGCGCAGAGGATCAGACTGGGCATCTTCCTGGCCGTTGCCGCCACGCTTCTGGTGATTACCCTTGGGGTGGTGGCCGGAAGCAAGCTCCTGGAGCGCCGAGATCAGTACTCGATTCGCTACCGGGACATCTCCGTCGGGGGCCTCGAGACGGGTGCGGACGTGAAGTACAGCGGGATCCGTGTGGGCCGGGTGGACGACATTCGAATCGACCCTGCGGACGTGACCACCGTCATCGTCGACATCAGCGTTCGGGAAAGGACCCCGATCAAGGAGGATTCGGAAGCGTCCATCGTCACGATGGGGATCACCGGCATGAAGGCCATCGAGATCGGGGGTGGGACGCAAGAGTCGCCCATGCTTCCCCCGGGCAGTGAGATTCGCGCCGGAGTTTCGGCCTTCGATGCGATCAGCGGCCGGGCGGAGATCGTGGCCGAAAAGGTCGAGCAGGTCCTCAACAACCTGATCCACCTCACGGGAGACGAGAACAGGAATCATTTCGTCGAGGCCCTGACCAACGGGGCCCGGCTGATGGCTTCCCTCGATACGCTGCTTGTACAGAATCGATCCTCGCTGGAGTCCTCTCTGGACAATCTGGCCGTGCTCACGGACGAATTCGCCCAGACCACCCGCAGCTTTCGAAACGTGGTCGCGGCCATCGACAGCGTGGTCACCAGCCCTTCGTTCTACGGCACCGTCGACAACCTGGCGGTGGTGTCGAAAGACTTGAGCGAGGCCGACCTCAAGGGGTTGACGAACGAACTCACCGAGGCCGCGCGGCAGGCGAACCTCACTTTCACGCGCGCGGATTTGACGATGCTCAAGAGCCGGGAAGACATTCTCCAATCTCTCGAGTCTCTGCGGGAGGGCATGGAGTACTTCAATGAATTCGCTCGGCTGATTTCGGAGAACCCTTCGCTGATTCTACGGGGGAGGGCACAGGAGGAGATTCAGCCGTAAGGGGCGGGGCATGAACTGTCGCTATGGGCAATCGGGCAAGTGGATCGGGTGGGTCCTGCTTCTGGCGGGGATCGGTTTCGCTTCGAGCTGCGGCACCAAAGTGCAGAGCACCCGGCTCTACCTCATGGACTACGAGCCGATCGTCGACAAGGCCGCCGACGCCCCGCCGGCGCTGCCGTACAGCGTTCAGGTCAGGGAATTCAAGATCCCGCGAACCTTCGATCGGACCCGCATCGTCTATCGCTACTCCCCGCACGAGCTCAACTACTATCGCTATTACCAGTGGGCGGTTCCGCCCCGGGTCATGATTACCGATCTTGTCGAAAAACACCTGGCGGCGGCCGGTCTCTTCGAGGTCGTCCAGAGAGAGTTCTTCGATGAGCGGCCGGACTACGAGGTGAAGGGTACCATCGTCGCCCTCGAGAAGTTCGAGAGCGGGGAGTTCGGGGGCGCGCATCTCGCGATGAATCTGGATCTGGTTCGAAGCAGCGATAATTCGGCGCTCGTGACCCACGAGTTCGATCGAGAAGTGGAGCTCCGAAATCCTACCATGACCTTCTTTGCCCAGAAGATGAGTGAGGTCCTCGAAGGAGAGCTCAACGTTTTTCTCCAGGCCGTGGATCTCTACTTCCATCCACCGGAGGAAGAAGAGGCGCCGGTGGAATCTCCTCTGCCGCTGGAGTAGCCGTTCCCGGAGGTGCACGTGTTTCGCCCGCTCCACTCGAATCCTGAGGAAAGACGATCTCCAAAGCGGAGGAGAGGCTTGTGGGCCGGCCCTCGCGTCTTGGCGGTTGTCCTGCCCTGGGTCCTGGCGGCGCTGTTGCTGTCGGGCGCCCGAGCCCAGGAGGAGAGCGGGTTCTACGCGTGGGACACCCCGTCGCCGGAAGAGCAGCGGGACGCCGAGGCGATGATCATTCCCTGGGGCCAGGGCTCGATCTTCGTCCCCACCATGACGGACCCCGAGTACGAACCCCTCTACTCGGTATACGAGGGGGATTCGCTGGTGGCCGTGCAGACGATGGGCCAGAGTGTCCTGGTCCGGCCGGGGACCTACAAGGTCTACCTCGGTTCGGGTTCTCTCGACCAGCGAATCGAGAAAACGGTCAAGGTGAACCGGGGCCACGCGACCATGGTCGAGCCCAAATGGAGCGGGCTGGTGGTCACGATCCTGGATGAGAGCCGGAACTCCGTCAAGGAATCCTACGAGATCTTCCGCCTGAGCGATGCCAAGACTTTCGGGGTGGGCGTCAGTCCCGAGGAAGAGATGGGTGAGCACCCGATCACGTGGATTCTTCCCCCGGGGCTCTACAAGATCGTGCGGCTGGGGGAGAGTTTCAATACATACGTGAACTTCGCCACGGTTCTCCTGCGCCCGGGCGCGCTCGCCCGTTTCACGATCGTCATGGACAGCGAAACGGAGACCTTCATCGGGGCGGGCATTATCGGGATGGAGGGCGCGCTGAGGAGGGTTCGGGACTGGAGGGCGTACACGGCTCTTCACGGCAGCTTCATCATGAACCACTCCAGGCAGACGACCGAAGATGATCCGGAGATCGACTTCACCTTCTCCTCTCAGATGGAGAGCAAGTTGCGCTACGAGCGGGGCCGGCACTCGGTTCTCTCCCGGACGCTCATCGACGAAGGATTCAGCAAGCAGGAAGGGCTTGGATTTCGAACCGTCCTGGACAGGGTCAGTCTCAAGAACATCTACGTGTTCGACTTGATTCGCCACATGGGTCTCTATGGACGGCTGATTATGGAGAGCCGGCTGTTTCGGTCCCACCACTACTTCGAAGAGGGAGATACCACCTCCTACGTGAAGATCGACGAGAACGGCGAGCTGCTCCGCCGGGGGCAAGGGGAGTCGGTGGAACTCTCACCCAATTTCTTCCCCTTGAGCCTTCAGCAGGGAATCGGGGTGAACCTGGTATTGCTCCGAAGCCTGCGGGCCACGCTCTACGTCCGGTCGGGGTACGGGTTTCGACAAACCTACACGATGAACGTCTTTCGGGAAGTGAAGGACGACACGACCTACACGGCGCCGGTGTTCCAGGAGGTTCCCTCCACCACGCTCCGCGGCTTCGAGAGCTGGATCGTGGGAGAACTTCGCGTGACGCGGAACCTCCTCATCAACACCGAACTGGATATGCTGTTTCCCTCGCGAGGGCAGGGCGATCCGGTATATGAGTTGGAGGCGATCTTCAACCTTCGGCTGACCAAGGAAATCTCACTTCACCATACGATGCGCTGGCGCGACAAGAACAGCCCGTACGTCCAACGAGAGAATATCCTCCAGCTTCGCTACACGTATATCTTGCTCTAGCCCCAGGGAGGCGACGTGGCGCGGCTCGTCATCGAGAACGATCGAGCACGGATCGAAGGCGAACTGACTTTCGCCGACGTCGCCGGAGTTCTGGCCGAATTCGATCGATTCCTCGCACGGAGGCCCGGAGGGCGGCTGGAGGTGGATCTCTCCTCATTGGAGCACATCGATTCGGGCGGCGCCGCGCTCCTGGATGAAATGGCCGAGAGGGGCCGGGGGGGGGGCGCCGAGGTCCGTTTCACGGGCGCGTCGGAGGAGGTTACGGAGATCCGCCGCGTGTTCTCCGCCGGAGCATCCTCGGGTGCGGTTGGGCACAAGCGGATGGGGATGCTCGAGCGGTGGGGCGAATGGGGTTGCGGCACCTGGGTCGGGTTCAAGGCTTTCACCTTCCTGGCGGCGGATGTGTTCTACTGGGGGGCGGTCGGGCTTTTCACCCGCCGGGGAACGCGGAAGGGGGCGTTCGTTACCCAGGCTCTGCTGATCGGCGTCGACGCGCTACCCGTTGTGATTACGATCGCGTTTCTGGTGGGCGCCATCCTGGCGCTTCAGTCCGCCGCCCAGCTGCGACAGTTCGGGGCCAACATCTTTGTGGCCGATCTCATCTCGATCTCCATGGCGCGGGAAATGGGTCCGCTCATGACGGCCGTGATCCTTGCGGGCCGGTCCGGATCGGCCATTGCGTCGGAAGTCGCCACGATGACGGTGACCGAAGAGATCGACGCACTCAAGACGATGGCGGTCAATCCCGTGCGGTACGTCGTGGTTCCGAAGTTCCACGCGATCAGCCTGTGCACGCCGCTGTTGTCGTTGATCGCTACGGTGGTGGGGATCCTGGGAGGCCTTGTGATTGCGTTGTTCTACCTGGAACTCACCCCCGCCGCCTACATGCGCGAGGCGATCGAGATCCTCACGGCCAAGGACATCGTGACCGGGCTCGTCAAGAGCATTGTCTTCGCCGGACTCATCTGCGTGATCGGGGCCCACTACGGATTCCGGGTGCGAGGGGGAGCGGAGGGGGTGGGCCGGACGACGACGGCTTCGGTGGTGGCGTCGATTTTCGCGGTCGTCGTCGCGGATTGTTTCTTCAGTCTAGTCTTCTACTTCTAGCCTGGATGATTCATGAATTCCTACTGCGAGGGTCTCAGGATGTGTCTGGACTGCGTTGCGGTGCCGATTTCGATCCTCAACGGAGCAATGGCTACGTTTCCGGTCGAAATCGACGCCGCGCCTTGCCAGACGCACCCTGCACCCCTCTCGCCACGGAATTCCTGAATAACCCAGGCTATAGATGGTAACGTGTGTATCTCGGACTCGGGAACACAAACGAGACACACGGAAGTCCCAAACGTAGGAAACAGAATGTCAAGTCGAGACATGGATTCCCGTCGGATCGTCGCCGAAGTCAATTCGCTCTCTGCAGGGTTCGGCGGGCGAAGTATCCTGGAGGATATCCACCTCGAGGTCCACGAGGGTGAGATCCTGGTGATTCTGGGGAAGAGCGGCTGCGGGAAGAGTACGCTTCTGAAGCACATGATCGGGTTGCTCGAGCCGAGCGCGGGCACGATCCGGCTTTTCGGGACGGACATTCTGGCCGCGGATGAACCGGAGCTGGAGACCGTGCTCAAGAAAGTCGGCGTTCTCTTCCAGTACGGCGCGCTGCTGGGCTCTCTCTTCATCAACGAAAACGTGGCGATTCCCCTGGACCAGCACACGAATCTGCCCAGGCCCATCATCGATCGTCTCGTCTCGTCCAAGCTGTCTCTTGTCGGGTTGGGGGGGACGGAGTACTTGCTGCCTGCGGAGCTCTCGGGGGGGATGCGAAAGCGGGCGGCGCTCGCACGGGCGATTGTGCTCGATCCGGCCATTCTCTTCGCCGACGAGCCTTCGGCCGGTCTAGACCCCATGACGACGGCCCGACTGGACGAGCTCCTCCTGAATCTGCGGGAGGAGCTCAAGATGTCGATGGTGGTGGTGACCCATGAGCTGGCCTCGATTCATCGCATCGCGGACCGCATTGCCTTCCTGGAAGACCGCAAGATCCTCTACACGGGTCCGGTGAGCGAGGCGAAGCACTGCGGGGTGGAAGTGGTGGAGGAGTTCTTCCGCCGAGGGATGGTCGCCTGAGGGAAAGACACATCCCAGCCACAGATTACGCAGATTCAAGACAGGACCTTCCCATCCGCGGAGTCGGCCATGCGTCTACAGCGTGCTTCTTGCCACATGTACTGCGGATGTGCCCTTCTGGCCTGGCTGCTGATTCCCTCCTCGGCCTCGGCGGGCCGGGCGTTTTCCATCGGTTTCACGGCGTCCAATCCACGCGGCGATTTCGCCACCGGCTGGAGCGAAGGCGTGGGGTTCGAGACCGGGCTCAGGTGGGATTACTGGAAATCCATCGATGCTTCCGTCGGCCTGTCCTTCCTGGATCATCAACCGAAGGTGGACGGCGATCCCGAGGTTCTCCTGGGAGTCTGGACGCTCGGAGTCCATTGGACGCCGAG
>Ga0180432_10008686_pt1 | contig 12578 bp, 9 predicted proteins | sample SS_ome_10_FD_132414 | JGI IMG/M metagenome (GOLD analysis project Ga0180432, IMG submission 132414) | Hypersaline lake sediment archaeal communities from the Salton Sea, California, USA - SS_1_MS_2 metaG | ecosystem: Environmental > Aquatic > Non-marine Saline and Alkaline > Hypersaline >...
CCGCCGCGAGATCTATGACAACTCGTTAGCGCACCCCGCGCAATGCCGCGCCCCCAAAGGCTCAGAGTAACGGCTTCCCTACTCGACGCCGTCGATGACGTCCACCCCTCCCATCCAGGGCTGCAGCACGTCGGGGATGGCAATCGTCCCGTCAGCCTGCTGGTAGTTCTCCATCACCGCGATCATCACCCGCGGCAGTGCCAGGCCCGACCCGTTGAGCGTGTGGACAAACCGCGGCTTGGCGCCCGGCTCCGGTCGGTAGCGCACGTTCGCACGACGCGCCTGGAAGGCCTCGCAGTTGCTCAAGCTGCTCACCTCCAGCCACTCCCCGCATCCCGGCGCCCAGATCTCGATGTCGTACTTCTTCGCCGCCGTGAAGCCCAGGTCGCCAGTGCACATCTCCACCAGCCGGTAGGGCACTCCCAACCGCCGGCAGATCTCCAAGCCGTGCTCGATCAACTCGTCCAATGCCTCATAGCTCGTCTCCGGCGTCGTGAAGCGGTACATCTCCACTTTGTCAAACTGGTGACCGCGCTTGACGCCCCGCACGTCGCGCCCCGCGCTCATCTTCTCCCGGCGGAAGCAAGCGCTGTAGGCCACGTAGTGGAGCGGAAGATCCTCCGCATCCAGAATTTCGTCCCGGTGGAGATTTGTCAGCGGGATCTCCGCCGTGCCGACGAGCCAGATGTCGTCCTCCACGTCATGGTAGATGTTCTCAGCGAACTTCGGCAGCTGCCCGGCCCCCCACATGCATTGCTCTTTCACCACGAAAGGTGGATAGATCTCGGTGTAGCCGTGCTCGGTTGTGTGCACGTCCAGCATCCAAGCGATCAAGGCCCTCTGCAAGCGCGCCCCGAAGCCCCGCAGGACGTAGAACCGACTGCCCGAGAGCTTCACGCCGCGCTCGAAATCGATGATGCCCAGCTCCGGGCCCAGATCCCAGTGCGGAACGGGCTCGAAATCGAACTCTCGCGGCTCCCCCCACTGCCCCACCACCCGGTTGTGGCTGTCGTCCGGACCCACCGGCACACTCTCGTGGGGCAAGTTGGGCACCCGGAGCATCCTGGACTGGAGCTCATCCTCCACCTCCTGGAGGGGCTCCTCCAGTGCATCGATGCGGTCCCCCACCTCGCGCATCTCGATGATCGCCCGTTCACGCTCTTCTTGATCCTTCATCCGGCCGATCTGCTTCGAGACCTTGTTCCGACGGGCTCGCAGGGTCTCGACCTCGGTCAGCAGCTCTCGCCGCCGCTCGTCCAGGTCCAGAATCACGTCCACCTGGAATGCGTCGGCCCCTAGGCTCTCCAGTCCCGCCCTCACGTCCTCCGGATGTTCGCGTATGTAGTCCAAGTCCAGCATCACACCACCTCTATGGCCAATTGCTTGGTCTGCCGGGGCTGCGCCCCTTTCAGGACCTCCCTCCACAAAAAGGAAACCCCCTCCCACGGCGATGAGGGGGCACCTCCAGTCCATTCGATTATAGCATGGGCCCACGTCGGCAACAAACGGCGCTCGCCGGCGGGCACCCTCCATGCTGCACACCAGACAGTCTGCAGCCCGAAGGACTCCGTCGGCGCTCCTCTACGCAAACCCAGCGAGCCCATGGGCTGAGCGTGATCAGGTCAACGCCGCGTGATCCTGGGGTTGATCCACACCGCCCAGTCCTGCCCCGGGCCTCCGTTGGCATTGACGTTAAGCAGGAATTCCACTTCTTGTCCCGCCAACGAACTGAGGTCGACATCCACGTCCATCAGGTTTCCGTCGTAGGACTTCTCCTCTTGATAGAGCGGCCTGCCCCCGAACCTGCTGAAGATGAACCTCACGTCCCCGGCAGCGGCGTTCTTCAAGAACCCGACCTTCGCCTTGAAATGATCGCCTTCCTCGACAGTGTGCGGCGGGAATCGTCCCGATATCCAGCCGTTATCCACCCACTTGGGGTGCATCTCGATGGCTGTGGCGGGGGCCGTGCTGTTATCCTCCATCACCAATCCCTCGACCGGCAGGGCGAAACCCTCCTCGTCACCACCGGAGCCCGGATAGTCGAGATCCACCAGAGGATTGGGACCCGACCACCAGGTGGCCTCGTCAGTCTTCTCGGAAAAGCGGTAGACGACCATCTCCAAGACCTGAAGCTGGGTGAAGAGCATCGTCTGTGTGAGATCATTGTTCCCTTCATTCGCCTCAAGCACGTCGTTGTCCGCGTCGATGAGGCAGCGCACCTCTCCCGAGATGGGCAGCTCCTTTGAGCCCGTCTGCAGCCAGCTCGTCGCCCCGGGGGACGTCGGCCCCCTGCCGGCCCCGATGTTGCTGCGCGAGATCCGGCTCCCGTCCAGGTAGATCTCCAACCAGAGGTCCCCCGCCGGGACGGCGGCGTCACCCGCGTTTTGCCAGGTGCAACGCAGTTTATCGCCGTCAACAAGCTCGATCTTGGTGACGATCACGTCCGGTCGGGTGCCCTGTAACGGATCTGCGTCCACTGGATCAAGAAGACCATCTCCGTCAGAGTCGGGATTCGTCGGGCTTGTGCCTTCTTCACGCTCTCGGCCGTCGTCCCACCCGTCGCCATCCGTGTCGGGATTCGTGGGGCTGGTGCCCAGACTCTGCTCCTCTCCATCGTCCAGGCCGTCACCGTCCGTGTCTGGTTGGAGGGGGTCCGTTCCCAACGACTGCTCATTGCCGTCCGTCAGCCCATCCCCATCACTGTCTGGATTCGTCGGATCCGTACCCAGCGCCTGCTCAGCACCGTCGTCTAGCCCATCCCCGTCGCTGTCGGGCGTCAGCGGATTGGTGCCGAGCGCTTGCTCCTCGCCGTCGGTTAGCCCATCGCCGTCGGTGTCCGGGTCATTCGGGTCCGTCCCCATGCCTGTCTCCTGCAAGAAGGTCAAACCATCACCGTCCACGTCACTCTCGGCGGTCGCCGTCGCATCCGTCCCCTCATCGGTAGGTACCGGCGTCGGAGATGGGCTACCCTCGGTCACCACCGGAACCTCCGTCGCCGTTCCAACGCCCGTGCCCGCCCCGCCGACCTCTGTCGGCACCGCGCTGGGCGGAGCCGATGTGAGGCCGGGCGGCGTTGCCGTCATTCGCTCAGCCAGCAGCGGACGCAGCCAGAAGAACAGGCCCACAGCCGCAGCCAGGCATAGCAGCAGTGCCGCGCCAACACCCAGGATCAAGGGCAGCTTGGAGCGTTTCACCGCCGGCACGGCGACCTGGAGCGCCCCCTGGACGTCGTGCAGGTTCCCCGAACCGACGTCCTCGGCCCGTAGGTTGAAGTCATAGGTCCGAGCCTCACCTGGCTCCGGCAGCACCCGGGGGGTCACTTGAACGGAGACGGCCTGGGACTCTCCGGCGGGTACCGTCAACTCAGACTGGCTGAACACGTAGCCGCAGCCCTCTTCGGGATCCCCCCCGCTGAGCCTAAGGCGCAGGTCCGTGTTACCCTCATTGACGATTCTGAGCTGATACGTCGCCGCTGATTCGCTCCGCTGTCGCTGGGGACTGAGGGCCAGCGAGAACGACGAGGCTGCCAACACCTGGAGGTTCGCTTCGACGGAAGTCCGCTCCGCCGGGTTCTCCTCCGACACGACCTGGAGCTGGAAATCATACCCGCCGGCCCGGGCTGTCGGCGCGGCGGGGAGCTGGAAGCCGACCCGAACTTGATCTTGATCCTGAGGGAAGAGAGAGATCTCGGACCGGGAGATATCGACCCACCCCGGAGGCAGCCCTTCGACCCGAATCTGATAGCGATCAACGATTTCGCTCAGGTTCTGGATCGTGACGACGATCTCTCCCTCTTGTCCGGGTTCAATCTCCAGATCTTTTCGAGACAGTACCACCCTGATGACAGCAGACATAGACTCTCTCCCTCTCCTACTGCGCGTCGAGCAACGCGTCTCTACTCCTCCACCCTGACGAACGTAGGGATCGCCCGCTCGCCGTCTTCTCGGATCACCACCAACACAAACTCAGCACTCTCCTCTGGACAGACCACCAGCTCACCCTCCAGGTCCTCACCGGCCCGCCGGACATCCCAGTCCCGCACTCCGGGATTGGCGCCCACCTCCCCGTGGAATGGAGCTTCAAGATAGACGCCTGGCCCTTCGACCACCACTGCCTCAGGCCTGGAGGCGCGCCACTTGAGAAGTGTACACTCGCCTCTGGGGATCACGTCGGGGTCTGCCCAGAATCGGGCCCCAGGCCGCCTGTCTGGGTCCGGTACAGCGCTGGGAGGGCGAAAGCGCCCCCACAAATCATCCAGCTCTATCCACCGATCCCCGTACGCCAGGCCGGCCAGAATGCAACCAACCAGCATCATCAGAAGCACTGCCGCCACAGCCCACCCCCAACGGGCTTTCTTCCGGGTCACCTCCAGGGTGCCGCTCAGGGACCTCGCCAGATGCTGGGCCTGATCCGGTACAGCCTCAACTTGGAAGTCAATTCGGGTTGTCTCTCCGCGAGGCGGCTTCTGTTTGGGAATCACCTGCAACGTCACCGCATCGGCCTCCCGGGGCTCAAGGTCCACACGCTGCGATCCCAGGGCCAGCTCGCTTTGCCCCGCCGCGTCCGCGGCAGAGAGATCCAGGATCACCGGCGTCTCGGCTCGGTTCTCCATGTGGACGGTAAAGGTCCCGTGTCCTTGAGTGGATTGTTTCTCCGGAGAGAGCCACATATCGAAAGAGATGACCTTGGGCCGGCATTCGAAACGCCCCGACACCGTCTTCGCCGTGTGGGGCGCCTCTCGAGGCACGGCGCGCACCGAGAAATCGTAGACGCGCGGCTCTTCCGTTGGCAGCTTCCCATAGGGCGCCACGATCAGCCCCACCCGTCTGCTTTCCCCCGCCCCCAGTAGCACCTGAGCCGGCTCAAACTTATAGGCACACGCCTCGCCGGGGTCCGTTCCCTCTAGATCGACCGTCAGCTTGGTATTCCCGCGGTTCGCCAGCTGAATCTGATAGGCACCCGACGCAATCGCCGACCGGGTCTCCGGCCAGAGCCCAACCTCCAGGGAGAGCACCCGTGGAAGCACAGCCAGCTGACCAGAGACCGAGCGTGCCTTCTCCGGTGCGTTCGCCGGCGCGGCCTTTACCACGAACCCGTACACCTTCTGTTCCTCCGCCGACGGTTCCCGAGGCACGACGGTCAGCGCGACGGAACGACGGCTCCCCGCCTCTACTGTCACTGCAGCCGGATCAAAATGATAGTCGCAGGCCTCCTCCGGGTCGCTGGCTGACAGGCGTAGGCTGAGGTCGACGTTTCCGGGGTTCTTGATCCCCACCTGGAACGTGGTCTCCGCTCCCTCCAGAACCTTCCGTTGGGGGGACAGCTCTATCTCGAAGACGGAGACCGGCGTCACCTCCAGAGTCGCCGTCGCCCTTGACCACTCGATCGGGTTCTCCCGGGAGGTCACCTTGACCGCAAAGTCGTAAGATCCAGCTCGGGCGACCTCAGGGGGATGGAGTTCGATGACCACGGGACCTTGGTCCTGCGGGAACAGTGACATGCGCTCGGGCGAGGCTGTCACCCAGCCGGACTCAAAGCCCTCAATCGTGACCAGGTACTGATCCACGATCTCACTCAGGTTCTGGATCGTGAGGTCCAGTTGACCCTTCTGTCCAGGCTCGATCTCCAGTTCAGTTCGTGAGAGCGCTACGCGTATGATTGCAGACACAGCTCCTCCGGCAACGACGCTACCTATCCTTGCGGAAGACGAACTCCCGCCCCTTCCATCCAACGACCCAGGACCTGAACGACGAGTCCGAAAACCAGGCCGACGGTGCTGCCGATAACGACATCAATGATGACAGCCGCGGGCTCGTGCGCCAGATTCGAGATCGGCGTCTCCCACAAGGCCTGACCTAGGACGAGGCGAAGTGGCAGCGCCAATGCCCCTGCTGCCCCCAGGACGATGGCTCTCCAGCGATACGTAAGAGCGAGCCCGAGCAGCAGGCCGGCGAAGCCGCCCCACACCGCCTGAGCCGACGGATCCTCGAAGACGCCCAACATCACCAGGAAACCGCCCGGACCGAAGCCGAGTGCTCCGCCAATCGCGGCCGGGACAAAACGTTTGCCATTGCCCAGTCCCAGGAAGAGCCCGCCGACCGCGCCCATAATGCCGAATAGGGCGAAGGGCAAACCCTCGAAATCGGGCAGGGCGCCCGACCAGAGCAGCGGGAGTAGGATCCCATTGCCGACCGCAAAGCCGATCACCGACCAGATGAGGGCCCGGAAGCCCCTCGGTCGCACCACCTCAAGATGTCCTGTCTCTTTCTTGGCGAGATGACGGGCGTCCGCCGGCGCTGCCCGAACGGCGAAGGTGTAACGTCGAGACTCGCCGCGCGGTGGCTCCTGCCGTGGCTTCACGAGCAGAGGGACGGTCTGCGTCTCTTCGGGGTCGAGACTCATTCGTCGCTGGTCCAAGCGGTACTCGCAGGCATCGTCCTTGTCGCTCACCGAGAGCTCAAGTGACAGTTCACCCTGCCCCCGGTTCACGATCTGCACCTCGTAGTGACCTTCCGCCTTTGTCGAGCGCTCCTGGGGCAGGATGTTCAGTCCAAAGGAAACTGTAACCGGAAGGCACTCCAGCTGCCCGGCCGTCTGCACCGCTTTTTGGGGCGCCTTGTCGGGGACGGCGCGCACTATGAAGTCGTACAGCTTGGGCTTGTCTGTAGGAGGTCGACCGATGGGCGCCACGGTCAAGGGTGCCTGACGACTACCGCCGGCCGGAAGCGTCATCTTGGGTGGCTCAAAGCGATAAGCGCAGGCCTCCTCAGGATCTATCCCCTCCAGGGAGAGGTCCACATCAGTATTGCCCTGGTTGTCCAGCTGCACCTGGAAGCGACCGGCCCCCACCGCCGACCGCTTCGGCGGCCAGAGGCTGAGGCCGAGTGCGACCACCTGGGGTTGACACGCGAGCTCCCCTGTCGCCGTGCGAGGCTTCTGGGGCGCGTCGACGGGCGCCGCGCGCACCGTGAAGCTGTGCAGCCGACCCTCGTCCCCGGCGCCCTGCCTAGGGGCGACGGTCAGGGGAACGGTCGTGCTTCCGCCGGCTTCCAGGGTCACTTGGTCGGTGTCGAAAGCGTACGTGCAGGCATCGTCCGGGTCTGCTGCCGAGAGCTGAAGCGTGATGTCCGCGTTCCCCGGATTGCTGAGTCCCACCGAAAAACCGACCTCCTCACCCGTGGTCGTCTTCCGATGGGGCGCCAGGCTCACGTCGAAGAGGAAAATGGGCGCGATGGTGAGGGTTCCCCGCTCGGTCGAGAACTCCACCGGGTTCTCTCGCGAGGCGACCTTGACCGCGAACTCGTAGGTGCCCGCCCTCGTCCCCTCCGGAGGATGGAGCTTGATACGCACGTGCCCTTCATCCTGCGGAAAGAGAGAGATTCGGGGCGGAAGCAGCGTGAGCCACGCGTCGTCGAGCCCCTGCACTTCAACGATGTACTGATCCACGATCTCGCTGAGGTTCTGGATGGTGATCGACAGTTCACCTCGCTGACCAGGCTCGATCTGAAGCGTCATGCGCGAGAGCACGACTCTGATTAAAGCGGACATAGGAGCTCTCCACTCACTAGGCGCGAAGTTTCGGGGACACGACGCCAGGACCGTGGCTCCGTAGGAGCAAGCATCGATTATACGCCAGGCTCTGACCTTGGTCAATCCTGGGCCAGCGCCCGCCTTGATGATCGGACCTATCGGGCGCCGCCCCCTCGGCCGGTCCGTGCGGCGACTCGAATCTCATTGCGAGCCCGACACCTAGCCCCGATCTCTCGGGGCTTCCAGGGCCTCGATATTGACCAAGGTCCTCGAACGCGGTGCGTAGTAGACGCGGTAGGTGGCCATCGGCACCAGGGCACGGAATCCCCGCCTGCTCACAGAGAAGCGTTGATCTCCGAGCTTATAGTAGTACTTAGTCGTGGTCCCATCATCGTCCCGCCTCGTCCGCTGCTCCGGCCGGACGCGCCCAGTGGCCGTCTCCACACGGCCCCCCAGGATGTCCAGCAGCGAACGCGCCGAGAGGTAGAGCGAGACCAGGCCCACCACGATGACGATCCCACCGATGAGGATCCTGCCGGTGCCCAGATCCGCCGCGCTCTCTGAGGTTAGGGTCGGCAGGAAGAGCCTGGTCACCACAACCAGGGCAACAACGCCAAACAGCAGCGGCCATATCAGATTTCCCAGCAGGTGCCTAACTTGCCCGGGCGCCAACAATCCCCTGCGGTTGCTCGCCAGAGCACTGGTCTGAAAGCCGTTGGCCTCGGCCAGAATCTCGGTCAACGCCTCCTGGGCACGCCCTGACGTCGACCGATCGAGTCTCTCGACTGAGAGCACGTCGCCCGCGTCCGCGAGGTAGTAGAAGCGGTAGTCAGTGCCCGGCGTAAGGGCGGTGAACCCCCCGAAAGGCAGCCGGAGGTCGAGTTCCCCGGCCTCAATCCGGTAGTCCCCTTTTTCGAAGACGAGGCGCCCCGACGTCGACCGTATGGCTTGCCCCGCCAGGTCTCCCTTCAGCGTCACGCTGCGAGCCCGCAGTCGGTACAGACGATAGAGTCCTACCCCGAGGGCGCCGACGAGAACCAGACCACCTCCGGCTGCGGCGACCGTACAGGACAGCACATCGCTGCCCCAGAGGGCCAGGAGGGCAAAGATAAGTAGGAAGGGTACCAGGGCCACTGGTCTCGGTTGACGGCGGGTGCTCGCGACTGCCCATCGAGCCAGCCGCCCTGCGGCATGTCCCAGCATAGCCTTCTGATCCGGGTGGACCTCACCGGCTCGGTTCGCCTCGACGAAATCCGGATTGGTCAGATCGTACCCACGTTGGAACAAGCTCTCGCTCATGATACACCTCCATGTTCACCTGGGATGGGCAAGCAGGCGGGGTAGGAAGATCTACCATCGTGCAAAGTCCGCCGCTGACCACGATGCCGTCCCATCGAAAAACACTGAGCCTGTAGGCGTTCCCGGGGGCGCAGAGACGCAGACCACGATTCTTCTCGGGCCCACTTCGTGGGCGAAACCCAGGCGAAGGAGCCGGACCCGCTGGACACGGCGGGCGGGGCTCGGCCGTCGTGTCGGCGAGCCTTCGAGTCACCCCGGTCAAGCCTCTTCGCTGTACCCCGGAAGGCCCGGGTCCTGACACGGGCGCATTCCGAGGGAGAGACCTCTCCCAGCGGTCCAGCGGGGAATCCCGCGGATTCAGGCGGTCATCCGGAGCGCCCGGGCGTCACGAGACGGGAGCTATGCCGGGCCCTCGCGCTTGATCCTCAGCTCGTAGGTCGTGTGGGCAGGCTTCTCCGCGTTGATCACGCGGCGCACCGTTCGTTCATCGAGATCCTCCGGGTCGGCCACGGCGACAACCACGGTGAATCGGTGAGGTCCACCGTCCTCCTCGCCGAAATGCTCGATGATATCCGGATCGACCCCCGTATAGATCCTAAGATACTCGTGAAGCCCCCGTCTCGTCCCGCGCCACTGGTACAGCTCGACCCCGGCCCTGATCAACTGCCGTCGCTTCTCCATCGGCCAGTTCTCGTCGAGACTAAGATCAACCCACGTTGCCAGCCACGGAAGGAGCAACTCGGGCGTCATGCGCGGGTCGAAGTAGTGGTGCACGTTGGCGAGCGTCAATTCGACCGGCGAAACAATGTCCTCGAAAATGCGCAAAAACCTCTCGAGGAACTCGTCGTCTCGGTAGATAGACGGCAGGTAATCCAGGAAGTTCATGACCATCCTCAGGTTCTACGGACCAAACCGCCTTCACCCCTCCGCATCTAGGGTGAAACGGCTCCTAGCGCTGGCTGGAAGCACCACCAGCCCTGACTTGGCCCATCGGCAGCAGCAGGCCCCAGGGGCGCATCAATCGTGCGGCACGACCAGGTGGCGATAGGAACAGACGAGGCCCTCGGGCGGCACCCTCAATCTCGTGACGTGGTCGCCCACCTGTCCAGCCTCGAGGTTGACAGGATAGATCTTGGCATCGGCGACGTACTTCACCCCCTCCACCCCATCGACCAGCGCATAGACATCTGCGATGAACAGGTCGCGGCCAAAGGGCCACCCCTCCCCGTCCGGGCCGCCATATAAAGGGTTGAGGAAGCGGTACAGTCGCCTCTCTATCGTCTCGGCTACCGACACGGCATCCAGATGAGGGCTCACCTCAACATGGACCTGGGCGGAGACCCAGATGTAGCGCGGAGCCTCCACGCGTAACGCCGTCGTCAACAGGCGCCTCTCATCCAGGTACTGCCGCACCTCTTCTTCTAGCGACTTCGGGATCTGGAGTTGCTCCGGTTGGATCCGGTGCTCTACCGCCGTCGCTTGTGGCACCAGAAGGACCCGCACGGTGCCCGCCTGCTGACCGTTCTCCGGCTCCGGCTGGATACACCGGGCGCGGGCTACGGACGTGGCCGCCTCCTGTGCCAGAATCTCAAAATCTTCGGCCGTGACGGCCCGGTTCCGGATGCGTAGGTGACGCGGGCCGCGGATCTTTGCGCTGTCCAACGTCTCGGCATCGGCGCCGCCGACGGACGCATATCGATTGGTCACGGAGTCGACGTAGGGCACGGACGACTTAAGGACGGTGATCGTCCGTCGTCCCACGTTCCCCTTCGCCCCTCCCCCGTACCGGTATCTCGTGAACCGAATCCCACTCCCTTTCGGTGGAATCGCCCCATACGCTCTCGTCTGCCCGTCAGGCTGCTGGATGGCCGGACCAAACATCACTTTGCCGCCGATGCCGTCCACGACAAAGTGGCGCTCGTCGGGAGCCGATGATGAGAAGTCATCCACCTCTTCCCAGGACTTCCAATCTTGCTCCTTCTCGACCTCGATGGTCTCCCCCTCTCGCCGCGCGAGGAGTGGGGCATGCTCGAGCTCAAAGGACTGTCCCGGCTTGCCGTCGCTCCAACCCAGGAGCTCGTTCTCCACCGTGATAGCGTGGCTGGCCGGCACCGTTCCCCCGATCGAACGCCATTCGGTGACCCGAACACGGGGGGACGACGAGTACGTCCTCTGGTCCGGGCGCCGTTCCACTAGCCGACACCGCACCCACCATGCCCTCTTCAAATCGACGTCCCGGATGGAGAAGGAGTACGGGATATGGAGCTCGACGTTACCTCGGCGGTTCAGCGCCCCAGTCCCGTCAGACTCCAAGTCTGCCCTGGCCCAACGCTGGCTCGCTGCGTCCCAGGTCTCCCATACCAGAGGAGCATCATCCGGATCGACACCAATTCCCTCGATCACGCAATCAAGGGTCAGCAGCAGTGTATTTCCTGACAGATCCTGCTGGAATCCGAGGTAGAGGGCGTTTCCCGGGCGCGGCGTCTCCTCAAAAATCCGGAAGCGTGGGGCGTGAGCCAGTATCGTGTCCGAATGATCCGTGAACTCGTTCCCGTCGGGGCTCGTCAGACAATAGATGAGCTGCGGCACCAGAATGCGTAGATTCCGATCCGTTGAGAACGTGATAGCCTCCTGGCTCTCGGTGCGGACAGTTGCCACCTCGGTTCCCCCGGGGATGGTGACCATCTCCGGCTGGGGCGCGGACAGCCGGAACGTGATGTCCGCCTGCGCCGCGCTCGGTGGGCGGAGCCGGATGCCGATCAGATCCAGGAAGGTGATGAAGTTCTTGTCTGGTACCCGATTCAGCCGATAGAGGAGCATATCCATCATCCAGGCAAAGAGCTCGATCAGCGTGATCCCTGGATCGCTCAGGTTGTGGTCGGTCCACTCCGGACAATAGCGGGGGATAAGGCTCCTCGCCTCGTCGACGATGTCTTGGAAGCCGCGGTCATCAAGATTGGGTATCGGTAGCATGTCAATCCCCCGGGTCACTCTTCGGGAATCACGTAGAACGGATAAACGAGGCTGCGCTCATCGTGGGTCGCTCTGATCTCATAGTGGACCGTGACCAGTAGCCTGGCCCGGTCCTCGGGGTCATGGGTCACCCTCACCCGCGTCACGTCGATGCGCGGCTCCCACCACCCCAGCGCCTCCTCCACGTAGTGCGCGGCCAGTCCAGCGGTCGTGGTGTTGGCGGGCGCGAAGACCAGCTCGTGAATCCGACAGCCGAAGTCGGGTCGCATAGGACGCTCACCCGGCGCGGTTCCCAGGATGACGCGAATGGCTTGCTCTATGTCGACCGCCCCTTCCGACGTTGCCATTCCGCCCCGGCCGTCGATCTGCGGCGGGAAGCTCCATCCCCGGCCCAGGAAGCTTTTTGCCATCATCACCCTCCAATCAAGACCGTGCCCGCGGCCACCACGGTGCCGTTCGGCATGTCGACGGGATCGTTGCATGTCATCGCCGTATCGCCGTTACGAGCTGCCGGCTTCCCGTTGATCAGCACCGTCGTGCTCCCCAGGCTAATCTTGGCCTTGTTCGTCGGCGGCTTCTGGAACACCGTGCCCGGCGGCGTGGGCAAGTGTGGTGGCGTGTTCGTCGCCGTCGAGCCCACTGTCGCGGCGGGGAGCCCCATAATCTTGACGTCCCGACTTAGCTGCCCGTCGATCATCCCATTGAAGGGGTGCGGCAGGGGTGTCGGCACTGGCGGCGAGGGCGGCGCCGGCACCATGACGATGTGAATATCGACC
>Ga0180432_10008688_pt1 | contig 12576 bp, 8 predicted proteins | sample SS_ome_10_FD_132414 | JGI IMG/M metagenome (GOLD analysis project Ga0180432, IMG submission 132414) | Hypersaline lake sediment archaeal communities from the Salton Sea, California, USA - SS_1_MS_2 metaG | ecosystem: Environmental > Aquatic > Non-marine Saline and Alkaline > Hypersaline >...
AAACCATTCTTCAAGGGCTGGTCGCGATCCTGGAGGACATGACCAGTGATTGGGATATCAAGTACGAAGGCGGAATCGGGCTGGATACAAGATTAATTGCCGACCTGGATTTCGAGTCGATCGACGTGGTGCAATTGATTGTCGCCATCGAGGAACGTTTCCAGGTGCGTGGTTTGCCGTTTGAAAAACTCTTGATGAGAGAGGGACGGTACGTGGACGATTTCCACGTGTCGGATGCAGTTAACTTCCTTTACGAGCATCTCGACGGAGCTTCCGCCTGACGAAACGGCGTCCGGGGGCCCGAATAACCCACCGGCTATCGGGCCATGACAAGTACGGGCAGGGAAGCCGGGGAAGGTATCGGTTCAGGAGGCGTGCCCGTGCACCAGACGATTCTGGTAGGTCTTGATGGCGCGACGTTTTCGATTCTGGATGCGCTTATCGCTGATGGGCACATGCCCTGCCTCCGGTCCCTTATGGCGGACGGAGTGAGGGGGGAACTCCTTTCGACGGCGAATCCGCTTACCCCACCGGCGTGGACGACTCTGATGACCGGCCGAGAGCCCGGTGATCACGGGATCTTTGATTTCATCTGGGCGGAAGAACGCGGCGACCGGGTCTACTTTACACTTAACAATTTCCGCGATATCCAGGTCGAGACGATCTGGACCATGGTCAGCCGGGCGGGTGGGCGCGTGACCTCGCTCAACTTTCCACTCATGGCCCCGCCGCCCGCGGTGGCCGGGTCCATCGTCCCCGGTCTGGTCTCGTGGAAGCACTTGCGGCGCAACGTTTATCCGCCCGAGTTATACGTGAAGCTCCAGGCCCTTCCCGGGTTCAGGCCGAAGGAGGCGGCCTGGGATTTCGACAAGGAAAAGCGGGCCACGCAGGTCTTCCCGGAGGCCGAGCGCGAGGAGTGGGTTTCCTCCCACATCCGCCGGGACCAACAGTGGTTCGAAGTGTTCCGCTATCTCGTCCGACATGACCCGTCTGACCTGACGGCGATGGTGATTGACGGCGTTGACAAGATTCAGCACGTCTGCTGGGATCAGCTCGATCCGAATTACCACCAGAGGGATACGACCCGCAGGGGGTGTTGGCTTCGGCAACTTTGTGTGGACTACTTCCGGCAACTGGATGCGTTCCTGGGCGAGGTCATGGACCTTGCGGGCCCGGATGGGCGCATCCTGCTGGCTTCGGACCACGGCTTCGGCAAAACGGAGCAGGTTTTCCGGCTCAAGCTCTGGCTTTCCGAGCAGGGGTACCTGCGCTGGGCCCCGATCGACAAGCTGGACCCTGACGAACAGCAGAAAATCGACAAGCTGGTGACCAAGCATTTCGTCTACCTCGACTGGAAGAACACGATTGCCTATGCGGGCAGCCCGGCGACGAACGGGATTCATATTCGGATGGCCGGGGATTCCAGCCCGGGCGGCATCCCGGAGGCTGAGTATGAACCTCTCCGGGATCGTTTGATTGACCAGTTGCTGCAAATCCGTGACCCCGTCACGGGTGCTCAAGTTGTAACCCGAGTGCTGAAGAGGGAAGAAGCATTCCCTGGCAGGCATAACCATCGGGCTCCGGACCTGACGCTCATCCTGAACGACCACGGATTCATCTCGACTTTGAACAAGGAGCCGGTGATCTGGACCCGGCCCCGCGTCGCCGGTGCCCATCGGCCGGAGGGGGTTTTTCTGGCCTGGGGGCCGGGGATTCCCAAGGGGGCAGTCCTATCGCAACAACCCATGTTGGACGTCGCCCCCACGTTGTTGTACAGCCTGGGTCTGCCGATCCCGGCTGATCTGGAGGGCAAAGTCATAGAAGAGGCGTTCGATTTGTCGCACCTGAGAGCGCATCCCGTTCGAATCGGCCCGCCCACCGAGCCGCCGGACAACTACGTTACAAGGACGGCTCGGACGGCCAGAGCGGAGGAGGAGGAGAGGGTCATTCTTGAGCGGCTGCGGGCCCTGGGATACGTCGAGTAGACCCGCTGATCGGGCTTAGTCGGTGAATGCACGGTCCGGCGCCCGGTCTTTTCGGTGAGCAAGCAGGCAACTGTGCATTATGCATTATCCGCCACGGAGGACTTAGGGATGAAACACGGATGTGGTAAGGAGCGTCTAACAAATGCCAACAGCATCTGTGAACGGCACCAACCTCAACTATCGTCAGGCCGGTCGCGGGGAAGATCTCATTCTGATCCACGGTCTGGCGGCGAACCATGCGTTCTGGAACCTCAACCTGCTGCTCCCTCTGGCCAGAATGTATCGGGTGACGGTGTTCGATCTTCGCGGTCACGGCTACTCGGAGATGCCCCTTTCCGGGTACACGTCGCCCGACATGGTGGAGGATCTGGTCGGGCTGATGGATCATCTGCAGATTGAGCGGGCTCATCTGACGGGGCACAGTTTCGGAGGGGTGGTCGCCCTGCACTGTGCGACGCTGTATCCTCAGCGGGTTTCGTCCCTGACGCTGGCGGACTCCCGCGTCCGGGCCCTGCAACCCCGACATCGCCTCAAGGACTGGCCGGACTGGCGGCAAGTCAAAGCCAAGCTCCAGGACCACGGGATTTCGATCGACGAGAACCAGGACGACGTGGGGGTGACGCTGTTGGAGAAGATCGCCTCACCGCAGTGGCGGGCTCGAAGGCAGTGGCTTTCCAAGAATGGCCTGTTCGTTCCGTTCGGCGGCTGGGCCGGGGGCAGCAGGTCCGCCGAACGCTGGATAAAACTGCTGGAAACGACCACGGCCCGGCAGGACATCGTGTCCGTCGCCGGTTTGACCGTCGATCGAATTGGACAGGTCCGGCAGCCGACGCTGGCGATTTACGGAGAACGGTCGCGCTGCTTGAAGACCTTTGAGGAGCTTCCACTGGTTCTGCCGCGTTGTACGAACGTTATCGTTCCCGGGGCCGGTCATTTTTATCCGCTGAGCAAGCCGGTATTCGTGGCGAAGATATTGACGGAATTCCTGGGTAGTCTCCACCCCGTTAGTCGGCCGGCGCCTGCGGCTCGAGGGATGACCAAGGACCTTCCGGCATCCAGACCACCGGCCGCCGACAGCGGGAGCCGCTGGTCACGCCGTCGTTCGTCGGGGGTCAAGTCCCGGTGACCTGCAAAGGGCAAGCCCGCCGCATTGTCGCCGGGGACGCGGGTTTGGGAGAGGTTCTTAAGGACTGGCGAATCTTGCAGCCGAACAATGAATTACAACTTGACGGGCAAATATGCGTGGTGACCGGAGGTACCGTCGGTATTGGCCGGGCGGCGTGCCTGCTGCTGGCCAAGCAGGGCGCCTGCCTGGTGATCGTGGGGCGCAACCGCGATCGCCTGGAGGCCACGGCTCTGGAAGTCGAACGGCAGGGACACGGCCGGCCGGTCACGTTCTGCGGCGACGTACGCCGTGAGCAGGATATGGAAAACATGGCGGCAACGGCGGTCCAACGCTGCGGGGGCATTGACGTCCTGATTGCGTCAGCGGGGATCCTTCGGGCCCGGGGCAGTTCGTTGAAAACCCTGGCGCAGATGTCGCTGTCCGAATGGAACGAGGTGGTGGATACGAACCTGAGAGGGGTCTTCCTTTCGAACCGGGCCGTCCTTCCCACGATGATCCGGCAACGCCGCGGCCAGATTATCAACCTCTCGTCGACGTCCGGCCGCAAGGGTTACGCCTTCGACACGGCGTATTGCGCATCGAAGTTCGGCGTCATCGCCCTGACGGAGGCTTTGGCACAGGAGGTTCGCCCTTACGGCATCAGGGTACAGGCTCTGTTGCCCGGCGCGATCGATACGCCGATGTGGGATCAGAACGGGCCGATCCGCCGTCCCGAGTTTGCCTTGCCAGCCCGGCGGGTGGCGGAGCTGGTCATCCACCTGCTTGTCACCGCCCCGGATACGGTTGTCGTGTCCCCGGTGATTGAGCCCTTCGGCAAACCGGCCCGAGATGGTTGGCTGGATCGCTTTCCCGGTCCCCGGCGCGTATCGACGGCCACTTCGCCGCCGCCGGAGGCGCCCGCCGGAACGGAGCTGCAATAAGGGACGGTTGAATGAGCGAGGTGTCCGACAAACAGTCGTTGCGATCCAAGGTCGCCATCGTAACCGGCGGGGCCAGCGGCATCGGCCGGGCCACGTGCCATGCCTTGGCCGTTGAGGGTTCCCAGGTGGTCATCGTGGACGTGAGCCCGGAAAGGATCGAAGCGACCCTTGGCGAGCTCCGGGCCCTGAGCAACGGTTCCGGCGGTCACCTGGGTCTGTCACTGGACGTCCGCGATGAAGAGGCCATGGCCTCCATGGCCGAGCAGACTCTCGAGCGCTTCGATCGGATCGACGTGCTGGTGGCTTCGGCCGGGGTCCTCCGCGGAACCGGAAGCTCGCCGAAACCCATGGTACAGGTGTCCACAAGCGAGTGGGATCAGGTGCTGGACACCAACCTGAAAGGGATGTTTCTGAGCAATCGCGCGGTGCTCCCCGCAATGATCAGGCAACGTCACGGAGACATCATCAACATCTCGTCGGTCTCGGGCAGGCAGGGACGGGCCCACGACGCCCCATATTGTGCCTCGAAAGCGGGGGTCATTGGTATGTCGGAGTCGCTGGCCGAAGAGGTGCGCGGGTACGGCATCCGGGTGCAAGTGGTGATTCCCGACGCGGTGAAGACCCCGATATGGGACCAGAACGGGCCGGTGCCGTGTCCGGCCGAGGCGTTGCCCCCGGAGCGGGTGGCCGACCTGATTGTCCACATGTTGACCCAACCCCCGGACACCATGCTGGTGGGCGTGGTGATCGCCCCGTTGCGTGCCCGGCGCCGGCGGCCCATGGCCGATAAGCGGGAATCACCGGTCGGCAGGCAGGGACCGCGGTAGCGCGGCGGTCGGGAACGTCCCCTCGGGAAACCGGAACGAGTGTGGCGGGGGAAAGCGAGTGGTACGGAGAAGTGAGCGATCTGGCGCACAAGCAGGATAGGGCGAGCGGGATTTGAGATGGTCCAGGATGCGAAGCTTGAGATTGCCGGCGGGGGTGAGCGTAAAGCTGAGGCGCTGCCGGGCCTGAGCGTCGGCAATTTCCGGCGGGTGGCACGTAACGGGCTCGGCGACCCGGAAAACGTGTATTTCCATTCGATGGAGTGGTTTCAGGATCACCTTTTTGCGAGCACGACGCGGAACGTGATGACCGCACCGCGGCCGTTTGCCGAGGATCTGGAGTCGGTATTCAGCATTTATCCTGTAAAAGTCCCCAGCACGAACCCCTGGGACAATGATTTCCGGGCCCAGATTTGGCGCTATGATCCCCGAGCGGACGCGTGGCGCAAAGTGCACACCTCACCCATGTTCACCGGGAAGCTGGGATTTGAAGTTCCGCGGCAGATCGGGTTCCGATGCATGACCACGTTTCAAGGGCGGAGCGACTCGGCACCGGCCTTGTACGCGGCATCCTGGGCGACGCGCATGGGCCCCGGTCCGTTCATTCTGCGCTGCAGCAACGGTGAGGATTTCGAGGAGGTATCGGAGCCGGGTTTGGGCGCGCTGTCGAGCCAGACGATTCGGGCTCTGGTTTCGTTCAAAGGCCGGCTTTTTGCGGCCTCATGCGCTCGCGGCGGCTCGCGCGATGTCACGCCCGATCTGCTGGCCGTATTCGAGAGCGACGATCCGGCCCGAGGCCAGTGGCGCCTGGTGTGCGAGCCGTCTTTTGGGAACCCCCGCAACCTGGTCATCGGGGAGATGGCGGTGTTCGCGGGTCATCTCTACGCCGGCACGCTGAACCCGTACAACGGCTTCGAGGTCTTCAAGACCGACGCCGAGGGCGAGCCGCCCTACCGCTGGAAGCGCGTCCTCGCCGGTGGTGCCTACCGCGGCAAGCTCAACGAATGGGTTGCCAGCATGTGCGTGTTCGATGGTTGCCTGTACATCGGGGGCGCCATCCAGCATTGCGGGCACGACCGGATCTATCACGTCGGGCCTGCCGCCCCCGAGATCATCCGGCTTTATCCGGACGATTCGTGGGAGCTGGTCGTCGGCATCCCGCGATCCACGCCGGATGGTCCCAAAGTTCCGCTGAGCGGGATGGGTCCCGGCTTCGACTACGCCCTGGCCGGTTACATCTGGCGCCTGTGCGAGCACGAGGGATGGCTCTACGCCACCACGGCGGAGAAGACCGGCTTTCTGCCCTTCGTCTCGCCAATCCGGCTGCAGAGATTCGGCGGCCCCGACAGCTCTGAACAGCTCTGGCTGCGCTGCGGCGGCTTTGATCTGTGGCGCACCCGCGACGGGGTCAATTGGGTGCCGGTCACGCGGAACGGCTTCGGGAACCCCTTCAACCTGGGCGGGCGGACGCTGGTTTCGACCCCGGCGGGTCTGTTCGTGGGCACCGCGAACCTTTTCGGCCGGCAGGTCGCGGTCAAGAGGACCGCCGGGTGGTTCTACGAGCCCAATCCCGAGGGTGGTGCCGAGGCCTGGTTGGGAAGCCGCCACTATTGCGCGGACCGTAACGCGGGGGATTCTGCGACAGCGGCGGCGCAGGATCGTGCGGTCGAGCTGCGCGGCGGAACCGGGTCCGAACCATGCGCCGTTCATACCAGGCTGCTGCAGGAGTTCTACGGGGGCAGCGACTTTCGGCACTTCGGATACTGGGGGCCGCGGACCCAGGACCCTAAGACGGCTTGTGCAAGCCTGATGGAAGAACTGCTCGCCTTTACCCGCCCGGTGGCAGAGTTTCGAATCCCAAAACCGGCGACCGACGAAGAGGACCTGCGGTTCTTCGCCACGCGCTCGACAAAGAGCGACCGGGTCTCTGCGGCGGCGGGGGCGACCTTGATCCACAAGCGCATCCTCGACATCGGCTGCGGTCTGGGAGCGACGACCGGCTATCTGCTGCGGTGCTTCCCGCCGGATTCGGTTACGGGCGTTACCGGGGACAAGCGGCACCTAGCCGCCTGCCGGCGGAACGCCCCCGGAGCCTGCCTGCGGGCCATGAACCTGCTCAAGCTGGATTTTGCGGAGCACAGCTTCGACCTGGCAATCGCGGTGGAAAGCCTGGCGAGTTGCGGTGACCGCGAGGGGCTGCTGCGTCAGGTTCTGCGGGTGCTCAAGGCCGGCGGGCAGTTCGTGGGCGCGGACATACTTGCGGCCGAGCAGTCGCCCACTCAGCGGCCCCGGCTCCGTCGCGGCCCCGCGGTCACGGACCCCCGGCAGTACGAGCAGCTTCTGCTGAGCCTGGGGTTCGGGGAGGTTCGGGTGGAGGAGGTGACCGCCCAGTGCTGGTTACCGTTCCGGCGGAGCACCACGCTGTTTATCCAGAGCAAGCTGGCCTGCCGCGGAATCGACGGGAACGTACTCGAGGCCCTGCGGTCGTCCTGGCCGGGAGCCGACCTGGTGGTCGGTCATTACGTTCTCGTGTCGGCGAAAAAGCCCGGCGGCGGAGACCCCGGATGACCATGATGATGGCAAGCTGGGAACACTCCTTGGGTGCCTGGTTGGTGATCGGGCTGCTGGCGGTATGCTGCGAGGCAAGCCAACACGTCGAGCACCTTGGGGTGGCCATCGCCATGCGCGACGGGAAGCGTCTGACTGGTGACGTATTCCTGCCGGCGGCGGAGGGCAGGTTTCCGACGATTTATATTCATACGCCATACAACCGGCAATTCGGCGGGGCCCCTTTGCCCGACGAACTGTTATCCACGGAGCTTCGTGACCGTGACCACTACGCCTACGTCATCGTGGACTGGCGCGGATTCTTCGGGTCAGAAGAAGCCGCCGTGCCCGGCCAGAAGCCGAACCACGGGCATGACACCTACGACGTGATTGAATGGATCGGGCAACAAAGCTGGAGCAACGGCAAGGTGGGCATGTGGGGCATCTCCGCGGTGGGGGCCGTGCAGTACCAGGCGGCGATTCAGAAGCCGCCGCATCTGGTCTGCATCGTGCCCTCGTCAGCGCACCCGGGTTTCCCCTACCAACAGTTCTACTACGGAGGAGTGCTCGAGCTGTACCATCTCGGCGTTTTCAACGTCGCCGGGCACGGCCGCGGACAACTGATCAAGAGCCACCCCACCTATGACCGCTTCTGGAAGGCCGCCGAGCGGCGGGACGACCTGTCGCGGATCGACCTGCCCACTCTGTTTATCACCGGCTGGTACGATACCCATCCCGGCCTGAAGATCCACAGTCTGCGAGCCCTGGCCACGCCCGACAAGCAACATTGCAATGATATGAAACTCATCGTGGGACCGTGGCTGCACACCAAAATCGGGCAGCGCCGGCAGGGGGCCCTGGAATACCCGGCGGCGGAGAGCTTCGCCGACCGCCAGACCATGCGTTTCTTCGACTACTGGCTGCGCGGCCGGACCGACAACGGCTGGGACCGGGAGCCGACCATCCGGTACTTCCAGATGGGTACCAACAGGTGGAAGGGGGCGCCGGCGTGGCCGCCGAAGACCACGACGGTCAAGTATTACCCGGGAACCGGCGGCAGGCTCACCAAGGATCTGCCGGGCGCCGAGAAACCCGACGCCTACCGGTACGATCCCAAGAATCCGACCCCGACTCTCGGGGGCTGCCTGATCGAGCTGCGAAAGGCGAAACTGCAGATTCCCAACGGGCCCCGCGACCTGCGACAGAAGGTAGAAGGACGCCAGGACGTCATCACCTACACGACGGACGTCCTGGAAGAGAACCTCGAGGTTGTCGGGGCCGTCCGGGTCAAGCTGTACGTGTCCTCCGACCGGAGGGACACGGATTTCGCCGTTCGGCTGACGGACGTTTATCCGGACGGCCGGTCCATGCTGGTGACGGACGGCATCCAGGGCATGAAATTCCGCAAGTCACTGGAGCGGCCCGAGCTGATCGAGCCGGGCAAGGTGTACGCCGTCACCGTGAAGCTTCCGCCCACCGCCCAGACGTTTGTCAAGGGTCACCGCATTCGGATCGTGGTCAGCTCCGCGAACTATCCGCGGTTCGCCGCGAACCGCAACCTGGACCGGCAGCGGCTGCTCGGGCCCCGGGCCCTGGTGGCGACCAACCGCGTGTACCATGACCAGGAGCATCCCTCCGCCGTTCTGTTTCCGGCGGGCGGGCAAAGCGAGGAACCGCAGCCATGAAGAAGAATATTCTCCTGGTAAACCCCAACTACCGGAAAGAGACGAGGTGGGCGACGGACGATCAGGCCCACGCCCAGATGCTGCACGACATGGTGCCCCTGGGTTTGGCCACGGTCGCGGCCCTGACCCCGGATGAGTACCACGTGGACATCTGGGACGAACCGGTCCGGGGCAAGATCACGCCGCAGACCCGGTTCGAGCGGGAGTATGATCTGGTCGGGCTCACCGGCTACCGGTCGCACCTGAACCGCTGCGAGGCCCTGTCCGAGCTTTTCCGGGGGCGCGGCATTCCCGTAGTGGTCGGCGGCCCGGGGGTTTCGGGGACCCCGGACCGCTGCCGGGGGCTGTACGACGTGCTCTTCATCGGCGAGGCGGAGAAAACCTGGCCGCAATTCCTCGAAGACTGGCAGCGCGGCTGCCAGCGGTCCGAGTACCGCCAGATCGAGAAGCCCGACCTTGCGGACAGCCCGATCCCCAAATGGGACAGCATCGCCGCGGACTTCCCCAAGTACGGTATGGGCTGCGTGCAAACGACGCGCGGCTGCCCCTTCGACTGCGAGTTCTGCGACGTGATCTATCTGTTCGGCCGGCGGCAGCGGCACAAACCGATCGACCGGGTGCTCGAGGAAATCCGGGTTCTCGAGCGGCTTGGCATACGGAGCATTTACTTCTCCGACGACGAGTTCATCGGCGACCCCGCCTATGCGGCGGCACTGCTGCGGGCCCTGATTCCCCTGAACAACTCGTTCGACCGCCCGCTGACGTATTCCACCCAGTTGACCATGAATCTCAGCAGGAGCGAGGAACTGCTGGAGCTGTTCGCGGACGCAAACTTCTATCTCGTGTTTCTTGGCGTTGAGACCCCCAACAAGAAATCGTTGAAGGAGACCGGCAAGTTTCAGAACCTCCGCGCCGACCTTGTCGGGGACGTGCACAAGATCCTTTCCTACGGGATCGCCGTGAGATCGGGCACGATCGTCGGCTTCGACAACGACGACAAGGACATCTTCGACATGCAGTACAACTTCATTCAGGAGTGCTGCGTCCCGAGCGTGTCGCTGCACATGCTGACCGCCGCCATAGGGACCCGGTTGTGGCGCCGCCTGCGGCAGGAGGGTCGCCTGATCGACATCAGCAAATCGGTGGGCCAGCGTCTGCTGCGGGTCTACACCAACATCGTGCCGAAGAAGATGACCCGGCTGGAGCTGATGCGGGGATTTCGGGTTCTGGTCGAGCGGGTCTACGACTGGCAAAGCTTCGGCGAGCGGATGGAGGGGTGGGTTTCGCTCGTTCGGCGTATTCCCAACGTGCCCGAGGAGCCGGTCTCGCCCGAGGAGATGGCCCGGCTGGGCGATACCCTGAAGCTCGAGCCGCAGAACCGCAGAATCGTTCAACGGATCATGGAACACACCCAGCGCGTCTGTCCCTATCTGCTGCGTCGGGTGAAGGAACTCGTCGTGCAGCACGCCATGTACTGCGAGTCGGTCCGGGTTTTCCTGAGCGAAATGGACGCCCAGATCGAACTGGAGGCCAGTGGGCAGGTCTCTCTGGAGCCGGACAATCGGCCGCTGCCGATCCCGGCGGCGTTCCGCGCCGCCTATCGCCAGACTTTCCTGCACGTTTATCCACGCGTTCACCTGAACCTGGACGACAAAGACCAGGCGCCCGCGGTGCTCACGGAGATCTTCGTGGACTTTCTGGTCCGCTGGGGTGAGCAGTTCGAGCGGCTGGAGGATTACCACCTGAGCCTGCTCAACGAGTTGGCCGACCGGACGTGCGCCAGGTTCAACGGTCAGCCGCCGCAGGATTTCCGGCCGGTAACGCAGGGGCAGGTGCCGTTGCGCGAGGTCAAGCGCCGGCGGCTGGCCGATGACGTGATCCAAAGTGTCGAGCAGGAGCTGGTTCGGATCGAGCTGGCTCAACCGGCGTGACGGAGGACGAAGCCCGTGACCCGAGCGCGACAATCATGGAATGCGGAGCTGATCAGGCACTACGACGAGTGCATGCACAGCCCCCTGATGGGCAGGTGCCTGGCCCACAGTGATTTCCACAACTTCGGGTTCTGGGACAAAGACACCGGCAACCACCGCGAGGCGGGGGAAAAACTGCTTGAAAAGCTGCTGGCCTTCGTTCCCGACAAGACCGGTAAGGTTCTGGACGTGGCCTGCGGCACGGGCGGCACGACCAGATACCTTTCGCGGTACTACCGGCCTGAGGACATCACCGCCATCAACGTATCGGAGAAGCAACTGGAGACGGCCCGAGGCAATGCCCCGGGCTGTACCTTCTTGTGGATGGATGCCACCAGACTGCAGTTTGAGGACGAGTCGTTCGACAGCATCATTTGCGTGGAGGCGGCGTTTCACTTCAACACTCGCGAGCAGTTCCTGCGGCAAAGTTACCGCGTCTTGAGGCCGGGCGGCTGGCTGGTCCTTTCCGACACCCTGATGCCCAGGGAGGCCGAGCGCCGCAGGGCCGGCAGATGGGAGGCAAACTATCTGCCGGGCCCCCAGGCGTACCGCAGTCTCTTGAGCCGGGTGGGATTCCGCGAAGCAAGCGTGGTCGACGCCACGGAACAGTGCTGGCGGAGGTTCTATCGGAACATGGTGCAACGCCTCCACGCGGCTCTGCTGGCCAAGGAGATCGAGGTGGCCGACTTGAAAGCCCTGCTCAAGCACACGTACGCACTGGTGCCCGACCTGGAGTACTACCTCCTGGCGGCAGGGCGGAAGGTGGGCCGGAAGCGCAGCCCGGGCAGATGATCAGGGCCCGGCCGGCTGTGCCGGGATGGTGATTATGAGCAAGGCACTCGCACGAAGTGATAACCGAGAGATCGTTCGAGGCTACGATGCCAAGATGTACGATCCGGTCATCGTCGAGTTCAACGCCGACGCCGGTTTCACGAACTACGGCTACTGGTACGAGGATACCGCCGGGCAGAAGCAGGCCTGCGAGAACCTGATGGAGCAACTGCTGGCCTTCATCCCGCGGAAAAAGGGCACGGTTCTGGACGTGGCTTGCGGAAAAGGGGCCACCACCCGGTATCTCCTGAAATACTACCGGCCCTCTCAGGTAACGGCGATCAACGTTTCAGCCAAGCAACTGGAGACTGCCAGAAGAAACGCTCCCGGGTGCGCGTTCGTTCAGATGGACGGCGCGGAGCTCGCCTTTCAAGACGCCTGCTTTGACAACGTCCTCTGTGTGGAAGCCGCTTTCCACTTCAACACCCGGCAGCGGTTCTTCCAGAACACCCACCGCATCCTGAAACCGGGGGGGCGGCTGGTGCTCTCGGACAGCCTGGCGCCGCTCGAAGTGGAGCGCCGCCGGCCCGGCCGGACGGAGGAAAACTATCTCAAGGATCCTCAGGCGTACCGGGCCGCTTTGCGCCGGGCGGGATTCCGGGAGGAGACGGTCATCGACGCCACGAAAGAGTGTTGGGAACGATGCTTTCTGAATTGGGTGGGCTTCGTTCACGAGAAACTGCTGGTC
>Ga0180432_10008690_pt1 | contig 12575 bp, 19 predicted proteins | sample SS_ome_10_FD_132414 | JGI IMG/M metagenome (GOLD analysis project Ga0180432, IMG submission 132414) | Hypersaline lake sediment archaeal communities from the Salton Sea, California, USA - SS_1_MS_2 metaG | ecosystem: Environmental > Aquatic > Non-marine Saline and Alkaline > Hypersaline >...
ACCCGCTCCTCTTACTGTAGTAGTACTTGTTGCACGATTAGTATCCCATTGAAATCCTGTGAAAAGTTTACCATCAGAATCAATACCAAATCTGATGAATTTTTTAGAAGAAGTATTTGTTAAACTAACTATTGCATCTTCTCCATCTCCTTCTGAATTAACCCATGCAGAGATAGTAAATGGAAAGCCTGAAAAAGGAGAAGAAGTAGTAGTTATTGCATCATCACTTCCATCAAAATCCATTTGTCCAGCATAAACACCAGAGCTATCAAAAGTTGGGCAGTTACTACAAGAACCATCATAATTACTTGTAGAATCATTATAATCTCCACTAGAGCCAAAATGATATACTGCTTTTGCTGAATAAACGCTTGTTGGATTATTTTCTACACTTCCACCTTCAGTTTCATAATTCGCCTCATCAGTATCATTAGCTACAGCATAAACACTTGTATTATCATAATAAAGATATGAGTCTCCATCTAATTGAGAAGGATTAAACCATATAATATTACTTCCAAAGCCATCAGTACCATTAATAGCCATTGCTAAATCATAAGAAGAAGTATCATTAGTTATATTTCTTCTATAAGCATAAGAACTATTCCACCAAGCCCATTCATTAAGTTCATAACCCATAAATGTAGGTATCCAGTCTATATTTATTGGTCTCTCTTTAATTCCCTTAATTTTTATATAATAATCAGAATTTGCTGGAAATGTGAAATTTGTGATGTCAAATTCTGTAAATTCTTCAATAGTTTCTTCATAAGATACATTTTCAAATTCGCTACAGGTCGTTACAATATAAGATGTGTTTGAACCATTAGTTTCGTTGTAATAGGTATGGTTTTGGTACGAAATACACTCTTCCTTGACTCTTTCGTAAGTATCCGAAGCTAAAATTTCATAAGTATAAGATTTTAAACCAGTAATTTTGCCGAAAACATCTTCAAACTTTAAAGAATATTGTTCAGAATTAGTTTCAAGATTTTGATAGGGGTGAATTCTTAATGTTGCTTCACAATTCATAAAGCAATTATCAGTATTATCCATTAATTCTACGTCAACTATATCTGTTCCCAGCCAGAAAGTGTCCATTCTATACATTCCTCGGTCTCCCTGCATGTCTGGGTGAAAAGTGTAATATTCAAGAGGATCTAAGGCTGCATGAACTCCAGGAAGAATTAGGAAAAGAGCGAATGCTACAAGTAAAATTCTCTTTTCCATGTTTCCTGTAAGTGATGTCATATTGACGGAGTCTTGAAATACAAGACAATTATAGTTAATATTCCTAATGCAAGTAATACAAGTGGAAGATTATAAATTATTCCAGTAGATAAAGGTAAATTATCTATTTGTTCTTCTATTATTTCTACATCTTCCATTTCTTCCAAAGCATTAGGATAGACTACTGAAACGAAGATAATTACTACTAATAAAAATAAAGATGCAAAGAAAAATATAGGGTGGCTCTGTATAAAGAATGCAGAGATTATTGTTGAAGATAAGAAGCCAACAATCATTATAATTAAAATATAGTCCCAGCCAGTCATTACTGCTCCTGCCGATTCCATAATATCTACTGCTTGAGGATCAAGAACATCTTCTGTTGCTTCATGGAATTGATCATAAGCAATCATTCCAACTATAGCCATAATTACCATTACGAAGACAATCGGGACTATAATTAAATAGTCCATTACTGATCCTTTCTTATTCATTTTTCTCATAGTTTGTTTATATTATCTAATTGTCTCAATCTTTTAGCAGCAAGTCTTGAAACCTTTACTAAAGATAAACGAGGATTATAATCCTGCATCTTTCTTAATTCTGAATGTAGTTCTGTGGAAATTCTTAATATCTTAGTCTTATTGTTCATTTTCTTCTACCTCTTCCTATTTTTCCAGACTGCATAAGCCAGTCCACTAAATGCCATATAAAGATTAATATTGCATAAGCAAAAGCTATCGTTAAGAATGGAATGAATAGTAAATATTCTGTTTGAAGTAATGAAGAAACATCTGTTATTCTTGAACTATTACTTTCAAAATCCACAAGAATTTCTGTTGAAGCTACTGAAATAGTTATTGTTAGAAATGCAATACAATATAAAAACCATTTCAAAGCTGAAGACCCTTTCAGTTCTCTATCTTGTCCTAATGTTGAACCTGCATAAATACAAAAAAATGCAGTAGCAGTGAGAGAAAAAACTACTGCTATCTGCCAAGTCATTACCAAGCACCCCCTGCTTCTTTAGGTGCTAACTGTGCAGCAACTTCTGCATATTTTGTCATTGCACTCGTTAACATCTTAGCAATTTCAGACATATCTCCCATTACAACTAGAACCATTATTAAAATAATTATTCCAGCTCCGAATACTCCAATTATAGGAGCATATTGTAATAGTTGACTTTTTGGATCATATTTTCTTCTATTTGCTTTGTAAGTTTCTTCTTCCCAGAATCTAACGGCTCTATTAACAGGCTCAAAGGAAAAATCTTCAATACCAGTATATTTTGGTGCTTTCATAGGTAAGAAATGACCTGCTTCTTTCTCATGTAAGAAAACATAAGTTTTTCTTTTTCCGATAAAGAATAATTCATAAGGAATAGGTTCTATAGTATAAGATTTATATTTTCTTGATTTGAAAATATATCTATCTGTTCCACCTCTACCTTTTCCTATTCTATCTTCCAGGATAATGGCAGAGTCTCCTCGTTTCTTAAAAATAACTGCTGTAACAGGATATGCTTTTTTGAAGTAAATTATTATTGCTATTAACATTACTGGTAACAATAAAACAGTGATTAGCATAACCATTTGAAGCATAGCATATAAACTGCCAGCCATACTTCCAACTGCTCCGAATCCTAATGTTTCGCCTATCATTTTCTATTCTTCCTAAAGTTAGGAAAAGGGAATGATGCTTTCTTTTCCTTTTCTTTACGATACTCCTCGACTGAATGATGCGATGCTTGTTGACCTTTAAATGTCTCCATTTCATAAGCTCTCCAGAAGTTTGCTTCAATCATATCACAAACTGTGTTTTTTATAACAGATAGATCGCCAGGATCTATATTGTATTTAGGCTGGAAGTAAGCTAAAAAAGAAACTAAAGAATCAGCAAGTTCAAGCATAATAGCATTTATTCTTTTTTCACTAAAGTTAGATAAGGTAAAATTCTTGTTCAAATACATATATAACATTGAAGTTATTGCAGAAGCTCCTTCTTCATTACAATAAACTTTTCCTAGCTGTTTTTTTACCCAGCCATTTTTCTCTTGAACAAGTTGCATTCCTCTGAGCCAATCATAAGTATCAGAAACAACATCACCACTTTCTAACTGCCACCTAATCAAGCCAGCATATTCAACAGGATTTATTCCTGCATTTGCTACGACTTCTCTCTTTAAATTCTCTACATTTTCTTGATTTTCCATTAGTTATTTTTCGACTGAAAGATTTATAATCTTATAATAATTTGTTTGCCTTTTTGAGTATATTTCTTTTTCTTAGAAGATCTCTTTTTTTTCCGCTTGGCTGTAGGCTTCTTTTTTTTCTTCCTTGAACATTTGCGGCTAAACTATCTAAAGTTCTAATTGCTGGACTTATTTGTCTTCGAATGCTTTCCTGTCTTAATTTTGCAAGTCTTTCTTTTTGTTTCATAAGTGCTATTTTTCTACGATATTCTTTTTCTTTTTCATTCATTCTAGCATAATATTGCTTTCTTTCTTCTTCAGTTCTTTTTAGAAAACTCATTTTCTATATACCTCTTTAAATCTTGCTCCTTGCAACAGGCAAACGAAGTTCCGTTCCTGTGAATATTTTTCTTTTATCTGGTGCTACTTTTATAGTTCTACCAGAAAATATTCCTGCAATAGTAGGAGTATAACGAATAACTGACTTTTCCGTAGGTTTTCCTTTCTTAGTTTTTTTCTTCCTTTTTATAGTACTTGTAAAGACTGGAAGAATTGGAACTAATGGAAAAGGAGTTATTGTTGTAAGACTTGGAGTTATTGTTGGGGCGGGTGTTGGAGTTACTGTTTGAGGTATTGTTGGAGTATCTGTTGCGAGTAATTGTAAAGATGCTGAACGAGTTAAAGAAATAGTTTCAGAAGCAGTATCTTCAGCAGGTATTGTTGTTATAATTTCTGCTTCTCTAGTTTTAGGTCTTTGAATTTCTAATTCCTTAGGTTTTTGAATATTTAAAGAAACAGGAGTTCTTGCTTGAGTAGAAGTAATAGCAAGAGTTGTTCCTAGTCCTGAAGCAAAACCTGCGGGAAGAGAAGGAATATTGGAAGACATTGCTGAAAATAAACCCGATTCTATTGAAGATTTGAAAGCTGTAACTCCTGTTGAAAAAGTTGGAGAAATTGTTGGAGCTACCGTTGTGGTTGTTGGAGAAAAGACTCTTACTCCGCCCGTTGTTCCTGGAGCAGTAAAAGAAATAGTTGGTTTTTTAGTAACTTTTGTAACTTTAGGAATAATTTTTGAAGGTTTAATAGTAGGAATAATTGTTTTTGGAGTTACTGTTGGTGTTTGAGGAGTTATAGTTTTTGGAAGTTTAATTTTAGGAGTAATTTTTGAAACTATAGACGGAGTTACTTTAATTTGAGAAAATCCTTTTATTTCTGAAGCAGAGTATAAATAAGGATCTGAAGAATATTTTATTGTTTCTTTAGTTTTTAATAATGCAATTTGTTGAGGTTTAGAGGCAGACCACCCTTTAAATTGAAGAGTAGTTGGTTTTCCAGTAACAAGTTTAGATGTTTGAGAAACTTTTCCCAAAGAAGTAATATCTGTAGATAAGAATTGTCCTTTTTTCAACAAACCGCCAGAATAAGTATAACCTGAGCTAACTGACACCTGCTTTCCTACAGAAGTAATTTCTAATTTTGGGGAAAAATATTTTAGTTTAGTTCCTTTTGCTAGACCTATTTGAATAGGTTCATAAGTTTGTGAAGAAACTTTAATTGTTTTTCTTCCCCCCGTTATGACTGCTTTTCCAGCAGTTACAGGTCTCGATATTATTTCTCCTTTTTTAGAGACAATGAATGGAGACTTTCCAGCAATAGCTCCCTTAACTTGATATTTTCCAACATTTCCTGAGACCTGTGCTTTTAATTTAGAAGTTCCTATCCAATAAGAATCTTGAGGTCTTACTACTTGCTCCTGAACTCCTCTTATTTGTTGTTTAGCAATTTTAGAAGCTCCGACCTTTGCTCTAGCTTTAGTTATTCCAGAAGTAGCTTTTCCAGCGATCTTAGAAATTCCTTTAGCAGCAATAGCCGCTCCAATAAATTCTCCTAATGCTACTTCTCCTTGAGGACCTTGAAGTCTTTCTCCAATACTCGAAGTAACTCTTTTAGGATCTGTAACTAATATTTTCAAACCTTTTGCAGTTTCTTCAGGATAAATAATAGATCTACCTAAACCATAAATTCCTCGCCCAATTCCAGAGAGTCCTGCAAGACCTCTTCCAAGACCTAAAGGATCTTTTCCGTAAGCAAACTCTTCTACTTTTGTGAATTTTTCTTCTACAGGTTGAGTATATTTTGATCTAAAAGGGTATTTTTCTTTTTCTATTTGCTTTGTTGCTTGAGTAGGGGTAGCAACTCGTTCTCCTTCAAAAGTTTGTGTTGTAAAAGCCTGAACTGAAGAAACTGGCTGATCTGTTTTGAAAGAAGCTACGGCTTTCTTTGCCCTATCTTCAGGAGTAATAACTACTTTCGTAGTAGGACCGCCTGCTTTAGGAGTCATAGTGTAAACAGTTGTAACTTGCTTGTCTCCAACTCCTGCTGCTTGCTGAGTAACTAAACTAGCAGAAGTTCTTGGTCCGTAACCTTGTGAAGATAAAGATTCTTTTGCTTCAGGAGAAAGTTCGTCCCAATTAGAAATAGTGCTTTTTTTTGAAGATGAGGAAGATTTGCTTGAAGAAACAGTAGAAGGTTTAGTTGTTGTTACTGTGGTGGCAACACCGCGAGATCTAGCTTCTTTATATTGTCTCTGTGAAACTTGCTTAGATCCGACATAGTACTTTGTACTCATGTTTGTTTTCTTAGTAAACAGAACTTTAAAAACATTTGTTTAATACAAACCTATAGAAAAATTTAGTTTTTGATACTTTGAGCTATCACATCTACATAAAAAACCTGGATAGAACACTTGCTTGCTAGCAAAAGCTACTTCATGAGGGAAACAAGCATTCTCACAAATTCCTTCTATTTCTCCATCAGAAATGAAGGTATCTGTATGAAAGTTAAATAAACATATTCCAAAATAGAAGACAAATAAGATTCCTGCTGAAATGAATAGTTTTTTCTTGAATTCCATAGAGTATAAAGGAGCAGGTAGAGTGATTGACCTGCTCCTAAAGGCACATCTCAACTTAGATGGTATTTGGTTTTTATGAATAGCGGGAGAGTCTTAACCCGCATTTATTTATAGGAATTACTCGTATAAAAGGTTTTTTATTATTCTTTCATAAAAACATACTCATTTGGTCTCTGTTCAACTATTATGCCTTGTTTAAGCCATAACTCTATCGTTTTTTCTGCTCTTTCTCCCTCTATTTGGCTATCCTGTAAGGTTTTGATTAGGTCTTCTTTAGTATATTTTTGGTGTTCTAACTGTTCTACGATATTTTTATCTTTAATATATTCTATCTTTTTCTTACTTGCCTCCCAATGATTAAAAGTAGTATTTATCATAGAACAGTTAGAACATTTACTTTCCCTTTTTTCACCTTCCTCAAGCGATTCTTTATTTTTTTGCTGTTCTAGGCTAGACCCTATTATCTTCAAATTTCTCCAAATATAAGTGAGCTTCTTATCGATTCTTATTCTTTCTGTTCTAACTTTCGTTATAAGTTGAGGAAGTTTTTTCCCAACCTCTTGTTTTTGTAAAATATCTAATCCATTATTTTCACAAAAATCTTGGAATTTTTCATATAATTCATCTTTAGTTACATATTCTCCCATATTAATTTCTAATTCAGAATCTACAAAAGCACTTAAAGGAGAGCTTTTCATTTTATAAATTCTTTCAATTTCATTCATAGCTTTAGAATTTGTAAAATCCCATTCAGTAGTAAGTCTTTTTAATCCTTCTATAGCCCAATTCAACAAACCCGATAGTTCTTCCTCAGTAGTTAATTTATGAATTAGTTTTTTATCTGCTTTTGATCCTTTAAAGGTATTTGGAAAGTCTATAATGATCCATCTTCTAAAGTATGCTTTAGTATTATCATGTGTTTCAGGTAATTGGTTACATGAGAACAGTAATTTAGCATAATTTGTAAAATTGAAACCATCTCTAAACTTTTGCTCAGCAGTTATCATATCTCCCCCAACCATCATTTTAAAGACACCAGTATCATATAAAGCTCTATTAGAAATATCTGGATAAATATTTGCTAGTTTATTATAAAGTTGTGATGCTGCAAATCTATTTCTATCTAAACTTTGTAAAGGGATAGAAGAAACATTTTCTTTTCCCAAAAAAGTTTTGAGTAGATTAAGTAAAACACTTTTTCCATTTGCTCCCTCACCTATAAACATTATTGCTTTTTGAATCGGATATTCTCTATAAAGACAATAACCAAATAGTTCTTGGATAACGGGAATATTTGAGGGATCTAATATTTCTGATAGAAATTTTTTAATTTTAGGGCAATCTGCTTTTTTATCATATTTTACAGGAATGCTAACAGAGAACAAATCTTTAGGATTATGATTTCTAAAGTTGTCTTCTTTTATATTATAAATTTTATTTTTTAAAGCAATCTCCCACTTGTTAGCATTTAGGTCGTCTCTATCAATATATGTTTTTCCTCTAATTAATTCTAAGACTTCTTCTTTTTCATGTTTTGAGATTTTTGGAAATAGTTTTTGAGCTTCTTCTTTTAGTTTTATTTCAGCTCCTTGCTGATATATTCCGTCATTATAATATAACATCTCTTCATTATCTCTAGGAGTAACTATTTGATATACTTTTCTTAGAATTTGACTCATTACTACTCTATCTAATTTTTTTGATTTGATGTCTCCTTTATTATGATGCTCTGTATCTTTTGTATATCTTTCAATTATAAACAATTTTTCTTTTAACTCATTTATTGCCTTTTCTTTACTTTCTTCAAGCATTTCTTCATATCTTCCGTCAAATTTATTCATTGTTATCCCCTCTTATTATCTCTAAAAATTTTGAAAAAGGAAGTTTTCTATATCCTTCATCAGATATATAAGTACTATATCCATCATGTTTTTGAAAAGGTTTATGTAAATATTTTATTACTCTTGGCTCTTTTTCAGGCCAATAACTTTCTCCAATGTATAATTTTTTTGGCCAAAGATATAATGCAAAAACTCTTTCTTTAGAATTAGAACTGAAATTTTCTGAACTTCCTTTAACTTCAAAGTAAAACTTATTTTCTATTAAGAAATCCGGAGTGTAATATATTAAATGCCTTCCAGTACCATATCCTATTTCTCCAAAATCGAAGGATTTTGGTTCATATTCCCAAGAGAGATTCTGTTTATCGAAAAGTCTTGCATAAGTTGCTTCTAACTTACTTCTGAATTTTATTCCCTTATATTCTGTAGGAATTGCTTTAATTCGCATTTGTTCAATCTTCACTGTTATCACTCTCCTCAACTTTATTTTTTTTTAGATTCACTTTAAAAAAACAATTAGGACAATTACTGTAAAATTCCTTTTTTCCAGTATAATCCCATTCATATCCGCAATGATGACATTTTATTTTCATGGTTTTTAGTTTGGGTGGGTTAGTATATATAAATATTAGTTTGTTTCAGAATAGAATTGTATTTTAGTAATAACTCTATAACCCCAACAGTTAATAGTATGTATGAAAAAAGAATAGTGAGAGAACCTTTAGTGGGTATGTATGTATGTAAGTTTATGAATAAATATTCATAATAAGCGGACGAAGTTATGAATAAATATTCATAACTATTAATAATAGAAACATTTATATAAGATTATATTATAAGTTATAGTAAAATGGAAGAAATGGATAAACAGTTATTACAATATATTAAGAAAAATTACCATATTAAATACTCTTTTGTTTTAACCCCTAAACAAGAACTTGAGAGACCTGAGGAGCTTTCTGAAGTTTCTGAAAACACCGAAGATACTGAAAGAAAAGAAACAAGAGGCAGACCCTCTTATTATAATATGGTTAAAGAATTTATAGAGGCTACAAATAAAGATACTCTTCTTCTCCCTGAATTAAGTGAAAAGATTGGAGTACCTACAGATAAACTTTCAAAACTTCTTCCAGAGTTTAATTACCATTATGACGAACCGACAAGGTTATGGCATAAGCGGAAGTGATAAAATGTTAAACGAAAAGGCAGTTGAAAAAGCATTCAAATCAATAAAAGCAGACATGAGCGAAATATTACTAAGACTAGCAAGATTAGAAAAAGCAAGGCTAAATAAAAGAGGAAAACAAATTATTACTAGAGGTTATGGTGTAAAAATGCAACTAATTAAAAGATACTTTAAAGACAATCAAGGAGTTGCTTATACTGCTAGAGAACTAGCAGATAAGTTTGAAATGGATTATCCGAACACTTATCAAAGACTTAATTATTTAGCTAGAAAAGATTATTTAATTAAAGAGCATGTGGGAAGTACTGCATTATTTAAGTATAATACTAAGGTGAAATAAAAATGAAAGACATCATTCAGTCGTGCAAAAAGAGTTTCAGAAGCTCTATTTTTAAAAAGAAACAATGGGTAGATATGACTCCCATAAAAGTGCCAGTTAAACATCAAGGTAAAACGAGATGGATTAGAGCAAAAAGAGGTTAAAAATGATGCAAGCAAAGATTTTATTAGTTAATGGATTTGAAGATACAATTTCAATTAGCAACGAAGAAGCTTTAGATATTTTAACAAAGTTCAAATTAAAAGAGCCATTTGTTGTTAATTTAGAAGACGAAAATAAAGAAGTTTATTACAATTCTAGAAATATTGTTTCTATTATTGTAAGTGAAGAAGAAGAGGTAGAAGAAGATGACGAATGAAGAAAGAGTTCCTGTCGATTTTAAAGACATTGAATTAAGCACTCCTTGCTATCCAGATGTAGCAAGAATTGAAATGAAAGAAATTATTGATAAAGAAATTATCATAAAAGAATTTGAAGAGAGACCTTCCAATTTTGGAGGATCATTTATTATCGCTTTAGCTGAAGTGGACGGAGAACAAAGAACTTTTCCGATCGGTTCTAAAGTAGTTATTTCTCAGTTACAACAAATTAAAGAACTTGATAAATTGCCAGTAAAAACAAAGATTATAGAACAAAAAAGCGAAGGTGGACGAGTTTATCAAACTTTAAGTTAAGCTCGACTGAATGCTGAGGGGGGTACTTCCCTCTCTTATTATTTTGGTGAATAAAATGTGTGAAGAAGAAAAAGAACAAACTGAGGAAGAAACAGAAGAATGAAAAGTGAAAAGGTTATTCAGGCAAAATTAAATAGATTAAAAGAAGTTGGAGTAGTTAGCTTTTACAATCCTGAAGATCCTTCAAAGCCTTACTGTACTTCTATGAAAGCTCAACTGAGAGCAATTCGCAAAGCTTTAGAATGGGTATTAAGAAATGATTCAACTGTTTAATAAACTCAAAGCTAGAATTTCTCTTTTTTTTACTTATGTTAAGGTAGTATGGAGTTTAAAGTTTGATGATCCTGAAAGATTTGTGGAAGAGTTCTCAGATCGCTGGAATGCTTATGCTAAACTCAACAAAAGAACGATTAAGTAATGCTTTATTTATACTTGAATATTTAATAATTCCTTTCATATTGTTAATTTTAGCAGTCTATCTATGCTCTAAATGGGGCTGGTTTAGGATTCTCTTCTGTGAACTAATTCCAGGTATATCTTATTGGATCAAACCCTTATGTGCTTAGTTATGAATATATATATTCATATTGATCCTTTCCTACTCCCTCTAATAAAGGTAACTTTCCAGTAAAAACAATAGTTTTTTATAGTAGTATTGGTAGTTATTTACCTAAGAGTTTGAGAGGTAGGAAATGAATAAAATGGTAAATAAAAAAAAGGAAGTAGAAGTGCTTGAAGATTTAAAAGGAAACACTGGAAAAGATAACACTGGCGAGAACAATTCAGGAGATTTTAATTCAGGAGATAGGAATTCAGGACATTGGAATTCAGGACATTGGAATTCAGGAGATTTTAATTCAGGAGATAGGAATTCAGGAGATTTTAATTCAGGAGATTTTAATTCAGGAGATTTTAATTCAGGAGATAGGAATTCAGGAGATTTTAATTCAGGAGATAGGAATTCAGGAGATAGGAATTCAGGACATTGGAATTCAGGACATTGGAATTCAGGAGATTTTAATTCAGGAGATAGGAATTCAGGAGATTTTAATTCAGGAGATAGGAATTCAGGACATTGGAATTCAGGACATTGGAATTCAGGAGATTGGAATTCAGGACATTGGAATTCAGGGTTTTTGAATACTACTGAGCCAAAAGTAAGGATTTTCAATGAAGAAACAGATATTAAAAGAGAGAAGATAGATTTTCCAGATTATTTTTATTTTAAATTAACAAAATGGATTGATTTTGAAGATATGACTGAAGAAGAAAAAGAAAAGCATCCTTTCGCAGAGCACACTGAAGGTTATCTTAAAACATATGATTACAAGGAAGCATGGAAGAAATCATTTGAAAAGGCAAATAAGGAAGATGTTGCTAAAACTTTAGAATTACCTAATTTCAATTATAAGATTTTTGAAGAGATAACGGGAATTACTAAGGAAATGATTGATAAAAAACTTGGAAAATCTAAAGATACTGATTCAAAACCTAAAAGCATAATCATTGATGGTGTTGAATATATAAGAAAGCAAGAGGTAGGAAATGAATAGATTATTTCATAAAGGATCGACATCAGGAGAAAACTCACTTACTTTCAAGCAAGTTGAAAAGTTAAGATCTGTTTTAGATAAACTTGAAGATAAGGTATTAATTGAGTTAGCAATTGCAACTGGAATAAGAAGAGCAGATATTGTTGCAATAGAAAGAAAGAATATAGATTTTGCTAACAATAAACTTACTTTCAAGCAAAATAAGAAAAGAAACTATCATACTGTTTACTTACCTAATGAAATTATGAACTTACTTAAAATGTTTATAGAAATTTACCGAAGTAAATATTTATTTCCATCACATGTTAAAAATAAAAAGCATTTATCATCTAAAACTGCATATAATATTCTTCAAAGAAATTTAAAGAAAGCAGGATTACCACAGAGACCATTTCATGCTTTAAGAGCAACTTGTGTTAAAATGTGTCAGAGGAAGGGCTGGACTGTTAATGAAACTGCTAAACTTCTTGATGATAAAGTTTCTACAGTTCAACAACATTATGCAACTCCCTCTGATGAAGAAATGAAGAAGTTGGCTGAAGAGAGGAAGATATTATGACTTGTACTGGAGACTGTAATAATTGCGATAATATAAATTGCCCCAATAATCCAAAATATGAAGAAAAAAATCAGTAAGATTTAG
>Ga0180432_10008692_pt1 | contig 12573 bp, 7 predicted proteins | sample SS_ome_10_FD_132414 | JGI IMG/M metagenome (GOLD analysis project Ga0180432, IMG submission 132414) | Hypersaline lake sediment archaeal communities from the Salton Sea, California, USA - SS_1_MS_2 metaG | ecosystem: Environmental > Aquatic > Non-marine Saline and Alkaline > Hypersaline >...
ATCCTGCGGCAGGTCAAGGAGCGCTTCGGCGCGCTCGATCTCCGGTTCCTGCGCGATCGCCCGCCCGAGGAGGCCGAGGCGATCCTGAGCGGCTTCGACGGCGTCGGCCCCAAGACGGTCAAGTGCGTGCAGGTTTTCGCGCTCGGCCAGCCGGTGTTTCCCGTGGACACGCACATTTTCCGGCTCTCGAAGCGGATGGGGTTCGTGGACGCGAAGGCGACACGCGAGCAGACGCACGAGGTGATGGGACGCCTCGTGCCGCCGGGGAAGATGTACGCGTTTCATCTAAACCTCATCGAGCACGGGCGCCGGGTGTGCAAGGCGCAGCGGGCGTTGTGCCCGGCGTGCGTGCTGAAGCGGTCGTGCCCGAAGATCGGCGTTCTCGACGAGCATAAGGAGGCTGTCTGATGGGGAAGCTGAAGGTGGGAATCCTCGCGTCGCACGGCGGCTCGAACGCGCAGGCGATCATGGACCAGGCCCGCGCGGGCGAGATCAACGCGGAGGTCGCCGTGCTCATCTCGAATAACGCCAACGCGCAGGCGCTCGAGCGCGCCGAGGCGGCGGGTGTGCCGCACGAGATCGTGAACGCGACGCGCTATCCCGGCGAGGGCGAGGAGGACCGCAAGCTCGTGGAGATCCTGCGGGCGCGCGGCGTCGAGCTCGTCGTGCTCGCGGGCTACATGAAGAAGCTCGGGCCGGCGATGCTGGATGCGTTTCGCGGGCGCATCGTCAACGTGCATCCGGCGCTGCTGCCGAAGCATGGCGGCAAGGGCAAGTACGGCATCCACGTGCACGAGTCGGTCATCGCCTCGGGCGACACGGAGACCGGCGTGAGCGTGCACATCGTGGACAAGCAGTACGACCACGGCCCGATCCTGGGCCAGACGGTTGTGCCCGTCGAGCCGGGCGACACGCCGGAGACGCTGCAGAAGCGTGTGCTCGCCGTCGAGCACCGGCTCTATCCGGAAGTCATCGGCAAGATCGCGAGCGGCGAGATCAAGCTGGGGTAAGACCGGGAACTACAACCCGGCGGCGGCGAGGGCGATTCCGTGCAGGATTCCCGTGGTGCTGACGCGCATGCTCTCGCACTTCGGCGCGCGCAGGACGGCCCGCACGACGATGATCCCGCCGACGATAATGTCCGCGCGCGCGGGAGTCAGTCCGGCGAGCGCCCTGCGTTCCTCCAACGGCAGATCGGCAGTGCGCGCGAGGAGCTCTCGAGTCTCGTCGAGCGTCAGGCGGTAGCCGTGCACCTTGGCGGGGTCGTACTCGTCGAGCTTCTGGAGCATGGCGGCCATCGTCGTGATCGTCCCGCCGAGGCCGATGAGGTCTGCGTGTTCGGCCTCGCCGATGGGTGGTTGCAGTGATTCGCCTGCGGCGCGCGAGGCGGTGTGGATTTCTTCGCGGCTGGGCGGGTCGCTTGCGAGGAAGCGTTCGGTCAGGCGCACGGCGCCGACGTTGACTGAGCGCACCTCGGGCGGGGCGCCATGCGGGCAGGCGATCAGCTCCGTGCTGCCGCCGCCGACGTCCACGAGAAGCGATGCGGTTTCGCCAAGCAGGCCGCCGGCCTTCACGCCGGCGAGGACGAGCTCCGCCTCGCGCCGGCCTGTGGCGATCTCCGCCTCTAGCCCCACGGCGTGGCCGAGCGCGTCCAACAGCTCTTCGCCGTTCTCGGCATCGCGCGCGGCGCTCGTGGCGACGAGCGTGGTGGCCGTTGCGCCGAGCTGGCGGCCGTGCTCAACGTAGTCAGCCACGGTGCGAACCGTCCGGGCGATCGCTTCGGGCCTGAGCCTGTTCGATGCGTCGAGCTTTTCACCGAGGCGCGTGATGAGGCCGTCGTAGTGGACGACCTCGACAAGGGACGGCGGCCGGACGTCCGCGACAACCGTGCGCACGGAGTTCGTGCCGATGTCCACGGCGCATACGCGCGTGGCGTCGGTTCTGTTACGCGAACGCGTCATAAGGAATTAGATTAACCACAGATTTACACAGATTACACTGATTCCGTGCGGCAACGATCAGGGTCATCTGTGGGAGTCTGTGGCCGATTCCTGCTAATGCGTCATGGTGTAGATGATGGCGTTGATGCCGATCTTGAACGCGTCCGGGCCGGCGACGCCGCGGGTGTGCGGGTGGGGGATTTGCTCCCAGCCGTTGCCGAGGTCGAAGCGCGAGTAGACGAGGACGAGGCGGCCGTCCAGGGTGATGCCTTCGAGGTACGGCGCGGCGAAGCCGGGCTGCTCGGCCCGCACGAGGGGCGTGTAGTCCACGGTGCTGATCTTGTTGTGGATCTTGAAGAGCTCGTGGTCGTCGGGGAGCCGTTCCAGCTTCGCGTCGGGGAAGAGGCCTTTGACCATTGTGCGGAACGAGAGGTCGAAGCCCGCGCGGCCGCAGCAGGCGTCGGCGAGCAGGAACCCGCCGTTCTCGAGGTATTTTCTCAGCGCGTCGGTTTCGTCCTTGGCGAGCTCGAAGTTGTCGTGGCCCGACATGTAGAGGAACGGGAAGTCGAACAGGTTCGACTTGGCGAGCTCGACGGGCTGTTCCTTGAAGTTCACCTTCACTTTCGTGGCGCGGTCGGCCGCGAGCATCAGGTTCTGCAGCGAGTTGGGGTCGGTGTCCCAGTCGCCGTCGTGGACGATCTTGCCGATGAAGAAGTCGTTGTCGCGCGCGGGCTCGGCCTTGTCGTATTCGACGCGGTGGCGGAGCATCAGGCCCGTCTTGTAGTAGGCGAGTGCGTAGGCCGTCATGTTCACGCCGAGGCGGTTTGCGTCAGCGACGTCGTAGCGGTGGCCTGTGTCGTGCGTGTGGCCGTCCCAGCCGCAGCTCAGGTCGTGGCGCGCGAAGATCACGGCGGCTCGGCAGCCGATGTTGATCGCCTCGAGCTTCGGGATGTCCGTGTAGTACTTCGTGTCTTTCTTATACTTCACGTCGTTGATCGTGTAGTAGATCGAGTAGATGGGGTGGTCGAGCGGCATGATCTTGAGCGGCTTTTCGGGAAAGACGCGGCGCATTTCGTTCTGGAAGGCGGTTGCGAAGTCCTCGGCGCCGCAGCAGGCGTCGCCCCAGATGGTGCCGCCCTTGATGGCGTAGGCGCGCAACTTGGCGCGTTGCTCGTCGGTGAATGAGATCGCCTCGTGGCCGGTGAAGTAGCAGATCGGCGTCTCGGTGGGGTCGAAGTCGAACTCGTGGAGCTTCATTTCGCGCGAGGTGTAGGGGATGTCGAGGATCTTTGTCGTCGTGCGGAGCAGGTTCTTGATGTCGTTCGGGTCGGTGGTCCAGTCCTCGTAGAAGTACGGCTTGCCGTCGCGCATGCCCTTGAGCTGCGCGCTCCAGCGCACCTTGACGACAAGCACGGGCGGCGACGGGGGGCGTTTCTTTTCCGTGCGGCGCAGGGGCGTCACGGGCAGCGGCAGCGGCGGGAAGCTCTCGCCCCCTTTGATGCGGTGCGGCCGGGCCGGCGGCGGCGGGCCGCAGCTTGTGGCGTGGGCCAGCGGCAGGGCCTCGACGAGAAACACCGCCAGGACGAGTGCGACGATTGCGTGTTTTCGTTTCATGGGTCAATCTCCGGTTTCTAGCCGCGCGGTTCCGGCACGGTCGCGACGAGCTTGTCGATCACGTCGTCAACCGAGACGCCGTCGGCGTCGGCGTTGAAGTTCGTGTAGATCCGGTGGCGCATGACGGGCTTGGCGATGGCGCGCACGTCGGCGCAGGAGATGTTGACGCGCCCCTCGAGCACGGCGCGCGCCTTGACGCCGAGGATCAGGTACTGAGCGGCCCGCGGTCCTGCGCCCCACGACACGTAGTCCTTGGCGAAGCTGAGCGCGTGCTCGTCGGTGGGGCGGGAGGCCCGGGCGAGCTCGGTCGCGTACTCGACGATGTGGCGCGAGACCGGCATGTTGCGGACGACGTCCTGGAGCCGCAGGATGGCCGGGCCGTCGAGCACGGGGTCGATTGCGTAGTCGAGCTTCGCGGTCGTGGACTCGATGACGAGGACCTCCTCCTCGCGCGTCGGGTAGTCAATGTTGAGGCTGAACATGAAGCGGTCCTGCTGCGCCTCAGGCAGCGGATAGGTGCCTTCCTGCTCGATGGGGTTCTGCGTGGCGAGGACGAAGAAGGGGAGCTCAACGTGGTACGTGGTGCCGGCGACGGTGATCTGGTGCTCCTGCATGACCTCGAGCAGCGCGGACTGCGTCTTGGGCGGCGTGCGGTTGATCTCGTCGGCGAGGATGACGTTTGCGAAAATCGGGCCCTTGATGAAGCTCATCTTCGAGACCGTCATGTCCTCGATGTACTCGGTGCCGATGATGTCGGCGGGCATGAGGTCGGGGGTGAACTGGATGCGGCTGAACTTGAGGTGAAACGTCTGGGCGAGCGTCTTGATGATCAGTGTTTTCGCCAGGCCGGGCACGCCGATAATCAGGCAGTGGCCCGCGGCGAGGACGGCGGTGAGCAGGTGGTCAATGATCTCGCCCTGGCCGACGATGATTTTGCGGAGCTCGGCGTCGATTGCCTTGCGCGTCTCTGCGAACGACTCGACGATCTGCACGTCGCTCATGTGCGTGGTGTGCTCTGGCATGCTGTGTCCTTTCTCGGGTGTCAGCCCAACGCGCCGCTGAGCTTGGCGACGTACGGGCTCGTCGGGAATTCGTCCGTGAGCCGGTCGTAGAGCTCGCGCGCCTGCGCTGTCTTGTGTTCCTCGACGAGCAACGAGATCAGCGCGTAATATGCCTCCGGCTTGTGCTGGTCGGCTTCGAGCTTTTCAATGATGAGCGACGCGTACCGTTTCGCCGTGCGCGTATCGGCCTGCACCGTGGCGACGCGCACGCGCAGGATGAAAGAATAACCGTCGAGCTTGTCGGCGGGCAAGGCCGATTCCCATTTTTCGATCGTGGCGAGGGCGTCGTCGTAACGGCGCTGCCGCACGAGGTTCTCGACGAGGTGGCCGTACGCGTTGTGCAGGACGGTCTCCGTGCGGGCGTGCCTGCGGGCGAGCGGGACGGCGCGGTAGCGCTCACGGGCCAGCGGGATATCGCCTTGCTCGAGGGCGACGTCGCCGAGGCGAATGAGCGCGGTCCGGCGGGCCTTGTCGCGCTTGCCGTTCGAGACGACCCACTGGAAGTGCTCCTCGGCCTTTGCATAATCGCCCTCGGTCTCGAGGAGGTGGTCGCCGTAGAGGAGGCGCAGGGCGAGCTCGTCGCGCCTTGGCAGCTTCTTGGCGAGAAGGAGGTCGAGGGCGCGCTTGCGCTGGGTGACGGAGTCGGGGTCAACGGCGTTGGCGAGGAGCTCGACGTAGCGCACACCGTAGCGGCCGAGGCGCTCGTCGTCATCGGGCAGGCGGTTGAGCAGCCGGCGCAGGACGCGGCGCTCGTTGGCGTCGTCATGGCGCGCCGTCCAGAACTTCACGAGGACGACAAGCTCGTCGAGGGACAGGGCGGCGAGGTCATAGCCGGCGAGCACGCGCGCGAGGCGGTCGCCGATCGCTTCAGGTCGGCGGGCATTGTGGCCCTCGACGGCGTAGACGGGGAACTGGTGCGCGACGCGCCAGGTGCGGTTCGAGGCGTCTACGACCTCGAGTGTCACCGTTCTGGGTCCCTGGCTGAGGTAGGCATGCGTCGGGCGGCGCTGTGCTGACGTCTGGCCGTCGCCGAAGCGCCAGCGCACGGAGCGGGCGCCGATTCGGCCGAGGCCGGTCGGCGCGAACGACACGCCGATGATGGGCACGTTACCGAACTTGTCGCAGAGGTAGTTGGCCGCGTAGCTGAACGTGAAGTCGAGCACCGGGCCGGTGGGCGTTTCGTTCGAAACGATGCGCGCGCGGCTGATCGGGACGAACATGTGGTCGTCGAGCAGGCGATAGTACTTCGCGCCGGGCGGCTTCCAGCCGGCGACCGCGGCCTGGCCGGCGACGTACTCGACGTGGAAGTAGGTGAGGCGGTGCACGCCGCGGTCGAGCTCGATGGCGCCGTTGCGCTGGCCCCGGACGGCGTGCGGGCCGTGACGGCCGGGGAACGACGCGACAAGTGTGCCGTTGATGTAGAGGAACGACGAGTCGTCCGAGTTGGTGCAGAAGGAGTACGTGTCGGGTTTGTCGATGCGGATCCAGCCGTCGTAGACGGCGAGGAAGTTGTCGCTGTCGGAGAATGGGCTGAAGCCGTCGAAGACTTTCGGGCGATAGCCGCTGCCGAGGAGCTCGGTGCTGGTCTTGACGAGGGCCTTGAGGTCTTCAACCGTGTCGCTGCGGCCTTCGCCGAGGCGATATACTTTCATGAGCAGTCCCGCGCGCGGCTGCCACGGCTGGGGCGCGGCCTGCGGGAGGCGGTTGCCGTAGTAGAGCCAGGCGCGGTCGCTCTTCGGAATGCGAAACGTAATGAGCAGCCGGTCGCCGGGGCCAGTGGTGGTGATCGTATGCGGCAGGAGGGCGCCGCTCTCGTCGAGGATTCGGATGTCCGAGCCGTCCTTCGCGCAGCGGCCGCCGTGATAGAACTCGACCCAGGCGGCGGGGGAGTCGGCGCGGCGCTCGATCTTGAGCTCGCAGCGGGCCTGCCACTGCGCGAGGTGCCACGGCGCCGCGGCCGACGCGTCGAGCGCGGCGAGCAACGCCGCTGTTATGGCGAGCCGCCTTACCACTTCTGTTTCCCCTGCTTCTCTGTCGCGAGGCCGAGCGGCTCGAGCCGCGCGTTGTCGTAACAGACCTTGCCGGGCCCGCCGCTTGCGCCTAGTTGAACGCGCACCCAGCGCACGGTGTTTGTCGGGCCGGGGTGTTCGGGCCGCTCGACGGTGAAATCGAACCACCAGGTCGTCCAGTTGCGGCCGCCGGCGAACGGATCCGGCTTGTAGTCGGTGAGCACGTCGAACGTGTCCGGCGTTTTCGACGGCACGAGTCCCTGGACGATGACGTCGGGCGTGGCGCCTCGGGCCTTGACGTCCACGGCGAATCGGTAGCGGTAGCCAATCGTCACACGCGTCTCGGCGCTCGTGTACGTCGTGCGCTCGCCGTCGGGCGGGACGATCACGATGCACTTGCCGCTGCGCAGCTCCTTCTCCCAGCGCACGCTCTCGTCGTCGGGGAGCGGGTCCCAGGCGTCGGGATGGCCTGTGCCGGTCTCGAACCCGCCGTTCGGCAGCTTGTTTGCGAGCGCCGTGATGCGGATGTTGTCCCAGTAGCAGTCGCCCGGCTTGAGGTAGGCATACAGCATCACGCGGACCCAACGGATCCTGACGTTCGCGTGCGTGTACGCCGTCTGCGGTACGAAGTCGAAGGAGAACGTTTCCCACTGCTCGGCGGCGTCGTACTTGACCTGCTTCTGGTACATGTGCCGCGCCTCGACCTTGCCCTTGGCGTCGGGGAACGGCGCGTAGCCCTTGATGAACGGCCGGAGCGCGGGGCCGAAGCTTTTTGCGTCGAACGTGAACCGGTACGTCCTGCCGTGCTCGACGGGTATGGCGCCGCTGTACCACAGCAGGCCGGGCCCGGTGGCGACGGCGCCGGTCAGGCTGAAGTGCACGACCTTGCCGTGCTCGGCGTTGTCGGTGGCCCAGCGGACCGAGCCGTCCTCGGGCAGCGGGTCCCATCCGGCGGGGCCGCTCGCGCCCTGCTCGAAGGTGCCGTTGGGGGCGAGGTTGCGCGGCGCAGCGGCGCGCGCCGACGCGCACGGCGCGATCAGGATGGCGGCTGCGGCGAGGGTCACGGTTATCAAGTGCGGGGTGTGCATGAGGTTTTCTCGTCGAGCAGCCGGCGGTGCGCGCTACTCGCTGATGGCTTTGTAGTACTCCTTCAGGAGGTCGCCGTAGAGCTCGGGGAACTCGCCCTGCATCGAGTCGTGCAGCAGGCGGCGCACCCTGGGCGGGATCGCGGCGTCCTCCTCGCGGCGGGCGCGGTATTCGTGGCGGAAGAGTTCGCGACTCGTCTTGAGCCCTTCGACGACCTGCTTGTGCGCGCCGACGAGATCGGTGTAGCGGTAGTTGTCCATGTGGTAGTTGAGGCCGCGCATCTTCTCGAGCGTCTCGCGTATCTTTTCGGCGTTGTAGTTGAACTTCGAGAGCTGGTGGAGGATGCGCTCGCCCTTGACGATGAGGTCGGCCTGCTTGCCGGAGAGGTTGGCCATCTTGACCTGGAGGTCGGGCGGGACGTGGCCGCGCAGGCCCTCGCCGCCGCCGCCGCTGCGCTTGCCGCCGCCGGTGGCGCCGCCGGTGGCCTGCTCCATCTGGTCGTCGACGGTGGCGTTTTCGTACGGGTCGCCGGTGTTGCGCGTCGGGGTGCGGCGGCCGCCCTTGCCGATGGCGGTGTCGCCGACGTGCTCGCCGTGGGCCTTGCCCTGGCGGCCCTCGCCGCTGCGGCCGCCGATCTCGGTCTTGTTCGGCAGCACGTTGCCCGTCTTGCCCTTGGCGCTCATGTTGCTGATGGGCCCGTCCATGGTGTCCCAGCCCGCGCCGGCGTCGAGCGAATCCATCCAACTGCTCGAGACGTCCTCCATGTCCTCGGCGAGCTCCTCCTCCTCGCGGATGAGATCGCCGATGATGTCCTCGAGCTCCTCGGGCAGTTCCGCGTACGGCACGTCGTAGGGCTCGGTCGGCTCTTCGAGGTTCCACTTGATCTTGTCCGACTCGTTGGTGAGCCACGATTCGAGCTTGTGCGTGAGCTCGCTGGCGAGCTCGAGCCCTTCGCGCACCTGCTCCTCGGTCACGTCGATGCGCACGCCGGGCTTGGAGAGCTCGTCGGCGGCGAGGTCGATCTCCTCGTAGATCATGCGGAGCTCTTTGAGCAGCGTGGGGTCGGAGAAGACCTGCTCGGGCACCTTGTCGAGCTCGTCGGATTTCTCCTGCAGGAACTTGGACCATTGGTCCTCGATGATCTTGATCTGCTCCTGGAGCTTGAGCTGCTCGTCGGTGTAGTCCTCGGGCCTGGCGTGCTTGAGGTTCTCGAGCGCCTCGATGACCTTGCGCTGCTCGTCGGCGAACGCCTTGAGGATCGACTTGATCTCCTTGTAGATTCTTGCTTTCTCCGCGTTCTGTTCTTCGGGCCTCTCGGGCTCGGCCGGCGCGTGCTCGGGCTCATCCTTCTCGTCGAGGACGCCGAAAAGAGCCTCGAGCTTCTTGATGATGACGTCCTGGGTGTCGAGGACGGCGGTCTTGGTGGTGACGTTGGGCTTGGCTTCGAGCGCGTCGAGCGCCTTGACGACCTCGACCATCTCGTTCGCGCGCAGGGCGGTGAGCGTCGTGGCGATCCGGTCGTAGGCGCCGGCGTTGAACGTGCCGATGAGCTCGACGAGCGCGCCGCTCGAGTCGTAGATGTCGAACTGCAGGACGCGCACGCGTTCGAGCCGCTTCATCTTCTGGGCCGTGGCGGTTGCCGTGAGGGAGCGGGCGTACTTCTGCTTCTGGAGGATTTCGCGCAGCTTGGCGTAGACGGCCTCCTTGCGTTCGGCGGCGAGGCGCTCGGCCTCCCCGGCGGAGACGACCGTGACGTGCAGCTTCTCCGAGCGCGCCTCGTTGCCCTTGAGGTCACGGACGGCGACGGAGAGCGCGGCCTTATCGCCGACCTTCAGGTGCTCGGAGAGGCTGAACTCGTACGACTCGATCCCCAGGCGCTTGAGCGAGTCGTAGTTCTCGTTGGGCCCGGCGTTGTAGCTCCAGCGCTTGAGCTCCCGCGGCGCCTCGGAACCTTCGCGTTCGAGGGAGAGGGCAATTGAGTCGAGACCGACCTCGTCGCTGCCCTTGACGAGCACGGTGATCGTCGCGTCGGGCGGGCCCTCGTAGTCCACCTCGGGCTCGAGCAGCCGCGCTTCGGGCGGTTCGTCAACGAGGCAGGCGATCCGCCGGGTCACAGGCCGGCGCAGCGACATGCCGTCGGGGTCGGCGAGTGCGATCGTGAGGACCACGTCCTGCTTGACGATGAATTCCGATGAGAATTCTATGGGCGATTCCGCGACGAGAGTGCGCTCGAGACTGTCGAGGTTCAGCGTGCCGCGCGCGGCGGCGCGGTTCGTGTGGACGACGAGTCGCGCGGCGGTGTCCTTGACGATGGTGGTGCGCGTCGCGAGGCCCTCGAGCCACTCGGGCTCGGGGATGCGCAGATATTGCGGGTAGGTGAGGGCGAGGTCGAGGCGCTCGACCTCCAGCGGCGTCCTGGCCGTGATCGAGTACCAGGGCGACTTGAAGTCGTCGGCGAGGACGCGGTACCGGCCGTCGTGCTGCACGTTGGGAATGACGAAAGCGAAATGCCGGCCGTTGAACTCCATCGTGTCGAGCCGCCGGTCGCCGTCGAACCGGACCTCGACCGACGCTGCTTCGATGATGCGCGTGCCTGAGGGTACGGCGGTGACCTCAACGTCGTCGCCTCGGAAGACCGAGACGTCGCCCGGCTCGACGGTCAGCAGCGCGCGTGTGATGGGGAGCGGGGCGTCCTTGAACGTGACCATTCGCGCCGCAGCGTTGCGGAAATAGGTGGGAAACAGGACGAGGTAGGCGACGATGGCGCCGAGGGCGGCAGCAAGCACCAACCCGTAACGGGTCAGGCGCCGCGAGCTCAACGAGCGTTCGAGCGGCGTCATGTGGATGCGGTCCTCGGTCTGCTTGAGCACCGCGTCGGCCAGCTCGTTGCGGTAGCGTTCGCTCCGGCCGAGCTGCACCGAGTTGATGAGCCGGTTCTCGAGCTCGGGGTAGTGGGCCTCGATCTTGAGGGCGGTGCGGTCGTCGCTGATGGGCCGCAACGCCCGGCGCACGATCCTGAGCACGAACGACGCAACACCCGCGCCGATGAGGACGATGAGGGCGAGTATCCGGACGGGCGCGGCGAGATGGAACACGTTGTCGGATGCGAAGCTGAGCAGCAGCACGCCCAGCACCACGGCCACGGTGTAGAGCACGCCCTCGAGGACGAGCATCCCCCGCCACCGGCGCCGGACGTACCGGACCGAGCGTACGATCGCCTCGTAGCTGGGATTCGCCATGGCGCCACCTCCTGCACCGGCCCGGGGCCGGGCCTGTCATCTTGAACGCCGGGAGGGGGCCGGAAGTTGAGCGCATCCCCTGGAACCGGCGCACCCTCTGGCTATCAATATACCAGAAATCGGGCCAGTCGTAAAGGCCTTTGGTGGAATGTCCGCGCTTGGGTGGGCGCCTTGGGTGGACAATGCCGACACTTTCAATCGAGGTGAGGCGCTTGTGCGGATGCGATATGACATCAGTAAGAGCTGGTTGACGGTTCAAGATTTTGGCGACGTGTGCTCGCCGCGGCTGGCCGGTGTCTCTCGCAGCGGGAACGACTCTTGAGCGTACACGCAAGCGCCTGTCCCCTGTAACTTCGACCGGCCAGGTGGCTAGGCCAAGGCCAGTTGGCTGGTCGCTGCGCAGCAAGAAGCGGTGGCGTCGTCGCCGGCAAATGCCGACTTCCACAACGGGCGACGATGTGCGGTTCAACGCGCCAGATGTAGGAAAAAGCGGCGCCGACTAGACGCCGCTTCTTCTCTCACGCTGTCGGACTACTGATGGCCACTCGCCTTATTCACCCCGCTAACCGCAGGATCCTCGATATCCGGCGCCTATTTTTTGCCTTTCGGCTTGTGGACCACGATATTGCCGCCTTCGAGGACACCGGCCGCGCGATGCCAGGGATCCTCAAGCGGGCCCTGGTCGAAGAGCCATATCTTGATCTCAAAGGTGTCGGTACCAGCACCCGGCTCGCCGTTGTCAATCGCCTTTACAGTGAACCAGAAACCGTCCTGATACCAACCACCTGGCTCTCTGATCCTGGCCCACCCTTTGAATTGGATGAGCTTGTTCCCGGCAATAACCAGGTGTTGTATCCACAAGCTCTTCAGGTCGAGGAAACCATCGGAGTAGCGGAACTCGAGGCGCCCCAGTGGATTGTATGTGCTTTGTTTCTTCACGTACTTGACATTGAAGCCAAAGTTGGCGCGATGCTCCGGATAGGTGTTGTCCCCATCAGCTTCAGGCACAATCCATCCCCCGCCTGTAGCGAATCCACCTTCGGGATTGTAGACTACGAGAATCGCTGTGGTTGTTGCGTCGTCGCCCTGAACTGTCACCACAATCTCGTAGATTCCCGGCTCAAGGGCTTGTGTCGCCTCTGCTACGCCAGAGATGGAATGGGCCGTCACGACAATCTCACCAACCCCCTCGGCGTTCAGCGTAAACGTGATCGTTTCGCAAGTGAGGTCCAACACGTTGCCGTCTGCATCCCGCAACGCGGCCGCGAGACACGCATCGACGCTTGGATTGCCTTCCGTGGAAAGGAGGGTGTCGCCTTCATACGTGATCGCAGCGATCGGCGCCTCGACAATGTCTGTCCCCGGATAGTCCTCGGGGTCGTTGGGAGTTTCATCATCTAGGACCCACGTCGGCGGCGCGAGGTCTGATTCAATGACACAATGGTTGTAGATCGTCGTGCCCGGAACCGCGGTGTCATTCACCTTCACCACTAACAGGAACGTGGGTCCAGGTTGCCCGGCCGGAATCGTGCCGATATCCCAGAAGACGCTATGTGTGGTAGGATTATACACCCCGCCGCCCGTTACGGACACAAAATCAGTTTCGGGCGCCAACTGATCGGTG
>Ga0180432_10008693_pt1 | contig 12573 bp, 17 predicted proteins | sample SS_ome_10_FD_132414 | JGI IMG/M metagenome (GOLD analysis project Ga0180432, IMG submission 132414) | Hypersaline lake sediment archaeal communities from the Salton Sea, California, USA - SS_1_MS_2 metaG | ecosystem: Environmental > Aquatic > Non-marine Saline and Alkaline > Hypersaline >...
GGCGCTTGAGTAGGACGGTACGAGGGCAACAGATGAATTTCTAGGCCGCGGGAAAAAACATCCGCACACGACTGAGCCTCAATAAGTGTTTGGTGCAGAACAGCGCACCGATCTCGAAATGAACGTCAGAACAGGCCGACGCCAAAGAAAACGTTACAAACGGGGCCCCACCACACCCCGTGTTGTCTATCTATGCCCACTTGACTTGGGAGGCCTTATAAGTGTTGGGCAGCCCGTTACTATCCGCGCCGACGCCCCTCATGCACCGCAGCTACGATTTCGTCTCGGGTTAAGCCGAGCTTCACTCCCTTCACGTCCAGCGGCGATTCGTTCGCGTGCTCAGGCCGTAACACGAACAGCTGGCCGTCCTTGCGACGGATGCGGACTGAACCTGCTCGCCGGGCTTCCTCCAGCACCCTGGCGAATTTCTGCCTAGCTTCGGAGTACGTGTAGACCTTCATTCTGGCACCTCCAAAACATCGAGATCGAGCTTCTCCGCGGCACGTACCAAACCACCATCGAGTGTCAGCAACGGACACCGATGAACGCGAGCGCATTGGAGGACGTACGCGTCGTAGGCGTAGATTTTCAGATCGGCCGCGATCTCTAGCGCTTCCGCCAGATCAGCTTCGACGAATCGAATGGGGATCTCGGCATATGCATCCAGGGCCTTGTTCACTTGATTCAAGCGGACGCGTTTTCGTTTGAGCATTGCGGAAAAGGCGTTGCCAATCTCCCAGTGAACAGACGACGGTGCGATCAACGATGCGCCTCGTGTTGCCTCAACCAGTGCAGGCTTCGATGGTTCATTGGCGACGACGGCGATCAGCGCAGACGTATCGATTATGATTCTCATCGCCCTTCCTGATATTGTACAATTGTACAATATGCGATAGCCACCTCAAGAACAAGTGGTGCGGCGGGTCTGCCCAACGACTCTGGGCATAAGCTGCGTGCGCTGACCTTCCAGGTGCAAGAATCGCTCGATCATCTGCAGGCTCTCAATGCTCTCATATCAACTGCTGCCGCCGCGCATGCCAGCTTCATGCCCCTGATATTTCCAAGGAGTGTCCTCGAGAGCTAGAGTCTCATTGTCCAGATGAACACTCAATTCACACATCCTCAGGAGGACACCCCGTGTATTACTCAGGCATCGATCAGCACAAACGCGACTCGTTCTTCACAACGTACGACTCAAATGGCACGGTCGTCAAACAGGCTCGTGTACGTATGCCCTGAGGAACCACGTGAAGAAACAGTATCTTCGAGTTGAATGCGGCGGCGACCGACTCCGCAGTCTTGACAGCAGCATCGCTCCGTGGGCCGACCACGATCGGGACGAGGATTGTGTCGAGAAGTCTCATGGTTTGATGCTCCGATCAGTGCTCAGCGGCTGATCGTCATGCGAAGCGGGATTGGCGACCTGATGTTCAACCCACCTCCACCGCCGCCGTCCGGACCAGAGGATTCCCCTCCTGCACCGAGTCCGATTGCCCAATCCGAAACCAGCAGAATCCCTGTGCCCACTGCGGCAACCGCAATCGCCGTCTTGAGGGGAACGAAACGACGTTCCTCCAGACTCCTGAAATGCGAGCGTTCGAAGTAGAAAACAGCGGCGTCCACATCCTCAACGGGGAAGTACTGATAGCAGGCGCAAACTGACATCGATGCCAAGAGACACAACGCCGTTATGCGCACGGGCCTTGTGGTTGGGTTAGCAGTTGACATGGTCTAATCCTTGGCAAGCGTCACCCAATAGGACTGCACCTCTATGTACGGCGGGTCCGGCGCACCTATTGGAGCGTATAGGCGAATCGTGCCGCGTTGGTCCGGCCTGGTACCTCGGAACACTCCCTCCTTGCGAAACCAAGGCACATCCTCGTAGTAGACGCCGGGTTTGAGCTTGAACAAGCGTATATCCGGATTGCCCGATGCACGGCGCCCTTGGCTATTTGTGGCCATCTTGCCTCCTGGGTGTTGTCAACTCCACACTGAGTTGGCGCAACTGTTTCGATTGGGCGGACGTTATCCTGTTGCTCTCATGTTCAATACATCCCGCCGCCTGGCATTGCAGGAGCCCTCTCCTTCTCTTTCTCCTCCACGACGACACATTCGGTAGTCAGAAGCAGGCCGGCTACGGAAGCGGCATTCTGCAACGCCGTGCGTGTGACCTTTGCAGGGTCGATGACGCCCGCCTCCACCAGGTCTTCGAATTCGTCAGTCAACGCGTTGTAGCCATAGTTTTTCTGCTTCGATGCACGGACGTTTTCAACCACTATTGAGCCTTCGACACCCGAGTTAGCGGCAATGCATCGCATCGGTTCTTCCAACGCGCGCAAAACTATGTTGGCGCCGATCTGCTCGTCCTCGTCCGGCAGGTTGAATCCCTTGAGCTGGCTCTGTATGCGCAAGAACGCCACACCGCCGCCGGCGACGATGCCCTCCTCCACGGCAGCCCTGGTCGCGTGAAGAGCATCCTCCACACGAGCCTTTTTCTCCTTCATCTCGGTCTCAGTTGCTGCGCCGACGTTGATCACCGCAACACCGCCGGCGAGCTTGGCCAAACGTTCCTGGAGCTTTTCCTTGTCATAGTCGGACGTGCTCTTGTCCATTGCCACTCGGATTTCCTTAATCCGGCCCTGGATGTCTTTCGTCGAACCGGCGCCGTCCACTATCGTGGTGTTGTCTTTGTCTACAGTGATGCGTTTTGCGCTACCCAAGTCGGCGAGTGCGGCATTTTCGAGCTTGAAGCCGACCTCATCACTGATGACCTTTCCGGCGGTGAGAACCGCGATGTCTTGCAGCATCGCCTTGCGACGGTCTCCGAACCCGGGAGCCTTGACCGCACACACTTTGAGAGTGCCGCGCAGCTTGTTTACCACGAGAGTGGCAAGGGCCTCACCCTCCACATCTTCAGCGACGACAAGCAGCGGTTTGCCTGTCTGAGCGACCTTCTCGAGTAGCGGAAGAAGATCCTTCATGCTCGAGATCTTCTTGTCGTGGATCAGGACGTATGCTTCCTCCAGCTCAGCCTCCATCTGCTCGGCATCTGTGACGAAATACGGCGAGAGGTAACCTCTGTCGAACTGCATGCCGTCAACCGTCTCCAGTGTTGTCTCGAGGCCCTTCGCTTCTTCCACGGTGATGACACCGTCTTTGCCGACCTTGTCCATCGCATCCGCAATGAGGTCCCCGATCTCTCGATCGTTGTTGGCTGAGATAGTCCCTACTTGGGCGATTTCGGTCTTTCCTTTGGTTGGTACGGAGAGCTTCTCCAATTCAGCTACCACCTCGACAACGGCCCTGTCGATACCGCGTTTGATGGCCATCGGGTCTACGCCGGCAGTCACATTCTTGATTCCGTCACGGAAGATCGACTGCGCAAGTACCGTCGCTGTTGTGGTGCCGTCTCCGGCGACATCGGAGGTCTTTGTGGCTACCTCCTTCACCATTCGCGCGCCTACGTTCTCGACAGGGTCCTCCAGCTCCACTTCCTTTGCTACGGTCACTCCGTCTTTCGTGACGGTTGGTGACCCAAAGCTCTTTTGGAGCAGAACGTTGCGACCCTTAGGGCCAAGCGTAGCTTTAACCGCCTGTGCCAGTTGGTTCACGCCGCGAGTGAGGCGGGCCCGGGCAGCAGCATCGAAAATCAGTTCCTTGGCGTTTGCCATTTCCCATTTCTCCTTCTCGTCACACGTCCATGACTAGCCGACGACGGCGAGGACGTCCGACTCTTTGATTATCAGCAGCTTGTTGTCATCAATTGTCACTTCGGTGCCACTGTACTTCCCGTACAAGACCTTCTGTCCGACGTCGACCTCCATAGGGACTCTTTCACCTTTCTTGAACGCGCCCGGTCCCACGGCGACGACTTCTCCTTGCTGGGGTTTTTCTTTTGCAGTGTCGGGTATGTACAGCCCGCCTTTCATCTCCTCGCTCTCCTCGAGCGGGCGTACTACTACCCGGTCGGCCAACGGCCGGAGGGTGGTGGTCGCCTTAGTGGTTCTCTTCTTCGTTGCGGTCATGCTCGTTGCCTCCATTGCACATCAGTGCGGTTGGACGGTTCGGGGGAGATAATATCCGACCGCCTCCTTTTCGGTGTTTGTTGTCGCCTTCCCACAACTTCCTCCTGCGCTGCGTTCTCTCAGCGTACCACCAGCACCGGCACTCGTGATGCTCGCATGACTTTGTCAGCCATTTGCCGGAACACCCGGTAGATGGGTGATCCTGAACTGGGAGTGAGTACCGATGTTGACAGATCGAACGGCGGCCGATCGCCACCGATCGAACTCGTTGAACTGTATCTTGCGAAATCCATATTTCAGTCCTCGATGCATCGTCCACTAGAGACTCAGCACCAGGCCGACGGTGATGGGCATAGTGTATGCCGAGCTAAATGGCGACGAGCCTGCCAATCCCTCCGTCTGGTTCCGGTCCATCATCATCCAGCGTATCCGCCCTCGCAGGACGACAGTCGCTCGCCGGGTGGGGTGGGTCAGCGCCGTCAATCCCCCATATGAGGAGTTACACGAATGACCGAAAGGTCGGTCGACCACTTTGGCGCCACCCAGCCCAACCGTGCGCATTGTTGTCCTGCCTGCTCCGAATTCACCAAGTAGCTCCCAGTCGCGATTACCAGAACGGATCACTCTTCGTTCAGCACCGATCCCGACGTGGATAAGTGTCAATGGAGCAGAGCGTTCGGCGAAGCTCACGAACGTTCCCTCCAGCATCTCGACCTCGGTGTTGGCCTTCACCACCCAGCCATCGGAAATCCGAAATCCGATGTTCAATCCCACTGTTGTTCCGAACTCCTGGCGCTGAGCGAGGTTGCCGATGGGTGCCGAAAAGCCGGCGCCTCCCTCCACAAAAGCTCTCGCTTGACCATGGGCGGCCGGATCAGTTGGAACTGCGATGGCCGCGGCCCCAATTGCGAAGAGCCACGGCGTTCCGACTCTGTATCGTGTGCTAATCCGTGCTTTCGTTCGCATCTAATGACTCCGTTTGGCTGTATTGGGTCCACAGCGCGAATCCATAATCAATTTTAACTCGATATAAAGGTAAAGATCAAGTAGCTTAATATTGACAATCCACATGTCTACATTATGTTCCCACGAGGTGAGTTTTCGGAACCTTCAGCGTAATGGATGGATTCGGATCATGGAGCTACTCAACAACATGCCTCTATGGCTAGTTGCCCTGGCGATATTCGCTCTCAGAATCGTCGACGTATCGCTGGGAACGATCCGAACCATCCTCGTGGTACAGGGGCGTTTGGCTGCTTCGGTCCTAATAGGATTCGTCGAGGTGCTATTGTGGGTAACCGCGGTTTCGCAAGTGATCGCAAACATAAAGGAGAGCCCGCTGCTTGCAGTTGCTTTCGCAGGCGGATTTGCGACCGGCAACGCCGCCGGTATCTTATTGGAACGTCGGCTGGCCATCGGGACGTGCGTGCTGAGGATTATTTCCAACGGACAAGGTGAGAAAGTAGCGGGGGCGTTCAGGAACGCCGGCAGAGATGTCACGAGCTTTGACGGTTGGGACGAAGGCGGACAACGCAAACTCCTGTACACGACCTGTCCGCGTCGGGAAGCGAAGCATCTCGTCGACCTGGCGAAGGTGATAGACCCACACCTTTTTTACATGGTTGATCGATTCTCCCAGACGGGAAACGGCGGCCCGTTGCCGCATCCTTCCGGGTGGCGGGCGGTACTCAAAAAGAAGTAACTGAGGGGGACTTTTGCCTAGTCCGGCGGAGCAGACTTCCTACGATGTCGGCTCTACCTGATGGCCATTTCGCTATTTGATCTTGATCTCAGTGGCTTTCGGCTTAGCGGTGGGTGATTTCGGAAGGTGTACACGCAGCACGCCGTCGACGTAGCCCGCTGATAGCTTGTCTTCCCCAACATCGTCGGGTAGCATGAAACTCCGGGTGAAATGTCCGTATGCACGCTCAATGCAGTGCACCTTCTCGGTTTTTTCTCCTTCTCGTGCTTCCGTTCTCCTCGGATCGTCAGCCGTCCGTGACTCGCGAACACCTTGGCATCTTCTTTCTTGATACTAGGCAGTTCGGCCTTCCGGTGTGTTGCTCGACATTAAGCAAAATGTCAAGTAACTTAATATTGACTTTTATGGTCGAAGATTATACTGTCCAGTCATGAAAGACCACGTAGACAAAGTCATCGAACAGTGGGACGACGAGCGGCCGGACTTAGATGCCACACCGCTGGGAGTCCTGAACCGGGTGGTACGCCTCGGAAAGCATATCGAGGCTGATCTCAAACAGGCACTCGCACCATTCGGCCTCGACACATGGAGCTTTGACGTGTTGGCGGCGCTGCGTCGCCAAGGTGAACCGTATTCCATGTCGCCAACTGCGCTGCGGCGCGCGGCCCTCCTGACGTCCGGAGCCATGACCAACCGTATCGACCGGTTGGAAGAGCGAAATCTCGTCGGACGAGTGCCCGATCCGAACGATCGCCGGGCTCTCAGAGTCCACCTCACATCGGATGGCCTCCACCTCATAGAGCAAGCGCTCGAGATTCGTTTCAGAGCTGCGGAGGATCTTGCATCTCGACTGACCGAGGCGGAGATGAAGAAGCTGACCGCGTTGCTTCGGAAGCTGCTGCTGGCAAAGCCCGAGGAAATGGTTCCCAGCGGCTGACCAAACATGACACAACAGATTCCCGGCGACGCGGCGACCACCCCGTCGCCAGAGCCCCCGCCCTTTGCCGTCGGGGCCGACGTCGCATTGCTGGACGGTGCCGTGGGCGCGCCCCCCAACGTCGAGTCGCTGTGGCGGACCGCCGCCGACAACGGCACACCCCTCGAAGAGAGGCTCGAGGCCTACGAGGACGTTATTGACTCTGAGGTCGGCGACACGACCCTCACGCGGGCACGAAACCTCGAGAGAGAGATCGGCCTGCGGCAGATCTACCTCAAGTTCGAAGGCGGCAATCCTTCCGGTACACAGAAGGATCGCATCGCATTCGCACAAGTGCTCGATGCCCTACGGCGCGGATACGACACGGTAACCGCCGCCACCTGCGGCAACTATGGCGCGGCGCTCGCACTAGCCGCTTCTGTGGCGGGAGTGCGCTGTATCATTTACATCCCTTCAGTGTACGTGGCGAAACGCGCCGGCGAGATATCGGACTATGGCGCCGAAGTCCTGCGTTTCGGCGAGGATTACGAAGCGGCGGTGATCGAATCCCGAAAACGGGCCGAGCGGGACGACCTATACGACGCAAATCCCGGCGGGGTAAACACGCCGATACAGTTGCGCGCCTATGGCGAGATAGCCTACGAGATATACGACGAACTGCGCGACGCGCCTGCCGCAGTGGCTGTGCCCGTCTCCAACGGGACCACAGTGGCGGGGATCCACAAAGGTTTCGTGAGCCTCTACCGCCGTGGCCGTACATCTCACCTGCCCCGCATCGTCGTCGGCTCGTCCTTCAACAAGAATCCGATAGTGCGCGCGTATTTGGGCAAGCTGCCGCGCTGTGAGGATCTGCGGCCTGGCTGCGTGAAGGAGAGCCGCATCAACGAGCCGCTCGTCAACTGGCACTCCATAGACGGCGACCAGGCCCTCTACGCGGTGCGCGAAAGCTGCGGGTGGGCCGATCACGCAAGCGACAAGAGCATGTCCCGCCTTTCGCGGCAACTGCGAGAGAGGGAGGGATTGGATGTCTTGCCTGCTTCGACCGCTGGGCTGGCAGCATTAGCGCAGCGGCACGCCCAGGTTCCTCTCCTTCCAGAACGCTACGTCGTGGTATTGACCGGAAGGCGCGCATGATGATTCAGTCGGACGGTAACGCCGTCGTCTACTGCCAGGGAGCCTTTGGCACGACCAACGGCAAGACCGCGCACGGCCTGGTTCGGCGCTGTGAGAGATACCGCGTACTGTCAGTCGTGGACGACCGCCACACCGGACGCGACGCCGGCGAGGTGTTGGACGGCGAGCCTAGCGGCATTCCAATTCACGAGTCGGTGGAAGCGGCGGTGATGGCAGCAGCTTCCGATGCGGACGTCAAACCGACCCACCTCGTGATCGGCCTCGCTCCCGACGGCGGGCGGCTGCCGTCGTTTGCGCGCAAAGAGGTAGAGAAGGCGCTCGAGCTTGGGCTCAACGTCGATTCGGGCATGCACGATTTCCTTGCTGACGACGAGGGGCTCCGGCGTCTAGCTGACACCCATGGCGTGCACATCCGCGACGTGCGCAGGCCGCCGGATCGTGAGTACCTGCACTTCTTCAGCGGCAAGATCGAGCAGGTGGATTGTCTGAAGGTTGCCTTACTCGGCACTGACAGCGCCGTTGGAAAACGTACTACCGCCTGGATACTCGTCGACGCGCTGGCCAACAGAGGGCGCAGCGCCGAGCTGGTGGGCACCGGGCAGACCGCGTGGATGCAGGGCGCGAGGTATTCGATAGTGCTGGATTCGCTCGTCAACGACTTCGTGGCGGGCGAGATCGAACACGCGGTCTGGTCGGCATGGAACGACCTCAAACCCGACGTGATAATCATCGAGGGTCAAGGTAGCCTAATGAACCCGGCCTACCCGGGCGGCCACGAGATCCTAGCGGCAGGCAGGCCAGACGTCGTCGTGCTGCAACACGCCCCCGCACGTCTGGAGTACGACGGCTTTCCCGGATATCAGCTACACCCGCTCCCGGTTCAGATACAGGCAATAGAGCTGCTGTCGGGGAAACCGGTGGTCGCAATCACTCTCAATCACGAGAACCTCACGGACGAGCAGCTCGATTCGGCCATGTCCCATATACGAGCCGAGACCGGATTGCCGACCTGCGCACCGCTAAAGACAGGCCTCGACCCGGTCATGGATGTTCTCGAGCCGTATTTCACGGAACGGCCTGACAATGGCGAGTAGTCATTTAGGTGGGGCATCGGTGGAAACTCATCGTCCAGTCGCCGACGATCCCTGGAACTGCATCCGCGTGTTCCGCAGTCTCGAGGTGGGGCCGGCTCGTATTGAGAGGCAACGGGTCGTCACCCCTTACACTCTGCACACCGATGAGGGGACCTCTACTATCGACCTCATCTACCGCTACGAACGGGATGTATTCGATCCGACCGACCCAGCTGCTCGCAACCTGGGCGCCATGATCACCGCTCAACTCGCCCTGAATTACGGCCTGTTTGCCGACGTGATCCGCTTCGACGGGCTGTTTGATGAGATCGACCGCGATTTTCTCCGCGACATGGCTGAAAACACGGCGCGGGAAATTACCGTGAAGAAATTTCTGGAACATAACCCGTTCTTGAGGGGGGCCGCGGCGGAGCTGCCCGCAGTGAAGCGGGACAGGCATTGCTGGGCAAAGCTCGAGTTCGTAGACACATTGGGCGGAACTTCTAAACTGTCCGACGCTGCGCCACGTAGCTTCGGGAAGGACTTCGGCGCTCACGCGGTCCTGTCGAGCGGCGGCAAGGAAAGCCTGCTCACGCTCGGTTTGCTCAGAGAGATTGGCAGGAAGGCGCACCCGATCTTCATCAATGAATCGGGGCGGCACTGGCTCACAGCGTTGAACGGATACCGTCACCTGGCGGTGAACCACCCCGGCACCGAGCGTGTGTGGACGAACTCCGACCGGCTGTTTTCTTGGTTCTTGAGACACATGCCCTTCGTGCGCCAGGATTATGCGAGCGTCAGATCGGACGAGTACCCGATCCGCCTCTGGACGGTGGCGGTGTTCCTGTTCGGTGCACTGCCGCTGCTCAAGCGCGCCGGTATTGGCCGCATCTCGATAGGTGACGAGTTCGACACGAGCCGCAGGGCGCGCCTCTCAAATATCCACCACTACGATGGTCTGTACGATCAGAGTGCCTACTTCGACCGAGCGCTTACCAGGTACTACGGCAAGAAGGGATGGGGAGTGCAGCAGTTTTCCTTACTCCGAAACCTGTCGGAGCTGCTGGTGCAGAAGACGCTAGCGGAACGGTATCCCGACCTGCAGAAACATCAGATGTCCTGTCACGCCGCACACGTGGACCGGGACAGAGTGCGTCCTTGCGGAAAGTGCGAGAAGTGCCGGAGGGTAGTGGCGATGCTGGTGGCTTTCGACATCGATCCGCGGGGCTGTGGTTATTCATATCAACAGGTCGATGACTGCTTGCACGCTCTGGCTACTGAAGGCATCCACCAGGAGAGTGAGGGTGCTCAGCACCTCGCGTACCTGCTCAGGGAGAAGGGGTTGCTTCGAAGCGGATCGGCTGGACTCCCAGACCCACGTGCCCGATCGGAGGTTCAGAAGCTACGTTTTGATGACCAGCGGGCGCCCCGGACATTGCTGCCTGTCGACCTGCGTGAAGCGGTGTACGCCATTCTACTGGAGCATGCAAACGGGGCCGTACAGCGCAATGGCCGTGGTTGGCGGGATTTCGATCCGCTCAATCAAGAGTATTCAAGCGAACAGAACGGACGGCAGGTACTGTGGACACCATTCACCTCGGCGAACTGACCTGGCAGGAGGCAAAGGAGCGGCTCCAGGCTGTCGACGTGGCGCTGCTGCCGGTCGGCGCCACCGAGCAGCACGGTCCGCACCTACCTCTAGACACCGACGCTTTCGATGCGGCCCACCTCGCCGAGCAGGTGGCGCTCGCGTGCAGCGAGCCGAGGCCGGTGGTGCTACCTCTAATCCCATATGGTGTGTCGTACCATCACGAGGATTTCACTGGGACTATCGGAGTCAGTCCCGAAGCCCTCTCCCGCATGGTCCGCGACGTCGGAATGAGCGCCGCGCGGAGCGGTGTCAGGAAGCTGGTGATCGTTAACGGGCACGGGGGCAACCTCGCGGCGCTGCACTTTGCGGCACAACTCATCAACCGCGACGCCCACATATTCACTTGCGTTGATTCTGGCGAGACCAGCGACACCGACGTGTACGCTATTGCGGAGACTCCCAACGACGTGCATGCGGGCGAAATCGAGACGAGTACGTCGCTAGCCACCCGACCAGAGCTGGTTCGGATGAGCAAGAAAAAGAAGTTCGTGCCCAAGTTCTCGACTCATTACCTAGACTTCACTTCCAAGCGCAGCATCACATGGTACGCCCGTACCTCCGGAATCTCACCTTCGGGGGTGCTTGGCGACCCCACCAAGGCAAGCAAGGAGAAGGGGGAGAGAATGTGGTCGGTGATGATCCGCAACCTCGTGGAGTTGGTAGAACACCTAAAGCCCATGACCCTCGAAGAAATCTACGAAACCAAGTATTGAGTCTAGATGCAGATAACACGCGTGGTGGCCTGGCCCGTATCTCTCACGCTCGCCGAACCTTACAGCATAGCCTACGAACGCATATCCGCTGTGGCCAACGTGTTCGTGCGTATCGAGACCAACAGCGTGCACACGGGGCTCGGCTGCGCCGCTCCCGACCTTGCGGTTACCGGGGAGACCGCAGCCACTGTTGTCGATTTCATCGACACCGTAGCGCAGCCGGAACTGGCGGGCGGTGACCCGCTCAGGGCCGTAGCGCTCTTGGATCCGCTTCGCAAACATCTCGCAACGCACCCTTCCGCGCTCGCCGCGGTGGACATGGCGCTCCACGACCTTCTGGGTAAGGTTAGTCGCCTCCCGCTATGGCGGCTGCTCGGCGGCTTCCGCGATTGCATCGAAACCAGCGTCACGATAGGGATCCTCCCCGAGGCCGAAACCCTGGAACGAGTGGTGGAATGGGTGGACCGCGGCTTTCGCTGCCTCAAACTCAAGGGAGGGCACGACGTCGAGGACGATATAGCGCGTGTCCTCAAAGTGCGCGAACGTTGCGGAGAACGCATCGAGATACGGTTCGACGCCAACCAGGGTTACACGATCGAGCAGGCGATGCGTTTTGTTGAAGGGACCGAGGGTGCAGACTTAACGGTATTGGAACAACCTACGCCCAAGGGCCAACCCGACCTGCTCGGCAGGCTATCCGCCGCGACTCCGATGGCGGTGATGGCCGATGAGAGCATCATGGGGTTGCGGGACGCGTTCAAGCTGGCCCGCGACGGTCTGGCGGACATGGTGAACCTCAAGCTCATGAAGGTGGGCGGCATCGCCGAGGCGCTGCAGGTGAATGCTGTGGCCCGCGCGGCCGGCCTGGAGCTGATGGTGGGTTGCATGGACGAGGCCGAGTTGGCGATAAGCGCGGGACTTCAGTTTGCCTTGGCACGGCCAAATGTCGTATACGCCGATCTCGACGGACACATGGATCTCATCGGTGATCCAACGGCGGGGATGTTGAGTCTCGAGAACGGAATACTGTATGCCAGCGACGTTCCTGGATTGGGGTTCACGGGGGATCTGGGTTAGACGAGGCTGTTGCGGCGAATGAAAGTGATGTTGCTACCGCGAGTCGACCTCAGTATAGATGAGGATCTGCGCAGTTACTCGAAGGGAACTCAGGTCCCAGGGTGAAGGTGGAGAGCCTTCAACATTATCTCCACCGCCCAGTGAGCGGTAAAGCAGGCCCACTCGTGTCTCTCATTGCGCTTCGATATAGCCGAGCACACTGACGAAACCTCTGCTGACTGCTATGATTAGCTCGGCCTTCACAAGGAGTATCCGATGCGA
>Ga0180432_10008694_pt1 | contig 12571 bp, 21 predicted proteins | sample SS_ome_10_FD_132414 | JGI IMG/M metagenome (GOLD analysis project Ga0180432, IMG submission 132414) | Hypersaline lake sediment archaeal communities from the Salton Sea, California, USA - SS_1_MS_2 metaG | ecosystem: Environmental > Aquatic > Non-marine Saline and Alkaline > Hypersaline >...
ATTGACAAGGCATTAAAATCCGCCTCCCTGTGGCTGCGTTGCCCAGTAGCGCTCTTTCTTCGCCTGCAGGTAGCTGCAGACCACGTATTTCTCGAGAACCTCGTCAGGCAGCTCTTTGAAGCGCTTGTAGTTGCTAGCCATGGAGAGCGCGTTGTGGAGCTCGTCCAATTCTTCGGTGATGAGCGCCTTTAGGTCAGGCACTCGTCCACGCTTCGGGCTGCGCTCTTCCTGCGCCGGAGCTTCTTTCTCCTGCGTCGGAGCCGCTTCCTCGGCTTTCTCTGCGGCTTCAGCGGTCTTCTCCTTGTCTATGGAGCAGCTCTTGCCGCCTTTGACGGGGTTGCCCTGCCACGTGTTGTTCTCGTACTCGATTTCCACGTAATCGCCCTCGTTCACGAGGTCGAAGCAGAAGCCTCCGACAAAGTCGCCGTTGTCGAGCTTGACGCCGCGCCAGTTGTTCTTCCCCTCCTTGACGCTCTCTACGTAGCCGCTGGTCTTGTTCACGCCATCACCACCCGGCTGTAGCCGTTGAGTAGGCTGTCCACGATTTCGTTGAGTTCCACTTCTTCGCGGTACTCCTCCTCGTTGACGAACCCCTGCTCGAAGGCGGTGAGGAGCTCGAGCTCGGTGTCGTACTTGAAGTGCGCCACTTTACTCACCCGCCTTGGCGTCTGCCGCTGCGATGCAGTCGAGGGCTCGCAGGAGCTTCTCCCGAATTGCCTCTGTTCCTGCCTCTGTGTCTAGGTCGCCGTAGACCTTGACGCGGGCTCCGCTTTTGCCGTACTCGATTGAGTCGGGGTTGGTCTTTTCGATGACCTGCTTCGTGACGTACGTCACGTATTCGGGCGCGCCCTCGCTTTGGCGCGGTTGCGTCGATTTTGTTGGTGCTTCGTTCATTTTTGACCACCGAGCTTGGCTGGAGCGCACCGAGCGATAAACGAGCCGCGTGCTCATGCAGAGCACCGGCGACGTTTATCTGCGAGCGTGTGCGGAAGCGCACTCGGTGGGATAAAAAAGAGAAGCACGTTAAGAAGAAGATTGACCGCGCACGAGGGCGTGCTGCCGGTCGTGGCGTTTCAAGTGCAGGGCTCGCTGACCGACCGACAAACGGTACGGCCGGGCGAGCCCCGCGTGGTTGTCGCTCGAGCTAGTCCGTCTCGGGCGCGAAGATGCTGGTGCACGTGCGGCAAGCGACTGCAAAAGCAATCAGACCGCAGATGGCGTAGACGGCTGTGGTTGCGTCGACCATGGGCTTCACCTCCTTTACGTCATGATGATGGCGACGACGGCGACGATGACGCCGACTGCGCCGATTGTCCACTTGGGGATTAGCAGGACTCCCTCGAGCCTGCCTTTGATGAACGCCACGTCTGCGGCGAGCTCGTCGAGCTTTGCGTGGATAGTTTTGTCTGTCATGTCAAGACTTCACTCTGTACGTCCATGCCGCCTGCACGTCTGCTACTCCTGCGCCCCCGTTCTTGATTTCTATCTTCAAGGAGTCGTAGAAGTAGAACGGCGTCTGCATGAGCATGAGGTAGTTGCTGCCGACGGCGTCGAAGTTCTGGATTTTCCAGAACGCCGTGGCGTCGCCGCAGTTCGAGTTTATCAGGCTTATGCTGTGCCACTCGTAGGGAGCATTTCCCTGGACTAGGTGCATGACGACTGTGCCGTCGATTGTCAGGCGCACAGCCGCGTCGTCGGTGTCGCTGCATAGTTCTGCCGCGAGCAGTTGTCCGCGTCCTTCTCGGTTGAGCACGGTGTAGGTCGCGCCCGCCCCGAGGATTGGGTCCCGGTACGCGCTGCTGACCAAGTCCGTGTTCTCGAGGTAGCGCGTTGTTGTCCGTGACCAATCCGGCTGCCCTGCCATGCTTTATCTTCGCCCCCTGATTCCAAGGTCTCTCATCAGTAGCATGAAGTTGCGGAAGAATTCGCGCTGTGGGTCGAGCTCGTGCTCGGCGAGTACGCTGAAGGAGACGAACGCGGTGTGGTCGTTGTTGTCGTCCGTGTTCCACGACTCGACCTGCAGTAGGTTGAGCCCGCGATGCAGTTGGTAGTGCTCGCGGAAATTGATTTCGCAGTCGTCGCCCGCGTAGTGCTCGAGTTGGTAAGAGGGCCAGAGCGCCGTCCCCTCGTGCTTTATCCGCAGTCGGTGCGTGCCCTCTTGCCCTGCCGGAAAATAGATGTAGACGCGGTGCACGACTCCCGCCCAGACGGGGAAGTTGGTCACTTGTGCGCTGGCTTCCGCTGTCCCCGCGTCCGTGGTGATCCACTTTCCGTAGTCCATGCCGGTGTGTCACCACCTTACTCGGGGGTCAGCAGCTCTTTGAGCGCTTCGTTCTTCGCGGTTATCTCGCTGTTGTGGTTGTTGATGTACGCCTCGTAGGTCGCTGTCAGGGCTGCGACTTCGTCTTGAGCCGCTTGCTTGACTGCTTTGACGTCGTCGTTGTACGTGGTTGTTGCGTCTTCGACCATTTTGGTCAGCGCGTCTTTTTCTGCGATGAGCTGTGCTAGCTCGAGCCGTTGTTCCGGTGTCAGGTCTGGAAATTCTGTCATATAATCACCTTTGACTAGGATTGCCCCGCGCCGCGTGTGCCGCCGAAGTGCGTCCGCACGCAGTCGGAGATTCGCATTTCGGCGAAGTCTCCGATGAGCTCGTTTATCCAGTTTCCGCCTCCGGGCGAGTACGCCGCTCCAAAGGTGTAGTGCGGGTTCGTCCGGAACAGGTCGTTGTCGACGTTCGCGTTTGTGGCTGTGTCCACGTCGCCGCCGTCCGTATAAATTGAAGCTGTGCCTGTGCTCCCGTCCCAAGTCATCGCGACGTGATGCCAGGCACCGTCATTAATTGCTGTTGTTCCCTCGACGTTTACCTTGTTGCCGTCTATATCTTGTACTAGACCTGCACACACGCCAGTTGTTTTATTCGTGTTCATGCTAATCTTCCCGACTTCGCCGCTTGCTCCGTGATAAAAGAATATCTTGCCGCTAGCCACTACGTCGGCGGTGTTCTTAGTCCAGCCCTCGATGGTGAAGTCGTCCGTACCCGTGAATTCTAGAGCAGTCCCGAGCTCAATTCTTGATTCCGTGCCTCCGGTCGTGATTTTGTAGTCGCCGGTTATTGCGCCGGTGTTCCAAGTGTAGTCCGTGCAAGTCCCGTCGTTGCTGTTCCCGCTGTAATCCGTGACTGTTGCGCCTGCGCCAGCTCGACAATGGTATAGGACTAGCGTGTTCGCGTCGTTCGCGTATGGTGCATAGACTACTCCCATGATTAATCGCTCGTGTACTGGATTTGTACCCCAATGACTTTTGCGTCACCGCTCATGGTGTCGCTGCCGTCGGTCGGCTCTCTGTGAATCTCGAGCACTGCCATGTTGTTGTCGGTGTACGGAGTCGTCAAGGTACAAGTGCTTATGTTCGTGTGCTCTGCGGTTCCGTCTACCGTGACCGCAGCACACGCAGCATTTGTCAATGCAGCGTCGTAGGCCGCGGAGTCGGCGACGTCGAGGAATTCGCAGTCGAAGACGACAGCGCCTGCGGTTGCCGCTGCCTTCCACCAGATTTTTACTGTTGCGTCTGAAGCCGCGTCCCAATTCTTCGGCGTCACGAAACTCCAGTACGCCATTTCTGCCGTCGTGTCGTCGAAGCGTAGCTCGTTGTACGCGAAGTTAGTGCCGTTCACGCGGAATTTCTCTGCCGGGTTGGTGTCCGGGACTTCTGCTCCGGCTGGCGTCAGGAAAATGCTTCCGTCAGTCGAGCCACCCCCACCTGCCGCGAGTTGTGCGAGTGTTTTGGTGCCGGTCGTGACGTCGGTGAACGTCAAGTCGTTCCCGCTCGCGTCGATGTAGTGCGTCGTGCCGTCTACTTCGATACGTGTTCCTTGAACGGGGGTTGTGAACGTCGTCCTGGCTGCAGCGATAGTGCAAGCCAAGACGTTGTTGTGATAGAATAGGTGGTCTTTGCCGCTCCCTACGTCGAAGCGCGCGTCGTCCGCGCCAAGAAGAAAGATTGATGGGTAGGTGTCTGAAGAATTCGCGTAGAGCTTCAGGTCGTCTCCGCCGGTCGCGCCGCCGTACAGGCTGGAGACTCCTGCCTCGAGTTTGGTCAGTAGCTCTTGAGCCGAGCTCGCGACTTTCCAGTACGTGCCGTTGAACGACGTCGAGACGTCGTTGCCTGTTCCCCACGTAAAGGTCTCGTCATCGTCTCGGTGGTACAGGCGGTCAGGCCAGTAGTCCGGCAGGCGTGACGGAGTGCGAGCCATGACCTCACCGCGCCTTCTTTATCAAAATCGAGCCCTGCTCGATGAGCGTCTTCAGCGCTTCGTTGACTTCCGCGTTCGTCTGGTAGTCTTCGAGAGTGTACCAAAGCGTGACTTTTTCCAGCGTGTCTGCCGCGCTGTTGTTGAGCACGTTCGCCAAGATGTAGCCATCTTCGGGAACGTCAATCAGCGCGGTGCGCTGGATTGTTGCGCTTGCGGTGTGCGCCAAGTCAAAGTCCGTGTACGTCTCGGTGTCCCAGTCTTCGCCGTCCGGGCTTGTGTAGAGCTGGACAGTCGGGTCCGCGTTGAGCGCTGCCCCGCACGTCAAGCGGCAAGTCAGCGACATCGTCCTCGCTTTGACGAGTGCGATGGATTGCGAGTTTTTGCTCGTGCCGCTTGCGGCGACAGAGTCCTGCAGGAGTATTGGGTTTTTCATGTCGTTCACCATGTGGTTGGCTTTGAGCCGGGGCGCTTATGCGCCCCGGGGTTTAGTCACTTACTTGCTCTTCTTCTTCGGGGCCGGCGGCTCGCTGTTCTCCACGTTCTCTTTGTGGATAGCGAGCAGCTCTGCCTCCGATTGGTCGACGTCGTGCACGTTGACCACCCTTCAGTACCGCCTGTACTGCTGCGTCAGGACTTCAGCTGTTGAGCTGGAGCCAACGCTGCTTCCCGCAGTAATCTTGGCGGTGAGCTTCCCGACTCTGGACAGGTCGTACCAGTCCGTCGGGTCGTTCTGCTTCCCGAAGGGGATATTCACGGCGCCGTGGGGCGCGTACCCGCTGTAATGCACGCCCATGGCTTCGCTCGCGTCGTTTGTTACTGCGACGCGCCCGCCGGAGCCCTGTGCGACGATTGCGGTCGTCTGCGAGTGGCTCCTGCCGATTCCTGCTCCGTAGCACTCGTAGGTCGGTGTCACGTAGTAGTTGACCGCGCTTCCCGTGCCGAAGGTGCCGAACCCGTCAGTCATGATGTTGTTGTTCGGGGCAACCTTCAGCAGTTCGCTGACCGACTCGTTGTTGAAGGGCACGTGCTTGTCGCCGTCTTCGCTCAAGGTGAACCTCGACATCTGGCTCGATGGCGAGTTCCCTGCAGACAGAGACATGATGCTCATGTGCCTCATGGTGTGGTCGACCGGCATGTCGATTGTTTCGACAGCCGAATCAGTCAAGGAGTACGTGTAGTGCTCCTTGTTCGAAAGGAAGCCGCTCGGGCTTACTTTCTTCTCGTCGAAGGCGTGCGCCGCGACCATCATGGTTCCCGCGTCAGGCGAAGAGCCACCGCTTGCTTTGTTGTGAGTGATGAACAGCTTCGTGTTCTGGAAGCGGTTCGGGTCAAGCGCCATCTGTTCGTCCCAGAGGTGGCGCCCAAAGTCAAGGTGGTAGGTGGCGCAGCACTGCACGTTATTTTCGTACTCCAAGATGTTGAAGGGGAGCTTGCCTTGGTCGAAGAAGTTGACGGCCTGCGCCTCAATTCCACTCATGGAATAGAGGACGTCGCTGCCGTCCTTCAGCTCAATGCTCGACACCATCTTCGCGGGGTGTGCTGTTGGAGTGCTTCCGTTGTTCGTGCCCTTGACGCGGATACTTATCCGGCTGATGGGGTCGGCGAGGTCGACGTCGATGACCTTCGTCGCTGCTGTGTTTATGCTCTCCGAGGCGAGGATTTCGGTAAATCTCGTGTTCATTTCCAGTCACCTCTATGGAGCTACTCCTTGTTGACTGCCCTGCGCTGTGCGTGCACGACTGCCTTGAGCCGCTGGTCGATGTTCGTGTCCGGGTCGGTCGTGCGGTCCGGGATTTCCATGCCGTCAAGTGCAGCCCTGACCGGCGCGTAGCCGCGTGCCTGCTTGTCCTTGGCGTCAATCATGCCCTTGCCGATGCGCTCCGCGCCCTTCCCGGCGGCTTGGCGCTTCCACTCGTTCTCGTCCACTGCCTCGAGCTTCTCTGCGCGCCTCTTCAGCGTGCGCTCGTCCCGCATCGCGGTCTCGTAGTTGCCCTGTCCGGCGATTGCCTTCGCCTTCCAGTCCTTCGTCCGCTCGATGCCCTTCTTGTACTTCGCGGGCGCTTTGCCGGCGCCGGCGACGTAGTTTTCAGTTATCTCGCTTTGTGGTTTGACTTGTATGCTTCCCATGTCGGTCACGTCCTCGCCGCCGCGAAGACGCAGCGACAGGTTGTTGCATGCAAAAACACGGAAGAGAGATATAAATCTACCGATTTGGTGGGGGGGTATCATGCAACGACAGCTATAAATAGTAGTGCCGAGTAATGCTTGGCATGGAGAATTATCTCGTGCAAATCACGCCAAAGATTACGGCGAAACAGCGCGAGTACCTTGACAAAGAGATAAAAAAGGAGAGGTGGGCTTCGTACTCTCACGCCGTCCGCTGGCTGATAGAAGACCACCGACGCCGGAACCGGCTCAAGAAGCGAAGTTTGGGGTGACTCATGACTAGACAGATAGAGAACAGGCTCGTGCACGAATACGTGCTGGAAGCGTATCCGACGTCGCTGACTTGGAAAAGGGAGCGGCTCGGCCCGCTTCCGGACACGGAGCTCGCCAATCTCTACAAGGTGCGCAACGTCTACGCCGACGTCATCGTGCTCGAGGACAACCACTTCATCATCGTCGAGGCGAAGATGCGCCCGAACGTCACTGGCGTAGGTCAGCTCGAGTACTACAAGGAAATGCTGCCGCTCACGCCGAAGTTCAAGAAGTACAAGAATTATCCCATCAGGCTGGAGTTTTTGACGTCTCTGCTCGACCGCAAGGTCAAGGAGTTCGTCGAGGGCAAGGGCATAAAGTACACCGTGTTCGCCCCCGCGTGGACTCGCGACTACTGGATTGAGCGAACGGGGAAGCCCACCGGCTAGAATTTCTTTGCTGCAGCAGCGCCGTGCATCGCCGGTTGCTCAACCCGTTCGGCAATCCGCGTCACCTTGGATTCCTCCATGGGGATTATTGCTCTGGCGCACGATTGCGCTGCTGTGGCTGCCTCTTTATTGTCTAGTTTGGCTAGGGTGCGAGCCCCGAAAGTGCTTGTCTAGAGCCGGTTTTCGGTGCCGCACACTTCGCAGATGAACACGTTGTCCGACTTGGGCAGTACGTGCTCTTGCATGCAGTTGAGGCAGTTCGCGGTCTTGGTGTCTTCGCCTGCGAACGGCTCCGCGATGCTTGCCTCGCTCTCCTCTTCATGCACGGGCTCGCCGAACACGTACTGCCCCAGAGCCCAAAGTAGATGAGTTGCCCTAACCTTGTACTTGTTGTACTCCTCGACGAGTCCGTAGTTGCCGCTAGCCCACGCCTTCAGGACTTCCTCCTGCGTGGCCGGCGGCTCGAGCCCGAACAGCGTGGCAGCCCAATCGTCGAGTGTTCCCGGCTTGTTGAAGCCGGGTACGAACGTTTGATTTACTTGCTCCATTTGTGTCATGACGTCGTAGAGGTCGGAGTTCACCCACTCCGGCGCTTGGACTCGGTGCTTCATCGCCGTGGCGAACACGAACCGGAAGTCGAACGCGACGTTGTAGCTGATGATTTCGTTGTACCCGTTGACGCGATAGAACTCGAGGAACTCGTTCAAGGCGATCTCTTCCGAGTCGTCCATGAACGTGACTATGCCGAGCTCGACCTGCTTTGGGTCGAAGGCGGCGATAGAGATTATTCGGCTGTTGGTCGGCATGACGCCCGTGGACTCGATGTTCACGATTAGCGGTGACCGCGGAATAATCGTGGGCGTCCACGAGCTGTACGTGATTGGCTGCGGGACAAAGGGGTCGGGAACCGGCACCACGGGCTCGGGCTCGCTTGGCTGGATTGGCTCGAGCTCGAACTCGATGGGCTCTCTGTCCGGCGGGATAAACGGCGCTTCTTTCCCGCTGTATGGAGTAACCACGATGTCGAACGCCACTACAATTCCTCCAGGACGATTTCTTCTTCTTCGATTTCGTAGCCGGGCTTCGAGACTCCTATTGTGTAGGCTCCCGGCAGCAAGATGATGTAGTCCGGCGTGTACTTTCCGGTGAAGGCGCCGTTGACCAAGATTTTGGCTCCGGTCGGCGTGCTGGTCACGTCTACCCTGTGCCCCCAAGGCTTTTCCGGTTCGTCTGGCTCTTCTGGCTCGTCCGGCTCGGGCTCGGGCTCTTCTTCAATCTTCTCGAGCTCGACCTTGACTTCGGTCGTCTGTCCTGCCTTGATGGAGACGTCGTCGTCCCAGTCCTCGTATCCTGCGGCGATGGCGTGGAGCTTGTGCACTCCTTCCTTCAGCCGCACGACTTGAGTGCCCGGGTACTGCTGCCATGTGCTGTTGACCTGCAGCCTAGTGCTCGTCGGCAGCGGGGTGAACGCTAGCCAGCCGAAGCCGTCGTCTTCCGGCTCTGGAACCGGCTTCTCCGGCTCGGTTGGCCACGTGAACTCTTCCTCGGGATAGAGCTCGACGTTCTCACTTCCCCAAATTGTGTCTCCCTGCTTCAGCGTGATGGTGTAGGTTCCGGGCGAAATTGGCTGGTTGTACGGCGTGATGCCGCTCCACGCGCCGTTAATGTAGACGCCAAGACCTGCAGGCAAGTTGCTCAAGTCCAGCCGCGCCATCTTGACCTCGCCTTTCTCGAGCGTGAACATGACTTTCTTGTCGTCGCCGACCTTGAGGTCGAGCGTTCGCTGCGGCGGCACTTTGTAGCCCTCGAGCTCGACTCTGACGACGACGGGTCCCGCCGGCAGGTCTTCGAACTCGTACGGCGTGAGCTCGTTCGTCGGCGCGTTGTTCTTGATGACGTGGGCTCCTGCAGGATAGCTCTCGACCAGCAGCGAAGCGCCAGCCGCTGCGTGTTGGTTGATGAGTGTCTTGTACTCCTCGAGCTGGAGCTCTGCTCCGTCCGTGTCGCGCTTGATGATTTCCCCAACGACTGGCACCCAATATAGGAGCCCGAACGTGTCCCTGTACCACTTGATGAAGTCCTCGGCTGCGGGCAGAAGCTTCTTTGCTCCTACCCAATCCTTGTTCGATATTGCGGTGTACAGGGCAAAAAGTGGCTTCTCGTTGACTTCCTTTGCGTACCAGCCGCCGAAGGCGAGCATGCCGAGACTTCCGAGAACCGCTGCGAAAGCCTTTGGCATGACGCCCATCGCAGCAACGACCGGTTCCGGGAGCTTCGCAGCAAGCGCTTTGAAGAGCCCGCTCTGCGGCAGCCACTTGCGCGCGCTCGTTATAATCTGTGTTCCGACGGCGGTTCCCAAGCCGTCTTTCCCGAGTATCGTCATGACCTTAGCAGCTTGTTTGGTCGTGAGTGAGTTGAACAGCTTGACGAACGTCTTTGGGTTCTTGGCTTGCATGGCTGCGAGCTTTGGGATTTGCTTCGCAGCGTTCTTCGCAGTCAATCCTTTCAGCGCAGCCAGCACCGCGTCGTCAGCAAAGTCTAGGGCTGTTGCTGCAGGCATTAGCACGATGACTTTCCCTCCTCCCGGAACCATCTCGTAGCCGAAGATGTCCACAAACTTGTCTAGCGCGTCTTGTACTCCGGGCAGCCCAAGCGTTACGAGGATTGGTTCTTCGACTTTCCACTCCCACCAATCCGCGGGTATGCCCGCGTCAAGCCAAAACTGTTTCGTCTCTGCGTTGACCGATTCCCAGTCTGCCTTTCGTTTCTCCCGTTCGTCGACGCCGATGACGGGTTCGAGGTCGAAGTGTACACTCACTGGAACGCCAACGCGCACGGTCTTCGTCACGATGGGCGGCGTCTTGTATCCCGACAGATTCACGACAATGTCGTGATTCTTCTCCGGCAGCAAGTAGTCCGAGTTGGTGAGGAACTGCTGCTTCTTGCCGTTGATGAATACGGTCGCGCCACTCGGCGCGCTAGTAATCGAGATAAGCCCCCGCGTGGTCTTCAGCGAGTTTAGGAACTCAATCTCGTCATCAATCTTCTGCTTCTGTGTGGAGATGTTGTTCTCCGCACGCTCGTACGTGCTGTTCGCCCCCTTGAAGTGGGAGCAGGCAGCCGAGAGAGCCTTTTGCCTCTCGTCCTTGTCAGTAACGCGCATGGCTTGCTCGGCTTCAGCGATGGCGTCGTCGACCTTCCCGATTGCTTCACCGATGTCGCCCGACATCTTGTCCCAGATGTCACGGCGCGTGCGCCAGCGCTCGAGCGCGTTTTCGCCGCCGATGTCGTGGGCGACTCGGCTCAATCGGTCGAGGCTCTGACCGATGGGCCCGATGAGTCGCGCTACCGCCAAGTCGATGCTTCTGTACCGAGCCATTTGCTCGTCGATGCACTGCACGTAGTCAGTCGCCATGACGAAGAGCTCCCCTACTTCAGCGTCGCTTCAAGCTCCGCAGCACGCTTCGCAGCGGCTTCTTGACTGCGTTCAAGAGGTGCTGTCCGGGACTCTTCTTGGCTGGCGACTTCCTTGGTGTTCTCCTTCTGGTTTCCATCAGCCATCGAGAAAGGACAACAACCACGACGTATAAAAACCTTTGCCCCCCCCAAAGAAAACCCTTGCACAAAGCACTTTGCTGCTTTGTTAACGACTTTTTAAGGATTGGTGAGTGGGGTTTTGTTGGTTGTTGTCTGGGTTTGGTGTTGTTGCGTGGTTGTTGGTTTGTTGTGTTGTTGTGTTCCTTGTTGTGTTGCCCAAGCCGGCTCTGCTGGCTTTGGGGTTGTTTTCCTGCACTCGGTCAGTTGTTGCCGAGTGCAGGGTCCGCGCACCACGAGCCGTGTAGTGGCTCGTGGCTTGTGCAAGCAGCTTGCTGTGAGCTAGTGCTTGCGCGGAATATTGATAGGGGTATAGTTATTGCAGAGTAGGATAGAGTGATATAAGGTAGTATGCTCAAAAAGATGTTAACATATCTCTCTCTAGCAAGATTGACGACTCGAATTTTTACTGCAGACCGAAACGCTTTTATAGCCGCGACGAGAAGAACCCGTACCGGGAGCCCTAAAGCTGTCGCGTATGCTCTTTTTTTCCTCCCGCTCGAGATAGAGTGTCTTTCCTGTGTCGAGAGATATGTTTTTATACTCGGGGTGCGTATGCTTTCCTCGAGGTAATCCCCATGGGAAAGATAATGATGAAGAGAGCCTACAAAATGCTTATGGACTGCCGCAGCAGGGGCGTCCGTGACACAATCAGGCTGGAAACCCTGCGCCGTGGAATCGCGCTGAACATCGGCGGAAATCGCGAGACAATCAACTCGTACCTTCAGTACTTGACAGACCTTGGCTGGATTCATGTGTCCAGCCCGGGCTTGTTCTCCATCAACTGGGAAGTCGCGCACACCGACCACCACGCTCTGCTCGAGAAGGAGCGCGAGGAGAGGGGGCGACGCAAGTGATTAGGGTTCGTCTCGACCTGACGTACGACCAAGCCGTCGGCGTCTTCATCAGCACCGCGTTCTTCGCGATGCTGTTGCTGACGGCCTGGTCGATGGGGGCGTTCTAGTGTGTCCCTCAAAGACGTCTTCCGCGGATTTGCCTCCGGAGCTGAAGAAGTCAAAGCGCACTACGGCAAAAATCCTCGAGGACTTATGGACTTTGAGGGAGACGGTGAAGAACGAGCCGAGAGTGAAGCACGAGCCGGCGATTCTCGACTTGCTCGAGCGAGCGATAGAGAGGCAGCAGGAGACTGAAGAGCTGATTTGGGCGTTGAGCCGGTACGTTGGCGGGCTTGCTGCCGTGTTTCACGAGCATGCGAGCTGCGACAATTACTTCGAGCGTATCGAGCGCTGCATAGAGTCGCTCGAGCGACTCAAGAAAAAGAAGTTGCAGGGCGATGAAGCCCTGCAGCTTGACTAGCTACGGCGACCGGAGCTCTGCGTCTTCGTAGTGTCTCCGGCGCTCTATGCGCGCTTCTTTGACCTGCTCGTAGATTTCGTCGTAGTCGACTCTTGCTAGCGCGCCTTCGACCAAGTCGACCAGCAGTCCAGAGGGTGCTGGTACCTGGTCGATTGACTCGCGGCGAACCAGCGCCTCGAGCTGTTCCACGCTCATGCACTCGTAGATTTTGTCGTAGAGCCCTTGGTCGTTCATCAGCCAGAGGTTGACCGCCAACGTTTCGCGGTTGTGCCAGCCCTCGTACGTGTCGTCGCTCACGCGACCACCTCGAGGGCCGGGCGCACCCAAAAGTTGGCGCACTCCGAGCAGACGCTCCGAAAGAGCCCACTTCCTGGAAAATAGACGGAGACCGACTTTTCGCCGGTCTCCTCGCCGCAGCATTGACAAGGCATTAAAATCCGCCTCCCTGTGGCTGCGTTGCCCAGTAGCGCTCTTTCTTCGCCTGCAGGTAGCTGCAGACCACGTATTTCTCGAGAACCTCGTCAGGCAGCTCTTTGAAGCG
>Ga0180432_10008695_pt1 | contig 12571 bp, 15 predicted proteins | sample SS_ome_10_FD_132414 | JGI IMG/M metagenome (GOLD analysis project Ga0180432, IMG submission 132414) | Hypersaline lake sediment archaeal communities from the Salton Sea, California, USA - SS_1_MS_2 metaG | ecosystem: Environmental > Aquatic > Non-marine Saline and Alkaline > Hypersaline >...
ACTTCTCCTTCTTTCCTTCCACGTAAATTTCCCTCAACACGGCCTCGACAGACATTTTCCTACTCTCAGCCTCCGCTCTGACGTCCTCCATCGTATACTGCTTACCGTCAAGAAACGGTAACTTGACTTCGACAGCCTCGTTGACATCCTTGAGCGGACCGAAACGTTTCTCCTCGACCCAAAGAAAACCAGAAGGCCCGACCGAGTAACGATTAACGTAGTCAATGTCTGCTCTGACTGCAGGCTTTTCTTTATGAAGCCGAATCGTCTGCTCAGCCCTACGAACGTTGCCAGCAATGTTCTCAGCGTGCCTACGCTCTGGAAGATCGCTCTGCACGCCAGCTCGAACGTCCCTTTCAGTAGCATCACGCAGCTTCTTTTGCAGTTTGCCTTCGTCGTTGAACAAGCCAACGGAGTAGCTTCCATCCGATTCTTGATAAAGATACTCGTTCCACTCTCGCTCCCGGCCGGTTTCCGCGAGTTTTATTCTGTCAGCCATAGTCAACGGTTCGCTCGGTTTTGGACCAGTGACTTGCGTCTCTTCACCAGTCTCGAGATTCACCTTGATTCGCCTACCGTCTCTATCAGTGTAATGAGTAAACTTCTCGTCTGGCTTGATTGCGCCCGTGACTAACTCCAGCCGATTGGTTGCGAGGTTCCGTCGGAACATTCGACCTTCCTCATCCGCAAACGACTCCCACTGCTCAACTGGCTTTTCTTCTGGAGGCTTGAGCATCTCGTAGGCTTGTGTTATCGTGTTCAAACGCATTCGGTCGGCTTCAGATTCTATTCCAAGCACTGACTGAATTTCTTCAGGCGACAGTCCGTAAAGATCTTCTGGTGTTACGCCTAGGGAAACGCCGGCGGCGGCTGGTCTCCCCACAGTCTCATAAAAGGGTGAGTGGCACTTTGGCCGCCAGCCCCTCCTGCACGCGGGGTTCCGCCATATCCTAAACCTGGCGAGGGCTCTTCCGGCTCGAAGGCACCTGTTGTTGGCGTCACTGCGCCGCTAGCCACACGGCCTGTTGACAGCGGCGATGACACGTCCTTGCCAAACAAGGAATCGAACGCATCAAGCTCTGGAGTGAGACTAAGCGTCAGCTCTGGTAGCTTGCCCTCACCAGCCTTTCCGACCTTAAAGCCTGTAATACCAGGCGTGCCTGCCGGTGTGGCTCCTGGAGCCAGCAAGTCAATCAACGCTTGCGTTTGGCTTCGTTGTTGTGTCCGAGCCTTGCTGGCGGCTTCGGAGTACTTCTTCGATCTTGCCAGGTTACTTGCCAGACCGCCAACTCCATGCTGCCACGATGTCGGATCGGACGCAGAGAATGCCTGCGCACCTTGACCTAGCATCATAGCAATTAGGTTCCAGTCAACAGGATTCACGTTGCCAGCCGTGACCTGTGGAGTGGGACCAAGTGAAACATCTCCTGCAAAAGGTGTTAAATCTACTGCCATTTGTTCCTCCTAACTAAGTAACCCGCCTATCGCGCCAGCGGCCGCGCCTATTCCTACAGCCCACGGATTTCCGGTCATAGCTCCCATCGAGGCACCGGACAGTGCTCCGCTAAGAACCGACTGTGTCTTGCTCATCTTTCCAGTATCACGGGCCGGTGTGCCTCCACCGATCGACGCTAGCATTGCTGCACCATAGGTCGTCATTTCCAAATCCCAACGAGCGTCCATTTCGTCGTACTCGTAATTCTCGCGTGCCTCCTCACCTTTGGCTACGATTCGGATTCGGTTTGCGTCAGCAGTCAAAGTAGCCACTGCCTTCTCGAAGTCCACGCGTTGGAGATGTGATTTGAAGACTAACTCAACGCCATGATTAACCATTTCGTTACGCTGACGCTCCATCTCCACATACAACTTCCCGCTAAACTCAGTGAGCGTGCGCTCCTTTTTCGCATAAATGTCGGCCTGACCGATAACAAACGAGCTAGTCATCGCAGCACCGATGTCACGCATACCGCTCTGGAATTTCGTAACCATATCATCGTAGTCAGCATCTATCACGTCAGCGTGCGCTGCAATCGCAGTGTCAATGAGCGTGGTAGTAATTACGTTATCATCAACCTGCGCAACGACCGCATCCGAATACGAAGCATAATCCGTTGCCACGCTGATCGCATCGACTACCGTGTTAAACGCAGTAATCGCAGCATCCATCGCGTCAAGATCATCGTCTGGATCGTACGCAACAGCAGTTGTGTAAGGCGAGTTTCCAATCGCTGAATCCATGTAGCCATCAACGTCAGTTAGCCACGTCGAATGTATCGTCTCCATATAAGTCGGATAACTAACACGACCCGAGCCACCGCCACCACCGCCAGAGCCACCACCCTTGCACTCCACGATCGGCCCAGAATACTCAAAGCTCTCACTCTCGACCTCCTCTAATGTTGCCATGTCGATAACGACTTTGGTATAGATCTTCATGCTACTCCTTCACTTTGTTCAAAATTTGAACGAAGTGGCTAAGTTTCCCACGTAACGAACGTGTATCTAGCCACACCCCCTGTAGCCTTCGCCAAGCCAATTACTTTCTCTTGATCAGTGTAACCAACCACACGAGAACAATATCGACCTCTAGCATACTTCTTAAGCGCGTCCATGCCCTCGCGCCATGTGCTTAAATGTGTTTCTCCTACTGCCCATAGTGCGTAGAGCAATAGGTTCCTTTGGTCATGAATATGGTCTTCAACAACTGAGGTAAGACACACTCCGTCCACCACAGCTTTCTCGTCCTCGCGTCGGTAACTTAACCAAACCTGAACCAGTCCCTCAAGTATTTTGGCCAATAGCCGTTGTTCCCTATCAGCAGGCCCAGGCGGTAACGCTGCGGTTAGTCCACCCCTTATCTCGTCCCAGTACGGTGTGACTTGGTCCGGCATTAGTAACTGTAACATAGCGTCTCCTTTTACTATTCACCTCCAACCTCTTGGCCTCTAGCATACACCGAGTGTTTGTCATCATACTTAATCAATGCCTTGATGTAGTCGATATTCGCGACGGAGCCTACATATGTAGCTCCCTTCACCTTGATACGAAACTCCGTACCAGCCACACGTGGTGTGACCACACCTTTCGGATTAAGTCGTTTCCAGCCAGAATCGTCGTTGAACGAATCGCGACTGTCTTGATAATCGTTTCGCCAATCGACGCGAGCTTGTAGGACATCCTCACTGGCGTTGTAATAATTCGCACCAATCCCTAGTTGGTCAATCGTCTTATACCCACGTGCACCAAGATCCAATGTGTCAGTAGTTAACCTTATCTCAGGGTCTCCTCCGTCTTTGTAGAACCCACATAGTGTACCTCTGTAGGTCCCCACGGACGAGCAGTACTGATCAGTAGAATAGAGTCCATGCTCGGTGAGTACGTAGCCTGTACTTCCGTCGGAGATGTACAGTCGTCTTCGTCCGGGACAATATGATAGTTTAACGATTCCACTTAAGTCCTCCAAGAAGTCTTTGTAGCCAAGCTTCTCCGATTTGTACGTTGAATCACAATACCAGAGATCATTATTCGTGCTAATCCAAAAGTGCACGTTGTCACTCCCGTCAATCGACTCGCCGCTAAGTATTCCCTCACCGCTCATGTGTCGCATTGCGTAGGTGGACATTGGCTCAGACTTCGGTTCCAGCAGAGCTATCCCTCCGTCTCCGTACACCATGACTCCATTGCCAAGTTTGCGAACCTGGTAGACAAGACCTTTACCCTGCTCTCCCCAAGGCATGTGTCTATATCCAGCCGTGCGGTTGAATCTTTTAGGTCCGCCAGGCGTAACCTCAACTTCTCCCTCTCGAAAATCAAACTTTCCGATCTCAGACCACGCGACTGTGTTAGTAGCCATATTGCCAAAGTCCGCCTCATCGCCATGAACGATACCTCCAGCTATCACCTGTCCATTGAAGTTATCAATGCACGCGTAAACCGGTGAGTTCGATGTAGGCAACGCCGAAACCGCGTCGCTACCGACTGTCTTCTCCCACGCGTCAACAGTGATCGTGTTACCAGAACGGGCGAAAGTAGTAACAACATAAAAAAGGTTAAAATCAGCGACGGTAACGTACTTAACGTTCGCAACAGCGCCGAGATTCTGAATTTCCGTTGCTTGCCAAACGTTGCTCGTGTCACAATAAACCTCATACAAATAAAGGTCCGTGGTGCCGTCCTTGATTGCAAAGATCAACGTGTAGTACTCAAGAAAGAAAACTTGTGGCCAGGGCCAGTTATCCCCGATACTCCACGTCCCAGTTCCAACTATTGCGTCTGCCATATTATCTCCATCAAACGGAAGGACCTTCCCAATCACTGTCACAAGTGAAATGCGTTATTCCTACACCGGCCTGACCACCAACATTATCTACGTACTCATACATGCAATACCACTCGTCTCCAATGACGAAACCTTCTAGAATAGCAGCACTGCAACTATTATTACCAATAGTAACACTTCCTATTATACTCGGTTGGAGAGCGGAATCTATTCTGAATCCAGTCATGCTAGTACTAGTCCAATCGAAGACGGAGGCAAAACAATCGTCATGGACGTGACAACAGGAAGTGGCATGTACCGAACTACTCGTGGCGTCCGAATACTGCTCAGTTATGTTATCTCCATCAACATCCATCGAGTACGTTCGTTTGTACTCATACCACGCAGAATCATAGCCAGCGTACTCTACATATATTCCATAGCCGGAATACTCTGGCACTTTCACTACAGCAGGAAGGAAACCGTTACCATGCGTTTGTTCTACTGAATCTACCTGACCTCCAGCAGTACTATAACTGGCTACATAATAATCTCCAGCTGGGTCCTCATACGCTGCAACAAAAACACTGTCCGTCATTCGAACACCGTTCACCGAGGAAGCTACACCGTCGATAATAAATCCTGAATAACCTCCGACCGAGATACTGCCATCAGCAGCTACGTTGTAGCCTTTGTACAGAGTCGATGGAGCATCTGTTACGTAAGCTACAGTAACAACTCCATTAGACTGCTTCCACAAGGTGATACAAGTGGCATTGACACTAGAGTCAACAATTACGACGTCATGACCACTTAGTTCTCCGGTAGCCTTGTTGATCACCGAGGTTCCGAACTTTTGATTATATATATAACCGTCGACAGCGTTCCAAGTCTTCTCTAACCATGTATAGCCTATGACCGCATAACTATCGTTATCATAAGCTAGCACGACCATTGTCGGAGACGCATCTCTCCAGTCAGCATTACCAGTGTCAAGATCATGACTCTCACCAGTATCGCTTGCGACGCCCTCGGAGCTTATGGTAAAAGTCCCAACGACCCCATCGCCGCGTAAGGCATACGCACCAAGTGCGCTACTCTCTTCACTGTTGATATGACACACCGCGCATCTTTGGTTAGTGCTGAACATTTCATTGTAGTCGGCTACCGCCGGAAAACACAAGGGCCTCATAGTAACGACAGTACCACAATGGTCAGTGACTCTCACATATTCTGGATTGTCGGACGTCTCGCGATACAGCTTGTTACGCCGAGAGTTAGTAGTAGGATACTCGCGCCAGTAAAAGCCGCTTGGTGTTGCTCTCCAAGTAAACGGTGGACAACCTCCATCTATAAACACTTCCGCCTGACCTGGCCAAATATCTATCAGCTCGTCTATCGGAGTTTGAAAGGCCAACGCGGTCGGAACATCTTCACAACACGTCGACGCGTCCATATAGGGCACGTTGATCGTGACCTCAAGTCCATTAGAATCAGTCACTGTAACTACCGTATCCTGGCCTTCGTCAGCACTTGACGTTAGTGTGTTGTAAAGTACCGACGTAGTTGCCGAACTAAACGTCGTCCACGCGTTATCTGAGGCCCACGTGAAGTTTGCACAACCGCCTTCAACGTAAAGCACTACCGAACTATCACGAGCCAGAGCATAGACGTTTAGTGGGCTGGAAATGAAGTAATGTCCGGGCTCATCGCCACACGCGTAGTCCTCGATCATCTCCTCGTTAATCGGCTTGCCGATCCCACTACGTGTCATGGCTTGGTCACTGACCTCACCCGTTTCGGTCGAGGGAGTATAACCACTTGGATACATCGAAACATTTATAACGTCGTTATCCACTAAGTCACCATGATGTAGTCATTCAACAACGTGTCAGCGTCGGAATCCAAGTACCCAGTCTTGGTCAACTTCAACGTATGTCCGCCTGTGGCCACACCACTGACGTCAAGCTCACCATTAGCATCAGTTGTACCCTTAAGCACGTCGTCGATGTAAACACTAACATTCTCCAGCTCACTGGCATCAACGTAATCAGTAATCCTAATTGTGATGTTCCGTGTGGCAGTAGCCTCACTCCACTTGCCAAGCCCGCCCCACGAAACACCAGTAGCATTAAGGTCCGTCACGGCCTCGTGCAGCTTAAGTCCTTCCTCGCTCGGCGCAAGGTTGTGACACTCCACCAAGCTTTGTTTGTATCGTGGCTCGGACTTGAAACGCTTTAACCCACGAAGCAAGCCGTCCCTAAATGTATACTCGTATTCCCTCACCTATTGGCCCTCTTGTCATGCCATGACCCGTGACGTGAAGGTTTCTTCACACTCGTCGGACAAACTTCGCCAGCCTGCTGACGCTTACCTACGCCTTCATTCTGTCGCTGATATGAGTCCTTGAACGGACCTGTTCCGTCACGCTTACCTCTTTGTTTCATAGCCATTACAGTTTACTCCTTTTCTCCCAGAACTCTCCCATCGGGGCGGAGTGATGCTTAGCCTTCTTACCAGTAGGCTTCCAACCGTGTGCCACGCCTCGAAGTAAGTTTGCTTGGGCTTCGGCTTTCGCTTTGGTTGTGTTCTTGGCGGATACCTCCCCGCCATGCGAAACCCGATATCCGTCTGTTTTTCTAACTTTAACTGGCATCCAAAGCCTCCTCAGCGAGCTTCTCTACATAGTCAAACGGAATCCGAAGCTGGTTCATCTCGTCGAACGCCAGTTCGTACATGAACCCTACCCACACGTCTCCAACCGTCTCGTCCGGGTCGAGCACACTAACAGTCATTCGCGTGCCGGCCTTGACAGGGTAACCAAAGTCGCTCACGTCGCCTTTCTTCGGAATTGGAAACGAATAGTGAACACTTCCCTCGACGCTCTCCATAAGCACGTCAACATAATGTGCCTTCGATTTCATTCGACCAAAGTAAATAGCTCCCTTCGTTATTGTTCCATCCGCAGGGAAAATCACCTGCATAACCACGGGCTTTTCGACTGGGTCTGCAACGAACCCAAACACGGGTGACGACGGAACGAGACCAACAAAGGTTCGATGCGTCCTTCGGGCTATACGTTGAATAACACGCTCCAAGTTCTTGAGCTTCTCGTCTGCGTCCTTTCCCTTGATCTCAAAACGTTTCATCGCTACCCCTTTATTGCTATAACGTTATGGGACTCCTCTTCAACCATATCCATCTCTAATGGGGACGTAAGAAGCGAGATGGCAGAAGTCCAGTCTTTTATTGCTTCACTGTTCCGTTGAAACATAGCCAACATCAAACACGCTGCGGCAACGAGAGCTTCTGGATGGTTCACACTCCAGTAGTTCGTGTCCGTGTTCGAGGTCATATTCTTGCAATACCAAAGACCCTGAATCTCCACGATGACTTCTTCGTCCGTCGGCGGCATCCACATAACACCGTTGTATTCGTAATCATACTTGCTGGCCTCAGAAACTGTGGTGTCAACGAACTTCTCAAGATATATCGTGTCAGTCAGTGGATGCGTTCGAAGCAGCGCTGGTGTGTAATACGTGGGCGTGCCACTGTCAATGCTTGACGGTGGTTCGTTGTAGTATTCACGAAATGTGGTAACGTCCCGCAGTTCTAGCTTCTTACGGTACTCGTCATTAGCTACCCACACTTCTTGAATCGCCCTACACTCTTGAAACAACTTGTACCACTCGTCAACCGCAGCCGTTTCGTAATGCTTGGCCTTCGAGAAATTAGTTGTTACGGTTCTGTCAAGATGCCGTGAGCCACGCTGGATGTAATAATCCGCACCATCGTCTGCCCACGTAGTTACGCTACTGACCAGATCGTAACGCCCGCTCTCCTTAACAAACTGTTCCCTTATTCCTACTAAGTCCATCGGAACCTCGTAAACCAGGGTAGGCCGAAGCCCACCCTGACTCAGCTAAGGATTAAAAACTAAACAGCGTTATCTTCACCAACACCGTTCAAGTAACCCCACCCGTTTGGATGATGGTACTCGAGACCAGCCTCAGTAAGATACTCCTCATCCGTTCCGTCACGTCGCGTCCAACCGGTGTTCTGCTGATCTGATTTCTCAGAGTAGAACGTAGTATCGTCGATGTAACGATAAATCAGCCCAGCTGGATCGAAGATAACCATGCTGTTTCGATCAGTGGCTTCATAAGAAAACAACGGATGAGTAACCAAGTTGATTGTACCAAACGGCGTAATCCACTCCAGGACCTGCAGTCCATAGGACTTAGTCTTCGAAGTAAGTTGGATCGTACCGTAGGTTTCAGCCAACTGATTCAACCCAAGCAGCGCGCCGGAACCACAGAAGGCCAGCTTCTCGGTCTTACCATATCGGAACATTTCCTCCAGATAAGCGTCGAGCCAAGTCTTGCCGCTCTGCAGCCATGTGTCACCACTATAGGTTGCGTTAAGTGAAAAGTCGTTGACAACTCCAGTATTGCTAGAGCCATCAGAACCATACTGTAGAGCCCTAATGAGCCCCATAGTGGTTCGCTCCGGTTGGCCATTCGATCCAGTGCTGGAACTCTTCCAGCCCCACAATAAGCCCTTCTCCATCTCGATGGAGTGAAGCTCCAAGCACTCACGTTTGGCTTCCCTGTAGGCGTCGCCGGTTCTCAGTCGCGTACGTCGTGCGGTTCGAGTGATGCTCAACGGGGTCCGAAAAATCTGAGTGTAGTTCGACCACTCGACCGGATCGTAGCTGATTGCATCAGGCATGTTCGCGCCTTCAGGATTGATGTTACCAATAACCAGCACAGTATCGCAATCGGACAAATCTGTACTGGCACCATTGTCGTCAGCCTCGAGAAGCTTGACACCGATAGAAGTCGTTCCAGTGTTCACTGAGACAACCTTAGCGTTCACGTCAACATCGTAATGTGACGCGTCACGCAGCAAGACCTGATGGCCTACCCTAAAGTGGGTAAGGTCACTCGCGCTCATGGTAAGATAGAGCACGTCGCCAGTAGTACCACCGGACACGTAAGCAGAATCGCACGCTGCGTTAGTATACACGCCGGTCACGGTTGCTCTTTGACTCTGAAGAGTCTTTGTCCACCAGTGAAAAACTGGATCGTCGGTTTTCTCCTCCCTCAACTTTGATAGTATCGCAGTCAAGGGAGCCGACCCGTTTGGGTAAAGATAAAGAATCGTCTCACGCCAGTTCTCCGGGCGTTGATTCGTAGCCCAATCACCAGTGCCACGCATCCCTAAAAATCCAGGATTCCCTGCCACTTTTACACCTCCAAAATGCTTAAATTAATTCGAGCCAGTCAGTGGAACGTCGGGCTTTCTCACAACAACGCGTACGCCCCAAGAGACGTTCGGCCCAGTCATCGAGAACTCAGGAAGTATAGCACAGCGGTGCTTTTTCAATACCTCCACGATCTCTAATAGGCACTCTTTAGCTCGTTCTGTATCCTCTTCACCAACTTTCATGTCAGGAAAGAGATCAACTACCTCTGCCATTTCAACCCTCCCTGTTAGTGACGAACCTCTCATAAAGCGAAAGATGTTGTTCCGAGAGTTTCTTCTCGTCGTTCAGCTTCTTGAGCGCGCCGTGGATAATGTCAGTCATTTTCTCACCGATCTGAACATGTCGAGGAGCTTTTTCTGCCGCCTCGACATCCCACGTAACCTGGTCGCCGTTCTGGACAAAGTTAAGTGCTTTATGCTCTTCCTCATCAAAACTCAGGTTTTCACGTAACTTGCGCACAAGCTTGATTGTAGTGAAGTCACCCTCCTTGGGGAGGACGTTTAGTAAAATCAACCGCTCCATAACGGTCAATGGTACTCCCAACTGTTGTTGCGTTTGCTCCTGTTCATTTTCCATTTGAAAGTCTCCTTTAGACTACAAGTTATTCGTTCTCGATCTGCCGGACACGAACGTCAAGCTGGATTTCCCACTTATAGCCAGCAGGGCACCTTTCATTAAGAACTTCGTCTCCGGCCACCTTTATCTTCAGTCTCTCGCCGCCAGTCATCTCGAAAGAATCCTGACTTTGATACTGAGTGTTTTTAACTGTCGTTCTTTTCAACTCCATATTTTGCCTCCTTAGGAGCCCCGAAGGGCTCCAAGAGGTTAAAGGTTAAGATGCGGCATCCCTACAATGCAACAAGAGGTATAGCATACTCCTTGTTAGAAGTTCCTGAAAAGACCTTGATATAACCAGCGAAAGTGGTACCAGGATCACTCAGCGTTAAGCATAATGCCTCGTCGTTCGCTGCCGCTATCATGTAGTCAGGATCAGTTCCAGCTTGGTTACTGTTCGTTCTAATATAACCCAAACGGCCTGGATTGGAGCCAGCCGCGATCTGAAAGTCGAGATTAAGTAAGTAAACATCACCAGTAACTCCATTAGTTGATCCGTCATACACTCCAACGTCAAGAACGATTGTTGCAGAGTCTATTGTCGAACCTTCAGCAAAGTTAGTCCAAATACCAACATTACGACCCAGCCCTGCTTGATTGCCAGAATAAGTTACATCGAGATAGGCTATATGACCGTCCGAAGCTCCAGGGTCAGTCACAGTACCAGCCACGTATATAGCCTTCCCTGTGGCCGCTATTGCCGGTTGTGCGTCAAGAACGATTGCACAAGTTCCAGTATCAATCGCAGTTCCTGCGTCAGCTAAGTACAGACCATACTCCCAATCCTGACACCCACTCTTCTTCAGCGCCTCAAACGCAGCAAACCGACCACTGTTTGAAAAACCACTTGTTGCTACTTCAGACTGAACACGCACTCCGTTAACTGCAATACCACTCTGAATCACGAACGTGGCACCAGAGATAAGGTTAAAGTAACCCGCAGCTAAGAAGCAATCTGACACGTCGGTCGTGGTAACCGTAGCGCCAGCCTCGATCTGGCCCCACACAGCAGCCACATTATTAGCGTTGCTCATGTCCTGCGTGGCCTGGAGATAAAGCTCAGTCCACGTTCCAAAAAACGAACTGGCTGTCGAGTGGCTCGCCGGAGCCACCGTCAGTGCATGATACGCGGCTGCACAAGCAGTAGCTAGAGCACCTGAATTAACCACTCCAACTGTTTGTGTTACCCAGTCCCAACCAGTACCATCAATCACTGTACCAGTAGCACCAGTACCCCAGTCCGTGACCCCACCGAATTGAATCTTGCTATAGCCACCACCGACGAGAATGATACCGTCCTGAGTAATCGTCAGCTCGCCGTCATTAGCACTAGCGTCAACAATCGTGGCCCCGTTAGTCAAATCAATGTCACCACTCAGCGTAATGCCAGCAGCCTCAGTAATGACCAACTTACTAGCATTAGCAATCGTGGCTCCACTTCGCATAGTGATATCACCAGTGCCATCGAGCTCTACTGCTCCAGTAATCGTGACATCACCATCCAGGTTAATTGCAGTTGAACCAGCCAACGTAATCGTTTCATCAGTCAACGTCATCACGTCGGAGGCATCAGTAATCGTGCCACCATCCGAGAAGGTGACACTATCCATCACCATCGCACCAAGATCGTCCTCGGTATCGCTGAGGTAAAGATACCTCGTTGTGCCTCCAATGTTAACTCTTAACGTCCGAGTATTCGCAGAAAGCAAATGCCCGGCACCAGCCGTGAGTCCGTCCGTATGGAACAAGAAGCCCTTGTCGTCGAACTCACCTACTGCACCACCCCACGCAGCGAGGTTGAAAAACGCCACCGGGCGTGTCGCCACAGTGTCCATCAGCGTACACCCAGTAGGAACGTTTATCTCCGCGTCAAACGCGTAGTACCCACCACCAAGGTTGTGCATGTCTTTCGCAGCGAGGTTTATCTCGCCGCAGATTGCAGCCGCCATACCACCGGCAGAGTCGCCAGTGGAACCATAGTCAATTCGACCAACGATTGCGTTGGCCCACGAGCCGGTTCGGTACTCAGAGTTCAAACTGGCCCTAAGTACCTCGAAGATTCCAGCTCCGGAGGCCGTTTGTGTCTGGTCGATGTCCACTGAACGAATCGTCCCACTCGTCAGCGCACAGGTCGTGTTGATCTCAAGAGCGCGGTCCGAGGCAGGCGACAGCGTAAGAGGGGCGCTAGAGCTCCCCAATATGAAATCGCCTTTCACAGTGAACGTTCCATCCTCATGGAAAATAACTACATCTTTTCCATTAGACGAAATCCCCGCCTTGAGTAATTGTCCCTTGAAAGACATATTATTGCACCTCCAAGCTAATTGTTAAACGCCGTAATTGGCTATTGCATACCACTTATGCCCATCTGAGAAGAGCAAAAGGGCATCGCCAGCGTCACCAAGGGTATAGTCTCCCTCCCAAGAATA
>Ga0180432_10008697_pt1 | contig 12567 bp, 9 predicted proteins | sample SS_ome_10_FD_132414 | JGI IMG/M metagenome (GOLD analysis project Ga0180432, IMG submission 132414) | Hypersaline lake sediment archaeal communities from the Salton Sea, California, USA - SS_1_MS_2 metaG | ecosystem: Environmental > Aquatic > Non-marine Saline and Alkaline > Hypersaline >...
AATATTCGTAGCATAAGAGCTGACTTATATAAGCTTAACTTCATATATACCCCTTATTTACATGTTGCAAGAGCTATTCAGTCAAAAGAACAAACTCTCGAATTCGAACATGGAGAAAGTCGAGTAATTTGAAACGACATCTTGACAAAAATCGAATTGATGTAAATATTATGGGCATAGGATTATAACTACAAGGGAGGTGAAAAGAATATGCCTAGAATGGACGGAACAGGACCTGCCGGAACAGGAGTTCCAGGTAGAGGACTTGGTCCTTGCGGCAAAGGTGCATCGGCTCAAGGTGGAAGATTTGCCTCCGCACAAGACAATTCTATTGGCCTTGGACGCAGAGGCGGCTTGGGTCGGGGTCGTCGACAGAGACGCAGAATTTTCTTGAGAGGTTTTTCTGGTAACGATCCAGGCAGCAATTAATCTCACCGCAGACCATACAATGGGGTATTACCCGGATGCGCGTGAAAATTACTATAATTCTAGAGAATTTTTCGATTTCACGCGCAGGGTGATACCCTGCCCAGACTTTTAACTGATTATATATCAACTTATAAATTATGTACAAATATCTCTTTGGTCCCGTACCCTCCCGACGTTTAGGAATGTCTTTAGGCGTTGATCTTATCCCTCATAAAATATGCACACTCAATTGTGTTTATTGTGAATGCGGTCCTACTACAAAGTTAACCCTGGCGAGAAAAGAGTATGTTCCCTATGATGAGGTAGTTAAGGAGCTAAATAATTATTTTAGTAATAATCCTGATTCGGATTATATTACCTTTTCCGGTTCGGGAGAGCCTACGCTTAACTCACGCATCGGCGATGTTTTACGATTTATCAAATTGAAAAAACCGGACATCCCGGTTGCCGTCTTGACAAACGGGACCTTGTTTTATCAAAAACAGCTAAGAAAAGAATTATGTGATGCGGATCTTGTGCTGCCATCATTGGATGCCGCATCAGAGCTGTCTTTTCAAAGGATTAACAGGCCATATCATGGTCTTAATATTCAGGAGTACATACAGGGTCTTCAAGATTTCAGAAATGAGTATAAGGGTAAGATATGGCTCGAAGTTCTTATTCTTCCTGGTTATAATGACAACAGTGAAGATTTAAAATTACTTAAAAAGGCGTTTGATAAAATCCAGCCCGATATCATACAATTAAATACACTCGATAGGCCCGGGACGGTATCTGATATTCGAGCAGCCGACAGAACAGAATTACAACAGATAGCAGATTACTGGCGACTTGATAATGTGGAAATTATTGCTTCTGCTTCTAAACGGAAAGATATTAAGTCTTATCGGGAAGATATTGAAACTGCGATTTTGGAAACAATATACAGAAGACCGTGCACTCTGAACGATCTTGTAAATATTCTCGGATCACATGTCAATGAGATTAATAAATATCTTGATATATTGGAAGCGAATAATAAAATTGAATCTAACCGTCAGGAAAGGGGTTTATTTTATAAAATTAAACATAAATGACAAATCATCAGATGAGTCTGATCTCGATCCCCAGTCAATTCTGGAAGACACCTTGGGGCAAACTATTATAAATAACAGGAACATACCAAACACAAAGGAGGCAACAAATGGCTAAATTAACGCAGGACATGAAGGACGTGATGGAAAAAAGCAAGGGGTATGCTGTAGCTACGTGTGATAAAGACGGCGTTCCCAATGTAGTTCCAATTCACTTTGTCAAGATCCTTTCGGATGATGAGATCATGATGGCTGATGTATTTATGAAAAAGACATTAGAAAATATTAAGCAGAATGCTGTCATGGCTGTTTCGGCCTGGGATTACGAAGTCAAGCCTCGCAAGGGTTTTCAATTCAAGGGGACGCCCAGGATCGAGACTTCCGGCGGAATTTACGACATGGCGGTTAAGATGGTCAAGGCCGAAAAACCTGACCTGACCGCAAAGTCGGTTGTTGTGCTTAAAATTACGGATATCTTTGTAACTTCTCCTGGCCCAAATGCCGGGAAAAACGTGGAAGAGATTGCATAGAATTGAAGCTGTTTTTTTTTATTATAAATCAAGGCCTGATCCGGATTAATCCGAACTGTCTCTCATGTTGATTAGCATTTTAAGTGCCTGAAGTTAACAATTGTTTTATTTTACTGACTTTAGGCACTTTATGCTCGCTATTAGTATTTCGTTCATCACGATAAGGGCTTAAAGTATATGTAGATAGTGTTTCGGCAGGTTGTTGGCCTGGTTCAAGTAAAATGGAATTATAATTGCTTTTTCCCGAAATCTTGTACTAATAGACAAAATAGATAAGGGCGAATTTACGTAATAGACTTCCTCATTTTTTGATGATTCTACAAGAGCCCGGGTGGTGAAATTGGTAGACACAAGGGACTTAAAATCCCTCAGAGATTTTCTCTATGCCGGTTCGAATCCGGCCCTGGGCACCAAATAAACAGCAGAGACAGATGCCAGCTTTCCTTAATTTGCATATCTATTTCTCTGCAGATAATCTTCGAATGGCCTTGATCCGCTCGAGTACGGGCGGATGGCTGTAATCTAAGAAGACCTTTAAAGGATGCGGCGTGAGATTGGAAAGGTTGTCCACGCTCAGTTTTTTCAGCCCATTGATCATGGCATCCGCATCTCCGTATGTCTTTACCGCAAAGGCATCGGCTTCATATTCGTTTTTTCTGGAGATTATGTTTTCCCCTGTCCCTATCAACATAGCCAAGGGGGTATAGAGGAAGCCAAAGAAAAAAAGGCTGGCGTAAATGGACAGGTGCTCCATCTTAAATGCGGCAAATAACCGTTCATTCTCAATGAAAAGGGAAAGAAGAAAAAGGGCCAGTCCCATCACAATTATTGACCTGACTATTGCCTTGATAATATGTTTTTTCTTGTAATGTCCCATTTCATGCGCGAGGATCGAAACAAGTTCATTTACAGTGTGTCTTTCTATCAGGGTGTCAAACAGCACAATTCGGCGTGAACGTCCGAATCCGGTGAAAAAAGCATTGCTCTTGGAAGATCGTTTTGAACCATCCATCTTGAAGATGCCCTTCATCTTGAAATTCTGTGCCTTTGCGTAATTTTCAATTGCGGTGCGCAACTCGCCCTCTTCAAGTGGTACAAACTTGTTGAAAATCGGCATGATAACCAGGGGGGCAATAAACATGAAAAAAATCTGAAACAGCGTAATTACCACCCAGCAGTAAATCCATGCCAGATCCCCGGTTTTTTCAAAAAACCAGAGTACAGCAGCGAACACAACGCCACCGATCAGAGCAGTCAGTAGTAATGACTTAATAATGTCCAGCAAGTATGTCTTTGGCGTGGTTTTATTAAATCCATATTTTTCCTCTATCACAAAGGTACTGTAGATGGAAAACGGCAGACTCAGGATCTTGCTCGCAAGAATGAGTATTCCGGCAAAGATGAGTCCGGTAATAATTGTTCCTCCCCCAAGGCTTATCGATATACGGTCCACCACATTGAAACCGCCGAAGAGGACAAATGCGATTGTAATAACCGTCTGGATCGTATCCACAAAGATTCCGAATCCGGTATTTTCCCTCAGATAGTTTTGTGATTTCCTGTATTTCTCAGCATCATAAGAACCTTTAAACTCCGCCGGAACCTCGGTCGACACGTGTCGGACGTTCAGCCAGTCTGAGACCAGATCCAGCAGGTAACGAATAATAAGAATCAGCAGTATGGCTATAAGATAAGCGTTCATATGTATTTTTCGGTTTTGTAAAAAGGCTTTGGGGGGTCCTTTATTTATGCGAATGGTGATAAGACATTGTAACGGGCTTAAAGGGACCTACCGTGAGCTCAAGGACCTTATCTCGTGCTAACTTTTTAATTCTTTTGACCTTAATTCTGGCGGTGTCCCCCTCTTTTTTAAAGAGCAAAGCGAGCTTGAGATCGGAAATGTCTTGAATGGGCTCTCCGTCGAAGCTCAACAAAAAATCCCCGGGCTTCAGGCCGGATTCTTGTGCAAGGCTGTTATGCATGACTTTCTTTAGCACTACCTTATTGTCCTCATGACTGAGAATCACGCCCAGCTTAGCGGAAAATGGAGGCTGCGCAACAGGGGGAAACAAGAAGAAATCCGCCATTTCATGTTGCAGGCTGTCGCTGTTGGTATTGATAGTTATTATTGCCTGATCATAGTTTCCGCGCCTATAAATCCTTGAAGGAATACCATCGCCAAATGCAATATGTCCATTTCCGGCAAGTACCACCATCTGACGATCCGGATTATTATTCAGGTAATTGTGGACGCTTTGCGCCATTGTTTCATCCCAAAGGACCTGGGCCTGGTAGAAGGTGTCAAAATTTTTGACTTCACCTGCAGGGTGTTCTTCAAAAATTTCTCTTAAACGTATTTTATAGTCTGTATTTGACCAGTCGAGATCCACCGGAACTCTCTTTAAGTCTTCGTCCGACAGGGATGCAAGACCCCTCTTCGCCACTTTTTGCGAAATCTCCGCCGGAAGATTAAGCGCCAGTACTGGTATATCGTGCTCCTTGCAGTATTCGATAATCGGGCGGTAGAGATTATAATCATAACTCCACCTCTTAAGGTATTCGCTATTTTTCAAAAAGGTCTTTTCATCTATCTGACCGACCAGATAACTGTCAAGCACATCCTGAAACGGTAACTGGAACATCTCCATGCCCACGGCAATTTTGCGATCATGCCTGTTGAGCCCCTGGATAATCCTCAGTTGTGCCATGTGATGGCTAAACCTGTCGTGACGTTCCCCAACATAGATCACCTGCTTTTCAGATAAATCGTTGATTATCCGGTCCATCGGAGAGAGGTCACTGGCAGCGATTCCCATAATTTCGTTTTGCATGGTTAGACTTATTCCGTTCCGGGTAGACGCAGTATGTTTTTCCATCAGTTTACCGTCCTTGAATCTCAGTTTGCTATACCGTCCATAGTGAGCAAGTTTTCTTAAAATGAGTTCCGTCTCTTTTGAAGAATCGGCCCTTATATGGACCAACACGCCTGTTGAGTTTATGGGATTTTCTCTAACCGTGATGACAACCCCGCTGTCCTGGCCGGGCATTTCTCCTGTCAGTCGTTTAAGCCTCGGGGCAGGGTCACCCATTATCAGCAGGTCGCCTTTGTTCAGCTCTGTGTCGGTCAGGCTGTCATCTTTCTTTTCGTCAAATCCCAACGACTTGAGAAAGACCGCAAATTTACCGTATATTCCTGAGTCCTGCGAAGGAAGCACAAAAAATTTATGCTCTGATCCAAGGAGCCGGGATAGTACAGGCGGAAACTCTGAAGAATCCAGTTTGCGCATTAGATCATAGTCCGGATCCAAAGTCACGCCGAGGAGTTGGCCTTTGATTTCTATGTCTACAGACTCCGTTTTTGCTTTCACACGTACAATTCGGCTTATTTCCCCTGATGTGGTTTGTAGTACCATGGGCACTGATAGGGAGTAAGGGCGTTCCGTTTCCTGGTGTATCGTTAATTTTTGACTTTGAGTTCCGCTATCAAGATAAGTAACATTCTCCTTGCTCATGGTAAGCACCGGCACGTCTTTTCTCTCAAGCCATTGTTCAAAAAAGGCGGACAGATCCTTTTTAGCCGTGTCTGAAAAAACTGTTTTTAAATCGCTCCAGCCGGCCATTTCGAACCGGTAATCAAGAACAAATTTTTTGAGTGCCGAGTCAAATGTGTTATCACCTATCTCCCGCTTCAGCATGTGAAACAACATCGCTCCTTTGCCGTAACCTACTGCCTTTGAGGCCCTGTCTGTCCTGAACTTGAATTGCTCAAGGGACATGGCCTTGTCTTTATTTACGTAACTTTGATAGTCTACAAGCAATCGATGCCTGTAGTCGCTGCCATTGCCTTTCTGGTCTTCATAGAGATAGTCTGCGAGATATGTGGTAAGTCCTTCACTCCAGTTACCTTCCCGCAGGTCCACATAAACTGAATTTCCAAACCATGAGTGAAGAATTTCATGACCCAGAGATGTGTCCACAATGAAGGGGAGTTTTGCCACCTCTTGCCCGAGAAGAGTATAAGTGGAAAGGCCGTAGCCTGTAGGGGCACGGTTTTCTACTATTGCAAACCGCCGAAACGGGTATGGACCAAGCAGATCTTCATAGAGATCGAGATAGTGGATGGATTTATCAATGTATCTTCGAGCGAGTTCTTTATCTTCAGGGAAAAAGTATGCCGCGATCTCAATACCCTTATGCATTTGAGTGATTACTTGATACGGGCCGGCAACAAGTGAAAGGCCGGTCCTTGCATGGGGAAATTCAAAGACATGGATACCTGTTTTCCCCATATATTCTGTCTTTACGGCATCTGCCTCTGATATGGCCTTGAATTCTGCAGGCACCGAGGCCTTGAGTTTGTAGCGAGCAAGCCCCTGCAATGTCGGACACCAGCCATCAAGCAATACAACGCCTTTTGTATCTATGAAGTCATCTGTCATTGTATGGGCATTTTTTTCGTCGATACCGAGGCTCAATGGTTTAAAATCTCTATGAAATTGGATTTTGAGCAACCTCTTTTTGTGAGAGGCCACAACACTGAAAGAGTCATCTTCGATGAAAGGATTTATGGTGCGCCCCTCAAGGGTGACGAGGTCCAGCTTCACCTTTCCCACATGTATGCGTGCAGGTTTTCCACTGGGGAGTTCCATCGATGCCCTTCCCCGTATACGACGGGTTTCTATATCCAGCGTCACATCAATGCCAACCATAGGCATATTGTTCCCGTTTTTATTTACTTCAGACCGAGCCAGGAGATCAGAAGCCGCTAAAAATGTCAGGAGAAATAGGAATAATGGCTGAAAATATGAGGTTTTTTTCATAATGTACCCTGTTCGAATCAATATATTAGAAAGTATATAACACCCGCTATTACAACGCTTATTATGCGCAGAGTTTGACCCATCATGAGTATGATTATACCCATTTTCGGCTGAAAGATGCCCAGATATCTCGGAAGTTGGTGCCTCAGGGCCCTTACGGGAGTTGCAATGACACTCCCGAAAAGGAGTGCCAGCACGGTTTCTTTCACGGTGAGCACGCCTGCATTGAGCATCGCACCTGCTGCTGCGGCTCCAGCGGTGAATTCCGCAACTATACTGAATACTACCACAGATATGCCTTCCACGGGTAGGGCCTCAATAGAGATTATTGACGTACTTTTATCCTGAAGCCACTCAAAGAAGTCCCATTGCTGAAGGAGAACCACAATAATATAAATGGGTACGGTATACATGGCGATCTGGCTGAGGCGGCCCGGTACATATCGTAACAGGAGCTTTTTTACCTGCTTTTTTCGTGGTTCCAATTCCTCTTTGTTTTGATGTTCCGGCCCCGGCTTTTTCATTTTTTTCGGTAACGACAGGATTAATCGGCCCAAAATTAGGACTATTGCAGTCCTGAGCAATGCAGCTATAAGGGTTAAACTTATATATATAAATCCAGCTGTCCCGACCAGGGGTATAATAATGGCAATGGTGGTCGGCAGATGCAGCGTGTAGGAAGGAAGTCCCAGATTCAAGAGTGCGGCCAGAAGCATCTCTGACTTGCTTAATTTTTTTTCCTTATATGCATTCCACAGAATAGTATTCCCAGCGACACCTGAGAGAAAGGCTGTGGTAAAGGCGGTCCCGCTCCAATCACTGAAGTTGCCTGTACGCATAAGTGGTCTGGACAGTTTCGCAACTATTTCAGACCAGCCCATTCCTTCAACCAAAGCACTTAAGCCGAGGCTGATAGCCATTATTATCAAGAGACGACTGAGCGGCCAGACTATTCGATGCACGATCAGCGGGAGGCTCATCCCTGGGGTTATAAAAAGGAGTCCTATAGACAGGAGGGTGATTGCTGCCCAGACATATGGTGCCGTTTTGGGCCTTTTCTTATGTTGTGCGTTATTTTGTTTCTCGAGCTGCATCATGTATGTGCATTCTTACCAACTGATATTGAAATCTGCAAAAAAAATAATGGATTGCCCAACATGGGTTAGCCCGGCATGTTTCGAAAAATTTGAAAATGTGTTATATTATCGAAATAAAGGTCACAATTGTTGGATTTGATAGATTTGATATTTGAAGCTAGAGGTTAATAGGTATGTTTAATGTTGGTGATCTGGCAGTATATCCTGCCCATGGTGTGGGTTTGGTCGAGGGTATAGAAGAAAAGTCAATATCCGGGATTGAACATATTTTTTATGTGATACGTATTCTTGAAAATGACATGAAAATCATGATTCCAAGGAAAAACGCTGAACACATCGGACTCAGGAGAGTTATCTCAGGTAACGAGGTCGAACAGGTCTATACCATTTTAGAAAAGAAAGATGTGGAATTTACACCCCAGACATGGAACCGTCGTTACAGGGAATACATGGATAAGATAAAAACAGGTTCAATTTTTGATCTGGCAGCAGTCTTGAGGGATCTTTATATTCTGCAAATGGATAAACCCCTTTCATTTGGAGAGAAAAAAATGCTGGATACTGCCAAGAGTTTGTTAGTGAAGGAACTCTCCGTTGCAAAAGACAAAGGAGAAGAGGAGATCACTGAGGAAATCGAATCTATTTTTAATAATGTGAGTACAGAGATCGCGATTGAGGTCTAGGCTGTTTCTTGCTGTTTTCAGGGCCCTGCGGGCCCAGACCAAAGACGCTCCGGTTCCTCCTGAAATTTCAGATTCGGCGGGGTGTTATGTAGTATGGCAGACATCGCCAATTACTTATTTATACAGGTACATGACGATGGAGCCGGAAAGAGACTGGATAAATTTCTTGCCTCAAAAGACCTTGGCCTTTCAAGGTCCCAAATTCAAAATCTCATACAAAGCGGCCATATAAAAGTGAGAGGACATGCCGGAACATCCCCAAGTCTCAGAATCCAGGCTGGGGACGGCATTGATATCCATATTCCTGCTTTAAAACCGTTGTCTGTTGAGCCTGTTCCGATCCTCCTGGATATTGTTTATGAAGACAGGAACCTGCTTGTACTGGAAAAACCGGCCGGTCTTGTGGTACATCCAGGGGCAGGGGATGAGGATTACACCTTAGTCCACGGCCTTCTGTACCATTGTCAAGATCTTTCGGGTATAGGCGGGTATCTCAGACCGGGCATTGTGCATAGGCTGGATAAGGACACATCGGGCCTGATGGTCGTGGCAAAAAATGACGAGGCGCACAGGCAATTAACAGAACAGTTCAAGGCTGGAAAGATCGACAAGACATATCTGGCCCTGGTCTATGGCAGGCCGAAAGATATGAGCGGTCGTATGAATTTGGCTATAGGACGTCACCCGGTTGATCGCAAGAAGATGTCTACCAGATCCAGAAGAGGAAGGTCTGCTATTACTGAGTGGCGGGTTGTTGAAGAACTCAGGGGTGCGAGCCTTTTATCTTTAAAGATATACACAGGCAGGACACACCAGATACGTGTCCATATGAGTTCTCTGGGGCATCCTGTCCTGGGTGACTCCCTATATCGTGGTCCCAGTAAATTCAGGCTTGGAAATACAGTTATTCCGATTCCAAGACAGATGCTTCATTCTGCCTGTTTGCAGTTTGCTCATCCAATCACAGGAGAAAAAATGAAATGGGAAAGCAGCCTGCCTGAGGATATGATTTCTGTCCTTGAAGGGCTCAGAGGCCTGAACGCGTGAGCGAGGATTTTATTTTTCCTTACTATATGCTGATCTGTATAACCTTTCTTTGTAATACCTAATGCTATTCAGGTTAGGTCAATCTCATTTCATGCCTGATGGTAATGGACAGGGGGACAAGGCAAAGGCCTTATTTTCATCGCTTGTGATCTGCTGCCACCCCATTGCCTTTAAGTATTCATGCACTTTTTCGGCATGTTCGATTAATATGATATAGGCGACTTCATCGCCGCCGCAGAATCGAGTCAAATCTCCTACTGGAAATTGTCGTCCAGTGCGCCGCACTGCCAAAGGAAGCCCTGAGTTGTCTCTGAGAAATGGATCACCTGGTGCATTCTCCATTTCCTTCTCAGTACGTATAGATGTTTCCAGAACCTGCCACCGTTCCAACTTTACAAGCCCCTTGCGAATACAAATCGACCAAAAATTTACGTCACGTGGACTGCCGAACAATATCTGCGATCCGGTTTTATGAACCATATCCGGGGTGACTCTTTCATACTGGTCTTGGAGCGCCATAAATAAATGAAGATGTTTGGTCTCCTTTTTTACTTTCTGAATGAACAACAAATTCGCCTCTTCGTTACCGGTGAGCGCCAGCGCACCGGCCCTGGTATCGATCTCTGCTCGTAACAGATAATGTGTTTTCAATCCATTGCCGAAGATGACCCTGGTACAGTCCTGCTCGGCCGCTTGGCATACATCCGAATTAGCGTCGATACAAATCGTTTCTTCGTTGTTTTCACGCAGGAGCTTTGCGGTTGTCCGTGCCAGTTCATTGCCACCCAGAATGACCCAGCCCGAGTTGCGTGGGCGCCGCAGATCCAAGATCTTAGCCATCAATCCGCCGGTCAATCCGGCCGAAAGAACCGTCGCGGTAATTACCATAAACACCAAGGCACGAAGTTCATCGCCGCCGGTGATTCCATAGTTATTTAACTGAACAGCGAACAGGGAGGCTACGGTTGCCGCGACGATTCCCCGGGGTCCCATCCAACCGATAAAACATTTTTCACGCCAGTTGAGTTTGGTTCCAAAGGTACCGACGACAACATTTAAGGGTCTGACTATGAACATGAGAACTAAAACAGTGATAATTCCCGGAATCCCAAGCGCGTAAACCTCATCCATTCGGACGTCGGCAGCCAACAGTATGAACAGCATGCCGATCAGCATTACGGTAAGTTCTTCCTTAAATTCAACCAGCTCCCGGCAAATATTAATTTTAAGATTTCCCACCAGAATTCCGGCGATCGTAACCGCCATAATTCCACTTTCCGGAAGAAAGACATTCGATACCTGAAACACGGCCAGGATAAGGCATAGGGTGAAGACATTCTCGATTCCTTCGGGAATCAGGTTGCGACGCTTTAACAATATAGCCAACAGCAACCCGGCTGACAATCCAAGCAGTGTGCCGAATCCGAGACGGGTGATGAGCATGACGACCGTGGTTACTGTGTCCGCCTTAGGACTTAGCGCTACTTCCAGTGCCAGCATTGCCACCACAGCACCCATCGCGTCGAGGAATACCCCCTCAGCCTCTAAAACGACGCTTACGTTGCGTTTGACTTTGAACCGTCTGAGAAGCGGATTTATGACCGTGGGCCCTGTCACTATGACCAAAGTGCCGAATAAAATAGAGGTTCGCCAGTCCCAGCCTAAAAACCATCGTGCTGTCAGCATACCGCCGACAACGGTTACTGCCCCGCCTATAATGACTATTTGCCGAATAGCGCGACTTTCACGCTTCAGCCGCTGAATTTTCAAGTTCAAACCGGCTTCGAATAAAATCACGGCCACAGCAAACCCAGTGATATCCGCAAGGGCGCCGCCCAGAGTTTCAGGTTGAATGACGCCGCTGACATCCGGTCCCAGCAGGACGCCGGTTATGAGCAAAAGGACGATACCTGGAATGCGCAAATGATAGGCTATCGACTGGGCGATGATCCCAGCCGCCAGTCCCAAGGCAATTGTCAAAGCTGGATTGGAAAAGGTTTGATTTTCCACTTTATAATTATTAATGAATTCTTGATAAGAAACAGCTTTTTACGATTTCAGCCGAATGGGCACTAACAAACACTATATATTTATAGCACTATTGGAAGCCGCATGGTTTTGCCAAAACAAATTGCAAAACAGTTCAATCCTTGCAAGGCAGTGATGTCTTCTCAAGTTGCATCCGAGTACCTAAAAACCATTGGACAACTTCCTGAGTCGTTGGAGTAAGGTCAGAGACAAAAAAACGATCCACCTGGCCATGTGATTTCTCAGATAGTTGATTTTTAGACTCAAGGTACGAATAAACCACACGAGCTATTTCAGCAGAAGGGTCTACTATTTTGACATTCTTTCCGATTTTTTCCTGGATTATCTGTTTCAGAAGCGGGTAATGAGTACAGCCCAGGATGAGAGTATCTATCTGCCGATTTTTTAAGGGTCTGAGATACTTTTTGACTATCATGCGGCTTTCCCTGGCCCTAAGCCATCCTTCTTCCACCAAGGACACCAGAAGAGGACATGCCTGACTGTATACCTTTGTATCGGGAAGACGTTCATGGATCGCTTTTTCGTATACACCACTCGTTACTGTAGCCCTTGTACCTATTAAGCCAATGATTTTTCGTTTCGTCAGGGCCAGTGCCTGCTCTATAGAGGGGGTTATGACTTCAAATATTGGCTCAGAAAATTCCTGTCTTAACATTGATGTGGCAGTACTTGCTGCACTGTGGCATGCAATTACCAATATACCAGCTCCACGATCCAGAAGGAATCTGGTATCTTCCATGGCGTATTGGATGATTGTTTCCGGGCTTTTTGTTCCATAGGGGGTCCTTGCAGTGTCGCCGAAATATATAAGGGGCTGGGCCGGTAATAATCGTTTGAGT
>Ga0180432_10008701_pt1 | contig 12560 bp, 12 predicted proteins | sample SS_ome_10_FD_132414 | JGI IMG/M metagenome (GOLD analysis project Ga0180432, IMG submission 132414) | Hypersaline lake sediment archaeal communities from the Salton Sea, California, USA - SS_1_MS_2 metaG | ecosystem: Environmental > Aquatic > Non-marine Saline and Alkaline > Hypersaline >...
CTCCGAACAAATTGGTGGTGACGATCACATCGAACCACTCCGGATTCTTGACCATCCACATGCATGCGGCGTCCACATAGGCATGATCGGTGTCCACGTCGGGAAACTCTTTGGCAACGTGAGCGAATGCGCGAGTCCACACATCCTGCGGCCTCACGGCGTTGGCCTTGTCCACCAGAGTGACCGTGGGTTTCTTCCCGTCGCCTCGCTCAGCAGCCCTCTTTTGCGCGACCTGGAACGCATACCGTGAGGCACGCTCACAACCCTTCCACGTGTACACGCCATTCACGATCGCAATCTCGTCCGGAGTGTTCTTCTTCAGGTGTCCGCCGATCTGGGAATAGATCCCCTCCGTGTTCTCACGGACCACGGTGAAATCGAGATCGGCCGGACCTTTGTCTTTCAGGGGGCACAGATGATCGGCATACAGCTTGATCGGACGCAGGTTGATATACATGTCGAGTCCGAAGCGCAGTCCCAGGATCACCGATCGTTCGACGAGTCCGACCTCGACATCGGGGTGACCGATCGCACCCAACAGGAAGGCGTCCAAAGTTCGCCATTCGTCCAATAGCGAATCCGTCACCAGTTCCTTGGTCTTCAGATAGTGCTCACCGCTGTGCGGGTAATCGACCAGTTTGTATTGGAACCCTTCGAGATCCGCTACCGCCTCGAGAACCTTCAAACCTTCTTTGGCAACCTCGGGACCGATCCCGTCGCCGCCTAGGACACCTATATTGTACGAACTCATCCAACCTCCGTTTGTCTCAACAGTTGCCACCCATAACCAAGACGCCCCACCGGCGAATGGCGATAGGAATTGTAATCTCGCCGCACCTTACACGCGATTGCTGACTCTATGAGCGTCGTCTCTGACGGTAAAAAACCCCCGGTGCTTGGCCGGGGGTTTTTGGGGAAGTTGGTAAGGGCGACTCTGCTTCGGCATACCCCTAGGGCGTTATTTCCGTGTGCAGAGCGAACCTGTATCCGTTGAAGCCGACGTCCGTGCGAGCCCTGTCCGCCAGGTTTCCGAGGATCCCCCCAGCTTGCAGCACAATCGCCAACTGCTGGTTCACCTGTCGACGCAGGTCCATGCCGAGCCGGAAGGATTGGCCTGCCTTACGCAATGCGTCATCCGTATCGCTGTTGGCAGTTATCGAGGTGCGAAATTCTGCTTGCGGACCCAGTGTCGTACCTGGAGCCAGCGGGAACGTCCACCGCATGCCGGCCGTGGCGAGGTTGCCACGAGGAAGTACTGCCGCACCAGTTGCGGTCGCCTCGATCTGCGGGTTGCTGCGGAACACGTCGTACCCGTACAAGATCAAGGTAGACGATCCAATCCCCTGATTGAACGAGATGTAGCCGACCATTCGATTGCCCACACCATTCTGGGTCACGGAATTCAACTCGTCCTTCGAACGCATGGCGAATATGCCAGCTACCCTTATGTACGACCGGCGCCCGACAGGACCTTCCAACCCAGCGCGGAACCTGATTTCCTGACCTGGTTTGAGTTCATCGTTCTGCCCTGCGACAGGCACGTACTCCAGCGGTAGGCGGTAGGTGCCACCAAGGCCTATGGCAAATCGCCCGGCAGGAATGGCACCCGCGAAGCCTCCTCCAATGCTGCCCCCTGAGCCCAGCTGCGGCGCTGCGAAGCCTATGACGTCACTCGAAAGCGCGCCGAGCACTGCGAGCTCGTCCTGAGTGACAGTCTTCACACCGGTAGGCGCCGTGCCGTTCAGAATGATCATCAGGCGGCTGGGGATCACGTTCAGACTGAGGCGCGCTTCGGTATCCAGAATTCCCGAGATTGTCTGGTCGGCGAGTGCGGTGGGGTCTTTGGACGTGAGTTGGACGTTGGCGTATCCCGTGGACACCGTGAGGTCTCCAACCTGCCCGAAATGCACGTCTATCCCGACAGGCACAGCCATCTCCGAGATGCTCTCGAGCTGGAGCGCACCGACATCGGTATCGAAAGAGTAACTCTCGTAGAATCCCGCCGCGCGTACCCGAACCGATTGCTGTGCGTGGATCGGTATGCCGGCCGCGGCCAGCAAGAAAGCCGTAACTACGATCTGAAAGCGTTTCATGGCAGCCTAAACACGATTCGGATGATGCCGATTTGAGTCTGTAGCAATGGTTCTACAGGAGGGGTCTCGGCGATTGTACTCCCTGTCGCTCGTGTACTCGTCTGAGTCTGGTCAGCCATCTGAGACGCGTGTTCGGATTGCGTCGCCGCAATGTCGCCGATCGTCGACCCAATCGCTGACATAACGGGATCGGGAGCCACGGGCCCGATCACCAGCACCGGGTCAACCGGCGGTTCTGCTGCGGTAACGGTAATCTCCGAGAGCGTTGCAGCCTCCACAACCGGCGCCACCTCATTTGCCTGATAACTCTCACGCGCCGCCTGGAAGTTCGGGTCGGCTTGCGCAGCTTCTTGGAAGTGTGCGGCTGCCGCGACGTAGTCTCCCCTGTCCTCGGCAAGAAGACCTCTGGAGTAAGCGAGAAAGGCGGTCAGGTTTCGCGTCCCGTTCTCGAGTATTAATTGGCGTTCTGCTTCCGACAAGGTGTACCCGAGCTGCCCCGCGATACCCACGACCACTTCCTTTTCGAGGTCCAGCAAATCGCGAAGCCGCCCCGAGCGAGAAGTCGGACTAGTTACTTCTCCAGTTGACATCACAACGGAAGCTTCGAGACGAGCGTCAGCGTCTTCAGGAATTGCCGCAGTGCCTTGGACCATTCGCCCCGCCCTCAAGAGACGGCCGACTCGAGCTGCAGTGTTCTGGTCCACCTGCTCCGTTTGGCCAAGCCTCATCTCGTCCAACAGTGCGCCCAACTGGAGTCGCTCGACCATACGGAAGGTCTGGAGCAGCCCCAGATCCGATGTGAGCATCTGAGCCAACCCCCGAGATAGCGGCTGATATTGTGAGTCGCCGACAATCTGCAGTGGCAGCACAGCAACGATCTGTGGGTCTGCTGCAACTTGGGCCTGCTCGCTTTCCCGAGCCAGCGCCTCGCGCGCCTGCAAGGTAGCGCGCCCTCGAACCGCGAGCATTTCACGCGATCTGATCGCCCCCGCCCCCCTCTCACCGGAGTGTTCGCTCAGATACCGACGGTACACATCGATGGCTTGATCGTAGTTTTCACCCTGTTCGAGACATTGGCCTACAACCAGTGGTCCGAGTGCATCATTCGGTCGCCGCACCATCCCGGCACGGGCTACGACCACAGCCGAGTCGCACCGCTCCGCCGAATAGAGTGCCGCGGCATAACGCAAAAGCAGCGTTCCATCTCCAGGATTTTCAGCGAGTTGCTGTTCGAGAGCAGGGATTTCAGCAGGCGAGACTTCTGAGACTCGGCCCATTCCGCATCCAGCTACCAGTCCGGCGCACAACGCACCTAGGCCCGTCAGAATGAGCGGGCGTTTGGCTATCCGAATAGCTGTATCACCCATCTTGTAACTCCGGTGAGGAAAATTGGAATTTCCCAGGCAAGCGTACCTGGGATCGTGAACTTGCCCTTAGAAACCGCACTCGTCAAGGTGTTATTTACACATAGCGACGGGAGCGGATTTATTCTGCTTGGAGAATCTCCCGCATGCGGCGTGCCGACGCCTCTATATCCCTCAACGATTCTACCGTTTGCTTGTCAAGAGCGTCTTCGCCAAGGAGTAACAACTGGGTCTCCGCCAAGATGGCGGCAAGAGGATTGGAGAGATCGTGACGCAGTTTTCTAATGCGTTCGTCCTGACTGTCCGTCATTCGACCAAGGAGCGGTACAAGTCACGGATATGATGATCGCGAAGGTCGCGAACCGACTGCCACAAGTCATTCTCGCTCTCAGCGCAGAAAATCTCAGCCGTCGACGGAGTCGTCTCAGCATCACCCGGCCCAAATATGAGGCGCGCGCGCCACGTTCCGTCTTCAGCCCGACGGACTCGAAGCCGCATCGCTACCTCGTCACCGGCGATCGATGCAGAGGGCAGTTCATGGTCTATTGGTTCAGCAGGATCTGGTGCACCAAAGCGTACCGGATTTGCCGGCATGTCAAATCACCCCGGTAGGTTTGCGCAAATATAAACAGTTCTTTGACTTATGCAATGGTGAGTGGATGCTCATTAGCTCTCAACACCTGCATCATCCAAACGGCACGGCAATAAACGTCACCGCAAACAACGCTATCGTCGCGACACCCAGTATCCGGCGGTTGCGCGGTAGGGGACGGTGATACTCGATAACAGACGGATGCCCAACGCGTCCTCCGCTCACGACGAGAATGAATGCACCCCAGACCCACCAGAACCAGAAATCGAAGCCTAACACGACCAACAGCATCAGCATGAACACACCGACAAAACGCTGAAGATCGCGAACCAATGCATATGCGACATGGCCGCCATCGAATTGACCGAAGGGCATGAGGTTCAATGCAGTGACCAGGATACCGACCCATCCGGCCTGCGCCAATGGATGTAGTAACACTGTACCTTCGCCGACAACCAACTTGCGCAACCAGGCAGTGATGATCGAATCACCCAGGTAGAACCTGAAGTCACCAAACATGATCACTTGCTGCGTGGGGCCCAAGTCTGCGATTACCTCCGAAGCACCGAGGCCGAATACGAATGCGATCACCGCGACGACAAAACCGGCCCAAGGTCCAGCCGCACCCACATCCATCAATTGTCGTCGATCGATAACCGGGCTGCGCAGCCGAATGAATGCGCCGAAAGTGCCGATGAAGAAATACCAAGGTGGAGCCGGCAAGAAATATGGAGGGGATGCGTCTATCCGATAGGTGCGCGCCGCGGTGTAGTGGCCGAGTTCGTGAGCCAACAAGATTCCCATCAGCGTCACCGCAAACCCCAACCCAACCCCCGGGCCCAGTTGTGTCACCCATTCGACCAGTGCCTGGCCTGCAACGATCGGGTCGCGGAATAGAGGAACGTGCGGAACGGCAATGAGCCCAGCCAAGAGCGTACCGCTCATCCATACAGTGAGAAATGACAAGGCGAACAGCGTGACGTGCAGCCACCACCGTTCCTTCTGGGCCGGAACGGTACTCCGGATCAATATCAAATGGCCGGCATCCGACCCATCGGCCCAGTAGTATGCACCTGGCCATTCATCCAGCGCTTGTTGCAGCTCAGGTGTCGGTCCGTCATGTTCCGGCAACACGACAGCGTCTATGTATTCACGTCCCGACAAAGCGACGGTACGCCATACGCTCAGGAACTGATTCAGAGATTCCATTCAGGACTCTTGACGACCCCAGGAAAGCTTGATATGATAACGTGCTTTCACATCTAGATATCCCCTAAAAGACGCGTGATCCGATAACCACCATGTGCCCTACGCGGTAATACCGTAAGGGAATTGCAAACCGCACTTCACCAATGTTGGCACCTTCCACAATCATGGAGTCCCGTTCAAAGTGGACATCGCAGAGCTAAAGAAAAAATCAGTTACCGAACTGCACGAGATGGCCGAAGAGTTGAACATCACAAACTACTCAGGCCTCCGCAAGCAGGACTTGATCTTCAAGATCGAACAGTCTCTTCTCGACACCGATACGGTGCTGCGAGGTGAGGGAGTATTGGAGATCCTCCCTGAGGGCTACGGATTCCTCCGCAGCCAAGACTGGAACTACCTCTACGGACCCGACGACATCTACGTCAGCCCTAGTCAGATCAAACGGTTCGATCTGCGCACCGGCGATACAATACTCGGGCAGGTGCGTCCACCCAAGGAAGGGGAACGCTACCTTGCGCTGTTGAAGGTAGAGAAGGTCAACTTCGAAGAGCCCGACAAAGCCAAACACCGCATCGCATTCGAGAACTTGAGGCCGCGGTATCCCGAGGATCGTATTCCGCTCGAGCGCAAAGACGGCGACCTATCGATGCGCGTGGTCGATATACTCGCACCGATCGGATGCGGCCAACGCGGTTTGATCGTCTCACCACCCAAGGCTGGTAAGACGATCCTACTACAGAAGCTCGCTAACTCGATCACCGAGAACAAACCCGACGCCACGCTGATCGTGCTGCTCATCGATGAGCGACCCGAAGAGGTGACCGACATGGAGGAGCACGTCGACGCCGAGGTAATCGCATCGACGTTCGACGAACCTGCGGACCGGCACGTGCAGGTAGCCGATATGGTGTTGGAAAAGGCGCGGCGTCTAACGGAGCACGGTCGGGACGTGATCATTCTGTTGGACTCGATCACCCGACTGGCGCGCGCACACAACGTCGTAATTCCTCACTCCGGGAAGATTCTCTCGGGTGGTGTCGACGCAAACGCGCTCCAGAAACCGAAACGTTTCTTTGGAGCTGCTCGTAACATTCAGAATGGTGGGTCGCTCACTATCATTGCCACCGCCTTGATCGAAACCGGCAGTCGTATGGACGAGGTGATTTTCGAGGAGTTCAAGGGAACCGGTAACATGGAACTGGTGCTCGACCGCCGCATTTCCGATCGGCGCATCTATCCGGCCATCGATGTTCAGAGGAGTTCAACTCGCAAAGAGGAACTGTTGTTGGGTGAGAGCGAACTCAACAAGACGTATCTGCTGCGGAACTTCCTGGCTGACATGCCTACGGTAGAGGCCATCGAGTTTTTGATCGAGCGGCTAAAACGCACCAAAACCAACGAAGAGTTCTACGCAACCATGCAGCACGGGTAATGGCCGTACGCGAAGAATCTGAAACGATTCCGGACGCCGGCAGGGTGCTCGCAGTGGATCCGGGGACAAAACGTATCGGACTCGCCATTTCGGACCCATCTCAGACAATCGCTCAACCACTCGCCACGCTGTCGCGGCGAACCGGCAAGCGGTTCCCACTCAAGGATCTCAAGTCTTTTCTCGAGGAACGAGAACCTGTCGGGATCGTGGTCGGGCTTCCGATTGCACCAGACGGCACAGAGGACGAGAGAGCTGCGAATGCTCGAGACATCGGGAGCACGATAAACGCAAAGACAGGTCTACCCGTCGTGTATTGGGATGAGCGCATGACGACTGCTCGTGCACTGTCAGCGGTACGGGAACTCGGCGGAAGCGTACGCGGGCGCAAGGAAGAAGTGGACGGTCTTGCAGCGACCGTCCTGTTGCAGGCTTTCCTCGACAGCAGAAGAAGATGAAACTCTCGAGACTTTCGATAGCGCTGTCGGCGTTCGCCCTCACCGCGTGCGGAGGAGTCGACCAGAACCAACCGCCTGAGCGTATGGTGGTCCCGCGAGGTGCAACACTCACCGCTGTCGCGGAATCGTTGTCGGCGAGAGGGATCATCGATTCTAAACGGTTCTTCAAATTGTACGCAAAGCTGACCGGTAGAGAGAGTGAGATTCAGGCCGGCGTATACGACTTCCACAGAGGCACTTCGATCAGCGGGATTCTGGATGCTTTGGTCAATGGACGTGAAGCCACCGATTTGTTGAGTTTGCCGGAAGGCCTGATGCTCAGCGAGGTGACCGAGCAGGTTCAGTTCCAACTCGGCATCGAGCCCGATTCGTTTGCCGCAGCCGTGCGCGACTCGTTGCTGCTCGCAGAGGTGGGTGCGCCGGCCGAAACACTCGAAGGTTATCTGTACCCGAGCACATACTATGTGCTTGCCCGCGCGACTGCACGCGACCTGGTAACGCAGATGATAGCCGAGTTCCAGGCGCAATGGCAATCGGAATGGGATGCCAGGTTAGTCGAACTGGGAATGACCAAGCATGAGATCGTGATCTTGGCTTCGATCATCGAAGGCGAGGTTCAGGATCGATCGGACAGCAGGTTGGTTTCGTCGGTATACCACAACAGGCTGAGGCGAGGGATGCGCTTGCAGGCCGATCCAACGGTCATCTACTCTCTCGGGCGGAGAAGGCGTCTCTTCGAACGCGACTACGCGGTCCGTTCCCCCTACAACACCTACCGCATCGACGGACTGCCGCCGGGGCCGATCAACCAACCCTCAGCGACGAGTATTGAAGCCGCCCTGTTGCCCGCGGATACCGACTACCTCTACTTCGTTGCCGCCTCGGACGGAAGGCATGTCTTCACGCGGACATACAGTGAACACCTTGCGGCCATACGTCGCGTCCGCAACTCCGGTCACGAACGCTCAGCAAACTAGGGGCCCCGAAGACAAATCCACCGACGTCACTCCATCCGCCTCAGCGGATAGACACAGATCGAGTACATACTCTGCTCAGCCGCGGGGCGGAGTACGGTCGACCGAGCCGACCGTCACGTTCTGAGATGGTACTGTAGCGCTACGCATCCAGCCGTGCTCGTCGACTTCGACGTTCATGACCGTACCTACTATTTCCACGGTCCCTTCCGTGTTCGTGGTGAACTCGACAGCCATGCTCACGGTGCCTGCCTGTTCGGGCATCCACACGTCAAAGTTCTGAACGCCGCCTCTCTCGTGATCGTATTTGAGCAAAACCACAGCGAGGTGCGCGAACACCAGGTTTTGCATGAACGCATACGAACCTTGGAGTTGCGTCACTCCATCGCTATCGCCCAGTTCGGTCTGTGTAGACCAGACAGCAGCCGTGTCGTCGAAAGCGACGTTCACTCTTTGCACCGGCTCTGCACCAATTCCTCTGAAAAGGTCGAGCACGTATGAGACCGGAGAGAACGCTCCGTCGTAGCTCGCGATGCTCTCCATGCGAACTCCACGTGACGGGAACACGACTGTGTCTGCCAACGTGGTACCGTCAAACCGGTAGTGCTCCCTAGAGACCTCGGTGTCGCCTTGTGTCATCACATACGTTCCGAACTCGACTCGCTGCGCCTCGGCCTTACCGCAAAGAAAAAAAGCAGCAACAACAACGCAGAATATTCGCATCTGTACGTCTCACCTCACAAAGAACCCAATGAAACTCATTCTGTTCGAACCTGCCGCGGAAAAACGCGTACGAACGCTGAGGGAGCAGGCCCAAACAATCTTAAAGATACCGATCCGCGTGCTTTCGCGTTTTTTCCGCGGCGGAAATCTTGACATATTTGAGCTTCACCGTTGACAGTTTCGCCATGCATCGCAAGGTTGGAGGTCATGTCGCACGCAAACGCCGATCCGGTGACACGCGCTGCGGAAGTCCGGTTCGTTCTATTCTGCATTCTCGCCGCAAATGTCGCCGTTGTGGCTGCCAAGTTGGCGATCGGGTGGATGACAGGGTCGTTTGCGGTGATCGGCGACGCAATGCATTCGTCCATCGACTCGATCAATAATGTGTTGGCCCTCGTAGTGATATCCGTTGCGGCACGAGGACCGGACGAGGAGCACCCGTACGGACATCAGAAATTCGAGACGCTTGGGGCATTGGCAATTGTCGGGTTTCTCTCAATCACCGGTTTTGAACTCGTCAAAGGAGCGATTCAAAAGCTAGCAGGCGGTGCTTTGCCGCTCGAGATTTCCCGAGTCCAGATAGCGATCTTGATCGCCACCTTGTTCGTCAATGTCGCCGTGGCCGCTTACGAATCGCATAAGGGCAAACAGTTGAAAAGCGAAATCCTCCTCGCAGACGCGACTCACACCAAATCCGATGTATTCGTCACGATCGGCGTGCTTGCCGGTGTGTTGTTGTCGCTTGCCGGATGGGGCTGGGCCGACCCGATTGTCGCACTCGCTGTTGCAGTCGTTATACTGGTGCTTGCATGGGGTATCCTAGCCCGGTCGGTGCCCGTACTCGTTGATAAACAGGTAATTCCCGCAGCGGATATTAAATCCGCGGCAGAGAAGATCGCCGGAGTGAGAAGCACATACGCAATAAAATCTCGCGGATCGCGGTTCCATTGCTTCGCGGAACTCACGATTTCCGTAGATAAGAATGTCAGTATCGAGGTGGCACACCGAACCGCTGATGCAGTCGAAGCGGCACTCAGTAGTCAATTCGGATTCAACGAGATAACGGTGCACATAGAGCCATGCTGAGCAGCCCGTTATTCCGGCCGCGTCGACCGCAACAACAGTCACTCCGTCAGGAATACGCTGAATTCCTCGAACAACGTATCGAGGAATACAAGGAACAGCTGTCCAGAGAGGACCTGCTCGCGATTGCGGACGAGGCGGTGCGCGAGCTGGAGATGGCATCGGAAGAGCAGCTGGTTTTGACAGAAGTGCTGGTGCTCGAACACGTGGACAGACTGATCACGCAACGCCTCGATCTGCCATCATTCCGCAAATGGCGAAACCGCCACGTGAAATTGCGACACGCACAGCGCGACCCGTCCTATTGGGGCATGAAGTCCCGAGACCCCGTCGCGAAACTCGCACCGAGACTGGACGAGACTCATTCAGCTCTGGTATTGGGTGAAGATGCAACGCCCGCCGCAATGTTGCTCGCTGCATGTGATTGGCAGGTTCTCTTCGTCGACCCGACCCTCGCTGCCGTGGAGTTGGTCGAGAAGCTCGCTGCCACTGAAGGTCTCGCCTCACGCATTCAGGCGCTCGTAGTGCAGCTGGGCAAGTGGTTTCCCGAGGCAAGGCCATCGCTGGTCGTGTTCGATCCAAAGGTGTTGAGTGATCTGGACGCACCGTCCCGTGTACGCATGCTCGATGCCCTGAAACAGATGACATCCAGGGGCGGAATTCACTGCTTCCTTGCCACACAACCGTCAGATGATGGGTCGTTAGCTCCGGCCGTGGTGCGAGCACATTACAGCGATTGGGCTACGCACCACCGCTCCACAGAATTTCCTGACTGTTTTCTTTCCACCAAACCATGAGAGAGCGTTCACACCACGTTTGAACGCATGACGGGGGGAGAAACGTTGCGGGGCCGGCAGCGTGCCGGCCCCCGTAACGTGCAACGTTCGATATGTGAACCAAAGTATCGATGACCTCTTCAATTACTTCTTCTTTTTCTTTGCTGCCTTTTTCTTTACGGCCTTCTTCTTCGGCTTCTTCTTGGCTGCTTTCTTTTTCTTCACTGGCTTCTTCTTTTTCACGGCCTTTTTCTTCACAGCCTTCTTCTTGGCCTTTTTCTTCACAGCCTTCTTTTTCACTGGCTTCTTCTTTTTCACGGCTTTCTTCTTGACCGCTTTCTTCTTCACTGGCTTCTTCTTTTTCACGGCCTTCTTCTTGGCCTTCTTCTTCACAGCCTTTTTCTTGACTGCCATGCTGTCCCTCCTCTTGGTTGACTACCAGTTGCGACGACCACGTTGACGATTTGACGGCTGCTATAACCGTCGTCCCTCGCTACTTCTCTCCGCTGCTTTCGCCTATCCTGCATTGACCTGAAAAAGTACCGCTTCGCTGTTCTAGGTCTCACACAGGTATTTGGTGAAAGTCCCTCTTAGCCTTACGTACGAGCTTCAACCGCTTGTGTTGACCACCGAACACTGGCGGAATCGTGCCGGCGGGCATCCATGACTCACTACGTGCTTTTGTACCGGTTCTCCTTTGACATCGTCGAGTATCCCGCCGAGCACATAGCTGTCGGGACCACCGAGCGCGTCTAGTGAGTTCCAGAAGTCGAGTGTGGTTCCTTCGTAAGCAACGTCTCTCAATTGACCTACTATTCGGCCATTTTGGATTTCGTAGAAGGACTCCCCGCTGAATTGAAACGTGTTAGTCGCGCGATCGAACGAACGAGCGCCGGCACCTGTCACGTAGATGCCTCGATCGGTAGACGCAATCAGATCATCAACACCATAGTCGTTCTCGCCGGGTAGGAGAGACACATTTGGCATTCGCTGTAACGGCATGTATTGCCAAGACTCCGCTGCCGCGCAGCCGTGAGATCGCTCCATGCCGGTGAGATGAGCGATCAGCCCTGCATTCTCGCGGCTTGTTTGGTAGTCCACAAATGTGCCGTCTCGTATCACCTGCCAACTGTCTTGAGGGACACCCTCGTCATCCCACCCGACAGTCGCCAAACCACCGCGTTGAGTACGGTCGCACAACACATTCATGAACTCAGGACCAAACTGAAGTTTCCCAATCACATCTTCCGGGTAACCAAGCAACGGAGACCCCAGCGCACGATCCAATTCTGTGGCTTGTCCAATGGTCTCGTGAATGACATACTTGAGATTCGTTGGATCGAGAATGAGATCGTACTCGCCAGGCTCGACCGGTTGTGCGGTCAAACCTCTGACTGCTTCGATCGCCAGCTCTCGGGCACTCTCGGGCAAGTTTGCTGACACCACGTGCTCATAGCCAAGTCCCATCGGCGCGATTGCGTGCGTGGAACGGTGCAGTGCATCGGCCCAGTCACTTGGGATCGTCGTGACCGTGAGCGAAGGCCACGATCGATAAACGGTTTGCGCGATGACGCTGCCGTCTGTGGATGCGAAGGTCTTCTCTTCGCGCACGAATGACAGAAATGAGAAAGCGGACCGAATCGATGCGATTCGCAACGCCGCATTGTTCGCGGTCTGAAGCAGCTCGACCTTTTCACTCACGGGTACCGCAAAAGGATCTCTGCTAATTGGACTTTGCCAAATGCCACTTGGATATGCATCAACGGGTGCAAGCTCAACTGACACACTCGTCGGTTCACTGTTGCTCCTGGCGCGTCTCACTGCTTCTTCGGCCATGAGCCTGCCGTTACCCCTCGTCA
>Ga0180432_10008703_pt1 | contig 12560 bp, 8 predicted proteins | sample SS_ome_10_FD_132414 | JGI IMG/M metagenome (GOLD analysis project Ga0180432, IMG submission 132414) | Hypersaline lake sediment archaeal communities from the Salton Sea, California, USA - SS_1_MS_2 metaG | ecosystem: Environmental > Aquatic > Non-marine Saline and Alkaline > Hypersaline >...
ACGATAGGAGACCCGGACGATGAACCATCGGAGCTGGACGTGGGGGGTGGCGGTGGTGGCGATGGGGGTGGCGACGGTCGGGGGCGCCGCCGATGAGATCACGGTGACGCTCGATGTCTGGCCGGACGATCCGAACGACCCGAACGGGCCGCGACCGCTGATCCAGGTCGACGCCGGCGACCCGATCGACTACGTCATCACCGCCCTCGTCGAGCCCAACGACCCGAACGTCACGAGCGGGCTCGGGGCGGTGTACGTGACGCTGCACACCACGTTCGACGACCCCAACCTGCTCGGCCTGCCCGAGGACGTCCAGGGGACGCTGAGCGAATACGCCTCGACCGGCCTGGTGCTCAGCGACGACGTCACCGACATCGGCGGCAGCCAGGACCTGATCGGCGACGACGTCGCCACGGAGCTGGCCCTCGGCGAGACGATCGTGGTCGCCGCCGGCACGCTGACGGCTCCGCCCAACGACGGCACGTACCACGTCTGCGTCACCCCCCAGGCGGTGAGCGTCTTGGCCTCCGACCTGACCCAAGGCCCCACCGGCCAACTCCCCGACGCGATCGACATCGGCCAGGGCTTCTACGTCGTCGTCGGCGAGCCCAACTACTACTCGCTCATGGTCGAGGTCTTCCCAACGGGCTCGGGGGAGGTGGACAAGGACCCCGACCTGTACGAGTACCCGTACGGGATGAAGGTCACGCTGACGGCCATCCCTGTGGGCAACAGACAGTTCGTCGAGTGGCGTCACTACGACCCCAACCACGGCCTCGACCCAAACGACGCGAACGACCCGAGGGTGAACGACTCCAACTACTTTGACAGCGACACGAACAACCCGACGGTGGTCTGGATGACGGAGGATCGCGTGATCGCGGCCATCTTCAGCTGTGGCGGCAGCGGCATGGGCGCCATGCTCCCCCTGGGCGGCCTGATGGCGTTCCTCACCGGCATCTGGCTCTTCCGCCGCCTCCGCATGCACTCGTAGCACGTGCGTCTCGCTCGTGAGGGTTCATGGGCGAGACGCCCATGCCACGGGTGCGTCTTGACGCACCTTCTCCTGGCGGGCTCGGGACCGCATGAAATGGTGGGTCAAGACCCACCCTACAACTCAGGCTGGGTCAGATGACTCGCCTACCGTCCGTGCCACGGCGACCTCGTCGCAGTTGTCGCGACGGGGGCAGCGGAGGCAGTCGTCCCAGATCTTGTGGGGGAGGCTGTTGCGGTCGACCGCGCGGAAGCCAAGCCGCTCGAAGAAGCCCTGCGAACGGGTGAGCGCGAAGACCTGACGGAGCCCGAGCTCGACCGCCTCGGCGACGGCGGCCTCGACGAGCTGCCGGCCGATGCCTTGCGTTTGGTGGCCCGGGCCGACCGACAAGCTCTTGATCTCGGCCAGGTCACGCCACATGATCTCCAGGGCGCAGCAACCCGTGATCTGGCCGTCGGATTCGCAGACGTAGAAATCGCGCAGGTGCTCGTAGAGCTCGGCCGGGGTGCGGAAGAGCATCTGCCCCTGCTCGGCGTATTCGTTGATCAGTCGATGGATGGCGGGCACGTCGTCCAGCCGGGCCTTGCGAATCATGGAATGATCATAGCAGCTCGGCGGGCCCCCTCCAACGCATCTACAGCCAAAACCCCCGCTCTGCCAGAGCCCCCCCCCACGACCGACGGCCTCAGGCCCGGTTCAGGTCCCATATCCCAGACGATTTGACTCCAGGCGCGAAAATCTGGTCGAGGCGCGCCGTTTGTATTGTACGTTTAGCTGACGATCGGTCTGGTCCCCCTCGGGGACGAGTCGGCGAAGAGATTGCAGCAAGAGGTGCGCCATGATGCGGTTATATGCGGCGGGGTGTTCGTTGACGGGTGTGCTCTGTCTGGTCGGGGTCGCGCGGGGGAACGTCATCGACTACACGGACTACGACATCACCTTCGATCCGTTCGAGTTCAACGTCTTTAGCCTGGGGGACATCGGTACGACGTCCGCGGCTTATCACAGCGACTTCCAGGGCATTGCCGGCCTGGGCGGGGACGCCTACTTCTCCAGCTTCAGCTTGCACGACATCGCGACCGCGGGTCCGGGAACGCCCACCTCGCTCTACGCGGGCGGCGACGTCCGGATCACCGGCTCGATCAACAACGGCGGGATCGAGGCGGGCGGCAGCGTGTTCGTCAACGGCGCCAACGTCGACGGCACGATCCGCACCGGCGGGGACCTCGACGGCACCGGCGGGACCGTGCTGGGCGACGCCGTTCTGGGCGGCAGCGATCTGACCGGACTGCCGGTCACCGTCTTCGGCACGGTGAGCACCGGCGTTTCGTTCGAGGCGAGCCTGGATCTCAGCGAGGTGTCCGAGTTCTTCCTGGACACCAGCAGCCTGATCGGCGGCATGCCCGCCACCACGCCGGCCCTGCTTCAGTACGGCGAGATCCTGATCGACGTGGAGTCCGGCATCAACGTGGTGGAGATCAGCAGCGCCGCCCTCAACGCCGCGTGGGGGGTGAGGATCTCCGGTCCGGCGGACGCAACGCTGATCATCAACGTCCCGGACGCCATGGTGGCCTTCGACGCCCTGGTGTGGAATTACCAGAACGGCATGAGCGCCGGGCACACGCTGCTCAACCTGGCCAGCGCCAGCACGTTCAGCCTCAGCAACGGCGATCATCAGGTCAACATCCTCGCGCCGCGGGCCGACACCTACTTCCCGCATGGCCTCGTGACGGGAAACCTCATCGCCGGATCGCTGATCGGCGGCGGACAGGTCAACGACGGTGGGTTCGAGGGTCAGATCCCAGAGCCCACGACGCTGGGCCTGATGGGCATTGGCGCCTGCGCCCTGCTTCTTGCGAGACGGAGGCCCGGCGCTTCGGGTCCCAGGGCGGCGACTGCCGTCAATCGCCGATGTACGGTTGGATCTCGACGAAGTTGAACATCAATTCCTGTCCGATCGGACCGCCGGCATCCGCATCGCTGACCCAGTCGGTAACGATGAGCTTGGCGGTCTCGGCCTTCGCCCGAAAGACGCGCCAGTGGTAGTTCATCCAGTAGTTGTGCTTCGCGTCGAACTTCCCGAGGTGATGCGCGTAGCAGTTCGGAAAGGCGAACTGGAATGATCGCTTCGCGCCGGGAAGGACGTCCACGCCGTCGAGTCTGATCGTCACCGCGTGGGTGGCGCGCTTCGACACCTCGTTGATCAGGTCCTGGTAGTCGCCGGTGATCATCTTCATGGAATACAGACGGCCAGCCTCTAGGTTCCCGATCGGCTGACTGAAGACGTTGGGCTTTCGACCGCTCCGCTTGGTCCACAGGAACGTGTCGCCCATACGGGTCCGCGGGTAGCGTCCCTGAAGCCAACTGTAGCCCCGGTGGGACCTGGTCCGAATGCTGCCCGCCTCGGCCGGCTCGACGGTCCAGCCGTTCGTGCCGTCGGCGAAGTCCGGGTTGCGGACGTGCGTGAGCTTATAGGGATCGTTGCAGAGCGGCTCGGTGCGGCCCTCGATGGCGTAGTGTCGGAACAGCCGACCGGCCCACCGCACGTTCTCCTCGTCGCAGTACGACGAGTGATACCACTGGAAACCGCCGAGCCCGAAACACGACGGATGCGTCGCCGCCGCGTGCATCTGCATGTCCATGTAGACCCGGTAGTCCACGGTCGGATCGACGTTGAGGCTCTCGGTGGGCTGCGACATGTATCCCCAAACGAGGATCATCCGGGACGTGCACCCGGGCAGGGCCCGTTCCCATCGCGGCATATGATCGGTGACACGGCGCTTGATGAAATCTCGGGCGGCCTCCTCCGTCGGCTGCTCGATCAGGTACCGCTCCCAGGGGATGTATCCGCCGCCGTCGATGCAGACCTTGGCGAACCGACGACTCCGGTCGTCCCCGTAGAACGTGCCGCCGTAGGGCATGTAGGCCTTGCCCTTGAATTTCGGGTTGGCGTAGATCCGCTCGACCGCCTGGCGGTAGGTATCGTAGATCGGATCGTCGCCGCCGCCGAACTCGTCCACGATGATCCCCGACATGAGCGGATGCTGGAGCCCGGTCGCAGCAGACCAGTGCTCGTAGGCCTTCTCTGCGCCCTGCGCGTCGGCCTTCACCCCAGACGGCAGCCCGATGATCGTGATCCACTGGCGGCCTTGCTCATGCCATTCCTTCAGGTGCGGCGGCACCCGGCCGCTGCTGCTGATCATCGTGTTGACGTTGGGCAGCACGTCCTTGGACAGGAAGTCCCAGTCGTAGGGGCCGTACGGGTGGATGTGCGGATTCGCGCCGTAGAAGGCGTGCTGAAGCATCGGGATCGCGCGGACGACCAGGCGCTCCAGCCTCACATCGCCCTTGCGGTGCACGCACAGCGTGTGCTCCCCCGCGGTCAGGAACCGCATCGCTTCGTGGGTGGATTCGCCGTCCGGTTCGTGCTTGATGACGGCCTGCCCGGCGTCGTCGGAATCGATCGAGATCCCCGCCCCGCCACCCGCGCCCACCTTCGCGGTGCTGCGGACGAACACCCAGCGGTCGCACGGCAGGCTGAACGTCTGGGGAGCGCCGGGGTTCCAAGGCTGCTTGTGCTCCAAGCGCAGTAGCTCCCACACGAGATTGTTGAGCACCCTGACGTTCTTGAACGACGCCGGCTGCCCCTTCCACCCCAGAGCGACCGTCGCTTCCTCGCCGATCCGCGCGCCGTTCGGGCCGATGGCGACCGCGCCGATGACGTACTCGCCCGGCGGTAGCCGCTGAAAGTCGAAGGCGACCTCCGTGGTGCCCTCGACAAAGAACCGCGACAGCCGCACCCGCTTGATCGTCCTGTCGGGTCCTGCACCGCGCAGCGTCACCTGCAATGTCGCACCGTCGGGCAACGGTTGCATGGCGCGGGCATCGAGCGTCACGATGGTCTTGCCGGGTCCCGGATACGCCCTTGCCGACAGCCTGACCTTGTTGAACGCACTCATGTCCTTGCCCCTGGCCCCGGCCTGTCGCTTGTAGGATGCGAGGATCTCCGCCGGCGACAGCGCGCGACGGTAGATCCGTACCTCATCGATCAGACCGCAGAAATGCTCCTTGCCAAGCCCCTGGCAACGCCCGATCCACAGCGGCACGCCGCACGTATCGGGTCGGAGGCGCTGCCTGACCGAGGCGTTCAGCAGGCCATCCTGGTACACGCGGATGGTCACGCCATCGAACGCGAACGCCAAATGACTCCACGTATTGGGCGTCAGTCTGCCGAACTCACCAAAACCGTGAGACCCCTTGCCGTCAGCCATGCACCCCAAGACCGCCGCGCCCCCGTGATACGTGTTGACGGCCAGCACCAGCCGCTCGTCACACCAGGCGCCCCCCGTGCTCCAGTTCACCAGGCCGCCCTGGACGACCTGCGGCCGGCACCAGACCTCAATCGTGCCGGCCGAGGCAATCGCAAGCGTCTTGCTGGCGGCGCAGTCCACGTAGCATCGCCGGCCGTCGAACGACAGCGCCGTTCCGAACGGACCTTTCACCCACTTCGCTTCGCCGACGATCTTCCCGTCATGCCCGTTGCCGCTCCTGTCGACGACCCCCTGGCCGCGGCCGGATTCAAACGAGTAGTGGGCAACCAAGCCGGGCTCAGCCGCCCAGACACCAGCCGTCAAGAACATACCCAACACCGTCGAAGCGATTGCGGCTCTCATGATAGCGCTTCCATTCCAGGAGTAGGTCTGGCTGCACCACTGCGCAGCTTCTGTCCCAACTCCCATGATCTTGCTTTGTAGCCATGCGCGGATCAACCCAGAAACCCGTTTGTCGTCTGTCCCTCGTCCCGGTCCGTCGTCCGACGACTGGCGCCGACAGGCGCATCCCTGAGCCGCGGGATTCATCCCGCGCGGCAAGCGAACCGCGCGGGATGAATCCCACGGCTCGGGCAACCCGGTTTGGATCCGATGGCGGCGCCGTCATCTGCGGGATGCGGTCAGGTGACGCGTTCGTCTTCGGTCTTCTTGTATTCGTCCCGCTGGCCTGCCATCATACGGAGACCGCATGCCTGGTCCGCCTGCTCGGTGGCAGCGCACGCGCTGGCGACCCGTCGGGCAGCGATGTGATGCCATGACCGACCAAGACCCAACGCATCACCAAGCCGAACGGAGACGATGGATCTGGGGGCTGGTCGCGTCGGGCGTGCTGGCCGCTGCGATCGTCCTCGTGTTCGTCGCCGGTCGGGGGCGTGAACCTGATTCCCGGGACGACGCGGCGCCACTTGGGGTCTCGTCAGGCGTATTCCGCGACTTCAACCTGCTGCTGGTGAGCATCGACACGCTCCGCGCCGACCGCGTCGGATGCTACGGCTACGCGTCTGCGGAGACGCCCGTGCTGGACGAACTGGCCCGGCGGGGCGTCCGGTGTGTCCAGGCCATCACGAGCATGCCCCTGACGCTGCCCGGACACGCGTCCATGCTGACCGGTCTGAACCCCCAGCACCACGAGGCACGGCTGAACGGGATGTTCGCCGTGCCGGATCACGTGCAGACGCTCGCCGAGATCCTCCGCAAGCGTGGCTACCGGACGGCGGCGGTGATCAGCGCGTTCGTGCTGGATCGGCGCTTCGGCTTGGCGCAGGGCTTCGAGCACTACGGCGACGACCTGACCACCGACGGGCGCATGCACGCGTTCGGGCATCGGGAGCGGTCGGCCGAAGAGGTCAACCACCACGTGCTGGCCTGGTTGGCCAAACACGGCAAGGAACGCTTCTTCCTGTGGGTGCACTACTTCGACCCGCACTTTCCCTACGTCCCGCCCGAGCCATTCGCCGATCGTCACAAGGCAAGACCCTACGACGGCGAGATCGCATACGCCGACGCCCAGTTGGGTCGGCTGCTGGCCGCCGTCGATGGGTTGGGCATCCGCGACAGGACCTTGATCGTAGCCACGAGCGATCACGGCGAGGCCCTCGGCGAGCATGAGGAGATCACGCATGGCTTGCTCGTCTACGACGCGACGTTGCACGTGCCGTTGATCTTCAGCGGGCCGGCGCCACTGCCCCAGGGGAGGACGCTCGCCGAGCAAACGGGGCTGATCGACGTCGTCCCGACGGTGCTTGATCTGCTGGGCGTGTCCATCCCGACCGGGTTGGACGGGATCAGTCTGCTGGGGCGGGCGCCGGCGAAGCACCGTGCGGTCTACTTCGAGACGCTCTGGCCCAAGGTAATGCACAACTGGTCACCGTTGGTGGGCGTGCGGCGCGACGACGTGAAGTTCATCCTCGCCCCCAAACCGGAGTTGTATGACCTCCAAGCCGACCCGAACGAGTTGAACAACCTCTACGCCCAACGGCAAGCGCAGGCCGTCGAGCTCCTCGGGCAACTCCGCGCGTTGGCCGGAAGCGATCCTGAAACGTTGGCCACCGTGTCGGGGAACCTGCCCATGGACGAGGAGACCCGACAGAAGCTGGCGGACCTGGGCTACGTCGTGCCGAGTTCCGCGCCGACGACCGCTGGCGCCCTGCCGGACCCGAAGGACATGATGGGCGCGTGGGCTGAGTTCCAACGGGGCATCGCATTCGCTACCGCCGGTCAGCACGCCGAAGCCGTCGCTGTCCTCGAACCGTTCGTCCAGCGCCATCCGCGAGACGCGCGGGCGGTGGCCAGACTGGCGAAGTGCTATCTGGAACTGGGCCGCGCCGATGATGCGGCTCGGATGTTCGAGCGGCAGTTATCGCTGTGGCGGCGCAAGACCGAACCGCTCGCCGGGCTGGGGCTCGCACGGATCCAGCAAGGCAGGCTCGACGGGGCGGAAGAAGCCCTGAACGAAGTCCTGGCCGAGGACCCACAGAACCGGTCCGCCCTGTTCGGGCTGGGCGTGATCGCCGGGCAGCGCGGTCAGGCCGACAAGGCGATGGCGTTGTTTCAGCGATGCATCGCCAGCAGCCGCGGGTCGCAATCCGCGCCCTCCTATTACAACGTCGGCGTATTGCACGCCCAGGCGGGCCGAGCGGCGGAAGCGCGACAGGCCTTCGAGCGTGCCCTCGCGCTCGACCCACACCACCTCCGTTCCGCCCAGGCCGTCGCGGGGATTCTCCGGGACGAAGGTCGCTTGGACGACGCGATCCAGGCCTTGCATGGCGCTCTGGGCAAGCGAACGGCCCCCGACAGCCGCGTGCTGCTCGGCCAACTGCTGATGGCGCGGGAGCAAGCCGTCGCTGCCGTCGCGCAGTTCCGCCTGGCCTTGAAACACCACGCCAACCACGCGGGAGCCCACTACGAGCTTGGGGCGGCCCTCCGCCGCCTCGGCCAGGCCGATGACGCCATCGAGCACCTGACCCGTTGTCTGAAGTCCGACGCCGACCACGTCGACGCACGGTACCAGCTCGGTGCGGCGCTCCGGCTGAAGGGCCGACTCGATGAGGCCCGCGCCCATCTCGAACGGGTCATCAAGTCCGCCCCAGGCCGGGCAGACGCACACCTCGAGCTGGGCATGGTCTTGGCCGCCCAAAAGCGACCGGCCGAGGCCCGACGCGCCTTGGCCGAAGCCGTGCGGCTTGACCCGAAGAGCGCCCAAGCCCACAACGCACTCGGCGAGGTCCTGCTCCAGCTCGGCCACCGAGAGCAGGCCATCGCCGCCTTCCGCCAGGCGTTGGAGCTCGGCCCCGGCCTGGAGTCCGCCCGCGAGAACCTTCGACGCGCCGGAACGCAGCCCGCCAAATAGCGCCGGACCGCCTCCGATGTGGGTGCCCCATTCTCGCTCCGCGACCGCGACAGCGCGTCGCGGAGCGAGGGTGGGGCACCGAACGTTTCGAACGCGCCCTTGTTCCGGGCGTTCTGTCCCCCGCCCTCTTCGGATGCCCGCGTTCCGCGGGCGTCCGAAGAGAACGGGGCACCCTCCAGCCGTCCAGGTGACGGCGTCCATCCACGTCAAACGTCTTCCGCGGCGGCGTTTGCCCGACGATGACGCTGCGGGTATAACCCCGAACGGTTTCTCCAAACCCTCTCGATCGCCGTTTCGGGCGTCTGCGGGGATCGCTGCCCCCACAAGACGCCGCGTCGGCAAGGAGCCGAGTCATGCGACTGGGTGCACCGGTGTTCGTCGATTCGACCGACCCAGAGGAATGGGTCCAGGCGCACGTGGCCAAGGGCTACCGGGCGGCCTATTGCCCGCCGGTCTCATTGGACGACCCGGCCGGCATCAAGGCGTTCCGAAAGGCCTGCGACGCGGCGGGGCTCGTCATTGCCGAGGTCGGGGCATGGGGCAACATCATCATCCCCGACGAGGCGCTGCGCAAGCAGCGATTGGAGCACGTCCGACGTCAACTGGCGTTGGCCGATGAAATCGGCGCGCTGGGCTGCGTCGATTTCGCCGGCAGCTTCGCGCCGGACGACTCCCTGAACTACCACCCCAAGAACTTCACGCAGGAGGGGTTCGACTTCATCGTCGAGACGGTGCAGGGCATCCTGCGAGACGTCAAGCCCAAGCGGGCGAAGTTCATGCTGGAGACCATGCAGTGGATCCCGCCCGACAGCGTGGATTCCTACGTGGCTTTGGTGGAGGCGATCGACGACCCGATGTTCGGCGCCCACCTCGACCCCACGAACCTGATCGTCTCGCCCCGCTGCTACGCCGACACGGGCGCCATCATCCGCGACTTCTGCGAACGCCTGGGCGACAAGATCGTCAGCGCCCACGCCAAGGACCTTCACCACGGCAAGGGTTATATCGTGGAGATGTACGAGGTCCTGCCGGGGACGGGCCAGCTCGACTACCGCGCCTTCGTCGGGTGCCTGGCCGGACTCGAGCAGGATGTCCCGCTGATGATCGAGCACCTGGCCTCAGAGACAGAATACGACCAGGCTGCTGCACACATCCGCAGCGTGGCGGACGAACTCGGCGTCTCTTTCTAGACCATCGTCCCCTCTCGGACCGCGGCGCATCGGGCGCTCGGCGTTGGGAATAGCGAACGGACTTGCAGTTGCCGGGCATGGACGACTCCAAGACGACGCACGACCTGGCCATCGTCGGGCCGCTCCCCCCGCCCTACGGCGGGGTCACCGTTCACATCAAACGGCTGCTGGCGCATCTCGACCGCGCCGGCGTCGACTACGTCGTGTACAACACCAGCGCCGAGACGGCCGCATCAGAACCGGCAGCGTCGTCCGAAAGGATCCAGCCGGTCGGCCAGCTCGGGTGGCGGTGGTTCGTTCGATACGTGCTCCGCGGGCCCGAGCCCGTCGTCTACGTGCACAGCAGCCGATGGGACGTCTGGGCGGCCACGTGGTGGCTGGCCAGGGCCCGGGGCAAGTCGGTCATCATTGCGCTGCACACCGACTCGCTGCGCCGGCTCTGGCCGGTTCGGGGTTGGTTGGCCCGGCGGATGGTGCTCGGCGCGTTTCGGGCGGCCGGCAAGCTGATCGCCGTCAACGTGCACATTCGAGACTTCATCGACGACGTGGCCGGGCTGGGTGACAAGACGTCCGTCATCCCCGCCTTCATCGAACCGGCGCCCGGTCCTGACGACGACGATGCCGTCGATTCGGCGGTTCGCTCATTTTGCGAATCCCATCACCCGGTGATCCTGGCCAACGGTGCCCCCATCGTCTACGACGACGGTCGCGATCTGTACGGCATCGACATGACGATCGAGCTGCTCGATTCGTTGCGAACGGCCTGGCCGAGAATCGGTGTCGTCTGGTACGTGCTCAGATTCGCCGGATGGAGCCCATCCTACCTGGAGGAGATGACCCAGCAGATCAAACGTCGCGGCCTCGAACCCCAGTGGCTCTTCGTCGAGCCGACGGGCGAGATGTATCCGGTCTTTCGAAACGTCGGTCTGTTCGTCCGCCCGACCTGCAGCGACGGGGACGCGGTGAGCATCCGGGAGGCCCTGCATTTCGGCGTGCCCGTGGTGGCCAGCGACGCCGCGCCCAGGCCTCCTGGTACGATCGTCTTTTCCACCCGAAACCAGGACAATTTCGTCGCCAAGGTCCAGACGACGCTGGAATCGCTCGACGACGAGAGGGCCAAGCTGGCCAATTTGCCCAGCAGCAGCGCCGTCGCCGAGGAGGTGGACCTGCTCAGACGGGCCATCCAAGAGGCACGTGGCCGATGACGTCCCTCGCCACGTAGAACACCCCCGCCCGATGCGGATCACTCTCCCGATGCCTTCGTGGCCGGCCGCCTTGCTGCGTCTTGGGCCCAAATGGCCTTGATTGTGGCCTCCTGATTGAAGCCGCCGGGCACAGCGGGGCTCGGACGATTGGCGAAGTACCACCCGGTCTTCTTGCCGTCCCCACCGGTCGCATGCGAGGCCAGACACCGGCTGCCCGGCATCTGGAGAAACCCGTTCGCGTCGTGACGGCGGACCCAGTCCCAGGCGTATCGGAGCCATCGGTTCCGATAGGCCTCGGGCTGGTTGGCGAACCAGCAGATCTCGTCCCACCCCCAGCACCAGTGGTGACCGATGTTCTGACCTTCCCGCCCCGTCCGCTCGAAGTTGTCCAGCTCGACGATGTAGGGCAGGTGCTCGCACCGCCACCCGCTCGGCGTGAGCCCGCCGTTGCTCCGCCCGTAGATGCTGTCGAGGTAGCCCACGCGGAGCACGCCTTCGTGCGGGCGGTCGGGCACCTCGTCGATCCGCAGCGGGAACGAATGGAGGTCGAACAGCAACTTGTCGCCCCGGTATCGCGGGCCGCCGCGCGGCGTGTGGGCGTCGCAGAGCAGTAGGTGGCGCCTCGCACGCTTGCCGGCATAGCCCCGGACCCGACTGAGCAGATCCCACCAGTGCTCGTGCTTCGGGTCGTCCGCACCGATCAGTGCGACCTGACCGAAGTGGATGGCTTCGCAGCCCACGTCGATGTAACGGGCGGCGAGGTAGTAGAACCACATCTTCGTCTCTGTTTGCGTGATATCCGGGACCGACGCGCCCTTGCGCCATCGGTCGCGGTGACGCCACTCGGCAGAGCACATCGCCTCGTAACGGAACTTCCGGCGTTCCGGCTTTTGGCCAAACGCCTCGAACACCCACGCCGGCACGTCCAGCTGATCCACGTCACGCGTGACGATCTCGAAGACCGCCGCCTGCAAGACGATCTGCGGGTCGGCCGCATGGACCTTGGGCGCGATGGTCCGGGCCTGGGCGAGCCTCGCCTCCAGGCGCCGCTCGCCGCCCCAGAGGTAGATCGTCCGGCCGGCGAACTTCGCACCCGTGTCCTTCAACATCCGGATGTTGTCGTCCACGTCGCCCACGCCCGTCAGGAGGTCCATCATCGTGATCGCGCGAGAGAGGTAGGCCTCCAGCACCGGTCGCGAGATCCGACCGTCGAACTCGTACTCGGGCGGCGCGCCGTGCGCACCTCGCGAAGACAGACCCAACGCCATCAACGTCACCCCCAAGACGTTCGCCACAGCCGAGCGTGTTGCCATGAACCTCCTCCAAGTTGCCTCGACCCCTTCTCGTGCGTCACACCGCCCCGAGCAGTAGGGTGTAGTCCACATCTCTGGCGGTCAGGCGGCTGCGTGCTGCCAGAAGGTGTCCCACAGGTCGCTATAGAGCAGTGCCCGGAGGGCGGCCATGTTGTCTGCCGCCTCGACATGCCACCGG
>Ga0180432_10008707_pt1 | contig 12556 bp, 10 predicted proteins | sample SS_ome_10_FD_132414 | JGI IMG/M metagenome (GOLD analysis project Ga0180432, IMG submission 132414) | Hypersaline lake sediment archaeal communities from the Salton Sea, California, USA - SS_1_MS_2 metaG | ecosystem: Environmental > Aquatic > Non-marine Saline and Alkaline > Hypersaline >...
AGAACGAAAGGCTTCTTTTTCTTTGGGATCCTCAAACAAGTCTTTACGATATACGAGGTATTTGGCGTTGAGATGAAAGGGTACGTATTTGACATCCCCATCGAAAGTGCAGGTTTCAATTGTGGCACCGTAGAACAGCTCCTTGAACTTCTCCACACTGCCGTAATCTCGCTCAATATACTCGTTCAGCGGCATCATATACGATTCGAACAAGCTGAGATAGATCTGCGGTATCATCGTTATATCAAAAGCATGCGTTTCCGCAGTAAGCTCAGACAGCTGTTTGGCGGGTAGATCGACTCCCGGAAAACCATGCACTTTCCAGGCAATACCCGTTTGTTCCGTGAACAGATCAGCTCGATTCCATATCGGATCCACACATCTCCAGCCAGCTTGTGTGGGTATGTTCAGAGTGACTTGCTCCTCGGTTTTACCTTCACCCGCTCCGCTTTGACCGCTCCCAAAACTGACAGCTGCAACGATAACCAAGCTACACACTATAAATATCTGTACTATTCTCTTCATCTATACATCTCCTCCTATAGTAATAACCATGATACACTCTGTATCTTCTAATTCAAATCAAATCGTTCTTCAAAAACTTATGCCTACGCTTCCTCCTTCCACCAGCAGCCTTCATATTATTCCCAACTGGACGTTGGGCCCCAGGTTTTCTATTTCATCGCAGCACCTCCAACCAGTGTACTGATTCACCTTCCATAACAGCTACTATTGGCTTTTGCCGGCGACATTCATATTCATTCCAAAATTATATTTGTTTATACATTAACGTTCATAATGAACGTTAATGCAGACTATAGTTTACTGTTCCGTTTTTGTCAATACTCGAATCTAAGTTTTTTGGCACCAAATACACCGCCAATGAGATTCTTCTCACGTTCTGTCGCCTGGCGCTTGACATCCTGCCAGTAGATTATAAAATGTTTAAACATATAACTGTATTTACAAAGGAGATGTTTCATGAGAAAAGTACGGGCGGCCGTTCTTGAGGCACCGGGGCAGATCGTCATTACGGATTATCCTTACCCTAAGGAACGGGAAGGATTAATCATAAAGATGGAACTGGCCGGTATATGTGGTACCGACAAACATACGTTTATCGGCCACACAAAGCAGTATCCGGGCAGCGATCCAGAGTCCGAAACTCCTTTTCCGATTATCCAAGGACATGAGAACGTTGGAATTATTGAAGAGATTTGTTCCGGGGAGAAAGAGTACCCAGACTATAATGGAAACCTTATGAAGGTTGGGGATCGAATCACCATGTGTCCCGACGTGGTGTGCGGAAAGTGTTGGTACTGCAAGAATACCTTCGGTTATCCCTGGTGCGATAACGTCCTGGGCTATGGCAATGCCTTTAGCAGTGCAAACGCGCCCCATCTCTTGGGCGGATTCGCCGAATACATGTACCTGCGGCCCGACGTGTTTGTGTACAAAGTTCCCGACTCGCTGGCGCCTGAGATCGCGGTCTTGGCGGAACTATTCAATGTGACTCTGGGTATCGACACGGCGAAGGAGCTGTATTCGCTGGCAAATCTCGGATTTGGCTCCTCACCCAATGTGCTTGTGACAGGAGCGGGGCCATTAGGGCTCTTGAGTATCATTCGCCTCCGCATAATGGGTGCGGACACGATTATCGCTACCGACAGGTCGAGCTTTCGGCTGCAGGCCGCCAGGCACTTCGGTGCGGACTACGTGTTGAACATAGACGAAACACAAGTGGCGCAACGTGTGGAAGTAACGCGCGAACGAACACACGGGCTGGGTGTGGATCTGGTGGTAGACTGTGCCAATGAACCTACGGCATTTGCCGAAGGATTAGACCACATTCGACGTGCGGGAACCCTGATAGAGCTCGGAAATTTTGTCGATACAGGTTCAACCGAAATCAACGTTTCTCAGCATGTCTGCACAAAAAACATCCGGATCGTCGGCGTCGCCAATCATCCGTATACGGAATACTCTAAAGTACTTCGGATGTTCACGCGATTTCAGGATCACTATGATTTCAAAGGGCTCATATCGCATCGATATAGCCTCGAACAAACCGAAGCCGCCATGAAAAAATCGATGCAGCCCGACAGCCTTAAGGTCGTCATCGCGCCGAACTAGTACGTGTGTGGTGCTCGCAGCCGATCGTATCACCCGTAGCAGCGAGCAGCCACATACTGTAGGATAAAGCACCTTGGAGGTGTCACGTGTCAGCGATCTACGAAATAATCAGGAACAAACTGTATCGGGAGATCAGCTCCGGTCAGCTCAAGCCCGGGCAGTTCTTGCCGGGTGAAAAGGAAATATCCCGCCAATACGGTGTAACGCGGAGCACAGCACGACGAGCGCTCGGCGAACTGGAACGGGTAGGAATAATCGTACGTACCCCGGGAAAGGGAACCTTCGTAAACGACCGACGCTTTCATCTGAACTTCTCGGTGTTGCGCAGTTTCTCCGAGGACGTACGCATGATGGGCGACGTTCCCCGGGATCGGATTGTTGCCTGTAAATTGGAGGCGGTTACTGAACACACCTTCGATATGGCGAAATCCCTCGGACTGAAAATTGGGGACAGCATTCTGCGTGTCGATCGTATAAAATTGGCTGGATCGATACCGATGCTCGTGGAATGCATGCACACCAGTTACCTCGATTTCCACAAGTACATTGCACCACATTGCGGTCAAGGCGAGGAGACGGCTATTTCATTTCTCGATATCTTCGAGCGGGAGTTCGGCCTCAGAATGGTTAGGGCCGAAGCGCGCATAGAGGCATACTGTCTAAATGAAGACAATGCGCATCAGCTCCAACTCCCGTCGGGAACCCCGGTTCTTCGAGTCACGCAGCTGTTGTACAGCGACCTCGCCGTTCCCCTCGTGCACAGCGTGGCGCTTCACGGCACGCGCCAGGACATATTCGTCCAGAGACACCGGCAGTAACGAAAAAATGATGACAGTACACAACTGAGCAAGTATACCCGACGGGCCTCCACACAGCGGTCCATGGCATAATCAAACAAGTCGCACCATCTGCGCTGAATATTCACGATTTCGATTGTCATCCCCAGTATCTTGAAAATCGGTTGAAAATTGTTTTCAGCGGTTGACAAATACTTAAAATGCTGGTAAAATGTTTAAACATTTATATAAACATACAAGAGTGCAACCATTTGAACGCTAAGACACTTTGTGAGGAGAAATCTTGAATACGCTACTCCACTTTCAGCTGAAAAAGGAACTCGAGGATATTTTGGGTAGTGAATGGGTACGAGATGCAGACGTAGACATTCATCCGCTCATCGTTGATACCTGGTGGGCGACTCGTATGCTTGAGAAAAACAACCTGCCGCTTCCCAAGTCGGAATTCGTAGTCCAGCCGGCGATCGCAAAGGAAGTATCTGCTCTCCTGCGTATCGCGCAGCTGTATCGCATACCGATTATTCCTCGGGGAGGTTCCGCGTCTGACACAGCCGGTTCATTCGCCTTGGATCGAGGCATTGTCCTGGACATGCGGCGAATGAACCGGGTGATCGATCTCGACACGACTTCCCAGGTTGTCACCGTTCAAGCCGGGATTATGATGTCTGATCTCGAACAAATCCTGAATGCTCAGGGTTTCACCACAAATCATTTGCCGGCTTCCATGTACTGCTCCACCGTAGGCGGATTCCTGAGCACTCGCGGCTCCGGTGTCCTGTCCAGCAAGTACGGGAAGATTGAAGACCTCCTCCTGTCTGCCGAAGTGGCGCTGCCAGACGGTTCGGTGCTACGGACCTGTCCGGTTCCAAGATCCTCCGCAGGCCCGCAGTTGAGCCGTCTTTTCGTCGGGGCAGAGGGCATCTTCGGTGTGTTTACCGAAATCACGCTACAAATGTTTCAGTTGCCGGAGAAACGAGCCTTTCCCGCATTCGCATTCAAATCTCTGGACGACGCCTTTACGGCCGGACGGAAGATCATGACCAGCGGGTTGAAGCCGGCGGTGATGCGGGTATACGACGAAGCAGACTCCCGCAAGATGGTGCAGCCGGTGCTGGGCGACGTCGGCACTTTTGAAGGGTTGCTGGTGCTCGGTTTCGATGGAACGGCGGAGTTTGTCGACCTGGAAGTGAAGATCGCAAGTGAGATGTGTCGATCCGCCGGTGGCACCTCGATTGGCGAGGAGCTTGGCTCGAAATGGTGGAACCATCGCTACGATTTCTACTATCCGCCACACACACTCGAGTCATCCTCCTACATGTACGCGGTAACCGATACGCTGGCGCGCTACCGAGAGGCCCCAGGGCTGTATAGAGACCTTAAGCATACGCTCGAAACGAAATTTGCAGAGCACGAGCTGGAGTTTGTTGCGCATTTTTCTCACTGGTATGAATGGGGAATGTCGATCTACCCCAACTTCATAGTCCGGTGTCCTCCGGAGGATCCATATGAGGGGTACAGCCTTTTCATCGAAATATGGCGCACAGCCGTTGAGGTCATGCACCGTCACAACGGTACCATCAACGAGCATCATGGTACGGGTTTTAAACTCGGTCGTTTTTACCGCGATCTCGAGCCGGAGCGATTTGAGCTGGTGCGCAAGGTAAAAACGGCACTCGATCCCAAGAACATACTCAGTCCGGGTATGTTCGGACTGGAGGTGTGAAAGTGAACTATTATCCTGAAGAATTGTATCATAAAACCGTTTCCGAGTGGCGCAATATGCCGATGAGCAACTATATCTGCCCGGCTACTCGTGCCAGATTTTTCGAGTCGGAGAGCCCAAGAGGCTACGCCGGTCTGATGGCGCGCTTCGATTCGGCTGATGAGCGCAACCGTGCACTCATCGAACAGCGCCTCGACTCATGCTCGATGTGCCGTCTCTGTCAATTCAAGGCATTGGATGATACAAGCATTCCGGATGCGATAGCCTGGTTTCGCAGGACACGATCCTTGAATGCCAACTCGAGTTCGGGTCTGAAAAATTCTAGCGGCCGGAGTGACAGCCTCTCCGTGGAAAAAGAGAAAATCGGTAAAGGCAAGTCACTCCTTGTGGCCTCCCACTTGCTGCGCGATACCGCCGCAAAACAGGTGGCAGAAGGCTCCCCGGCGTTGGGAACAGGAATCGGCGCTATTTTGTGGACTCCGGACCTGATCTCCCTCTATCGCTACGGGCATTGGACCGATCTTGCCGACAGCCTCGCCAAGATACAGGAAGTCCTGAAGCAATATCCCGGATTCATCGTGCCGACCAGCTGCGATTTGTATCACTTTGCTCAGATATTCGGATTCTCCGATCCGCCGCCTAAAACACTCTGGCAGACAGCCGACCTCTGTTCCGGGTCCGGTGATTCCCAAGCGACCGGGCGGGCAATCGTGGTACCGGCGATTCCTGAGGCGTTGTTGAAAGAGGGGACGGCATTTTCAAGTTTTTGCCGGGACCGGGGATACGAGTTCGCAAACGGACCAAATGATGCCTACACTGCGGAGCCGAAATACTTTGCCAGTTTCGACGACCCGCTGTACAATGAACGCTTTCCGGAGGTCGCGGAAAATTGGGCTCGGGAGATAGGTCAGTTTGCAGACTACCTGAAGGCCGATGTTGTCGTGATTGAATCGCCTACGGCAACAGAGGAGTTCCGGCGCATTACCAAGGATTTCCCTGCGAAGTCCGTACTCGATCTCTTGCAGCCGGATGCAGAACCAGGACGGCAACACGGGAAATCCAAGGGAAAATCATGAATCGAATGATGCGTTCTATGCGCGGCCAAGTGGCCGGGGTTCTATTCTACGAACAAGCAAAACGAACGAATGGCTGGAAACACAACATCACGAAGGACTCTGTCCAAGCGGTGCCATACCGATCGAATCCGATACCTGTCACGGTGGATCGATAGACAATGATGGAACGCGACACGTTTCTGTTGGGTGTCGATGTAGGGACATCCAGTCTGAAAATCGTACTTGTTGCGGCCGACGGCACGATAGCCGTCGAGGCTTCCGCCGCCTATCCCACACGGTTCCCGAAACCCGGTTGGGCCGAACAGGCGCCGGATGATTGGGCTAGCGCGTTGGCAAAATGCCTGCACCTTGTGGATTCCGAGAACCGAGGCATCCTGCAGAAAATTAAGGGTGTCGGACTCACCGGGCAGATGATCAGCCTGGTTGTTACCGACGCGGAGGGCACGCCGACTCGTCCCTGCATTCTCTGGCACGACCAACGCTGTGCCGAGCAAGTCCAGGCGCTTTCCGAGGAGCAGAAAGCCCGCATTCGTCGTACAGCGCTTACTCCGGTAAACACCGCCTACACCATTCCAAGGCTGCGGTGGATAAAAGATCACGAACCGTCAGTATACAATAAATCCACCCATGCGATGTGGGCAAAAGATTTCCTTAGGTTCTCTCTTACCGCCGAACCGGCCACCGACTGCAGCGACGCTTCAGGATCACTTACCTTTGATTCGAAGGAGCGACGCTGGTCCTCGGAGCTGGCCGATATCTGGGGAATAGACATGGACCGCCTTCCCCCGGTGATGGAGTCGGAGGCAATCGTGGCCGGGGTCAGTAACAAAGCGGCCCGTCGGTATGGCCTGCCTCCGGGTATCCCGGTGATCGCAGGATGTGGGGACGTGCTCGCCGAAAACGTGGCTGCTGGAAACATTGCATCGACCGATCGCCTGCTCCGGTTCGGAAGCGGCGGGTCTGTCTCAGCCCTTACCAAAACCACCCCAACTGACGCCGACCAATACTGTCCTCTGTACTGTCATGCAGTGCCGGGTGCATGGCTCTGGGAATCAAGCACCCATGGATTCGGCAGCTCTCTTGCGTGGGCAGCTGAAATGCTCGGACTTGGTACGGCGGCCGAACTTGTCGAGGTTGCCAGTTCCTCACCGCCGGGTGCAAACGGCGTGCTGTTTCAACCCCCAATTCAGGGTCCGCCTAACTTCGATCCGGACTTTCGAGGGGGGTTCTTCGGATTCGCACCAAGACACAGCCGTAGCGATCTGGCACGGGCCGTCCTGGAGGGAACCTCATGCTCTTTCGCCGAAGCCTATGAACTACTCGACAGAGCGATGGATCTTACCGAGGCGAACCGTCACGAGCGAACCCACTACGCAGTAGGCGCCGGTGTACGAAGCGAGCTTTTGGGATCGGTAGTCGCGTATCTCGCTGGAGCAGATCTGACCATTCTCTCCGGCGCCGAGCCCGCCGTCGGTTCTGCCGTTCTGGCGGGAACCGCCTGCGGAATATTCCCCAGCCTGTCCGAAGGCGCGAAGCGCTCCAGGAAGGTACTACGCATCCAAGAAGTGCGCGATTCGGAGATAGACACTTACCGCCGGTTGTACGAGCGTTTCCTCAGCTCCAAGACCGCGGTCCGCACGCTCTCGACATTGACCGGGCAGAAAGACTAATGGAGCAGATGATATGTTGTCAGAGCGAGGTAAAGCGATACTTTTCACGGCAGCGAACAAACCGTTTGAGTTTCGAGAATTTCCTCTCCCCAGCTACCTAGAACCGGGAGCCGTTCTAGTACGAACAAGAATGGCTACTGTCTGTGGCTCCGATATGCATACCTGGAGGGGGAGAAGACCGTTTCCGGTCCCTTCAATTCTTGGCCATGAAACCGTGGGCACGGTAGCTGCGTTGGGTGAATCTGTGGATACAGACACATGGGGAAGGGCCGTGTCTGTGGGGGACCGCATCATCTGGACAATCATGTCTACTTGTGGAACCTGTGTGTTTTGCAGAATGAAAGGTCTTCCCCAGAAATGTACGAAATTATTCAAATACGGACACGTTAGAAGCGACCTCCCGCCGTATTTTACCGGGGGATTCGCCGAGTACGTGTACCTCAGACCCGGTACCTGTTTCTTCAAGGTACCTGAAGACTTACGGGACGAGGAGGCAGCGCCGTTACCTTGTGCGGCGGCCACGGTCACCGGCGGCTTTGACGTGGCAGAAATCGAGGCCGGTGACAATGTCGTAATACAGGGTGTTGGCATGCTTGGTCTGTATGCTATAGCGATGGCGAGAGAACGGAATCCCAAACACGTTATCGTGATTGATACAAAAGACAATCGGCTGCAAATGGCGGAAGATTTCGGTGCGGATATAGCCATCAATATATCGAAATTGGGTGTAAAGAAAGCGATTCACAAGGTAGTGGATTGTACAGCAGGTCTCGGCGCGGATCTGGTTGTCGAGGTCACAGGCGATTCTGAGGCAATCCCGCCGGGAGTGAAGATGCTTCGAATCGGCGGACGTTATTTATTGCTTGGGGCGATATATCCGGACAGTCTATTTCAAATCGACAGCCACGACATCATCACCAAGTGCTTGAAGATTGTCGGAATGCACAACTACGACGCCAAACACCTGGGACGGGCACTGGCGTTCATCCATGCCGTCAAAGACAGATACCCTTTCAAAAAACTTGTTGGTCCTACGATCCCCTTGAGCGTTGACGGACTATCGGAAGCGATGAAGTTGCTGGAAAGCGGGGAGAGCATAAGACCGGCGATTGTGCCTTGAACCCTTGTAGCAAAAAATAAGCAGAAGGAGCAAACAATGCCTGAAAGTACAAAAAAAGAACCGTTTCACTGGCGTTCGGCAATCAGTTATAAAACGCGCGATAGCATCGTGGTAAGAGGCTACGATGTAAACGAACTAACGGGAAATATCTCTTTTGCCGAAGCGCTTCATTTGATCTGGAAGGGAGAACTACCAAATCAAAATGTAGCAAAAATGATCGATGCTCTACTCGTGTGTTTTGCCGAGCATGCCATGTCTCCCTCCTCTATGTCCGCCAGAATGGTCATGTCCGGTGCCGGCTATATCATGCCCGCATTGGCTGGGGGCATTCTAAGTATCGGGTACGTTCATGTCGATGCACACGAAGCAGCTCAAACCTGGATAACAGCGATAAAGCTGATGAAGGAAAAGGGTTGGACGTGCAATCAAGCGGCTGGCTATTTGTGCGACGGCATAAGAAGCAAAGACAAGGACACCGCATTCGTAAAAGCGTTTGGCGAGCGAAACGTCATCCCCGGATGGCACCACCCGCAGCATATTCGAGATTTACGTTCTCCAAGAATCATTGAGCTGGCCGAAAAGCTACAGGTGGCCGGAGACCATGTCAGGTTTGTGGTTGAACTGGAGAATGTTACAGAGAAGTACTGGGGTAGAAAGCTTTATATGAACGTATCCGGTGCCATCTCTGCTACACTTGTCGATATGGGTTTCACTCCGGATGAATGTTTGGCGTTCTGTACCATTGCCAGATCTGTGAGTCTTGCAGCGCACAGCATTGAAGAAAAAACAAGAGAAAAAGGATGGCGGGCTTCCTCCAAATCGGAAATAGTACAGCCACTCGACTTGTCCTTGCAGGATCCGAAATACTATGACGGTCCCCCTGATCGGCACCTGCCTGAAGAAAGACTGACCCAACCTTTGGCGCGTGCCCCGTATCACTACGTGGACCGGCCTGAGGACAAGTAGAACTGACCGCAGGAAAAAGAAGGTATATGGCGATTATGGAAGAAAACATTCAAGGTATGTACACAAAAGCAAGAAATGCTTTCAAGAAAATTGAATTCTGGCCCCAACAGAAAATCGATGAAATGGTTGCCGCAGTGGGTTGGGAATGGCAGAAAGAAGAAACCGCAAAGGCTTTGGCAAAACTCGCTGTCGATGAATCGGGCATGGGACTCTATGAAGACAAAGCAGCGAAAATCAAGAGCAAGACACTCGGTACGCTTTGGAACATGCGCTGCGCCAAAACATGTGGTCTGATTGCTGATGACCAGGAAAAAGGACTAAAAACATTTGCAAAACCCATCGGGGTGATAGCAGGTGTTGTCCCCTGTACCAATCCCGAATCCACTATTTGTTGTCTCGGCCTCAGTATATTGAAAACCAGAAACGCGATGATTGTTTCGCCTCACCCGAAAACACAGGGAAGCTCATATCTTACCGTAGAGCACGGGAGGAAAGCACTGAAAAAAATCGGTGCTCCCGAAGATCTTCTTCTGTGTATCAAGAATACGAGCCGTGAAAAGGCGACTGAGTTGATGGAGGTGTGTGATTTTGCAGTCGCCACGGGAGGCGCTGCATTAATCAAAGTTGTCTACGCAGCGGGTAAGCCCTGCCAGACCGTCGGAGCCGGCAATGTTATATCCATCGTGGATGAAACCGTTGACATTCCCTCTACGGCGAAAAAGATAGTCAAATCAAAAATCGCCAACAACTCGGCCTCTTGTTCTTCGGAAAACGCCGTTGCCGTCTATCACGGCGTCTACGACGAAATGATAGATACCTTGAAAGCGCAGGGCGGCTACCTATGCAGCACCGAAGAAAGAGAAAGGCTGAGGCAGTACATGTGGCCCGATGAAACTCATCTAAACAGAGATGTAGTGGCTAAACCGGTGCTGCATATTGCCGAGCAAGCCGGAATTGAGGTCCCTGTAACAACAAAATTTATCATGGTTCTTGGCGAGAAAGCCGGTCCTGAAGACAGGTTCTCCGGTGAAAAGCTCTCCCCTGTCCTAACGGTCTGGAGGTGGAGTGATTTCGTTGAGATAGTGGAACGGGTAAAAAAAATGTTGAGCTTTTCCGGTGAGGGCCATTCTGTTTCCATCCATAGCCTTAATGAGGATAGGCAGATTATGCTTGCCGAGCAGATAAACGTCGGCCGCGTCATTTGCAATATGCCTCATGCGATGGCGAATAGTGGAAGCTGGTTCAGTGGTCTGCCATTTACGGACTCTCTGGGCTGCGGCACGTGGGCGGGAAATATCACGACTGACAACATCAACTACAGACATTTTCTCAACTACACTGTGCTTTCCGTTCCCATCGAAGAGCACGTTCCTTCAGAGGAGGAAATTTTCAAAGATTATTTAGAGAAATGGGGAAGAGATTGAGTTGTCTGATAGTAGAAGCTCTGGAATGCGAACTCAGGAGGTTGCTGCCACATGAGCGAGGGTAACGGATTCTATACCGAAGAGGAGATACGGAAACGGCTATCCGTATCCACCTATTTGTTCTGGGAATATCAGCCTATCGGGGAACGATCTCTCACAGAACTGGCTCGACACGGAATAACCCAAATAGAATTGCTTGAAAGCCGCGAGCAGTTTGACATGGCGAATCCGCGTTCGATGAAAAATATCGCCGATATCTGCAAGTCCTGCGGCATCCAGGTGGTCGCCTATCATGCACAAAGCACCGACTTCAAAAATGTGGATACCGAACAAAAACGCACGGTGGAGGTAGATCGCTGTCGTCGTCAGATCGATACCATGATCGAATTGGGGGCAACGGTATGGGGTTCGCACGCCCGGTTAATGGATGCAGCGCTTCAAAAGAGCTATGAAGATCTTGCACGTCATATCGAGGGCACCGAGGTAGTCATTGCGATCGAAAACTTCGAGCAGAAAGATTATTGGGTCGAGAAGAGGGTCACCTTTCTCGACCGGATAGACCACGCTCAAGTCGGCATGATCCTCGATATTGGTCATGTCAGAAACGAGAATGGGATCAATCCGATGACGATTCCCGGCGGTCCAACCAGGGTGATCGACATGTGTAAAAAAAGACTATGCTGGGTACATCTTCACGGCTTTTGTAACGGCGAGGACCATTATCCTCCTCTTGTTGAGGGGGACACGATACAGTGGGTAGAGATATTTCGAAAGTTTCGTGAAATCGGATACACCCGCAATATGAATTTCGAACCAAGAGGAGAGCCACTCCATTCCAATGCCATCGCGGAAACGGCGAAGGCTCCCAAACGCATCGTGGCTTTGGAAGCATCTGGGAAGCACAGCGGTTTTTAACTTATTAAATTGCTACCTTGAAGTTATTCACTCGCAACAGGGTTTTTTTACAGCCTCAACGTCGCGGTTGAGTTGCGCCGCCGAATCACTAGCATACAGATTTCCTTTTGATGAATCGAATATCCTCAATCGAGCGAAGCTTCGGCGTCAACTCCAACCGCAGGTTCTGCATTTCAATCACTTCTTTTTAAGTAGTTGTTTGCTAATATATGAATTTGGGTCTTCGAGAATTTTGTCGTACTGACTAGGATGTATAGTCTTTACTTTAAAATCTTTGGTTATGTCATCGATAAATCTGTCAAAGTCGGGATTCTGCTCGCAAAGTTTGTTCATTAATTCCCAGTCAAGTACTGTTTTATTTTTCGCGACGAAAACAATTTTAGATGAGTCAATGTCTTGGACATCCAGTAAGATTAGACCAATTCCAAATGCAGATGTTAGTCTCTCCAGTTCGGAATACAAGTCATCATCCTGTTTAAGATCAGCAGTAACAAGGTAGCCTTCATTAGCCCAAGAAGAATTAGATACAGCCTGGAAGAAGGATGCCCTATAGTTCGATTTGTCGATTTTTTTCTTAATTTCAAATGAATAAAGTGTGATCGATTTTGACCCGCTATGGCAGGGTAGTTGTCGTCTCTATGGAGACAGGGACAGAGGCTCAGGGGGGTACCCCCCTGAGCGAAAAAATCGCGGGTGCGAAAGGACGTTTGTAGATGCAGTACTACCCTGAGG
>Ga0180432_10008708_pt1 | contig 12556 bp, 6 predicted proteins | sample SS_ome_10_FD_132414 | JGI IMG/M metagenome (GOLD analysis project Ga0180432, IMG submission 132414) | Hypersaline lake sediment archaeal communities from the Salton Sea, California, USA - SS_1_MS_2 metaG | ecosystem: Environmental > Aquatic > Non-marine Saline and Alkaline > Hypersaline >...
CGCCAGACCGAGAGCATTGCCTTCGACATCGTGCGACCATCTGATGCGGCCGTCATCGAGGTTCACGACTCGTACAATACCCCGGCCGCCGCACACTGCCTCCCGGGCGGTCCCGATGACTTCATACCGTCGCTCATACGTCGTAGCCAGGAAAGGTCCGACCTCGCCGCCCAACGCTCCAATATCAGGCCTAGACTGAGAAACCATACGCTCCAGACCAGTCTGCCTGGGGACATTCTCGTCGATTTCTCTGAATCGTATTTCTGCTCGGTATATGCTTGCGAGAGCAGGTAATTCTTCGACAATCTTCTTTGCCTGTTTAACGTCTGTTGATTCTTGTTCCAACGCAACCTGCCTGTATTCGTCCAAGCCACGATATCGCACGAGTTTGCCTTTGCGGTCGAGCCTCTCCAGGTCCGCCCAACGATACGCCAACAGTGTTTCTCCGGTCGACCGCAGAATCCCATCAGGTAAAACGCTGAATACGCCCCTTCCCGCTCGTGCGGCAAGGCCGCCGGTATCCCTTGCAAGAAAGCAGCCCGCATTGATAACAAAACGGTCGGTCACAAGCGCTCGAGCACCGCCGATCGATCCGTTTTGCTGCAGGCGGTAGTATTCAAACTTTCCATCGGACCGTCTGAACGCCGCCGGCACGGCTCGTCCGGTAGGGACAAACAACCGTTCTTCAGTAGCCAGCAGATATCCCTGCGGGACAACACCGCTACGGGCATTGGCCCCGTTATGTGGTTGCGGCATGTACATGCGCCCTGTGCTGTCATTCGTCCAAAGGACCTGCCCCGTTCGGGCATCCAGCGCATGCAGAAAGACCCCGTCGCTGGGCCAGATCCCTGCGGCATAATATACTCTATCGTCAATTACCACCGGCCCGCCTCGTGCAGGCCAGCGTGAGATCATGCGCTCGTTGCCCATACACATCCGCTCGTTCGGCCCGCCGCGATGTTTCCAGAGGAGCGTGCCGTCATCAATCTTGATCGCGTAGAGATAGCCGTCGTCACTGGCCACGAAAAGTCGGTCGCGCCATGCCGCCGGCGCAAAACGCACGGGGCCGCCCGCAAAGAAAGTCCACCGGGGCTTTCCGCTGCCGGAATCTAAGGCCACGACCTTGTCCTCAGAAGAGCTGCCGAATATCACCGTATCGCCCACTATGATCGGCTGATAAGCAAAGTCAAACGTGATTCGGGACGAGTCCGGCCACGCCGGCGCCGGCGCCGTTTGGTTGCGGTAAGTCCAGAGCAACTCCAGATCCTCCGGCAGTGGATCGGACGAGTAGCCTGTTCGGGCTGCATCCGCTCGGAACATAGGCCACTCGCCGGCAAGTAGCGAACCTGTTGCCAGCACCGAGATGACGAGTGGGGCAATGAAATTGCAAAGTTGTTGTCTCATAGTGTCTCTCTTTAATGATCGATCAGTATGCGGGATTTTCGCGTGAACTTATCTATCATGCCGAACTTCTTTCTCTCGGTTGGCAGGCAATAACGACAAGGGCACCGAAGCGGTTGTCAGATCTGCTGTTTTGAGAAATTTAAATCTGCTCATAGGTCGCTCCCTATAGTCTCAGATATGTACATCATAACGAGAGGCTTTCGTTGTGCGCATCGGTTTCCCGGTGTCACGAAAATCCAGGACGAACGCGCCGATTTTCCGGTTCCCGATTGTTATCACGCCCGAGGCATGCGTTATAATACTGCCATCGCCGGCGGTATGAACAACCGAGCGAATCGATGTCTCCCTCAAGCATTGTAGCCGAAGTGAGCGTTCTTAGCAACTTATGCCGTCGACGAGCAAAACCATCAAGCTCACCCACACTGGGATGTGCAAATCCCAATATGTACGAAGAAAGACAAAGAAAAATTCGTACCCGGTTCTCCACAGTTTTAGATCCTACAACACATGCGAATACATTGACGTATCACTCGCCTTCAGAGTGGTTTCTTGAAGTAGAAGATGGTTTTGGTGGTGGTTCCTGATTCGATGACGTTTCCGACCGACACCATTTCCCAACCTTCACGTCCTAATTTGTTGATATTTCCTGCCAGCTCATTCATTGGCGTCTCACCTATCGTATTTGTTAGTGCAAGATGCTGCCATCCCTTGGCGGACGCTTTCGTTTCGCCCCGATCTTGTTGGCGGGCCAAAACCTGCACTGCAATTATTGTGCAAAGTAGAAAGATCATCATCCCGTAGAGCAGTGTTTTAGATTTGGCTTTATCTGTGCGTTTCATTTCTTATCTCCGTCAGCTAAAAGTTGTATCGGATGCCACAAAATGCCATATAACAGCAGATAGTACTCAAGAAGAACCAGATTAGCAAGAAGGCCAATGTTTAGAATGGAATACCTGATGGGCAGTTCTATCCATGTTCTCTTTACCTCATGAACGCACAAGTCGCCGAATACAAGCTGTATAAGATACAAATGATGCGGCGTTATTCCTGTTCAAGACACACGATTTTTCCATCAGCCAGTGCGATGTATAACCGACCACCCGCGCAGATCATCCCGTCAAAAACCGGCACGGCATTCAGGTTGTATTCGGCCAGTTGTTCACCGTCGGCTCTTGAAACAGCCCTTAATACAGCACCGCTTTCTCCCTTCCACGCTCGACTTTGGGCCGCAAGTTTTTCCTTCAATGCCATGTCGTCCGGATTGTCCCATACTTTCTCTTCGTTCACCAGATTGGGCGGCCCTGCAATAAACAGAAATTTATTCGTCAGCACCATGGACTTTGCCAGCAACGGCGGATCTTCTTTCTTCCACTGATAACCTACGGCGGTCAATTCCTTTGCCGAATGTTGCTTGCGCAGCTTCCAGTTTGCTTTGTCAGCTTCGCCTTCTTCGCGTTTGTCCCGGGCTTTGCTCGCGATGATCTTTTCGGTCTTCAGGACACGGTCAGGCCCGCCGGGGTCCGGGCTTCGATTGGCGGCGTAGAGCTGGTACTCCATGATCGGCGACTGGGCGTAGTGTTCCGGCTTGCGCCCGAATCCGTAGATGGTTTCATCGTCGAAGGCGAGTATCCGCCCCGCCGGGGCAAAACGTCCCCCTTCGAACCACATTCGCCAGCCGTAGGTGACTGTGACGCCGTACATCCAATACGTACGGTGCATCCACGTGTCATCCAAAAAACCGACCGGGCTAAACAGGTGGGCGCCCTCTCTGTCCTGATGAGCGGCGTCGATATCCGGAGCTATGTGCAGGCGCTTGCCGTTCAGGTCGAACTGCTGGGACCGCATATAAATCCGTTCGCCGTCGCTGGAGAGAATATCCGGCACCGACACCGGCATCGTCAGGCCGATCCAGCCGGCCTGCAATTTCTGGAGGTTCCGGCCCGTCTCGGGGTCCTTTTCATCCATAGCATTGACCGAAAGCATTCGTCCGGTCCGGGCATCGAGACGGTAGAATCTCATGCCGCCGTCCAGAAACAGGTTTCTGCCGGCCACGAAATGAACGACATCGTCCTGTACGAGGACGCTGCCGTTAACGGGCCAGACCGATTCGAGCTGATCGTACGACATGAGCAGTCTGTTTGCCGGCGCCGCGAGGAACCGCCAGGCGAGCTTACCGTCGCGCGCCCGGAGGCAATAGACCCAGCCGTCCCGGCCGCCGAACAGCACGCGATTCCTGTAAACGGTCGGCGGAGAATCCACGCGGCCGTCGGCGGTAAACGACCAGAGCTTCTTTCCGGAAACGCCATCAAGGGCGTGGACCGTGTGCGAATCTATCGAGACAGCAAGAACTTTTCCGCCGGCCGAGACCAGGCTGCTGAGTTTGCCGCCGATTTCAGTCCGCCAGGCCTGCTTCAAGGATGCCGAGACGTCCGATGGAACAAAGCCGCTTCGCTCGGTATCATGCCGGTAAGTCGGCCAGTCACTGCCTCCCGGGCCTGCCGTCGCTTCGTCTTCGATATCTCCATACGCAGGCCCTCTCTCGATCCTCTTTTCATCCGGAACTTCGCGCAGCGGCTCATCCGACGCAGGCGCAAAAGCATTAAAACCGGTTGTCTTGGTTTCGTGCAGGCACGCGCAGGGATTTGGCGGCGTATAGATCAGCCCGTTGCAGGGCATGATGCCGTACACGCACGCCCCGCGGGTCCAGTGGTTGACGTTGACTTCTTTCTTGCGCACGTCCGCAAACTCGATCCCCGTCCGTGATGCGAGGACGTACAGGTCCGTCGCCTTCGAGCGGTGACATCTCGGGTGAAACCATGTCATCTCAGGAGGTTTGAAGCTGACTTCCACCTTACCGGTCAGGAGGTTCTTGCCGACAAACGGCCCTGCGCCGGTACCGCCCGACCAGACCAGATCGTTTACGACCAGGACATCACCCGGAGAATGATGACCGGCGCGGGGATGTTTCGATCTCCACAATACGTTGCCGTCGCGCGCATCGAGGGCGACAATAGAAGAGACATTCGGCGAATAGAGAATAATGTCCTCGTAGATGACGAGCGTCGGCGCGTACTGGCTCGTGTACTCCGTCACCGCAGCAATCGACTCGGATTGCCATCGCTGCTCACCGTTGTCGCGTCGCAAACAGATTATCTTCCGGCCATCGCTGAAGTACACGCTTTTCGCATCTGCTCCGAGGCTCAGCGGCGCAACCGAATACTGCTTGCGCCACAGCAACTCGCCCGTTTTGGCCTTGAACGCCGCGACAGACTGCCTGTGCCCGCCGCGGGTCCACTTGTCGATGGGCCTGGCGCGGGCAGCCTCGTTCCAGACGAAGGGGTCTTTGGGCTTGAAGACGGGAGTTTTCAAATCCTCAATGATATTGGCGAACAGCACTCCGTCGGATACGATCAATCCTTCGGTCCCGGCGGTGCCTTTGTACGTCAGAATCGTTTTGCCGGTAGCGGCATCCAGAGCCGTCACAGGCGCCTTGTAGCCCAGCGTGACGAAGACGCTGTCACCCACCGCGACCAGGCGCCGAGGCAGCTTGGCCGGGCCGCTTTTGAGCGGCCACAGATGCGGATACCATTCGGGGATAGAGCGTTTCCAGAGCGGCGCGCCGTTGAAGGCGTCCCGGGCAATCAAACGCCAATCGGCGGGAAGCTGAATCGACGCCATCGGGGCCTCGTCCATAATGCAGAAAATCCGCCCCCCTGCCGAAACCAGACCGTGCACCCCCGACGTCTTTTCATGAGACCGGGTCCATTTCGGGCCGCTTGTCCACTGCAGCCGCCGAGGCGGGCCGGCAACAGTGTCATGCGCCACGGCGTTGTTGCTCGGATCGTGCATGTAATGAGTCCACTCGTCGATCTCAGGCGGGCGGGGTTTGACGATCTTCTTCTCCTTGCCGTCTTGCCTGAGATAGGCGACTCCGTTGGGAACCAGGACTCGCATGATCTCTCGCATCGGAACATCGCTCGGCTCGTCGCATATCAATAGGTTCACCAGATTGTCGATGTAAGGCAGGTCGCTGCCGGAGTATTCTGCAACGGAAACTCTCCCGTAGAGCCCGAGAGATGTAATATGCTCGCGAGCCTTAGCGGCATTCTCCGGGTTCTTAACAAGACCATTAACCACCAGACGCTCATGAGCCCCTAACGCAGCGACAAGCTTGCCCTCCCCACAGTTCAGATGGACTACCAGACCGCCCCGAATGCCCGTAACCCTTAGTATTTCCGCTGCCTCTCGCTGAACATTCACAGCATCTGTCAACGCAGGGGATAGACATACAATCCATCCGGCAAGTAATAGGCAAGTTAAAGTTTTGTTCATTTCGTTCTCCTTTGCTGGCGGCGTATTAACAGGTAGAAACCCTGTAACCGGAGTCTCCTAAATCGACTACAATCCGTGGCAGACCTGCTGAAGCCACGGTAACACTAATGACAAAAGGTCATGATGGTCAATTATATTGGATTCAATATGAATTGCAAGAGAACAGTGACGGATGTTGTGCAAAACGGAAAGATTAATCAGGTGAGGATCGATATCATCTTTATCCTATCAACATAGCTCGCCACTTCTCAGCTTATTCAGATTTGTCCCGGGCTTCGTAGAAGTCACAAAGAGAGATTATAGTATTGCTGATTGTCAGATCATATAGTATGATCAGGCGGTTTATATTGACTTTTGGAATATTGATAGTTCGTTTGCTCAAGGGCAATACCTTAGCCGGCTTAGCCCGAGAGGAAGGCGTACCGTTTTGGTTATGATCGTGCCTGATCCGGCGTGTTCTCTGTGCTGAAATGCCTTTTTGCAATCGAGCTTTTTATACAAGGAGTAATTATGAGAAGATTGGGTATCGTTATTACTGTAGTGATGGTTGTGGTCCCGGCTTTTGCGGGTGTGGTTGAAGACAGCGGAATTAAGGGTGGAATTGTCGTTCAGGTTGGATGTAAAAACGGCAAGAGTCTGGCTAATCTTCTGGTGAATAACAGGTTTCTCGTTCATGGACTGGATGTTGATGCGAAGCGAATCGAAGAGGTGCGCCATTCCTTACGCTCCGATCGGCGGTATGGCAGGATATCGGCTGCCGTGTTTGACGGTGAGAATCTTCCCTACACCGACAATCTGATAAATCTTCTGGTTATAGAGGACCCACAATGCCGGATAGAGAAAGAAGAGATGATAAGAGTCCTTGTTCCGGGCGGCGTGGCAATGGTCGGTGGAAAAAAGATCACAAAATCAGTACCTTCCAATATTGACGAGTGGACACATTTCCTTCACGGCGCCGATAACAACGCGGTGGCGAACGATACCGTTGTCGCCGCGCCTAGGACTATCCAGTGGGTGTCAAATCCGAGATGGGGCAGGAGCCATGAAGAGGCCGCCAGCGTCAGCGCCCTCGTTACGACAAATGGCAGAGTATTTGCCATAACGGATGAAGCCCCCAACATCTCTATTCGATTCATGGCCGATTGGAAGCTTGCGGCTCGCGACGCCTTCAACGGCACGCTGCTCTGGAAGAAAGATATTCCCGTGTGGAGCGATCATCTCCGCCATTTCCGAGCGGGTCCCACTCATCTGCCTCGCCGACTCGTGGCTGTGGGAGACAAGGTGTATGTCACCCTGGGCCTCGATGCGCCGGTGAGCATTCTTGACGCCGCCACAGGCGAGACCCTGAAGGTGTTGAAGGGAACCGAGCGTACGGAGGAGATCGCCGTTGACGGCGGCGTGGTATATCTGGCCATAGGCACATCTGAAGTATATCGTTGGGGCGGCGGATTGCATGAACGCGGCGAGCCAAAGGCAACCGATTTCAGGTATATCATGGCCGTAGATCCCGACAGCGGCAGGCAACTCTGGAAAAAGGATTTCACGGGAACTAATTTTCTGCTTCCCATGTCTATGACGGTCAGGAACGGCAGTGTGTTCTATCAGGACATCAACGGTGTGGGCCGGCTGGACGCGCGGACCGGAACGGAAATCTGGGAGAAGAAGCGCCCGACGGTTGCCAGACGCATGTCGTTTGCCTCGCCTACCGTCGTAGCTACGGACGATATCCTTCTGGTTGCCGACAGGGTTCCGAAGCCCGATTCTGACGATCCTCAGCACATGGCGGCAACCGACAAGATCGAATGGGGTGTTCATGGATGGAACGAGGAAGGCTTTGCCCGAAGAAATCCTAATCTTCTCGTGGCGTATTCGGTGGAAGATGGCGAGGTGTTGTGGAGTAAGCCATGCACTGAGAGCTATAATTCGGCCGTTGATATCTTTGTCGTCGGAGACAATGTGCACATCGGCGGCGGTTGGGAAAGGTTTGATTTGAAAACCGGCGAAAAGCAGGGGCCTGACGTCAAAATGTCCGGCGGCAAAGTCGGCATGGCTCACCACAGATGCTACAGGAACAAGGCATCCGTTCGTTACGTGTTCACCGGCAGATCGGGCATTGAGGTGGCCGATATGGAGAAAGGGTGGCTGGGCAACAATAGCTGGATTCGCGGGACGTGTCAGTATGGTATAATGCCGGCAAATGGGATGCTGTATGCTCCGCCGGATGCCTGCGGCTGTTTCAACAAGGTCAAGGTGCAGGGCTTCTTCGCCGCCGCTCCGGCCAGAGAGAGCAAACCCGTTCAAATCAGTGACGCAGAGAGACTTCGGAAAGGTCCCGCATACGGAAAGATCTCCGATTCACAAGCGGCCGACGATGAGGACTGGCCGATGTACCGCCGTGACGGACAAAGAAGTGGCGGGATACGAACCACCGTCTCGGGAAAACCGAAGAAGCTATGGTCTGCGAAGCTTGCGGGCCGCCTGACCCAGCCGGTGGTAGTCGGAGATACGGTTTATCTCGCGCAGACAGATTCGCATACCGTATATGCCCTCAACGCGGCAAACGGCCAAGAGAAGTGGAGTTTCACAGTTGACGGTCGCGTGGACAGCACACCTACCGTCTACAAAGGAATGGTCCTGTTCGGCTCGGCGGACGGCTGGCTCTACTGCCTGCGCGCCGCCGACGGCGCTCTGGCGTGGAAATTCCTCGCGGCGCCGGAAATCAGGCTGGTATCCTCCTACGGTCAGTTGGAATCCGTATGGCCCGTTCATGGTTCGGTTCTGATCCAGAACGATGCCCTCTATACCTCGGCGGGGAGAAACACCTATCTGGATGACGGGATTACCTTCTACAAGATGGACCCTGTGACAGGTAAGGTGTTGAATAAGAATGTACTGTACAATTTCGATCCGGTGACCGGCGAACAGTTGGGGCCGGAGGAAGGCAGATTTGATATGGACGGCGTGAATACCGCTCTGCTGACCGGCGACGGCCAAAACGTGTTCATGAAGCAGGAGCGGCTTGACGGCTCCCTGCAGAAGCTCGACAAGAGCAAGCCGCATCTGTTTGGAATACATGGCTTTCTGGGCGAAGAGTGGTTCGTCCGCTCGTACTGGCTGCTTGGAACAAACGTTAGGGCCGGCTGGGGCGGATGGGCGTCCGGAAACGAGACGACCTTCGGGCGCATAATGACGTTTGATGATGAGAATGCCTACGGCTATGGAAGGGTGATGATTGCCTCGGCCGCGGTCGGTCACAACGCCGATGATTATCACCTCTATGGAATTAAGAAAGTCCTGATGACCACGGGCCTGCCAAGGCCCAGGAGAAAGAAGGGCCAGAAGAGTCAGCCGCCGGAGGTGAAGAAACCGTTGAAACCCGAACCGTTCTGGGCTGATACCCAGAGCCTGATTGTCCGGGCAATGGTCCTGGCAAATGACAAGCTTGTTGTCGCCGGACCTCCCGATCTGCGCAGGAAAGAGGCCGGTATTCTTGCCTATTCCAACGAAACCGAATCGTTAGCTGCATTCAAGGGCCAGAAAGGCGTGATGCTCCGAGTGGTAAACAAGGCAAACGGCACAACCATATCCGAGCAGAAGCTGGATGCAATGCCTGTCTTTGACGGCATGAGCGCGGCTCACGGCAGAATCTTCGTATCGCTGAAGAACGGCGAACTCCAGTGCTGGCGTTAGCCAATAAGAACATAAGTTTTACAAAATTGATATTAGGGTTGTCATGAAGGGAATGGACAATGAAGATTAGAATATTTGTTCAGGTTTTGTCGTTGAGCATACTTGCGAGTCTTTTTGTCTCTGATTCGGTGCACGCCAAAGGCGGCGGTCTGTCAAATGAGCTTATCGAGCAGATTCAATCGAATTGTAAAATGGATGCTCACGCCCGGGCGATGTACAATTCGATAACAAACAACAACGTCAAGGACCTGGTCCTGAACCGGGACATCCTGCGGCAGCATAATGAATACTTCAGTGATAAGGTTGCAGCAAAAGGCATTACGAATCAGAAATCCAGCGGTCGATGCTGGCTGTTTGCCGGACTCAATTCGATGCGCCCGGCGGTGATCGCAAAACACAAACTCAACGCTTTCGAGTTTTCCCAGAATTACATCGCTTTCTGGGACAAGATGGAAAAGGCCAACACGTTCCTTCAGTATATGATCGATTTCAGAGAGCGTGACCTAATGGACCGGGAAATCGTGATGATCCTTCGCGGAGAGCCCGGCGACGGCGGCTACTGGGAGAATTTCGCCGATCTGGTGAATAAGTACGGCGTTGTTCCCAAAGAGATCATGCCGGAGACCAACAGCTCGGAAAATACCGGAATGATGAACAAAGTGCTCTACCAGATACTGCGGTCCGACGCGGTGAAGCTGCATAAGATGCATCGAGACGGCAAGAACGTTCGAGCACTGGACAAGGCCAAGAACAAGATGCTTTCCGAAGTGTATCGCATTCTTGTGATGAACCTGGGAGAGCCGCCCAGAACGTTTACCTGGAGATACAAGTCGAAGAAAGACTCGCCCAAAGACGAAGACGAGAATAAGCAGGATAATGGAGACGACGACCAGGAAGATATGATTGACGGCGATGAAACGGCAGAAATCACCGCAACACCGAAGAGCTTCTTCGACGATTTCGTCGGCGTGAATCTAAATGACTACGTGAACATTTTCAACGATACTACGAAGGATTACGGCAAGCATTACCAGATTCGCATGTCGCGAAATGTCTACGATGGGCAGGATATTAATTATGTGAATGTGAATATCGAAACACTCAAGAATATCGCAATCCATTCGATCAAAGACGGAGCGGCGATGCTGTTTGCCGCCGACGTAAGTTACGACCAGAGCAGCGAGCACGGAATCATGGCGGACGGCCTCTATGATTATCAATCCATCTACAATATCGACATCAGCCTGACGAAAGCCGAACGGGCCCTGTATCGCAGCAGTGTGCGCAATCATGCAATGACGCTGGTTGGTGTTGACCTCAAGGACGACAAGCCGGTCAAATGGCGGGTCGAAAACAGTTGGGGTACGGCCAGAGGCAGCAATGGCTACTGGACAATGTACGACAACTGGTTCGACCTGCACGTCTATAACATCATAGTGCACAAGAAGTACGTGCCGAAGGAGATTCTGAAGATCAGAGATACCCCGGCGATTTTGCTTCCGCCCTGGGATCCAATGCTGTAAATGTAGACACAAATGTGTGTAGAACTAAGGGCGCAGAATCCTTACCTTAGAACAGTGAAGAGCCTATGGCCTATAACCTAATCTGCCCCCAAATACATTTCTGGACTTCCATCAACAGCACAGATTTGCTTGATACTCCTTTAGAGTTTTCGTTAGAGGATCTGAGGGATCCTATTTTTTGATGTTCTTATAATCTTCCCATATTGGGTGAGTCCTTGTTATCTCTTTGTAAAGCTCCGGCCTTCTTTGCTGGAAGTTCCTGCTGTTCTTCCGGGCGATACGAAGTCTTTTCAAATTAAACTCTGTGGTAATATAATCCTCTCCTGTCTTTCGGCAAACCGCATCGATTCTATTCGGGTATTGAGCAAGCATTGTCCCCAAGCCGTAGTCCTGATTGGTGCATATCATTGAGACAAGATTTTGTTCCATAAAGGTCTTGACGTAATAATCCTGAATGCTCCCCCTCCGACCATTAATCCAAACGATGATTTCAGCTCCCTTGAGGGAGAGAATCCTGTACGTTTCCGGAAAATAGCCGTCATAGCAAATAAGAATCCCAATCCTGCCAAAATCCAAATCAAATACAGGAAGGTCATTTCCTCTCTTCATGATCCATTCCGGATCGTTCTCTATGAACCATTGTTTATCTTTTCCCGATGGCGGCTTTGAGTAAGCAGGCAGTCCGTCATGAGTATCCACCGCTGCGTGCGTCTTGCAATATTTGCCTACAATGTCGCCTTGTCGGCCAAACAGCAATGCCGTACTCGAAAACGATTCGTCCTTAAAGACTTCCCAACAGCCAACAATAACATAAATGTCATTCTCTGCTGCTGCTTTGGATATTTTCCGGGTTTGCGGTCCCGGCACAGAGATTCTGCCCAGATGATATTCGGGGAAAACAACCAGTTGCACACCATCGGCTGCCGCCCTTTCAATATACTTCACTACAAGCTCAACTGGGTTGCAGCCTGCTTTGATTTTGAGCCATTTGTCATAACCGCAAATTTGGACCGCAGCGACCTTAACCTTGCCGGGCCATTGTGCAACCGTCTCCGGATTTGTCCTTTGCTGCGCGCAGGACAAGGTCATTACGATAGATACGATCATGACGATTATTGCTTTTTCCCGAATTCTCATTTCCTTTTTTCCCGTCAAGTCTCTAACGTCAACAGAAGAGGCTTGCCGTGGTACTCCCAATAGCTGGGATTTTTTGAATAGGGCTTAACAGGTGCGTCGCCCCCTCTACCTGTCTTTGCCTCGCTGGAGATTTTCGAGCCATGACTTCGTTCATAGAGCACGGGCCAGGCAGTGCTGGAAGTCACAACAGTCAATGTGACCGCTATCGTAAAAATTGAAATATTCTTACTTATTTCTTTGTGCTCCCGATTATCTGTTCAAAGAAAATGGATTTATAACGTCCAGCCTTCTCGATATTCTCGATGCAGATATTGGTTGGCCGCTTCATCGTTTGTAATTTTCATATTGGGGCCATCCCATCGAAGCTTTTTGCCGACTCGCACGGCGATGTTTCCCAACAGAGGCGTCTCGGTCAGCAAACCGCTGTGTCGCACGAAATCGGAACCGGCGGGCACACCGCCTCGACAGGC